>Ga0210086_1002025_pt1 | contig 9919 bp, 8 predicted proteins | sample China_Galinas_PW_3_FD_184867 | JGI IMG/M metagenome (GOLD analysis project Ga0210086, IMG submission 184867) | Wetland microbial communities from San Francisco Bay, California, USA, that impact long-term carbon sequestration - China_Galinas_PWB_D2... | ecosystem: Environmental > Aquatic > Marine >... | reverse complement strand
CCGATAACCGCCAAGGCTCTCATGTCTGCTCCCCCTTCCGCGGCAGTGTATCGTAGGGTGTGCAGCTCACGAAGCAGCAGATTGTGGACCGAATCAACCACGCCAACGCGGCGGCGCGGGAGGGACACTCCCGCGAGGCCGAGGAGATCTACCTCGACGTGATCAGACGCCGCCCGCGCGACGCCGAGCTGCTCCGCCGACTCGCCGTCGTTCAGGCGAACTTGACGCGCTACCCGGACGCGATGCGTCACATCGGCAAGGCGGTGAAACTCGAGCCGCGCAACCCGAGGCTGCACCTCGCGATGGGATGGATCGCCGCGCAGGCGGGTGAGAGCGAGCGGGCCCTGGAGGCCTACACGCGGGCGTCGTACTTCGACGCAAGCAGCATCGAGGCGCTGTGGGGCAAGGCGGCGGTGCACGAGAAGAGGAACGAACTTGACGAAGCCGAGCGCTGCGTCGACGAGGTGCTCGCCACCGCCCCGAACACGACGCACGCGGCGGCGATCAAGGCGCGCCTCCAGCGCCGGCGTGGGGAGCTCGACGGGGCACGGGCCCTGCTCGAGCGCGTGGTCGAGGGCGGGCTGCCGCCCGGCGAGGGACACGCCGTGCTCTTCGAGCTCGGGCGGGTGTGCGACAAGCAGGGCGACCGCGACGCGGCGTTCGTGGCGATCGCGCGGGCCAACGAGATCCAGCGTGAGCTGATCGAGAGCAGGGCGTTCGACGCCGACCGCCCGTTCCGCCTGATCGAGGACTACTCGGCGATCACGCCCGAGCGTTTCTCGGAGTGGCGAGAGGGCACACCCCCGGACGACGGCGCAACGCCGCTATTCCTCGTCGGCATGCCGCGCTCCGGCACGACGATGACCGAGCAGGTGCTCGACGCGCACCCCGAGGTCCACGGGTCGGGCGAGGCATCGGTCTTGCCGGCGGTCCGGACCCGCCTGGCTGAGATGTTCGGCGGGCAGGGTACCGACGCGGAGCGGCTCGGGAATCTGTCGCCCGAGCAGATCGCGGAGCTGCGCGCGGTCTACCTCGATCGGACGCGTGAGCTGCTCAGGGGAACGGGCAAGCGGATCCTGCTCGACAAACTCCCGCTCCAGATCATGTCGGCCCCTCTGATCAGCCGCGTGCTGCCCGACGCGCGCGTGATCGTGGCGTTGCGCGACCCGCGCGACGTCTGCCTGAGCTGCTTCTTCCAGGAGTTCGCGCCGAACAACTCGATGGTCAACTTCATGGACCTCGGGCGAACCGGGCGCCTCTACGCCGCGGTGATGGGGATGTACCTCGCGCAGCGTGAGCACTACGCCTTCCCGCGCCTCGAGGTGCGCTACGAGGACACGACGGCCGACCCGGAGGGGCAGGCCCGGCGCCTGCTCGGGTTCGTCGGTGTGGAGTGGGACGAGAGCGTGCTGCGCTTCTACGAGCGAGGTGGCAACCGCTTTGTCACTACGCCGAGCTACGAGGCGGTCACGCAGCCGGTGCACCGCAAGGCGGTGGGGCGGTGGCGCCGCTACGAGAAGCACCTGGCGCCGATCCTGCCGACGCTCGAGCCGTTCGTGGAGGCGTTCGGGTACGAACCGACGGGGGCGATCGAGTCATGACGCTGACGCAGGAAGAGCTGATCGCGTTGGGGCGGCGTGCGGGGGAGCACGCGAGCGCCGGTCGCTACCGCGAGGCCGAGGCCGACTACCTCGAGATGCACCGCAACGCGCCCCGCGAGGCGGAGGTGCTGCGCCGCCTGGCGCTGGTGCAGAGCCAGCTCGGCAAGAACCGCGAGGCCGAGGCGAGCGTCGCCAAGGCGTTGCGCCTGGCCCCCCAGAACGCGATGGTGCACTACTCCGCTGGGTTGGTCCGCCTGCGTGCCGGCGCCTTCACCGAGGCGATCGGGTCGTACCGGCGTTCGACCCAACTCTCGCCCCGGAGCGCGTCCTTGTGGTGCGGGCTGGCGACCGCTCTCGAACGCACGCACGACCTCGACGGCGCCGAACAAGCGGCGGATTCGGCCCTGGCCGCAGAGCCCGGGCACACCCAGGGCGCGGCGATCAAGGGCGCTCTGCTGCGCCGACACGGCGACGCGTCGGGCGCCGTTGCCCTGCTCGAGAAGGTCGTCGCCGAGTCCGCCCCCGACGCCTTCCGCGTGGATCTGTGCGCCGAACTCGGGCACGCGCTCGACAGGCTCGGTCGCTCCGACGAGGCCTTCGCCGCGTGGACCGACGCGAACAACGCGGCCCAGCAGCACCGCGCGATCTTCCGCGCCTACGACGCCGACCGCCCCTTCGGCACCATCGAACGCGCCATGCAGATCCCGCCCGAGTCGTTCGCGCGCTGGAAGACAGAGCCCCCGCCGAACGACGGCGTCCGCGCCGCGTTCCTCGTCGGCATGCCGCGCTCGGGCACGACGATGAGCGAGCAGATCCTCTCGGCCCACCCGCAGGTGCACGGGTCGAGCGAGTTGCCGATCCTCGCGAGGGTCTTCGACCGGCTGCGGCAGATGTACGGCGACACGCCGATGTTCGAGACGCTCGACCGGCTTAGCGCCGAGCAGATCGCGGAGCTGCGCCGGGTCTACGCCGATCACGCCGCCGCACTGCTCGCGCGCGGGGGCAAGGGCAAGACGCTGCTGCTCGACAAGAACCCGATGCAGATCCTCTCGGCGCCGTTCCTCAGTCGCGTCTTCCCCGACGCGCGGGTGATCGTGGCGCTCCGCGACCCACGCGACGTCTGCCTGAGTTGCTTCCAGCAGCGGTTCAGCCCGAACAACGCGACGCTCAACTTCCTCGATATCGAGCGCACCGCCCGCCTGTACGGCGCGGTCATGGGCATGTGGCTCGCCCAGCGCGGGCACCACGCCTTCGCGTACCACGAGCTGCGCTACGAGGACCTGACGGCCGACTTCGAAGCCTGCGCCCGCGGGCTGGTCTCGTTCCTCGGGCTCGGGTGGGACAAGCGGATGCTGAAGTTCTACGAGCACGCGCCGGTGCGCCCGATCAACACGCCGAGCTACGAGGCGATCACGCAGCCGGTGCACACGGGGGCGGTGGGGCGATGGAAGCGGTACGCCGGGCAGCTCGCGCCGATCCTGCCGACGCTCGAGCCGTTCGTGGAGGCGTTCGGGTACGAGCCGAGGGGAGACGGTTCGTGAAGGGCGCCGACCCGCGCGTCGCGCAGGCCGAGGCGGCGCGCGCCGCCGGGCGCCTCGCTGAGGCCGCCGACCTCTACCGGCACATTACGCGCGACCGCCCGCGCGACGCGCACGCCCACCACATGCTCGGGCAGGTGCTCCACCAACTCGGCGAGCTTGGCGAGGCGCGGCGCGTCATCGACAAGGCCGCGAAGCTCGATCCACGCAACGCCGAGGTCCACCTGACGCACGCCCGTGTGCTCCACGCCGCCGGCGAGGGGGACGGTGCGCTGACCAGCTTCGAGCGCGCCCGCCACATGAACCCACGGCTCGTGCTCGCGCATTGCGGAGTGGCCACCGTCCACGAGCAGTCCGGGGATCTCGACAAGGCCCTCGCGGCCGTCGAGCAGGCGCTCGGCGCCGAGCGGTCCCACCCGTACGCTCGCGTGATGCGGGCCCGGCTGCACCGCCGCGCCGGCGAACTCGAACCGGCACTGGCCGAACTCGATGAACTCGTCGGTGAGGGCCTCGGCGTCGGGCAGATGTTCCGCGTGCTGTTCGAGCGAGCGCGCGTGCTGGAGAGATTGAAACGCTACGACGAGGCATTCGAGACGTACGCGCAGGCGAACCGGGTGCAGTCGCAGACCCCGCCGGCCAGGGCCGTCCACCCCGACCACATTTTCGCGCTTGTCTCGGCGTTCGGCACCGTCGGGCCCGCCGAGTGGCTCGACGACCCGCCCGCCGACGACGGTCCCGCCCCCGCCTTCCTCGTCGGCTTCGACCGCTCGGGCACGACGATGACCGAGCAGATCCTCGGCGCCCACCCGGCCGTTGCCACCACCGACGAACGCCCGCTCGTGCACGAGGCGATCCGGGCGATGGTCGCGATGTTCCCCCGCGGCACGCCGTTCCCCACCATGCTCGCCGCCCTCGACCGCCCGCAACTCGCCGAGCTGCGCGCCGCCTACCGCGCCGCCGCCGAGCGACTCTGGCCGAAGGGAAAGACGCTCGTCGACAAGTTCCCGCTCAACATCCTCAACGCGGCGTTCATCAACCGCCTGTTCCCCGAGTCGCGCATGCTCGTCTGCCTCCGCGACCCGCGCGACGTCTGCCTGAGCTGCTTCTTTCAGGAGTTCGCGCCCAACCCGGCCACCGTCAACTTCTTCGACCTCGCCCGTACCGTCGCGCTGTTCAACGCGGTGATGGGGCTGTACACCGAGCAGCGCGCATGGCTCACGCTCCCACGCCTCGAGCTGCGCTACGAGCGGACGGTGAGCGAGTTCGAGCCCGCCTGCCGCGAGATGCTCGACTTCCTCGGGCTCGCCTGGGACGACCGCGTCCTGAACTTCCACGACCCGTCGAAGACCGGCGCCCCACGCCGCTTCGTCTCCACCCCAAGCCACGAGGGCGTCACCAGCCCGGTGAACACGCGGGCGGTGGGGCGGTGGCGGAGGTATGGCCAGAGGGCGGAGTTGGAGGGGGTGGGGAAGGTTGCCGAGAAGTTGGGATACTCGGGCGAGACTCGGTGAGCGTACGACAACGCCCCCTCACGGGGGCGTTAACACGGGCGAAGGGACTCGAACCCCCAACCTCCTGATCCGTAGTCAGGTGCTCTATCCAATTGAGCTACGCCCGCAGCGGGCTCAAGCGTAGCTCATCGCCCCCGCGGGGGCAAAGGGTGGGCCCTCGGCCCTCGCCCATGGGGTCGGAGGCGCGATCCCCGGACGCCGGGCCTGAGTCTGCGAAGGGCCGGGTTCTTCGCCGCCCCCGTCTCTGGCCGGCTGGAAGCCGGCCCCACCGGCCCCACCTGCCCCGCCGCCCCTGTCGCCCGCACCCGGGGCTTGAATCCCCGCCCCCCGGGGCCAATGATCCATGCCCGAACGGAGGACCGATGGCCCACTCGAAGAGCCGCCTGAAGAGGATTCGCCAGAACGAGTCGCACCGCGCCCGCAACCGCTGGCGCCGCATCGCGATGCGCGAGGCGATCAAGGACTTCCGCACGAAGCTCCAGCACGGCTCGCCCGACGAGACCGTCGCCAGCTTCCGCCAGGCCTGCAAGATCATCGACCGGACCGCCCAGAAGGGCGTGATCCACAAGAACCAGGCCGCCCGGCGCAAGAGCCGCCTCTCCGCACGCCTCAAGGCCAAGCAGAGCTGAGCCGCCCGACCCGACCGACCACCCGCCCCCGGCCCCACGCCGGGGGTTGTTTGTTTTGGACATAGACTCGCCGGTGAGGAGGGCCCCATGAGCATCCCCATGACGCCCGGCGAGGTCGTCGACGCCTACTTCCTCGAGCACCGCGCCCGTCTGATCGACATCGCGGCGTTCCTCGACCGTGTGGACCGGGCCGGCGGGTGCGACGACTTCCGCATGGCCGCCTTCGGGCGCGCGCTCGACGTGCTGAGCGACGGGCGCCCCGAGCGTGCCCGGCGCGTGCTCGAGGTCTTCAGCGACCCGACGAGCGAGCCGATCCCCGCGGCCGGGACCAAGGGCGCGACCGGCGCCTACCCCGGGGGCGGCGCGTGAGATACATCGACCCGCACATCCACATGGTCAGCCGGGTGACCGACGACTACGAGCGGATGGCCGCGGCCGGGTGCGTCGCGGTCAGCGAGCCGGCGTTCTGGGCCGGGTACGACCGCTCGAGCCCGCAGGGTTTCTTCGATTACTTCCGCCTGCTGACCGACTACGAGCCGAAGCGGGCGGCGGGGTACGGCATCCGCCACTACTGCTGGATCTGCATCAACCCCAAAGAGGCCGAGGACGTTGGCTTTGCCCGCGACGTCATCAGGCTCATCCCCGAGTTCCTGTCGCGTCCGAACGTGCTCGGGATCGGCGAGATCGGGCTCAACAAGAACTCACGGAACGAGCTGACGATCCTGGAAGAGCAGATCGCGCTGGCCGCCGAGCACGACCAGCTCATCCTCGTCCACACGCCGCACCTCGAGGACAAACTCAAGGGCACGCGTTTGATCATCGACGCGATCAGGCGGAACGGGGCGATCGACCCGGGTCGGGTGCTGATCGACCACGTCGAGGAGCACACGGTGAAGGTGGTGCTCGACGCGGGGTTCTGGGCGGGGATGACGCTGTACCCGCAGACGAAGTGCACGCCGCAGCGGGCGGCCGACATCATCGAGATGTACGGCACCGAGCGTCTGTGGGTGAACTCGGCCGGCGACTGGGGCCCGAGCGACCCGATGAGCGTGCCCAAGTGCCGGCTCGAGATGGCGCGGCGCGGGCACGCACCCGGGACGATCGAGCGGATCACCTTCGGCAACCCGTTCGCGTTCATGAGCCAGAGCCCGCACTTCGACCTGGACGCCTGATCGCAGCGCGCAGAAGAAAGCCCACGGATCCGTATCCGTGGGCTCCGTCTTTTCCCGCCGGAGGCTCGGTGCCGAGCGCTCGATCCACCGCGCCGTCTTACGGGCAGCCGGCGAGGTAGAGGTTGACGAAGTAGTTGATGTCGGCTGCGGTGACCATCCCGTCGGGGACGCCGTACCCCGGATCGCCCGAGCCGGCCCCCTGGGTGGTGACGTCGGCGGTGGCGGTGTCGTTGGCGACGTAGGCGTTGACGTAGAAGTTGAGGTCGGCGGCGGTGATCGCGCCGTCGGGCGTGCCGTACCCCGGGTCGCCCGAGCCGGCGCCCTGCGTGGTCAGGTCGGCCGGGCTGCACGCCGGCGAGGCGACGCAGTCGGTCACGGTGACGGCGAAGGCGTCCATGCCGGCCTCGATGACGTTCTGCGGGTCGTCGTCGTTGGCGGTGAAGCGGACGCGGAAGGTCGCCGACGTCGGGGTCTCGGTCCCGACCTCGATCTCGTCGGTGCGCCACGCCGGCAGCGGCGACGAGTACGTGCGGATCGTGAACCAGTTCGCCCCGTCGTCGGGCGAGTACTCGACGAGGAGGTGGTCCTCGGGCCCGGCCGTCCCGCTCGCGACGTCGGCGTACCAGTAGGCGTACGAGATCGTCGCCGGCTCGGAGATGTCGAGCGTCGGGCTGGTGAGGATGGTCGTGCCGCTGTCCACGTCGGAGTTGCCGCCGTTCGCGGCGCTGTTGTCGGTGAGGTAGGCCTGCCCGGAGCCGTCGTAGTCGGACGGCGGGTCGCCGCGCCCGGCATTGACCGGCACACCGCGGTCCCACTGCCCGTCGAGCGCGGTGCCGCTGACGGTCCACCCGAGGTCGGTCTCGGCGTTGTCGGCGAAGCTCTGCGTCTGCGCCGTGAAGACGGTGGATGTGGTCGGCTGACTCTGGAACGACGCGCCGTTGGTCGCCGATGCGGTGACGAACGTCGTCACCTCGTCGAAGCAGCCCTGCCCCGGGATGCTCGCCCCGAAGCGGTTGGAGCCGAGGCCGGTCATCGGCACCTGGCTCGCGGGGCCTCCGTTAACGCTGACGTTGAGCATCACCGTCGCCGGGTCGAGAGTGAGCAGGCTCTCGGTGATGGTCGCGACGACCGGCTCTGGCGTGCCGGGCAGGAGCTGCGCCGGCGGATCGTTCTCGAATCCCACGTCGAGGTACTCGCTCGGGATCGCGTCGATCCGCAGCACGAACAGCCCGCGCTCGATGTCGCTGACGATCACGTTGCCGCTGGGGAAGAACGGGTAGTTGCTCCACGAGCCGTTGAACTCGGCCGCGTCGCTGCCGGGGAAGGTGTCGAAGTGCGCGATCTCGACCGGGTTGAGCGGGTCGGTGCCGTCGAAGACGCGGAGTCCGCTGCGGTAGTTGGTCTCGAAGATGTACTGGTCGCGCGTGTACAGGTTGTGGTCGATCGCGGGCAGCCCGGTCGTGAAGGTGCCGAGCAGTTGCGGGTTATTGATGTCCGAGACGTCAATCACACGCGTCGTGGTCGTCGTCACGAGGTTGCCCTCGTCCAGCTCGTCGTTGAGGTACAGCGTCTGGCGGTCCTGCGAGAGCCACACCTGGTGCGCATAGCTCGCGTTCGTGTAGAAGAGGGACGCGATCGTGTGCATGTTGGACTTGTCGGTCACGTCCACGATCCGCAGCCCGGTCTGGGTGTACCCGCCGCTGAGCCCGGCCGCGCAGAACGCGATCTCGCGCCCGGCGTAGGAACCGCTCGTGTAGCTGACCACCTGCGCGTCGTGTACGTACATGTCCGACCACGACCCGGCGATGGTCGGGTTGTCCGGGTCGGTCGTCGCGTCGATCGCGACCAGCCCGCCGTTGGCGATGTTCGCGCCGCACAGATAGAGGTACCCCGAGTCGGTGTTGGCGACGATGTTGTGGGTGGTGGTGTGCCCGCCCTGTGTCTTGTTCTGGACGAGGGTGACGTTGCCGTTGTCGATGTCGGACAGGTCGATGACCTGGATGCCCGAGCCGCCCTCGCTCACGCCGTAGGCGCGGTCGCCGATCACCTTGATGTCGTGCCAGAGGGAGTCGGGCCCCGCGACAACTCCGAGGATGTTCGGTGCGACGGGGTTGGTGATCTCGACGAAGCCGTACCCGCCGGAGAGCCCCATGATCGCGTACTCGCGTCCGGACGGGCTGGTGTACCCCCAGCAGTCGTTGCCCGAGGTCTGGGTGCCGGGGAAGTTGTTGAGCGGGATCCACGCCAGGCGGGTGACGCCCGCCGCGTCGAAGGTGTCGTCGCGCAGCACGGGGTCCCCGAGCGTCCAGATCGGCCCTTCAACGCGGGGGAGCTTGTCCTCGAGCTTGCGCCAGTCCTCGTCGTGCGCCAGCGCCGGGCCCGCGGCCCACGTCACCAGTCCCGCGATCAGCGCCGCTCTGCCGAGCGCCCGTCCAAAGCTCATGCCTGTCTCCTGTTTGCGATCATCCCCTCCGAGGAATCACCAACATACACGGGCGCAGGCGGGCGTCCAAGGCGGCGCCCGTGCCGATCGGTGTTTCCGGCGCAAATCTGTCCCGATTCGCGCCGAGAAAGGCATCCCGAGCGGTGCGGGACGCGAACCATTCCGCACTCATGGGTCTGCTCGTCGCGATCGTCGCGCTGTTCCCGCTGGTGACGCCGCCGCAACTGCTGCTGGCGGAGACGGACCACAAACCGCACGCCTCCATCCGCTGGACGACTCGCGAGGGCAAGCACATCGTGCTCGAATCCGACTTCGGGTACACCAACCCGAGCGACCGCATCGAGCTCGGGCGCAACATCGCGGCGTACGTCGCGCTCGGCGGCACGCGCCTCGACACCGGGTGCGGACACCCCAGGGGCGCGATCCTCCGTGTCGGGTTCTACAAGATCAACAAGGGCAAGTGGTTCTTTGACGACATCGCCGCCGGCACCGACGTCACGATCGAGCTGAGCGGGGTGGTGTTCAACCAACCGGTGACGCCGCGTGCCGACCGGGTCCTCGCGCACTTCCAGTACATCGCGTCGGACGTGGCAGCCTGCGGGCTCGGCGGCGAGTACAACAACCTGTACGCGACCGCCGCTCCCGACGACACACTCACAGGCAAGGTCGAAGACGGGCGGAACGCCCGGTTGGGGGAGCTCGCCGACCGCGTGGAGGTGGGGGTTGACGAGCACGGCGCGGTCCGCCTGCGCGCGGCGCTGCCCTACTCGGGCTTCCGGCACATCAAGGACCCGTGGAAGCTGACCACGCCGGGCACGTTCTTCGAGCCAAACCACTTCCACGTGGAGGTCGAGGTGCTGCCGGACAAGGTCGCCGAGGAGATGGAGCGGACGAATCGCGAGGAATCAGCGCCGCCCGCGGAAGCACCGGACGAGGGGCCGGCGGGTGAACCACCGGCCCAGCACGACGAGGACGGGTGATGGGCGTCAGCCCGGCTCGAGCTGGTCGAGCCAGTACGCGTCGTC
>Ga0210086_1002024_pt1 | contig 9923 bp, 7 predicted proteins | sample China_Galinas_PW_3_FD_184867 | JGI IMG/M metagenome (GOLD analysis project Ga0210086, IMG submission 184867) | Wetland microbial communities from San Francisco Bay, California, USA, that impact long-term carbon sequestration - China_Galinas_PWB_D2... | ecosystem: Environmental > Aquatic > Marine >... | reverse complement strand
TGCCAAGGTGATCATTGTCGGCTCCGGGCCGGCCGGCTACACGGCTGCGGTCTATGCTGCGCGCGCCATGCTCGAGCCCGTGCTGATCGAAGGGATTCAGCCGGGCGGCCAGCTCACCATCACCACCGATGTCGAGAACTATCCCGGCTTCGCCGAGCCGATCCAGGGGCCGTGGCTGATGGACCAGATGCGCGCCCAGGCCGAGCAGGTCGGCACCAGGCTCGTCACCGACACCATCACCTCGGTCGACCTTTCGAAGCGCCCGTTCCGGCTGAACGGCGATTCCGGCGAGACCTATACGGCGGACGCCCTGATCGTCGCCACCGGCGCCCAGGCCAGGTGGCTGAACCTGCCGGGCGAGGAGACCTTCAAGGGCTTCGGCGTCTCGGCCTGCGCCACCTGCGACGGCTTCTTCTACAAGGGCCGCGCGGTGGCGGTGATCGGCGGCGGCAACACCGCGGTCGAGGAGGCGCTGTTCCTCACCCATTTCGCCTCGAAGGTGACGCTGATCCACCGCCGCGACGCGCTTCGCGCCGAGAAGATCCTGCAGAACCGGCTGTTCGCCAACGACAAGATCGAGGTGCTCTGGGACACCGTCGTCGACGACGTGGTCGGCGATTCCGGTCCGCCGCTGTCGGTGACCGGCCTTCGCCTCAGGAACGTCAAGACGGGAGCGACGAGCGAACTGAAGGTGAGCGGCGTATTCGTTGCCATCGGCCATGCGCCGTCGGTCGACTTCCTCGGCGGCCAGCTCCGCCAGAGGCCGGGCGGTTATGTGTGGACGGCCGCCGACTCCACCGCCACCAGCGTCCCTGGCGTCTATGCCGCCGGCGACGTTACCGACGACGTCTACCGCCAGGCGGTCACCGCCGCCGGCCAGGGCTGCATGGCGGCGCTGGAGGCCGAGAAGTTTCTCGCCATGTCGGAAGAGACCGCGGAAGCGGCGGAATAAGTCGAACCAACCGCGGTCTCGCCATGGATTGGGACAAACTCCGCATCTTCCACGCCGCCGCCCAGGCCGGCTCCTTCACCCATGCCGGCGAGGCGCTCAACATGAGCCAGTCGGCGGTAAGCCGGCAGGTCAGTGCGCTGGAGCAGGACCTCGGCGTCGCTCTGTTTCATCGCCATGCTCGCGGCCTGATCCTCACCGAGCAGGGCGAGCACCTTTTCCGCGCCGCCAACGACGTGATGCTGAAGCTCGAGGCGGTCCGCGCCCGACTCGCCGATTCCGCCGAGCAGCCGACCGGCCCGCTCCGCCTCACCACCACCGTCGGTCTCGGTTCCACCTGGCTGACCGACCGCATCCACGAGTTCATCGACCACTACCCGGACATCAAGCTCCAGCTGATCCTTGACGACGGCGAGCTCGACCTCAACATGCGCGAGGCCGACATCGCCATCCGCCTGCGCCAGCCGACCCAGCCGGACCTCATCCAGCGGCGGCTGTTCACCGTCCACATGCACCTCTATGCGGCGCCCGAATACCTGGAGCGCTTCGGCCACCCCCAGTCGATCGAGGATATCGACGCGCATCGCATCGTCACCTTCGGGGCGCCGGTGCCCAATTATCTGCGCGACGTCAACTGGCTCGAGGTCGCCGGCCGCGAGCCCGGCCATCCGCGGCTGCCCATCCTCAGGATCAACAACCTCCTGTCGATCAAAAGCGCCATCGTCCGCGGCATCGGCATCGCCGTGCTGCCGGACTACATGGTGGAGGGCGAGTCGCGACTGGTGCGTCTTCTTCCGGAAGCCGAAGTTCCGAGCTTCGCCACCTATTTCGTCTATCCCGCCGAGCTCAAGAACTCGGCGCGGGTGCATGTCTTCCGGGATTTCCTACTGGCGAAGGCGCAGAACTGGTCGTATTGAGGCCAGTTGCCCAAGACTGTTGCAATTTTATCTCGTCTACAACTTTGTTCACTGTTTCCGCATTAATCGACTGCACAATCGTTTTGCAGTCGTACAATGAAGCGTCGATGCGGTGATTCGTTCGTCAATTCCTCCCTACGCGCGAGTGATCGCATCGTCTGTTCCCCTCTGGAAGGTTTGCCGCTCGCGTTGCTGACGCGGCAAAGAACTGCCGGGCCCGAAAGGCCCGGCTTTTTCTTCGGTCATCAGTCAGGGGAGGCCGGAACTGCGGCGCCGCGCGCCAGGTAAGGCTCACATGTAGAGCGGCTGGTCTTCCATCCCGGTATAGAGATCGGCGACGAACTCGCCATAGCCGTTGAAGAGGCGGGTCGGGATGCGGTCGTTGCTGGCGAGGTCGCGCTCCATCGCCTGGCTCCAGCGCGGATGCGGCACCTCCGGATTGACGTTGGCCCAGAAGCCGTACTCGTCGGACGCCAGCGCCTGCCAGAAATTGAGCGGCTGCTCGTCGGTGAAGGTGAAACGGACGATCGACTTGATCGACTTGAAGCCGTACTTCCACGGCAGGTGGATGCGCAGCGGCGCGCCCATCGACTTGGCGACCGGCTTGCCGTAGGCGCCGGTGACCATGAAGGCGAGGTCGTTGTTGGCCTCGGCCATGGTGATGCCTTCCACATAGGGCCACGGATACCAGACCTGCTTCTGGCCGGTGGCGACGTCCGGCATCATGAAGGTCTCCATGCGCAGGTACTTGGCGTCGCCGGTCGGGTTGGCGTACTTGACCAGTTCCGACACCGGGAAGCCGGTCCACGGCACGGTCATCGACCACGCCTCGACGCAGCGGTGCCGGTAGAGCCGCTCTTCCAGCGGCATCTTGCGGATCAGGCTGTCGATGTCGGTGGTGATCTCCTTCTCGACCATCCCGTCGATCTTGACCTCCCACGGGCGGATCGGCAGCGCCTCGGCGGCGCCGGCGATGCTCTTCTGGGTGCCGAATTCGTAGAAGTTGTTGTAGTGGGTGTTGATCGCCTCCGGCGTCACCGGCCGCTCGATCGTGTATTTGGAATTGCGCGGAGCGGGATAGAGGTCGGCGGTCGGATCGGTCTCGGCCCTGGCAATGCCGGGGAGCGTCATCGCCGCGAGTCCGAATCCGCTCGCCGCCAGGATCTGCCGCCGGCTGAGGTAGATCGACTCGGGCGTCGCGAGCCGCTCCGGGATCTCCCAGCCCTTTTTGCGCTTCACATACATCGCATCGCTCCCTGGCTACGGTCGGAAGCAGACCTATGCCCTTGGCGCCACACGATCAAATCACGAAGGCGTGCCCGTCTTTTCAGCCGGGAGGCCGGTCGAGCAGCCGCGTCAGAAAGCCCGCCGGCCCGGTGGGATTCGCCGACACGAGGCGTCAGCGGATTCGACTGCGTTTCCCCCGGGTCGATGACACCGCCATCAATTCCTGAAGAGTCGGATATTGACGGAATCGGCGAAGGCCTCAGCGGGTTCCCGAATTCGGCCGTGGCGAGGGGTGGGCCACGATCACGGCGTCCTGGGGCCGCCGGGCGTTGCGCGCCGTGGATTCCAGGCCGAAACCGGTCATCGCTGACGCAACTTCGTCGAAGCGATCGCCCCGGCCTCAGGCCGCCTGGGCGGCGGCCCGTTCGATCACCTGGTCGGCGAGCTTGCCGCTCAGTTCGGCGAGATGATCGAAGCTCGCCTTGAACGTGCCGACGCCAGCCGTCGCCGAGCGCAGCTCGACGATCAGGTCGCGAATCTCCGCTTGCGGAATCATCGCCTCCACCACGTCCCAGCCCGGCCAGCCGGGCCGCGCGTCGAAGCCGAGCAACTGGCCGCGCCGTTGCGACACGATGGTGTTGACCCGCGGCGTCGCGTCGGAGGGGATCGCCACCTCGACCTTGAGCACCGGCTCGAGCAGCACCGGCTTGCACTGCGGCATGCCCTCGCGCATGCCGATCTGCGCCGCCGTGCGGAACGCCTGGTCGGAGGAGTCGACCGAGTGGTACGAGCCGTCGGTCAGCGTCACCGCGACGTCGACCACCGGGAAGCCGAGCGGCCCCTTGTGGAGATACTCCGCCACCCCCTCCTCGATCGACGAGAAGTAGTTCCGCGGCACGGCGCCGCCGCTGATCGTCTCGGCGAACTCGAAGCCGCCGCCGCGCGGCAGCGGCTTGATATCGAACACCACGTCGCCGAACTGGCCGTGGCCGCCGGACTGCTTCTTGTGGCGGCCGCGGATCGTGGTCGAGCCGCGGATGGTCTCCTTGTAGGGGACCTGCGGCTCGTGGGTGTTGACCGAAATGCCATATTTGCCGGTCAGCCGTTCGAGGGCGACGCGGAGATGCATCTCGCCCTGCCCTTCGACCACCGTCTCGCCGGTTTCCTGGACGTGGGTGACCTTCAGCGAGGGGTCTTCCTCCACCGCCTTCGACAGCGCCGAGGAGAGCTTGACGTCGTCCTTGCGCTCGGCGGAGGACACCGCGGTGCCGAGCACCGGGTCCGGCGACGACAGGGCGGCGATCTGCGTAGCAGGCTCCTTGGCCGTGGTCAGCGTCATGCCGGTCTTCGCCTCGTCGAGCTTGCCGAGCCCGACCGTCTCGCCGGCCGCGGCGGCGTCGCGCTTGTTCGCCTGCTGGCCCATGATGCGGAAGACGCCCGACACCCGTCCCACCAGGCCGTCCGGCCCGGTCAGCTCGGCGCCGTCGCCGACGGCGCCAGCCAGCACCCGCGCAATCGACAGCTTGCCGCCATGCGTGGTGTGAAGGGTCTTCAGCACCTGCACGATATCGGCGCCGCCCTCGGAGAGGCCGAGCCGCTTGCCGGTCTCGGCGATGTCGGGTGCCTCATGACGGATCGCCTTCAGCAGCCGGCCGATCCCGTTGGCCTTTTCCGCCGAGCCGATCAGCACCGGGCAGATCGCGCCGGCGCGCATCTCCTGCACCAGGTCCTTGAAGATCTGGTCGCGGTCGGGCTGGATGTCCTCGAGCAGCTGCTCCATCAGCCCGTCGTCATAGTCGGCGAGCGTCTCGAGCATGGTGAAGCGGGCTTCCGCCTCGCGCGCCCGGTCGGCGTCGCCCATGTCGATCACTTCGCTCGCCGCATGCTCGCGGTAAACGAAAGCGCGCTCCAGCGCCAGGTCGATGAAGCCGGTGACCACGTCGTTCTGGCGGATCGGGATGTGCCTCAGCACCAGCGGCACGCCGCTTGCCCGCTGCAAGGTCTCCAGCGTCTCGCGCACGCCGCCCTCGGTCTTGTCCACCTTGTTGAGGAACAGGATGCGCGGGATCTTCTTGTCCTCGAGGCTCTTGAGGATCACCTGCAGGGCGGGGACCTTCTTCTCGTCCGCCTCGGCCACCACTACCGCCAGATCGACGCCGGCAAGGATCGGCTCGGCCTCGAAGGCGAACTCGATCGAGCCGGGGCAGTCGAGGAAGATGAACTGGTCGCCCATGAAGTCGGTTTCGGCGATATTCGCCTCGACGCTCATCTGGTGGGCGCGGGCCTCGGGCGAGGCGTCGCCGACGGTGTTCTTCTCGGCGATCGTGCCCTGCCGGGTGATGGCGCCGGTCCGCGCCAGGATTGCTTCGAGCAATGTGGTCTTGCCGCTGGCAAAGGGCCCCACCAGTGCGATGCACCGGGGCCCGGCCACTCTGCCGTTGTTGCCTTCTGACATGACCGTGCCTCCCCGTTCTCGAATTTTTCGCTTTAAGCAGGCTTCGCGCCCTGTCTTGATCGTCTCAAGGAAAAGGGCGGCTGACAAGGGTGGCAATGGAGCGCGGACGGCGCCGGCGGGGAGAGGCCGCCGCCGCCCGGGAACGGGTCAGCGCTCCTCGAGGACCATCCGCGTCACGCCGACGGCGAGGTTGAGGCCCGCCTGAGCCTGAATGCTGAGCGGCTGCAGGGCGATCGAATTGTTGTTGCCGCCGACCAGCGCATTGGCGCCGAGACCGACGACCACCGTCTCCTCTGCCGAGACCCCGACATATTCGCCGGCGAGCGAGCCCGGCACGTAACCGCTTTGCGCCGCGAACACCGCCCAGACGATCACGCTGCCGACGGTGCCGCCAATGTCGAGGCCGAACTTGCGGATGCGGCCGTAGTATTGCTCGGTCCCGGCGCTATCGGGCTGGAACGTACAGGCGATCTGTTCGGAGGAGGTGATGAGGAGGCCGATGCTCGGCCCCGAGGCGCAGGTCAGCACCCCGACCTTGATCCGCGACGCGTCTGCCGCGGCGGGCGACATCCAGCCGGTCCCGGCGACGGCAGCGACGATTGCTGCGACAATCAGCGACTTGGCCTTCTTCGCAATCTTCTCGTTGAACATGGGGAGACCTCCTTTGACCTTTCCGGGAACGCTCGGGGAATTGGCGCGTGCGGCGCGTCACGTCATGATCGCGGCGCCCGGCGAATCCGGCTGAAGGAGTATCCCCCGGCAGTCGCCTCGGGTACAGCGTTCAGGCGCCTGCGGCCGATGTTCACAGTCGATTGATCAATAAAGGGTAAGCGTGCATGTCCCGTCGAGAAGTGTGCCGCGATGCTTGACGCCTACAGCCTCACCAATGCGGGTCCCCGGCGGCTCGACCTCGAAGCCGGAACCCCGGTGCCGCCCGAGGCGAGCTGGGTCGACGTTCTGAAGCCCACCCGGGAGGAGGACCGCACGACCGAGGCCTTCCTCGGCGCCAGCCTGCCGACCCGGGAGGAGGCGGCCGAGATCGAGTTCTCCAGCCGCTTCTACTCCGAGGACGGCGCCGTGTTCATGACCGCGACGGTGCTGATCGGCGTCGACCGTGGCGAGGCCTCCCTGGTGCCGCTGACCATCGTCGTCGCCGGCGACCAGCGCATCGCAACGCTCCGCTACGACGACATTCGCGCCCTTCGCCAGTTCCACGCCCGGGCCGGCAAGCCCGGCAGCGCCTGCTCGTCGCCGCCGGCCGTCCTGCTCGGCCTGATCGAGGCGGTCGTTGACCGCACCGCCGACGTCTTGGAGCGGATCAGCGCCGACGTCGACCGCATCAACAGCGGCATCTTCGCCGCCCGCGCGGAGCGCCGCGGCGGCCGCCATCTGGAGCAGCTGATCGGCGACATCGGCACCCAGGGCGACCTTGCCGCCAAGGCCCGCGAGAGCCTCGCCTCGCTCGAGCGGCTGGTTCAGTACGCCAGCCTGACGCTCGGCGGCGCCTTCGCCAAGGGCGCCAACAAGAACCGGCTGAAGCTGATCGCCCGCGACGTGCGCTCGCTGGAGGACCATGTCGGCTTCCTCTCCAACAAGATCACCTTCCTGCTCGACGCGACGCTCGGCCTCATCTCGGTGGAGCAGAACGAGGTGATCCGGGTGCTGACGGTGGCGGCGACGATCTTCTTCCCGCCGACCCTGATCGGCACGGTCTACGGCATGAACTTCATCGACATGCCGGAGCTCAACTGGCAGCTTGGCTACCCGCTCGCCATCGGCCTGATGGTCGCCTCGGCGGTGCTCCCCTACCTCTATTTCAAGCGCCGCGGCTGGCTCTGACTCCGGGCCGCTTGTCGCGGTGATAGGTCAGCGCCAGTCCGATGCAGTGGCGGAGCGGCTCGACCGGCAACGGCGCGACGACGTCGAGCAGGATAGCGCGGTTGCCCTCGAAGGTGAGCGCGTCCCCGTAGAGTTCGCGGAACTGATCGATCAGGTGCGTCTGGCAGTGGACATACAGCGCCACCCGCCCCGGATCGCCCTTGACCGGGGCGATGCGGATCGTCGTTCCGCTCCTGCTCACACTGGTCAGGTAGCTCGGCTGCCCCCACTTCAGCGTCTCGTCGAGCCAGCCGACCCCGGGCGTCGTCGCCGCCGTCGCGAAGATCAGGGCGCGCAACCGGAGAAGCTGCACCCGCGCCGTCGGCGCCAGGGCGGCGAAGACGGCGCTCACCGCCGCGCTGAGAAAGGGCCGATCGGCGGCCCCGCTCGTCCGCATATCGCCGGTCCGCTTGTTCATGCCCGCCGGTTCTTGGCGTCCCAGTTCCGTTCGAGGTTGGCGATCAGCGCCGGACTGAAGTGGCAATAAGCCTGCTCGCGGGCGTAGACCGAGGCATAGCGGCGGAACAGGTCAAGCGGCTCCTCGCCGACCCGGAAGGCGCGGCGGTTGCCGATCGCACTGACCGCCCCGGCGTCGGTCATCCCGGCGACCACCGCGTCGATCGCGGCATCCATCGCGTCGGCCGAGGCGATCTCGTCGCAGATCAGCCGCCCCTCGTGGCTGTCGCAGACGAGCTTGCGCTCGTACTGGATCGCCTCGCGGGCGATGCGGTCGCCGGTGAGCCGCGGCAGGCGGAGGTTGGCGAAGCCGGGGATGATCCCCTCCTTGCGGGCCGGCAGCGTCATGAACGCATCGTCGGCGGCGAGAACGTAGTCGGCGACGAGCAGGAGCTGGCAGTGGCCGCCGATGGCGAAGGTCTCGACGACCGCCACCCACTGCTTCTCGATGCCGCGCCCGCGCATGTCGTCGGGCAGCGCCTCCGGCCGGGCCACCCCGCGCAGCATCTTGTGGACGTAGCCGAGGTCGCGCTTCAAAAACCACACGAACGGGATCTTGCCGCGGTAGAGGTGGGTGAGGTTGATGCCGCTGCCGAACACGCGGCGGCCGGCATATTTCGGATGCTCCGCCGTGCCGCCCCGCATCACCGCGATGTCGCTCGCCGGGTCGAGGATGGCGATGTCGACGGCAGCCTCCATCAGGTCGAGGGTCGAGGCGTCCTCGGCGTTGAGGAAGCGCGGATTGGCGGCGGTAAGGTGCACCGCCCTGCCGTTGCGCTCGAGCGTCACCGCGCCGAGGTCGAGCCTGCCGTCGACGGCGAAGCGGGCGAGGTGCTCGGCGCTCTCCGGCCGCGGCAGCAGCATGGCGTGGCAGAGATGGAAGCCGGCCTCCTCCACCGCCAGCACATGGGCGAGGAAGATGCCCTGGTCGATCTCCACCCCGTCCTTGTCGCCCTGGTTGACCGCCGCCTCGGCGGCGACCGCCTCTTCCGACGGGGTGAGGCCGGGGATTGCCGCGGCGGCGGCGAAGACGAGGTCCTCGAGCCGCACGTGGCGGCCGCGGCGGTCGGTCAATTCGTCATAGACCGCCTCGGCGTGGACGGAGAGGAAGCGCTCACGGCTCTCCCGCGCCGTGGCGAGAATGGTCTCCGCCGCCTCCGCCTCCGCTTCGCTCCGCCTCGGCTTCGCCGGCAGCGCGGCCAGAAGCTCCGTCGAGCGGTCCCAGAACGCCGAGTAACGGTGGCGGTCGGTGGCGAGGTCGGCCGTGCGCATCGGCTCGGCTGCGATCCAGTCGCCGACCGCCTCCGCGTCGAGGCCGGCCGCGACCAGCCCGTCGATGGTGGCGTCGCCCGGTACGTCCATTCGTTCTGTCCCCTCGTTTCAGGTCTTCGGCCGGAGGTCGATCACCCGCTTCGCCTTCCCCTCCGACCGCGCGATCGTCCCCGGCGCCACCACCTCGACGGTGGCGGTCACCCCGGCATGGGCCTTGATGAGATGCTCGGCGTGCCGCTTGAGCGCCGCCGCCTCGGCCTCCGCCCAGACATCATAGCCGCTCCGCGCCTCGATGCGCACCGTCAGTTCGTCGAGCCGCTCGCCGCGCCTGACCTCCAGCACGTAGTGGGGGGCAAGCCGCGGCTCGCGGGCGAGGATCGCCTCGATCTGGGTGGGGAAGACGTTGACGCCGCGGATGATCACCATGTCGTCGCTTCGCCCGGCGATGCGCGCCATCCGCCGCATCGCCCCGTCGACGGGCGGCATCAGCCGGGTGATGTCGCGGGTGCGGTAGCGCACCATCGGCATCCCTTCCCGGGTGAGGGTGGTGAACACCGCCTCGCCCTCCTCGCCCTCGGCGACCGGCCGGCCGGTCTCCGGATCGATGATCTCCGGGTAGAAATGCTCCTCGGCGATGGCGAGCGCTCCCTTGTCGCCGGCCCGCTCCTGGGCGACCCCCGGCCCGATCATCTCCGACAGCCCGTAGGTATCGTAGGCGTCCGCCCTGAAGCGCGCCTCGATCTCGGCGCGCATCCCCTCCGACCACGGC
>Ga0210086_1002022_pt1 | contig 9926 bp, 11 predicted proteins | sample China_Galinas_PW_3_FD_184867 | JGI IMG/M metagenome (GOLD analysis project Ga0210086, IMG submission 184867) | Wetland microbial communities from San Francisco Bay, California, USA, that impact long-term carbon sequestration - China_Galinas_PWB_D2... | ecosystem: Environmental > Aquatic > Marine... | reverse complement strand
CTCGGTACGGCAACTCAACGCCGACATCCGAGCGTGGATTCAAACCTGGAATGACAACCCGCGCCCCTACGTCTGGACCAAGACCGCCGACCAAATCCTGGCCAGCATCGGCAACTACTGCCAACGACTTAACGACTCAGGACACTAGTTCACGGCGAGAAGCTCTGGAAGTGGCTGCAAGTCGCAGTCGATTCACACTTCGGCCTTCGCGCCAAGGCCCGCGCGGTCGAGTGCGTCCCGAATAGCGTTGCGCTTCAACAATTCTGACTGACCGTCAGTAGCAATACCCAGAAGTTCCTTCGCCATCCGGTCAGCAGCTAGCTCGATCCGCTCCCGCGCATTGCGTCGCACATGGCCGGCTGCGCCGCCGTGGAACCGGCAGGCGGTCGACCCGCGTATCGCTATTTCAGACAGCGCCCGCCGTGCTTTCGGCGTGTGATACAACGGTTTTCGTTGTTACGCTGATCCCACCAATCCTCTGAGTACACCTCTTTGCTGCCCACTATCTGCTCCTGCTCTAGCCATTTTCGATGGTTTTCGCGATGGCCTTGGGGGTGAAATGCTGCTCCTTTGGTAGCCCCACACGGTCACGACTTGGTGTGGAAGACCCGATCAAACGTCTCGGATGCCAGCACCGCACGTGGAAGCGGCACACGCGAGCGCCGCGAATCGCGATGTTCAAGCACCACTCACCGTTCATTCGGTTTGCTAAGCAACGGTTTTCGTTGTCGGTTCCGACCATCGCCCCCCTGATGGACTCTTTGACCTGCACTTACGCGGCGAGAGCGAGTGCTATCCAGATTCGCGCCGTGGGACCATCGCGCTTGCCGAATTCGGCATCATCCCAGCTGCTTTTCCAGCGTTGCTCGTCGAGGTGGCGCTACGATGTCGCGGTGGATGAGCCAGGCGTGCAACCTGCCCGGAAGGCAACCGCAGTTTCCCCGGGCATCGTCGCTGTAGCGATCATCATCGCGATCTACCTCGGCCTTCTCTTCGTAGGGTATTTCTCGTTCGATCGTTCGTCGCCAACCCCCAAGACCGAGGACTTGACGGGCACCAGCGAGACGGTGATCCTGCTCCAGCCGACCACAATCCGTGCCGTCGAAGACAAACTCAGCGTAGAGATGTTGCTGGTACCGGGCAGCGAGTTCATCGACCCGGAGTTCGGGCTGCTCAACACCGAAATGACGGTGCAACTCTTCGCATCAAATGGTCTGGGAGAGTTCACCTATTCGGAGAGGACCGCACCCGGGGTCGTCACAATTTCCCTGTGGGCCTGGGGCGACACCAACAAGTACCCGTTCGACACCTATACGACCTCGCCCGTCACCGCCAACGTCACCGCCGGCTCAGACGATTCCCGTCGTCATGTTCCGGCACGCATGGAAGTCGCTGGCGCGATCCATGGCTGGGAGATCAGCCACAACCACATGGGCCAGGAAGGCAGCTACAATCGTGCCAACGACGATGCCATCATTACGTTTTCGCGGTCGCGGGTCACCATTGCGATGGCACTCGGACTCTGCCTCGTTCTGCTGGCACTCCCGCCGTCGGCGCTGTATGTCGCAGTGAACGTCGCGCGGGGCGCCAAGAAGTTTCAACCGCCGATGATTGCCTGGTTCGCGGTCATGTTGTTCGCCGTCGTCCCCATTCGGGAAGTATTTCCCGAGAATCCACCTACCGGAATCTTGATCGACGAATTCGGCGTGCTGTGGGTGCTCATCTCCCTGGTGATAGCGATGGTCATCTTCATCGTCGCCTGGGCTCGGCACAGCGACTAGCTGGTGGTGGCGACAAAGCGACCGGGTATGGCTCGTCGAGGATGAGGACCGGTATGTATTGCGCAGGGTCTAACCGCCGCAGAACTCCGACAGCAGCACTGCCCGGCCCGGGGTCTTGGCGGAGTCCTTGGTCTTTCGTTGACGTCATAGTTGTTGGTGCCCAAGCAATTTACCATCGAACGGGTAGCGCCACAGTTGCGGTAGCCGAAGCTACAAGAGATAGCGATTTCGTATAGACCCCCGACATCTACCCCATGAACCGCGCATCGAGGAGGCGATGACGGCAGGAACCTTCAAACGCGACGTCGGCAGCCGCAACCCAGGTGCATGGGTGAGCCCGACTGGCATTCCCGTCGATCTCACGGTGCCGGGTGAGCTCTCCAGAGTTTCCGCCCACCATCGAGGGGCACGCATACCTTCACCCTCGCCCAAGGCGACCCGCCGCACGGTCGGCCTAGCGGCCTGCGTCGCGGACTACGACGAAATGCTCATCCCCTGCTGATGGAGGAGGACACCCGTCAGTACACCGCATGGTTTGCGGGGCGTGGCCGCGCCGATTATCACGAAGGTGCCATGACCAGTCATTCGCATGCTGCCGAAGCCGTTAGCACCAAACCGACTTTCGCCGATCTTCAACAGGATTGGAATCCGGTCAAAGCCGCGCAGGCGGTGTATCCCGCCAACTAATCACACCGTCCGCTGAGGATCTCTTTGCTGCCCATTACTGCTCGCGTTCTATGCATTTTCGATGGTTTCTGAGTGTCTCTGGGGGTGAAATGCGGCGACGCCCAGGTCATCGACCCGCACCGTCTGCGGGGTGGCTGTCTGGCACAATCGACGTGTCCGGCTGATCCGCACGGGCGACGAGGTTCTCACGGGTCCCGAAGGCAGGCGTGTGACTTGACCAGACCCCACTACGTACTGGGCCACTCGGATCACGAGTTGGGTCGCCTGCGGCGTCAGGCCGTGCTGCTCGACTCGACCACGCGGGAATACCTGGAAAGGGCCGGCCTGAAACCCGGAATGCGAGTCCTGGATGTTGGCAGCGGGGCGGGGAATGTTGCCTTCCTTGCCTCGGCGCTGACGATGCCCGGCGGTGAAGTCGTCGGAACGGACAGGGTGGCAGACGCAGTGAACGCGGCATCGGCCGCCGCGTCGGCTCAGGGCCTGTCCGACATCGTGAGCTTCCGGGTGGGCGACCCTGCCGAATTGACGTTCGACCAGCCATTCGATGCCATTGTCGGCCGTTATGTACTGACTTTTCAGGACGATCCAGCAGGCATGCTTCGCCAGCTCTCTCAGCGTCTGGCGCGGGGCGGCATCGTCGTCTTCCACGAACCGGACTGGCGTGCCGTCCGATCGTCGCCCCCCTCACCGACCCACGACCGCTGCTGTCAATGGATTCTCGAGACGCTGGAGCGGACCGACACCTCCTGGGACATGGCCGATCGACTGCACGGCGCCTTCACCGACGCCGGGTTGCCAACGCCAACACTGATGATGCGGACCTTCATCGGGTCCGGCTCTACAGCTGAGGTGTGGTTACAGGCTGTTGTCGACATCGTTGAGACGCTCCTGCCCGCCATTGAGGCACAGGGAGTAGCTACCGCGGCCGAAGTCGGACTCGAAACCCTGACACAACGCCTGATCCACGAGGTCCACCAGACCGGCACTACGGTGATCGGGCGCTCCGAGGTCGGAGCTTGGTGCCAGATATGAAGAACGCTTGTGGGCCAAGATAATTCCTGCGGGTCACCTCTCACCCGCGCTCGCGAGAACACGACTCAGGCGGTCGACACCCCGCTTCGGCCAATGGAGGTGCCTCGACAGTGTTGATCCCGGCGCCCTGCTCGGGTGGCGCCGGGATCAACTGTCAGATGCAACGGCCCACCCGGTGGAGGTTCACCGGTGGGAATGGCGGCCGGGCCCGAGCCAGAACACCCACTGGTTATAGGTACGGGCTTCCGGCGAAGTGTGCAGGCTGGCGCTGCCGTTGGACTGGCACAGCGTCGTCAACGAGCCCACGTTCGCGCAACTCGGCGCGGTCTGGGCAGCCGACGCAATGGGGGCGACGGCGAGGGACATTGCACACATCCCGCCTGCGACCAGTGCGGTGATGTAGTTCTTCTTCATGGTTCAAACAACTCCTTGGTGATGGCGGCCGCCGCAAGATCTGATGCAGGGCAACGGATCCTCCTACGGCCTGTGTTGATTTCTTACGATGTCCACGCTCATGCGCCGGACTGAAGCGAACCTGAAGTGGGCGCCATGAATACGTTTCCTTCAGGCTCGCCTCAGGCTGGCGGCTGAGACAATGTCAGACATGTCCACCGAACACGGCAAGGACGCCGGCCCCCCGCGGGTGCTCATCGTGGAAGATTCGGTCGCGATCCGGGAGATGGTCGTGGAGGCGCTCGCCGACGCCGGCTACGTCAGCGGCGGGCGTGTCGACGGCGGCGGGCTTGAAGACGTGCTGGCGGCGTTTCGGCCGGATGTGGTGGTGCTGGACGTCATGTTGCCTGGTCGCGACGGGTTTGCCCTGATCGATGTGGTACGCAGCTACGGCGACGCCGGCATCGTGCTCCTCACGGCGCGAGATGCTCTCGAGGATCGTCTGCGCGGGCTGGACAGCGGAGCCGACGACTATCTGGTCAAGCCCTTCGAGATCGCCGAGTTATTGTCCCGGGTTGCGGCGGTGCTGCGACGCAAGGGCAGGGTCTCTTCAGCCATCCAACTCGGTGATCTCGTACTCGACCTCGAAGCTGCGACCGCGAGCCGCTCGGGAGCAGTCCTGGACCTGACCGCCACGGAATTGAAGTTGTTGTTCTATCTGGCAGATCAGCGAGGGCGGGTGGTCAGCAAGGATCAGATTCTTGCCGCGGTGTGGGGATATGACGCCTATGACCCCAACCTGGTAGAGGTGTACATCAGCGCACTGCGACGAAAACTCGAGGCCCACGGGCCGCGGGTGCTGCACACCGTTCGCGGCATCGGTTATCGGCTGTCGGCGAGCCCGCCATGAGCCAGACCGCCACGCCGACACCGTCGTTGCGCCGCCGTGTCATCCTCGCGGTCATCGGGCTCATCGCCTTGCTACTGTTGCTGGTCGGTATCGCATTCGATGTGTTGTTCGGTGCACGCCTCACCGATGATCTCGATGATGAGATGGCCGACCTGTTCTTCGATGCCCCCGCCCTGGTCGAGGCGGGGCTCAGCCCGAAAGAAGTGGCAAATGTACTGGAACAGCCCGATTTCCTGGTACAGGTGATCGGCCCCGATGGCACTGTCTACGGCGATCCTGAGCTGGTTCCTGCTCCAGAGCATTCACACCCATGGCCCGGGCCCATTCCGCTCAACGGCGGCGCGCCGACGCCGCTGCCGTGGGCGGACCTGCCGAGCCTGAAGGTGACCGGCGACTTGTCCGACGGCTCGCTGCTCACCATCCAGGCCGACACTAGCGGGGTCAGCCGCACCAGGACCGCCATGAGGCGGAACATGCTGTTCGGTGCGATCGCCACGCTGGCGGCGGCGACGCTGGCGGTGAGGCTCGTGGCGGGGCGGGCGCTGTCCCCGTTGCAGCGACTGACCGTCACAGCCAACGGCATCACGCGGGGCGACCGGGGCCGTCGGCTCCATCCGGACCGGCCCCGGACCGAACTCGGAAACGCCGCTGAGGCTTTCGACCGCATGCTCGACGCGCTCGAGTTCGCGGAGAAGAGCGCCAACGACGCCGCGGCCACCGCGCGCCGGGCCGAAGCGCAGAGTCGACGGTTCCTATCCGACGCCGCCCACGAGTTGCGAACCCCGCTTGCGGGCATCCAGGTTGTCGCCAACCAGCTTATCGCCGATACCGCAACTTCGACCAACGCCAGCGGCCTCGACGCGCGGGCACGCCGGCACGCCGAGTTGCTGGGCAACGAAACCCGCCGGGCGGCCAGGTTGGTCAACGACCTACTCGACATTGCCCGCATCGACGCCGGTCTCAGCCTTCGTCCCGAACGCGCCGACCTCGGACGCATCGCGGACGACGAGGTGGATCGGGCCGCGATGCTGGCGCCCGACGTGAGCGTCCAGCGCACGGGTGACCAACAGCTCTACGTCGATGCGGACCCGACCAAGATCGCGCAGATCCTAACCAATCTCCTCGACAACGCCCGCCGCCACACCCCGCCCTCGGGGACCATCACCATCGACGTCGAGCGCGTCAACGGCACAGCGCAAGTGACGGTCGCCGATACCGGGTCGGGCGTTCCCGACGACGACCGGGAGAGGATATTCGACCGGCTGGTTCGCCTCGACGAGGCCCGCGACCAAGACTCGGGTGGTGCAGGGCTGGGGTTGCCGATCGCCCGCGCTCTCGCCGAGGCGCATCACGGTACGTTGGAATGTCTGCACAGCGACGGCGGCGCCACCTTCCGCCTGTCCCTGCCTGCAGCCCAACCGCCGCACTCAGCCGGCGCAGAGACCGACTGACGGAATCGCACCGGGGACATATTCGCTTGGCGGCCATCGGGCCAAGCGGCATCACCGCGACTGCGTCGTGGTGTGGTCGTGTTGATGATGGCGGCGCATCGGGTCGTCCCAGTCGAACCTCAGATCGCACAGCATGGTGTGCAGATGGTTTCCCGTGACCTCCGGGTCGTGCTGCACCGAATACTGGTTGCTTTGAAGGACTTCCAGAAGGAGATCGTCCACCACTGCGTAGGTGTAGTGGTGCGAGCCGATCGCATCCAACGCTCCCCCGGCCCAAGCCAGCGTCAGGTTCGCACCTTGGTGAACCACGCGGTCGAAGCGCGCCAGATAGCCGGAACCGATGCTGGGGTTCATCGCGCCTGTGTAGAACACGAAGGCTTGGCGGAGATTCCACAACGCGGGTTCACTGAACTCGCTGGCGCTGATCTCGATGTGGGGGTAAGCGGTAATGGCCTCCCGGTCGACCGTCGGCGACAGCGCCGCAACCAATGAGGAGGCGGGCGTGTCGAGCAGCAACGGCGGGGCCTGCTTCATCAGGTCCGCGCCAATGAACGCGCCGCTGCGGGCGGATTCTGGGAGTTCGCGCCAGAATTTGCGAAGGTGGTGAACGACGCTCAGCATCAGCACTTGGCCTGCGGTCCAATGCCATTGCTTGGCGGTATCATCCGATCCGAAGGGGTCTTCGGGAATGATCATCGGGAAAGCGCCGAAGAACAACGGCGTGGAGTGCACCTCAAGTTCGCCGTCGTCGTTCCTCAGGAAGGTCAGGTTGAATGTGATGTGATGGCCTTCAAAGCGAATGGCCCACGCATCATCACCGGGGTTTCCGAAGATCCCGATCGTGTAATTGGAGAACTGCTCGTAGCGCGCCTGAAGGCCTGGCGGTCGGTCCCAGCTCCATTCGATCGTCGTGCCTGCGCCAAGGAACTCCTTGGCGCCGCCGACAACCGGGTACCACGGTTTCGACGGATCCGGGTTTGGCGCCAGGTCGAATACCGATTCCGCACCTTCTGCCGTCGGATCGGCTTCGAGGATCCTGTCGATGACCCCGCCGTCTCCGACATCTTCCATTTCGCCGATGACGCGGTTGCGGTTCAGCACTGCGAGCAGCGCTTGATAACCGCCCGGCGACATCGCCCGATTCAACAGCGCGTGCATCGCGGTGCGCTGAGGCACGCTCATCGAACCGACCGTGATGCCCCAACCCAGAGGGCACCATTGCAGGACCGCGCAGAAGGCCTCGGTCTGGCTCGTGTCCTGTCCGCGGGCGCGGGCTTCACCGTCGAACGGCCGAACCAATTCGGCCCGCTGTGCTTCCGGCGTGAGGTCGATGAGGTGGTTAGCCGCCTCGGCGACGTCGGCTTCGAAAAGTCGCGCCGATCCGCCCGGCTGTGCCGTCGTGTCAATCCCGCCTTGCTCACGCTGAGAGCACGCCGCAAGCGGTATGTCGGTGATGCTCAGAGCCGCGAGCGCACCCAGACTGCGAAGGGCACTTCGCCTTGATTGGCCGGTGGACCACGGGTAGCCGTTGTCCGGATGCGGGCCCACGCTGGCAATACCTCCGCGGTTGCTCGAATCGGTGTCCTGCGGAATTGTACGGATCATCGGCCCGGATCGGCGTCGTACCGGCAAGGTCGGCCGGCCGACTTCGAAGGCGACACGGTGGCAACGAGGAGGCCCTCCTCCCGCCGGTGGACGGTCGAGAGGAGGGCCGCGTGGATAACGATGTCGGGTTCCTACTTGTCGTCGGGGTTCAGTGCCCGGAACGCGAATCCCGCGGCGACACCGGCGATGATCTGAGCCACGAAGTACACCAGCAGCATCGGCACAGTGAACATGCCCATCGCAACTCCGCCGAGAACCACGGCCGGGTTGAACGCGGCGCCGGAGACGCCGCCGACGGCGATCGCGCCGGCAGCCACGGTGAAACCGATCGCCAGCCCGTAGAACGAGTTGTCGGGGTGGTCTTTGCTGGTGGCTACGTTGAGCACGACGTAGCACAGGGCGAAGGTGAACAGTAGCTCAGCGACGAACGCGGCCATAAGCGCGTGCCCCGACAGGCTCAGCGGTGCGGCCTGCCCGGACGGCGCGACCGCCAGAACGGCACCGGCGCCGATCAATCCGCCGACGAACTGGGCAATCCAGTACCTGATCGCATCGCGCAGTTCGATCCGCCTGCGAACCAGGGCGGCCACGGTGACCGCCGGGTTGTAATGGCCGCCGGAGATGTGGCCGCCGGCGTAGATCATCGCCATCAGGACTGCACCGATGGCCAGCGGCGCCAGGACACTGCCGCTGCGAACGCTGGCCCCGACGGTGAAGACCAGGAACAGCGTCCCGATCGCTTCGACGAAATAGCGGGTCACAGAGTGAGGCAGACGGGCACCGCGCCGCGTGGGCTGATCAGCGGCGGCCGTTGCGGTGGTGTCGAGGGAGATCGTGTCGGTTGTGGTCATTTCGAATAACTCCTTTCGTGGACGACCGCTGGGGTTGCGATGCAGGCATCAGATGTTCCGGCGGCGCCTTGGTTACTTGCCGTCTTAGACGTTCGCGGGGTTAGCTGAAGCCAACCTGAAGGCGGGCGCCTGAGCCACGTTTCCTTCAGGTTCGCTTCAGGGTGACCGCCCCCAGGACTGCCCGCCCCCACACCGAAGGCAAGAAGCCTCAACGGGAACCTGGCGACGAGGAAGCGGCACAGCCCCGGGCAGATCGTCTGCAAACCGATGGTTTCCGGTCAGCTGCGGGCCGAGGGCCGGGACATCGCGGCAGCGGTTCCAAACCCCCAGATCCGCCGAGTCCGGCTGCCCACCCAAGAAACACCAGGTCAGCGTCGGCGCCGCGCCTCCAACCTGAAGTGAGGCTGAAGGAAACGCGCTCCAGTGGCCGGCTTCAGGTTCGCTTCAGGCTGCTGCGCGATCGTCAACAGCGTGAGGCCGAAAACGACTGGCCTCGAACATGAAAACACCACTCACACAGGAGGATTGAAAGAGATGAACAACACCATTGCTTCGCGTATCGGCCGCTTTGTCGCGCTGCCGGTCGTCGCCGGCGGGATCGTTAGCGGGGCCGCTCTCGGGTTCGCCGGTGTGGCCAGCGCCGCAGCCGCCGACAACCCGGATGTCCGCTCGAGTGTGAAGGCCACCCCCGAGGTCATCGCTCCGTCGGCACCCGAGGTGATGCCGGGTAGCTGGTATCACCGCCACAAGGTGTATCTGTACCCGCAATCGACCGCGGCCCAGTTCACCCCGCCGGCCGGTATGTAGGCATCTGCCCAGATACCGCGCGACGAAAAAGCGGCGCCCATGACGCGAAGACGCGCCGCGCGTACTTCGGAAGGCCGCAGCACAAGTTGGGGTGACATAGCCGACAAAAAGGTGCACCATCCCGGAGATGTTGACCACCATCGGATCTGACCTACCGGCCTTGCGCGTGAGCTCGGCCGTAAAACCACGTCGCGACGATGAATGCGACCCCCGATGTCAGCAGGTACAGCGCAAGGATCCTTCCAAACACCATCGTGGTGGATTCCATGGTCAGCCACCTCTACTAGCCGGGATCTCCGGCGAATCGGCCTGGACATCCATGGCATTCTGATCGACGACCGAAGACCAGGGCCACAACAGCGCACCGCTGCGGCCGCGACGTCCGCCGGTGAGCCCTGCGTGAGGGCCT
>Ga0210086_1002021_pt1 | contig 9930 bp, 7 predicted proteins | sample China_Galinas_PW_3_FD_184867 | JGI IMG/M metagenome (GOLD analysis project Ga0210086, IMG submission 184867) | Wetland microbial communities from San Francisco Bay, California, USA, that impact long-term carbon sequestration - China_Galinas_PWB_D2... | ecosystem: Environmental > Aquatic > Marine >... | reverse complement strand
GCCATTTATTACCGGATTAATTTCGGTCTTTCAGATATTGAGACACCCATGGCTGTCTTGTGTCTGGAAATGATTGACGCCGGAATCAGCGGGGTGATGTATACCCGGGATCTTCAGAATCCTGAATCCGAACACATGGTGATTCACTCTGTTTGGGGCCTGGGAGATACGCTGGTGAGCGGACAGGTGACTCCGGACATTACAAGGGTGGCCAAAAACGGATCACTCGAAGTAAACGCCGGAATAATAGATAATCAGCCAAAAACATCTGCATTTACAGCAAATAACGAACCCGACCGAGTCGATATGGGTAAACGTCGTAATGCGCCCGCATTCCTGTCTGATAAAACCGTCAAGATGCTGGCCCGTTGGGGAATAAATTTGGAATCTTATTTTAAAGAACCACAGGATATCGAGTGGTGTGTCGACCGGCATGATAAACTTTTTCTTCTGCAAAGCAGATCGCTTCGAACCGAAGAATTTCAATCCGTCCAACCACTGGAATGCAATTTTGACGATATTCAAAACAAGGTGCTCCTCTCTGAAGGAGACACTGCGTGTGCCGGAATCGGTGCCGGAAAGGTTTTCAGGGTGAGCAATGAAACTGATCTTGATTTAATTCCGTATGGATCGGTTTTGGTGAGCCGGAATGCTTCACCGAGCTTTGTTAGAGTGATGAAACGACTTAACGCGATTATCACCGAGAAAGGCAGTATGGCCGGTCATTTGGCATCGGTTGCCCGCGAATTCGGCGTGCCGGCCCTTATGAACGCCAAAAACGCCCTTGAAAACCTGCCTAATGGAATAGAGGTAACTGTCTACACGGATGAGCATAAGGTCTACAGGGGTTTGGTTCCGTCTTTGCTTGAAAGCCCTTGCGCTCAGAGAAACCTGTTTGCAGAAAGCCCGTTTATGCGAAAATTGAAATATGTGATCGATTTCATATCACCGCTAAGACTCATTGATCCGGAATCGGATATTTTTAAACCCGATGGATGCAGGTCCATGCATGATATCATTCGATTCTGTCATGAAAAAGCTGTCCAGGAGATGTTTCGTATGAGCGATAGGCGTATCAGAAAAATCAGAGGGTCCAAGAAGCTCAAACTTGAAATCCCGATGCAGATTTACGTGCTTGATGTTGGCGGCGGAATAAATGACAACCCTCGAGATCAGAAATCAGTGCATATTAATGAGATTCAATGCGCCCCTCTGATCGCCGTGCTGAAGGGGTTAAACCATCCGAATATTCATTGGGGCGATTTTACACATTTTGACTGGGCCGAACACGACAAAATCGTTTTGAGCGGCGGGATTATCAGCCCTGAATCGGCCATGTTCGCCAGCCATGCAATTGTTTCACATGATTACGCAAATTTGAACTTGAAATTCGGTTATCATTTCGTGATCGTTGATGCACTTTTCGGAGATCAAGTCCAAAACAACCGTATTTTATTCCGATTCAGCGGCGGCGGCGCCGATCTGTCAAAAAGAATGCTAAGGGCAGACTTTCTGACTCGGATTTTAAAGGCTCTCGATTTTGTAGTCATTCGAAAAAGCGATCTTGTGAATGCTGAATTTACCTCGGCAGATCGAAACACCACAGCAGAAAAATTGGATATGCTGGGTCGATTGCTCGGGGCGACCCGGTTGATGGATATGTATCTCAAAGATGCCTCAATGGTTGACCGGTGTGTGGACGATTTTGTGAACGGAAAGTATCATTTTGGAAAGTGAGCCCTTTAAAAAATATTCATTTTTGCCTGCCCAGTTAAATCCGCATTAATATTTAACCTGGGTACAAGTTCAAGGAAGGCGAAAATTTTAACCACATGAATACATTGAGTATTTCAAGGATTAAAATCTGAGCCTGACGCAGAAATTGGGCAAAAAGGGATGTTTTTCAAAGGTCTCAAGGATTGACCAATGACAAAATACAAATTAACATGGATCACACCTGAACTTAGCGTAGGGCACGCGCCCTTGTCATACGCCGATTTAGATGCCATCCGGGAAGGAGGTGTCTCGGCTATCGTCAATCTTTGTGGCGAGTACTGTGATCTGTATGAAATCCAGCAGGATTCCGGATTTGAGGTCTATTTTCTCCCGATTCCGGATGAATGCGCGCCGGATATGAATGCAATGGAACATGCCCTCACATGGGTGGATAACTGTATCTTTCAAGGCAAAAAGGTTTTGGTTCATTGCCGCTTCGGGGTCGGAAGAACAGGCACATTTGTTACTGCATATCTTTTGAAAAAAGGCCTTGATATGAAAGCCGTCTCAAAACTGCTAAAAAAAACACGCGCCAATCCCACCAATTCATGTCAGTGGAAATTATTGCGTAATTACCAAAAAAAGTTAAAAGATACCCAATAATTAGTTGAGCCATCGGGGTGTTTTTCTTCTAAAGGCTTGAATATTAGCCTCCGGCCTCGCTTCCAGCCCGTAGGGCTTACAGGCCAAAGGGTAGAGCCTACGCCTCGGAGAGCGGAATGGATGATCTATGTTTAAATCGGATGCTGTTTGAGTGGTTTAGGGATTGTTAGAAAGAACAGGCGTATGCCGAAATCGTATCTTTAAAAGACATTTTAATATGGTGTTTCGAACCTATTGATTTTTCAAAGATAACTTCCTGTTCTTTTTTACGATCCCTTGCCACGAGTTCATGCGGTTTAAAAAAGATTATCCATGCAGCGGAAATTTAAAAACTCCACGATCCAGCAAAAATTTAATCATACCTAAGGCTCCTTTAACTTCAGCTTGTTTCAAAAACCTTAAAAGTTACAAAAAAAGGCGGCTGAATCAGCCGCCTTTTTTATTTCGTATTATTTATCAGGCTTTGTTCGTCGTATTTATGTCTGAATCTTTTTAAAATACCATGAGCTCATGGTACCGGTTTTAAACGTGGCCGCCTAAAGCACCGGGTGGTTCATTTCTGGTTTTCGCCCATTTTGCATCCGGATAGGATTCTGGAGATTCAACACCCGAAGCACCAATATCATGCTGGCGTTCATCTTCGCCTTCTTTTACACGATCTCGACATTCTCCTTCATCACATTTTCCTGTAATATCTCTATTTGGCATATCAGTCATTGGAGTCATCCTCCTTATTTTTATAGTTTTATTTTTCAAAAAACGGCTGATGAAAATCGCCGTTTGTTGACAATTAAACTAAACATCATTTGCTCGAAGTCAACTATTAATTTAAGGCCTTGACGAGTTAAAAAGCATTCAATATGCTTCAAAGTTAGTTATCAGACCCACCTGGAGGACAATCATGAATCAGCAATATTACATACAATTGGAAGAAGAGTTCGGTGCCCACAATTATAAACCGCTGGATGTGGTTTTATCCCGCGGAGAGCGGTTGTGGGTCTGGGACGTAGAAGGCAACAAGTACATGGACTGCCTGTCTGCATATTCCGCGGTCAACCAGGGACATTGCCACCCGAAGATCATGCAGACCATGATCGAACAGGCACAAAAATTGACACTGACCTCTCGGGCGTTTCGCAACGATCAACTGGGGCTTTTTTACAAGGAGCTTTGCGAATTGACCCGATCTCATAAGGTGTTGCCTATGAACAGCGGCGCCGAAGCCGTTGAAACCGTTATCAAAGCAGTTCGAAAATGGGGATATAAGGTCAAAGGTGTTCCCCATGACAAGGCTGAAATCATCGTCTGTGAGAACAATTTCCATGGCCGGACCATCGCCATTATCGGATTCAGCACCGAAAACCAATATAGAAACGGATTCGGCCCCTTTGCTCCGGGATTTAAAAACGTCCCGTTCGGGGACGCCGCGGCCATAGAACAGGCCATCACACCGCATACGGTGGGAGTACTTTTGGAGCCGATTCAAGGGGAAGCCGGTGTGATCATTCCGCCGTCCGGATATCTTAAAGACGTCAAAGCCAGCTGTGAAAAGCACGACATCATCTTGATTCTGGACGAAATCCAAACAGGATTAGGGCGGACGGGCAAACTTCTGGCAGAAGAGCACGAAAATATCGAAGCCGATGTCACGGTGATCGGCAAAGCGCTCTCCGGAGGGTTCTACCCCATTTCAGCGGTTTTGTCGAATAAGGAGGTGTTGGGCGTCTTTATGCCCGGTGACCATGGGAGCACTTTCGGCGGCAATCCTCTGGCATGCGCCGTCGCACGAACGGCGCTTAGCGTCTTGGTCGAAGAGAACATGATCGACAATTCCAGAAAAATGGGAGAATACTTTTTGTCTCAACTGAAAACAATACAAAACCCTCTCATCAAAGAAATCAGAGGGAAAGGGCTGTTGATCGGCGTCGAACTTCTACCGGCAGCCGGTGGCGCCCGGCGTTTTTGTGAAGACCTCAAGACAAAAGGACTGCTTTGCAAGGAAACCCATGAAAACGTTATCCGATTTGCTCCCCCCCTAGTGATCACCAAAGAAGAAATAAACTGGGCGATGGACAGGATCGAGCCGGTTTTAAAGGGGTGATAACCATCTGATTTTGGAGAAGCCAATGATCGAAAACGTCATCATCATGGGCGCTGCCGGACGTGATTTTCACAACTTTAATGTCTACTTCAAGGATAATCGCCGCTACAGGGTGATCGGATTTACGGCAGCTCAAATACCGAACATTGAGGGTCGTCTCTATCCACCGGACCTTGCGGGCAAGCTTTACCCTAAAGGCGTTCCCATCTATTCCGAAAACCAGCTCACCGATCTGATTCGCGAACACAAAGTGGATCTGGTGGCATTTTCCTATAGCGATATTCCTCACACTGACGTGATGCACAAGGCGTCTAAGGTCATGGCCGGCGGTGCCGATTTTGTCCTTATCGGTGCGACCTATACCATGTTAAAGTCAAAAAGAACCGTGGTGGCGGTTTGCGCTGTCCGAACGGGATGCGGAAAATCTCAAACCACTCGTCACATTTGCAACATAATAAAATCTCACGGTAAGCGGGTCGTGGCGGTCCGGCATCCCATGCCTTACGGGGATCTTACACAACAGGTCATTCAACGCTTTGCTTCTTATGAAGATATAAAAAACCAGCAGTGCACCATAGAGGAAAGAGAAGAATATGAACCCCTGGTATCCCAGGGTATCGCGGTCTATGCCGGCATCGACTATGGGCGAATTCTCGAATCGGCGGAAAAAGAAGCGGATGTCATTGTTTGGGACGGTGGAAACAACGACACACCATTTTATTATCCTGACGTGCACATTGTGGTTTTCGACCCGCACCGGGCCGGCCACGAACTGCTCTACTATCCCGGTGAGACCAATATGCTTATGGCGAATATAGCGGTAATCAACAAGGTGGACAGCGCAACCCTTAAACAGGTAGAAACGGTACGAAAAAATATCGAAACCCATGCGCCCAATGCTGAAATTGTTTTGGCGGAATCGGCTATCCTGGTGGACGATCCCGGTCAGATTAAAGGACAGCGTGTTCTGGTGATCGAAGACGGCCCCACCCTGACCCACGGCGGCATGTCTTACGGCGCCGGTGTCATTGCCGCTAAAATGCATGGCGCCGCCGAGATTGTCGATCCTAAACGACATGCCGTCGGAACCATCAAATACACCTATAATCAATATCCGAATGTCGGCACGGTGCTTCCGGCCATGGGCTACAGCAAAACGCAGATTCATGATCTGGAATCAACGATCAACCATGTCGACTGCGATCTGGTTCTTTGTGCAACGCCTGTAGATTTGCCGAAGCTTCTGTCCATCAACAAACCCATGGCCAGGATCGGATATGAATACAAAGATCACGGCAGTCCCTTGCTGGAGGATGTGCTCCTGAAATGTCTTCAAAAACTCAATAAGAGGCATAATGATGAAAAATAACAAACAGATCCTTCTGGTGGCGCTGGGCGGCAATGCACTGATTCGAAAAGGCCAAAAAGGAACGGTCGACGAACAGTTCGAAAATTTAAAAAATCCCGTTCGACAGATTGCAAAACTTACCAGAACATACAGGATCATCATCACCCATGGCAACGGTCCTCAGGTGGGGAACCTCATGCTGAAACAGGAAAGCTGCGATGCGGTTCCGAAACTGCCGCTTGAGATTCTGGTTGCTCAGACCCAGGGGCAAATCGGTTATATGATTGAATCGACCCTGGATACGGAATTGATGAATCTTGGGGATAACAGTGAACATTGCTTCGTAAGCCTCCTGAGTTATGTCGTTGTGGATAAAAACGATCAGGCATTTTTAAATCCGTCGAAACCTGTGGGTCCTGTCTTTACAAAAGATAAAGCACAAACCCTTCCCTATCCCACAAAAAAAACCGCCAAGGGATACCGGCGGGTTGTGGCTTCTCCATTGCCGGTCACCATTGTGGAAAAACGGGAAATCAAAAAACTCATCGACATGAATTTTATTGTTATCTGCTGCGGTGGAGGAGGAATACCGGTCATTCGAGAAGGACGACGGTTTAGCGGCGTGGATGCGGTCATCGATAAAGACCTGGCCAGTGCCAGGTTGGCGGAAGAGGTGGGTGTGGATATTTTTCTTATTGCCACGGATGTTCAAGGCGTCGCCCTGAATTACGGAAAAAAGAATCAGGAATTCCTCAGATCTTTAACCGCCCGGCAATCCACCCGATTTTTAGCCCAAGGGCATTTTCCTCCTGGTTCCATGGGGCCTAAAATCGAAGCCGCCGTCCAGTTTGTTCGAAAAACCGGCAAAAGAGCCGTCATTGCTTCCATTGAGGATATTGAGAGCGCCGTTAAAGGAACATCGGGAACCGAAATCCTTATATAATTGAAGGGGCAGAGTATTCTTATTTGTCGAATCGCTCCATGGATAATGCTTTTTTGAAAACCGTGGAAACTCGTGGTTAATGGATCGTAAAAAAAGAACAGATTGCAATATCATAACAATAGGTTCGTTTCAAAACGAACACCTTCTTTTAAAGAAATATTTCGGAAAGGAGTCTGTTCTTTTTAACGATCCCTAAACCACCCTGCCCGCTCGTGCCTTACGTGGCAGGCGGGTCAAACAGTCCACGATTTTCAAAAAAGATGATCCATTCCGCTCTCCGAGCCAGAGACTGATAGAAACATTTTTACAAAAAACGCTCACCGACCCCTTAACCAATTCGTGCCTTTACTAATCTAAGGAAGACAAAAATTAAGTTTCCAATGCAGAAATTTGCAATTTTTCGCAAGGTCAAGGAAATCAAGGAATTGCGCGGAGACGTACAAGTGGTACGCCGCATAAGGAATTACGCAGATTGACGCAGAAATTGCGGCCTCTGGCTCGTAGATCCTACGGCTCGGAGAGAAAAGGGCCATTTCTGGATGGAAACCAATTAACTTAAAAGATGAATAAACTTATGATTAGCCTTGGGAAACGGATACTGATCGATCTCTTTGAGAGTAATCCATTGGAAATCCACCGGTCCGTTGAGTCTCACGTCACCGGATACATACCGGCATGAGAAGACTTCCATAATAATTTTAAAATGCGTGTAGGCGTGTTTGATCTGTGCTATATGGCCGGTAACCGCCACATTCAAATTCACTTCCTCCTTGATTTCTCTGACACATGCCTGATCGGGACGTTCATGTTTTCCGATTTTACCGCCCGGAAATTCCCATAGTCCTCCCAACAACCCTTCTGGTTTACGACGTGTGATCAGCATAAGGTTGTTTTTGTATACCACCCCGACGGCGATATTGTATATGGGGGTTTTAGCCTTCCGGATTCGTTTGGGGAATTGATTGACATGCCCTGCTTGATTGGCGCGGCACCGGGAATGGAGCGGACAACCATTGCAATCGGGTTTTTTGGGTTTGCAGACCAAAGCGCCTAACTCCATTAAGGCCTGATTGAATATACCCGGATCACGACGATCCAGCAAGCCATCGGCAATCCTCCTAAATGTCGCATACGAAGACGATTTGTTAACCGGTTCCGGAATTTCATAGAACCGGGCCAGAACCCGTTTGACGTTGCCGTCCAAAACAGCATAAGGTTGATTAAAAGCAATGCTTAAAACCGCGGAAGCAATATAATCCCCTATGCCGGGCAATTTCCGAAGCATATCCCAGGAATCCGGGAATATTCCGGCATGTTGTTCATGGATAATCCTTGCCGAACGATGCATATTGCGCGCCCGGGCATAATACCCCAACCCTTCCCATACCTTTAACACGGATTGTAATTTGGCATTTGCCAGCATTTGGACATTCGGAAATTCACGTAAAAATTGTTGATAATAAGGCAGGACGGTTTGCACCTGAGTTTGCTGAAGCATCACTTCGGAAACCCATATCCGATAAGGATCATCGGTTTCACGCCAGGGAAGTTGGCGAAGATGGCGACGGTACCACTCCATGAGCAATTTTTGAATCTGGCCGATTTGCTCGGGTGTCATAATATTGGACTCTGGAATGTAATTAAAATTATGGAATGATAAAAATAAGAAAACGGGGAGGCTTCAATTTATAAAAACATATTTTTGCCTCCCCGTTTCTTACTAAGGGGCGTAAAAAAAAAGTCTATTTCTTTTTTTTTGCTGCTGTCTTTTTTGCTGTTGCTTTTTTTGTTGCTGCTTTTTTCGCTGCTGCTTTTTTCGCTGCCGGCTTTTTTGCTGTTGTTTTTTTTGTTGCTGCTTTTTTTGTTACTGCCTTTTTTGCTGCCGGCTTCTTTGCTGTTGTTTTTTTTGTTGCTGCTTTTTTTGTTACTGCCTTTTTTGCTGCCGGCTTCTTTGCTGTTGTTTTTTTTGTTGCTGCCTTTTTTGCTGCTGGCTTCTTTGCTGCTGTTTTTTTCTTCGCAGTTGCCATGGCACCCTCCCTAATGGTTAATAATTAGGAACATCACACAGCCCCTCAGTGTGGGAAAAATTTAACCTTAAACAATATATTTTGTGGTATAATTTAAATATTCTACAATATACAGTATGTCAAGCTTTTATCGGTTGATTCTTTAATTTTTTTTTAAATACTCCGGAACACCTCCAATGAGAAAAATTTAACATGAATATCGATCTAAATATTTCTCTGTTTTAAAAAATATCTCTTCATATCATCCTTGTTTCTCTGCCGGAAAACTGTGGATGTCAACGCTGAGGTCATCGTAACAAATTGTGACGGCTTTTAAACAGTCAGCAGAAAAAGCTGACAAAGGACATGATCGTCGGGCGGGTTATAGCGACAATCGTGGCCACTGTTGTGGCCGTATTTATCGCTTGGAGAAACACCAAACCGATTAACCGAATTATTGCGGAATTAAATGAAGCCCGGCCTTTAAATCCGGGCTCAGCTTTTGAAATGGCGGAGAGAGAGGGATTCGAACCCTCGGTGGAAGTTTCCCCCCACACTCGCTTAGCAGGCGAGCGCCTTCAGCCGGCTCGGCCATCTCTCCGATTACCGATGATTGTAAAGCAGTCGATTCGTGTGTTTAAAAAATGGCGGAGGGAGTAGGATTCGAACCCACGGAGCTGTTACACTCAACGGTTTTCAAGACCGCCGCTTTCAACCACTCAGCCATCCCTCCGGCGATATAATCTTTTGAGTTGGTGTCTATCCAGAAATGAGATATTTTGTTCAAGATCCAGCCTCCGGCCCGCAGGGCCTGCGTCCCGGAGGGACATGCGAGAAAATTAACCACAGACATATAGTTGATATTCCGAGGGTTAATTTTTGAGCATAACCCTAGAGAAATAGGCTTCGCATTTCACAGGGCAAGCGAAGATATTGGGCAAAATAGCCATTTATGGATAGGCACTCACTAACATTTTGAGCATTCAAGGTCAATATCTTTCTATTGTTAGTTGACATCACCTGTTTTTTATGATTTTCGACAAATCAATGAAGAATCGATTATACCTCAATTGAGCGAAAGCAGAGGATGCCCCATATCCGCGGCATCAAGGGCGAAGCCGTAGTCGTCTACTGCGAGCCCTTGATAACAAAG
>Ga0210086_1002019_pt1 | contig 9942 bp, 9 predicted proteins | sample China_Galinas_PW_3_FD_184867 | JGI IMG/M metagenome (GOLD analysis project Ga0210086, IMG submission 184867) | Wetland microbial communities from San Francisco Bay, California, USA, that impact long-term carbon sequestration - China_Galinas_PWB_D2... | ecosystem: Environmental > Aquatic > Marine >... | reverse complement strand
GCGATACATATTATCGGGGACATCCCTTATGATCAATTTACCTTCATTGGCACAGGTCCGGGCCGTGGAGGCATTGAACACCTGAACAACACCACCGTAAGTTTTGATGGCAACAGGCTCACGAAACCCCGGGCCATGAATTCAATGATGAATTTTCTGGCCCACGAATATTTCCATAACTATAATGTAAAACGAATCAGGCCCTGCGAGCTGGGGCCATTTGACTATGAAACACAAAACAGGACCAATCTGCTCTGGGTCAGCGAAGGCCTTTCGGTATACTATGAGTATCTGATCGTAAAAAGGGCAGGGCTTACCGACACTGAAACGCTGCTATCCGATCTGGAGGAGAATATCAACACGGTGGAGAATAATCCAGCCAGGTTTTACCAGTCCCTGGTACAGGCAAGTTACAGCACCTGGGAAGAGGGCCCGTTCGGAACTCAGGGGGAGGATAAGAACAGGTCCATTTCCTATTATCAAAAAGGTCCGGTTGTTGGGTTGCTGCTGGACTTCGCCATACGAAATGCAACGCAAAACAGGAAATCACTTGATGACGTGATGCAGTTATTATACTGGAAATATTATAAAAATGAGCACAGGGGATTTACTGATGCGGAGTTTCAGCAAGCGTGTGAAACGGTTGCCGGGAAATCCTTAACTCCTTTATTTGAATATGTGTACACAACCAAAGAGGTGGATTATAATTCCTATCTGAATCCGGGTGGATTGAACCTTGTCCAGGAGCCGGACCGGCAGCAGGGAAAAAAGTACCATCTGATCCTGGTTGATGAACCAGATTCATTACAGTCTGTTATATTAAAATCATGGGTTCAGCAACCATAACAGGACAATAGATATGCAGACAATACTGGGATCAGGCGGAGCCATTGGAGTTGAGCTTGCAAGAGCTTTGAAAGATTTTACTGATGAGATCAGGCTGGTCAGCAGGCATCCCGAAAAAGTGAATCCCACAGATGAACTCCTTTCAGCAGATCTGTTAAACCCGGAGGATGTTAAAAGAGCAGTTGAAGGCTCTTCCGTTGTATATATCACAGTTGGATTTAAATACAATCATAAGATCTGGAAGGAGTCCTGGCCCAAACTGATGAAGAGTGTCATTGATGCCTGTATCGAAAACAACAGCAAGCTGGTATTCTTTGATAATATCTATATGTATGACCCTGCCTGTCTGGATGGTATGACGGAAGAGACACCCCTCAATCCATCAAGTAAGAAGGGCGCCGTGCGTGCCGGGCTGGTGGAAATGATCATGAGCCATGTGGAAGCCGGCAAGCTGAATGCCCTCATTGCCCGTTCAGCGGATTTCTACGGACCGGGCATAAAAGGCACCAGTGTCCTGTCAGAGACGGTCTTTGATCCTTTGAGCAAGCGGAAAAAAGCGAACTGGATGAGCTCTGTGGACTACAAGCATTCATATACATATACGCCTGATGCGGGAAAAGCAACTGCCATGCTGGGAAATTCTGAAACTGCTTACAACCAGGTCTGGCATATGCCCACCGCCGGAGATCCCATGACGGGAAAGGAGTGGATAGAAGCGATCGCAAAAGAACTGGGGGTAAAGCCCAGGTACCAGGTACTGTCCAGGTTCATGCTCAGTCTGCTTGGAATAATTATCCCTGTGATGAAGGAGATGCTGGAAATGATGTACCAGTATGACAGGGATTATGTATTTAGCTCCGACAAATTCAACCAGGAGTTTGATTTTCAACCGACTCCCTACGCCGAAGGCATCAAAGCGATCATTCGTTCAGATTACGGGAAATAAGGATCAATGAAATAAAATAACCCGGGTAAAATCTGGAAATATTGTTTTCTTTGCAGGTACACTGCTGTCCCATGAGATCTCTACTATTCACGATTGCAATTTGTATCATCAGCTATTCCTCAATTGCGCAGTAGCCAGGGGATTTGGTATGGGAGGATAATTTCAACGAAGGTGTGCTGGATACCACCAGGTGGAGTATCGAGACCGGAACCGGATGATCCCTATGCGGGAAGTACAGGTTTTCATACCTATGGAATAGACTGGTTTGATAACAGGATGGAGTTTTTTGTGGATGACAATGTGTATCATATTCATTATCTGAATGATGGGGGTGTTTTTGAAAAAGATAGGGAGGATGAATTTGCCATCAGGCCCATTGAGGGCAGAAATGTTGCCGTATCGGAGTACAGCAATCATTTCGAAGAGTGGTACCCGTTCGAACATAAAATGTATGCCATTTTGAGCGCTGGTGTTGGAGGCAGCGATTACACCTATGGCGGACCAATTTCCCCGACAGCGAAATTCCCCTGTTCGGTATTCATAGACTGGGTAAGGGTATACCAGCTGGGTTAAGTTTAAATAATTGCTGTCCTGCTATTTTTCAAATATTCTTGAATTGAAGATATACTAAGTAGTTTTTCTCTCTTTTCAGATTCCAGTTTTATTTCCTTATTCCCACCTACTAATGACTCAAGAGGGATTCCAAGATATCTGTATAAAAGGGTAATCATCTTTAAAGTCAAAGGTCTTTTTCTATGCAACACTTCAGACACCCTGGTCTTCCCCCCAAACAGCGGAGCAATGTCTGTTTGTTTTAAATTCAGTTGTTCCATCCTGAACTTAATGGCCTCAATGGGGTCTGGAGCTCCTAATAAATGATGTTCCTTTTCATACTGTTCAACCAGCAAGGATAAAAGCTCTAATTCTTCTCCTTCCGGACTTTCAGGTTCAATGTCATTCTCCGAGCTATTCATCAGGCTATAGATCCTATTGCAAGCCTCATTATATTCTTGTTCTGTCTTTAATATCTTAGTTCTCATAATTTATCGTTTTAGTATCTATTCTATCATACTCAACATGGGTGCCGAACCACAAAATAAAAACAATCTTCAATTTGTATTCAATGTCAACGATTAACCTGTAGTCATTACCTTTGATATTGAACACGACTCTTTTAGAACTTATTACACTAGCATTTCTGTATTTCGATTTCAGTTCATTTGCGTTGTTCCAGGTCGAGTATCTTACTTCATAGATCCAGGCTTTTAAAGATACTGCTGCCGATTTATATTTACCGATTTTACAGTAGTCTGTGAGTGTCTTTTCTTTAATGATCCTCATTCAATACAAAAATAGTAAAAGTTACCAAATAGAGTAACTTTCTGTAAGAATTTACTAAAAGACAAATTTTGCCTGTCGATTTTATTATCTGGTCGGATTATTGAGCTGATAGAGCTTGTTCGAATATACTCATCGAGTACGTGAGCGACTAACACCATTCAATATATATGTATCAAGGAAAAGCTTATTTCCACTCATTCCTTAATTCTTTTTGAATATCGAGAGGAACTCTCTTTGTCTGTTTTAATTCAGAGTATTTATGTATTTCTTGCTTTCCCCGGATTTAGATACTAATCTGTATAGAAGAATGTTAATACTATTTCAGAGGATGATATTCATCAATCTTCCTCTTAAGATTCTCAATATCAATCTGTTTGTAATATTCAGTGCTGCTCACGTATCGATGACCGGCCATATACTGGACGGTTCTCAGATCATATCGTTTCAACCAATTAGTGATAACACTCTGTCTGATTTGGGTTGTATTCTTTACCCTGGTATTCAACTCTGATAGATTCCTGAAAAGGTAGTGGAGACTATTTTTCAAATCTATGACCTGAAGTGCCTCAAGATCAAGCTCTCTTGCTGCAGATCCTTTCTTCCAGCATCCAGAAGAACCTTCAATTATGAACAGCGTTTCTTTTCTTAAGCTTAAATCTTTCAGCCTAATCCGATGCAATTCTCCTGTCGAAAGTCCTTGAATTACAAGGAATCCAAGTATTACCTTATTTTTAACATACCTAACATTGTTGCTATCAATTGATTGATAAAGTGTATCAAGCTCCTCCTTATTAGGAAGGTCATGTGCAACTCTATGAACCGGATTCTTGATCCTGATATTCTTGGCTGGATTGCGAATATCTGAATTCCCGGTTATCAGGTGATCGTAATACGTCGCAATCGCTACCAACATTCTATTTAGAGTACTTTTTGGATTCGTACGGGAAACATAGTATATCATTGCATCATCGATGAAATATATCAATTCAGGATAATTGCATTGCTCTTCACTGATCGATTTTTTAATTAACCAGCTCTGAAAGACTTCTATATATCGGACATGTTGCTTGATAGAAGAAGCAGAATAACCTATTCCTGGAAGGAATTCTATGTATCCATCCATCACTTAATTGGTTATGTGAACTAAGTGAGTAAAAATTTTAGTGCTTTCCAGACTTGAATGACCAAGAAATTGGCTAATATTTTCTAAGGCCAATCCATTCTCTAGTAGATGAGTAGCTATGCTGTGTCGCAAAGAATGTAATGAAAGAGGTATTTGTATTTCAGCCCCCTTTGCTAAATTTTGTATTCTCGAGTACACTGCATTTCCTGTAATACGTCTACCATTTTTGGAAATGAGGAAAGCAGGTCACGGATCCTGCCCAGTCTTTTCAATATAGAGATACGGTATCTATAATTATATACTTCCAAATCTCGTTGAACCGCTTGGATCATAGGTACATACCTTTCTTGTTTGAGTTTTGCGTACCTAATATATATCAGTCCGTTATGCCATTGAATATCTGATATATCGATGCCAATTCCTTCCATTCTTCTCAATCCCATTCCATAATATAGCCCCAGTATTGCTCTATTCATATCTCCTTGCTTCCCTAAGACACACTTATCGTATAATCTTTTGATCTCATCCTTTCCGTGCCATATCCTGCTGTCTCTTTCACCGTTCGAAGACCTGATACCCGCATCTACAATCTGTCCTTTGTTTTTAATAAGATACCGGCTGAAGAGTTTAATTGCATTAAGGTGATTAAGAATATAATTCTGGGATAATTTTCTTCCAGTACGATCATTAATCTTCCCGGCTAAATAGTATATATAGAGCTTAATTTGATTGTTAGTAATTTGATTTATCTGATGATTGTTAGATCCTTCCAGGAAATGAAAGAATGATCTCAGATAAGCAGGTGAATAATAAATAGTAGCATCTGCAAATCCAAATACTCTGAGCCATTGTTTGAAACTCTTAATTTGGACCTGAAATTCAATTGATTTAATGGGTAAGCATTTGAGGCTTCCTGATACTAGCCTGGATGTAGAAGTAAAATGCTCTTTCATAATAATTGATTTAATGATTAAAGGATCATCAAATCAATTGTTTAAACAGATTAGAATCCAATGAAGTAATGAACAGAACATTTATCACACCAGTGTGTACTCAATGATATAGTGATCCTGACCTTTGGAAATGACTTTAAAAAGGCACCGTCCGCCGCTTCTCAGGTGATGGGCAATCCTGATGTCCTTAATAGTACCTGCAGGATCATCGGCTGTGGAAGATCCATCTGGATAGAAGTATACCTTTTTTCTCTTTTTCTTAATTGATGCAAAACCGGTATCACCGGCCGTCAGTTCCATCCCGGAACGATCCTGTCTTTTTATGCGAATTCGATCTCTATCCGAAACAATCCCTTTCATGCGCCATATAAACCAGATGGCAGGTACTGCTGCCAGGGCAATCAGTATGAGTATGAGAATTTCTGTTTTCATCATTGCGTTTGTATTTGGTTATAACCATCCATGCCAGCTGGCTCTGCCAGCCAGCCTGGTATCGTACTACCGGAACCGGAATGTTACCTCCTCACCCTGATGGGATATGGGGGGCGCACCGGCTTTTCGGGTGGATTTTCCTTCAACTGTTCCATGACCACCTCGATGGCTTTCTCCAGTTGGGGATCATGACCATCGATCACCTCGGCAGGGGTTTGCTCCACATCGATGTCGGGAGCCACACCCACGTTCTCAACGATAAATCCATCCTTGGTCCAGATAGCCACGTTGGGTGCCGTAACGAAACCTCCATCCATCAGCTCGGGGAATCCAAGGATCCCCACCAGTCCGCCCCAGGTCCTCTTGCCCACCAGGGTTCCCACATTGAATTTCCGGAACATATAAGGCAGCATATCCCCGCCCGATCCTGCGTTCTCATCGATGATCATCACCTTGGGCCCCTGGATAGAGGCGCTGGGTGATTTCAGATCCTTCCCGTAACGCATGTTCCAGTGAGCCTGGTAACGTCGCAAAAGGATATCGATATAGTAGTCGGCCAGGGATCCTCCGGCGTTGTAACGCTCGTCAACAATGATCGCCTTCTTGTCGGCCTGGGGAAAGAAGTAGCGCTTAAAGTAATCATGTCCCGCTTGAGCCGTATTGGGAACATACACATAAGCTACCTGTCCGTCAGTGGCCTCCTGAACCTTCTTCAGGTTACCCTCCACCCAGTCGCGGTTCCTCAGGGCATACTCGTCCCCTGCCGGAACCACCTGGATCTCTCTTGATCCGGTACCATCGGGATTGGGTCCCACGGTAAGGTAGACGATCTTGCCGGCCGTATTTTCGAACGGTTTGTAGAGATTCGTTTCGGTGGTCAGCTCCCTGCCATTCACCTTCAACAGGTACTCGCCCGCCTTCACATTTAGCCCGGGTTCCGTTAGCGGTGAACGAAGGTGGGGGTTCCAGTTGAGCCCATCAAACACTTTTACGATCCGGTAGCGGTTATTCTCCACGGCGAAATCCGCCCCCAGCAGTCCGCCCCCTACCCGCTCCGATTCTTCGGGCAGGTCGCCCCCGCCATTGCGGTGATGACCCACGGAGAGTTCACTGCACATCCACATGATCACTTTATTCAGATCGGAACGGCACGAGAGGTCGGGCAGGAATTGTTCGTATTTCTTCTTCATGGCCGGCCAGTCGGCTCCCTGCATGCCGGGATCGTAAAAATAATCACGGTTAATACGCCATGACTCGTCAAAGATCTGTGGCCATTCGGCCAGGGGATCGATCTTCACCTCGATAGCGGCTGTATTCAGGTTCCCCTTCTCAGGATCAGGTTTAGCCCCTGCATCGGCGATACCCCACCTGTTTCCAGTTCGATAGAGCATCTTCTTCCCGTCGGCGCTCAGTAAAAAGCCATCGATCTCGGTGATCTCTTTGTCCTCGCGCTTTTCGAGATCATATACGTGCATCATGCTTTTTCCTTCGCTTCTTACCAGGTAGATCAGCTGGTTCTCTTTGGCAGATGCCAGATTTGAAAGATTACCGGCAGCAACCGGGATGGCAATGATCCTGTTCCGGATCCCATCCAGGTCGATCTTTACCGGTTCTGCCTTTTTCGAATCTTCGGTTTCCTCCTGTTCCTTCTTTTTCTTTGATTTGGTTTCCTCAGCAGATTCCTTCTTCTCCCCATTCTCCCCGTCAACCTTCTCTTCATCACTCTCCCTGGCCAAAGGAGAAAGGGTCCCATTCTGCAGTGTGACCAGGTAGATGTTGCTGGTCATCCTCATATCGGCATTGGACTGGTCGAACCAGTTTACCACCGGTCCGGCATCGGTCGAAGCAAAGAAATAGAGGTATTTTCCGCCCCGGTCAAAGAAAGGTTCGGTTGCATCGCTCAGGCCATCTGATACTGCATACGATCGCTTTTGCTCAACAGAGTAAAGGAACACCTGCTGGAAATTGGTCTCCGTCAGCCGGGTATAAAGGATCCACCTTGAATCGGAAGACCAGTCCCCGTGAGCCTGCCTGAAAACGCCTGGACTGTAAAGCTCGTCTGCATCTATTTTTGTGACCATGCCGGAGGCTATGTCCATCAGGTAAAAGTTCCTGCCATTGTCCACGTAAGTGATCATCTTACTGTCGGGCGACCAATAGATGTCGCTGTAGAACCCGGTCCCGGTCAGGGGCAGCACCCTGGCCTCACCCCTTCCGTTCTGCGACTTGATATGCAGCTGGTATTCACCGGAGGCATCCGAAAAATAGGCCACGTGTTTGCCATCGGGCGACCAGGCCGGGTATTTCTCATGCGCAGAGGTGGTCAGGGTCAGGTTACGCGGATCGCCCTTGTCGGCCGGCACAGTAATGATCTCTCCCCGGAAATCGAATACGGCCCTTGCCCCCGTTGGCGAGATTTGGGCTGAACGGATGTAGTTGGCCCCCTTTTCAAAACGGGGACGAAGCTGCAGCAAGTCGGTTGCGATCCCGATGGTCAGCTTTTCGGAAGAAGCGCTGCCCGTATTATAGGTGTGCAAATATCCCGCCTGTTCGTAAATGATCCGGTTATCATGATGGGTGGCATCTATGATGGGGAAATCATCGTACTCAGTCAACTGAGTGATCTCATGAGTGCCCGTCTGGTAACTGAACAGGTTAAACTCCCCGTTCCGGTCACTGAGAAAATAGATCATATCGCCGATCCACATGGGATCAATATCGTTGCATCCTCCTTCGGGTTTGGGGATCTCTACCTTGGAATGGTCGCCGAAGGAGAAGATCCAGAGCCTGGACTGGGTGCCACCCCGGTAATTTTTCCACTCCCTGAACTTATCACTGATAGGGGTGTAAACCATGGAGGATCCGTCGGGAGAGTAACAGGCATCATAGGCGTTGGGGATCACAAGTTTTTCGGGGAACCCGCCCTCCAGCGGAACGGTGAACAACTGCATGTACCTTCCGGTATGCACCGTCCTCCCGGAGAGGAATAACACAGCCGACCCGTCGGGAGTGAACCCTTCAACCAGGTCAGCATAGGGATGCCACGTGAGCCGCCTGGGATTACCCCCTGTTACCGGTATGAGGAACACATCCGTATTGCCGTCATACTCGCCGCTGAACGCGATATGCTTTCCATCGGGTGAAAAACGGGGCCGTGATTCGTTACCTTCATCCACCGTCAGCCGCCTGGGCTGCGACCCGTCCAGGTTGGCCACCCAGAGGTCGTTGGCGTATATAAATGCGATATGGTCCTGGCTGATGGCCGGCTGCTCCATCAACCTGGTATCGTTGGGATTGATCCCCCTGAGGACCATACCGGACATACCAAGCACCAGCGAAAGTGCTGCAATTATTCCTGCTTTTTTCATGAGAACCCGAGTTGTGTTGTTTATTTTAATAGAATTAGAACTCAATTTAGTAATTTGTTTTCAAAGCAACCAACTTACCTGATCGCGATGATTGGGTATATTTATCTGACCGGATTTTGAAAGTATACCGCATCAGCAAATGGACCTTCCTGGGAGTCTGCCTCCTGATACTGGTCCTTCCCGTCTCCCGTCACTGGTGGCTGTTGATCAGGGGAGGGAAGGCCACGGGGACGGTGACACAGTATGAGGAAAGGGCCGTGGAGAATAGATTTGGAGATAAGTACCTTGAGGCGGCCAGCATAATCGAATTCCATGTGGATGGGGTGATGTATAAGACTTACGGTCCAGTCGACTATGAATACAACCAGGGGCGCACCCTCCCGGTCTTCTATAACCTGAAGGATCCGGCCGTGAACTGTGTGGCTACGTTCACCGGCTTCTACCTCAATAACTACGCGGTGCTGCCCGTGATCCTGATCATGGTTTGGTATGCCTTTTACCTTACATTCAACAACTACCGTAAGCATCTGAGAATGCCGAAAAACCGCCCCGGTGTGAAAGGCAGCCCTGGCATGAAAAGTAGGTCCGGTGTGAACACCCCTCACCGTTCGCTGCTGAGCAAGGACGAGGAGCCCCGGTCGAGATAGAGCCAGGCATTGCTGTGCGTGGTAAGGATCGAAGCAGGAACCAGGGGCGATACAATCTCCTCGAGGCTGTTCTTAACGGCCCTTGCCTTCCGGCCATCGGGAACGGTGCAGATGATCGATCCGGATTTCATGATTTGTTTTATGGACATGCTGATGGCCCTGAGGGGTACCTCTTCCAGGGAGGAGAACCAGCCCTCTCCGAGCTGTTGCTTACGGCATGCTTCGTCCAGTTCCACCAGGATATAGGGTGCATCGGTCTCAAAATCGGCAGGCGGGTCATTGAAGG
>Ga0210086_1002014_pt1 | contig 9977 bp, 8 predicted proteins | sample China_Galinas_PW_3_FD_184867 | JGI IMG/M metagenome (GOLD analysis project Ga0210086, IMG submission 184867) | Wetland microbial communities from San Francisco Bay, California, USA, that impact long-term carbon sequestration - China_Galinas_PWB_D2... | ecosystem: Environmental > Aquatic > Marine >... | reverse complement strand
GCGCCCGCCCCGCCTCGACTAGAAGCCCGCGCTACAACGCATCCGCGATCCAAGCGGCTTTTGCTCGCAAAGCGCGCGCCGACCCGAAGAGCCCCCGCTCGCCGCCGCTTAGGGCGTCCCGCCAATCCACGGATCACGACCATGAGCAACCTCCTCTGGACGCTTGGCGAGCCCTCAGGCCAAGGCTACCTGATCGCCCTCCTCGACACGTTGACCAATGGCGGCCCCTCCGGCATTGCCAGCGACATCCATTTCCCTTCAGCCACGGCAACAATGAGATCGTCTTCGACGGCAGCGTCACCCGCGACGTCGGCGACGGTCGCGTCACGGCAGGCACCCTCTCCGCCTTCCACGTCTATCAGGACGGCAAGCTTTTGCTCGACGCCACGGCGTATGACACCGACGTCGCCGATTTCCAGGGTGCTCTGAGCGCGATAGCCAACGCCAATCTGGCGCCACTCCATGATCTGTTGTTTGCCGGCCCCATGACGCTCGAAGGCTCGGCAGGCAGCGACTGGCTCATCGGCGACAAATTCGCCGATCACCTCAACGGTCACGGCGGCGCCGATCTCCTCAGCGGCGGGAATGGCGGCGACGTCATCCTCGGCGGCAACGGCCATGACGACCTCGCCGGCGGCAACGGCAAGGATGTCCTGAACGGCGGGGCCGGCGCCGGGGAGCTTGGAGCCGCCAAGTTCCACATCGGCGAACATGCGCACGACGGCAGCGACCGGATCATCTACAACGACCAGACCGGCGCGCTCTACTACGACCCCGACGGCAAGGGCGGCGTCAGCCAGGTCAAGTTCGCGGAGCTCGATGCCGGCTTGAAGCTCTCCCACTCCGACTTCTCGGTTTACAACGTCCTGTCGCTTTGACCTTGGTGGAGTCTGGCGGCGTGGACTCGCTCGGCAAAGGCCCGCTACAACCTGATCTGCGACTAGGCTCCGGCCGCCAGCCGCTCGAATGCCGTGGGCGAGGGGAGCCCTTCATCCAGGCGCTGGCGGATTGTCTCGGCGCATTCGGCCGCAGTCATCGCCGCGGTGTCGACCTCCATGTCGTAGCGGCCGGGGTCGTGCACGGCTTCGGTGTAGCGCCGGACCGGAGCCGGAATCGCCGAAGCTGACGTTGCCTCGGAATAGCTGCGCCCTGCCTGACCGGCTCGCATTCGCTCCATGATCGTTTCGACCGGACAGCGCACGCCGATGAAGAGCACCGGTAGCCCGGCGAGGCGACGCGCGCAATCGGGCAGGATTCGGAGCGGCCGCGTGTAACCGTCGTGGTGGCCGAACTCCGCGACCACATTCAGCCCCAGCCGGCTGTGGGCAGCGATGGACTCGTAGAGCGCGGCATAGAGCACCGGTACCAGCGGCTCGAGATCCGGCCGCTCGCCGCCCGGCCTGAGCCCGATGCCGGGACGATAACGCTGCGGCGTCATGGCGAGCACGCTGACATCGACGCCGAGATTGATCCACACGCCGTCGAAGGTCTCCTGGATCGCGGCGACGATGCTCGACTTGCCCGAACGCGGCGCCCCGTTGAGGATGATGATCTGCCCCGGTTCGTTCGCCTCTCCCATGCCGATTCTCTTCCGCTGTGATCCCGGTATGCCTATCATGCAGCGGCGGACCGAGGCACGGTCAGGGCTGCTACCACCCGGCGATTGATACGAATCAATCCCGGTCGGTCGACCGGCTGCGATGATCAATGAGCCGGCTGAGCTTCAGCCGACCGCCGAGCGGCACCGTCCGACCCATCCGACGCGCGAGACAGGGAGAACGCGATGCGCATCCTGATCTGCTACGGCACTACCGAGGGGCAGACGCGGAAGATCGCCGAATTCATTGCCGATATCGTCAGGAAGCACGGACACGATGCGGCGCTGTTCGACGCGACCGAGGTCGGTGAGGTGGAGGCCTCCCGCAGCCAGGCGGCGATCCTCGCCGGGTCGGTGCATATGGGCCGCTACCAGCGGCCGCTGGTCCACCACATCACGCGGTGGCACGAGACGCTGAACGCCATGCCGTCAGCGTTTGTCTCGGTGTCGCTGTCGGCGGCAAGCAACGATCCCCACGAGCGCTCCGAGATCGACGAGATCGCCCAGCGGATGCTGCACGAAACCGGTTGGCGGCCGCAGGCCACCCATCACGCGGCCGGGGCCCTGCTCTTCACCCAGTACGATTTCTTCAAGCGCTGGGCGATGCGGCTGATCGCGCTGCAGCGGAACGCGAACGTCGATACACACGCCGACACCGAATACACCGACTGGCAGGCGCTGACCCGCTTCGTCGAGGATTTCCTCGCCACGCTGCCGGCGGGCAAGGGCTGACAGCCGGGCCTGCCCGTCGCTCCCGAGATCGTGCACCGACGGCCGGCCCACGCACCTGTTTCTGCGTCGGTGGCTGTAGGTGAGACGGTTCGCCACTTGACCCGTGGCGGCCAGCTGCACCATGGTCCGCCGCGATTTCGCAGGGCTTGAGCCAAACGGGGGACTTGATGGACCGACTGAAGGGCAAGCGCGCATTTCTGACCGCGGCGGGCGCCGGCATTGGCCGGGCGACGGCAATTGCTTTCGCCGCCGAGGGCGCGGAGATGATCGCGACCGACATCAACGCCGAGCTGATGCGCGATCTCGGCGAGTTCGGCGTGGCCGAGACGGCGGTGCTCGATGTTCGCGACACCGGGGCGGTCAACGCGCTCGCCGCCAAGGTCGGGCCGGTCGACGTTCTCTTCAACTGTGCCGGTTTCGTTCACCACGGCACCGTGCTCACCACCAGCGACGAGGAGTGGGATCTTTCCTTCGACATCAACGCCAAGGCGATGCACCGCACGATTCGCGCCTTCCTGCCGGGCATGCTGAAGAAGGGCAAGGGCGCCATCGTCAACGTCTCGTCGGGGGCCTCCTCGGTGCGCGGCATCCCCAACCGCTACGTTTACGGCGCCTCCAAGGCGGCGGTGATCGGGCTCACCAAGTCGGTGGCGGCCGACTACATCCGCCAGGGAATCCGCGCCAACGCCATCTGCCCCGGCACCATCCAGTCGCCGTCCCTCGACGGCCGTATCGCCGAGCAGGCGCGGGTGACCGGCAAGCCAGTCGAGGAGATCCGCCAGGCGTTCATCGATCGGCAGCCGATGGGCCGGCTCGGAACGGCGGAAGAAATCGCGGCGCTCGCGGTCTACCTCGCCGGCGACGAGTCGGACTATACGACCGGCCAGATCTTCCTCGCCGACGGCGGCTTCGCACTGTAGGAGCCGGCTGTCGCGCCGGCCGGCTCAGGGAAAGAGATCCTCGGTCAGCCGCTCCGGTGCGTAGCTCCGCGGCTCGTTCCTGCGGACGGTGCGGATCACCGGATAGACGAAGACGACGCCGGACAACGTCAGGAAGAGCGCCTTGCTCTCGCCGGTGACGGCAAGGAGCACGAGCGGCAGAACCACGAAAAAGGCGCCGGCGAGAACCGTGGCGACGATGCCGAAGCGGTAGCGCCCTTCGGTGTTGCCGGCGAGAAAGCGGATGCGCTGCCGGTCCTCGGGGCCGAGCCTGGCATGGAGGTCTTGGACGAAAGCGACGTAGGGGGCGACGCGATCGTGGTCCGGCAAGCCCCGGTCGTCGAGGCTGTTGACGACGAGGGAGACGCCGTTCCGGAAGCCGACGGTGCAGGTGGCGAAATAGCCCGAACGGGGGATGCTGCCGGTCTCGAGGCGGATGGCGACGATGTCCGCGAAAGGCTCGGCCCACCGGACACCCCCGGCGGTCCATTCGAGGCCGTTCGACGTCACAGTGACGCCTTCGTCCCGATAGCGCCAAATGACCCGCTGCGAGCCTCCGCGGTGATGCAGGTCGTAGCGCCGAGGGCCGGTCGCAGGTCGCTCGCCCGGTTCGTCCGAAACAATGGTCGCCATCGCGCTCGATCCGCCGGGTCGTTCAGGGTTCGTGCCTGCGAAGATAGATCGACGACCTTGCGCCCGCTATGCGTCCGCTCACACCTGCGCTTGCCGTCGTGGCGCCGCCTCCTCACGAACCGGGCGCCGCCCAAGGCGCCCGCCGCGCGACTGCGGCGTAGGCCACCCGCCTACCCGATCACATCGATTGCGAAGGTCAGTAAACGCGCTGTCGACCGTCGCCAGCGGCGCCTCTTCCAGCCTGGCTTGCGCCGCTGGATGGCCACCGCCAGGCGGTTCATCCGCGCATGACCGCGACGTCGAAGTCGCCCGGATCGACCGTCATGAGCGGGACCGCCTCGGCCATCGCCTGTGCGGCGAGCATCCGATCAAACCGGTCGCGATGGTCGACGGGAAAGAACCGGGCCAGGCGTGCGTGCTCGATCGTGATTTCCAGCGGCGTCAAAGAGAAATCCCTGACGATCCGGTCGATGTCGTCAGCCGCTAGCCGGCCGCCGGGCCAGCGTCCGCGCCCTCGCGTCGGCCGGGCTCCCCCGCCCAGGCCTTCAGCTTGCCGGGGTTCATCAGGCCATGAGGATCGGCGAGCGCCTTGAATTCCGCCTGCGGCGCATCGGTTCGCTTCCAGCCGGCATTGTCGAGGACGTAGGTGTGGGGATCGGATACCGCGCCGCCCATGGCCTCCACCTCGGCGACCACCTCGGCAAGGCGTTCGGGCGAGCGGAAGCGCAGGAGCGGCAGGCTGGAGACGAAAACCCGCCCGAACCGGCGCTGGAACTCGAGATGGAGGAGAAGCTCGTCGCCGAAATGCTGCTCCATCGCCTCGACCAGTGCCAGCTCGCCGCCTGCGGGGAAGCGGATCTGCAGGTAGGTGATCGCCGGCTCGACCTTGAGGGCGTGCAGGGTCGTGTGGTTCCAGGTGTATTCATAGAGCGGCGGCAGGGCGCCCTTACCCTCGAAGGCGGCTGCCTCGGCGTCTTCGGCGCTTCGCTCGTAGACAATCGTGCCGCGGTGCGTGGCGGCGAGTTCGGCAAGCACCGGCCCCTGCGGCTCCGACACCATGACGATCGCCATGGCGTGGCCGTCGGGGACCAGTGGAGCGAGGCGCTTGAGAAGCGGCGGGATGCGCCGGTCGAAAACGCCGACCTCCTTCTTGGCGATTCCTTCGGCCGCCGTCAGCGCAAATCCGAAGTGCGCCGCCTCGGCGAGCGTCGGAAAGGCGATCACCCGCTCCGCCCACGGCTGCCACGGGGCAAGCGGCACCTCGACCTCGGTGATGATGCCGTTGACGCCGTAGGCGTGGAGTACCTTGAGGATGTCGCTGCCCCGGAGCTCGATGCAACGCGGTGTTTCGTCGACTGTCGCCACTTCGACCGCATGGACGGCGCCGGTATCGGCGATCTGGCCCCAGGTGCAGGAGCCGCAGCCGGCGGCACCGCCGGCGATGAAGCCGCCAATCGTCGCCTGTTTGCGGGTCGAGGGGTGGAAACGGAGTTCCCAGCGGCCGGAGGGCTCGGGCCTGTCGCGGAGCGCGCAGTCGATATCGAGCAGCCGGGCGCCGGCTGCGAAGCGCCCGGCGGCGGCGCGCGTCCACACCACGCGGTCAAGTCCGGTCAGGTCGAGGAGAACGCCGCCTTCGAGCGGCACGGCCTGGCCGTAGTTGCCGGTGCCGCCGCCGCGGAGCGTCAGGGGAACACGGTGGCGCGCGGCCGCGGCAGCGATCCGCACCACCTCGCCCTTGGTGCGCGGCATGGCGACGATCTCGGCGCGCTTGCCGTCGAGCAGCGGCTTGAGAATCGGCGAGAACCAGAAGAAATCCCGGCTCTTCAGTTTCAGCGTCGCATCATCGTCGGCGAGCGGGATGCCGTTCAGCTCGGCGCGGAAGGCGGCGAGGCGCTCCGTCGTCAGGGTGTCCATAGCCGGGTCACGTCGAAGGCGTGGACGTCGCGGCAGAGCGCGACGAAGGCGCTCGCCTGGTGGTCGACCACCGCCTTGCCCTTTTCCGCGGTCGCCACCGCGGCGTTGCCCACCGTCCCGTGTGGGGACAGGTCCTGCGCCTTCCAGCCGAACTGGACCGGCCCGTGAGCGCGCAGGTAGGTGAACTCGTCGATGAAATCGAGCTGCGCCGAGCGGAAGTCGATGGCCTTGTCCATGCGGACGAGATCGGGGCGGAGGTGCAGCATGATCGAGGTTTCGATATCGCCGCCATGGATGCCATAGAGCGATTCCTCCGGCGCCGAGATGCCTTCCGGATGGCCGAAGCGCGACCAGGCGGTCGCCACGACCAGCATGTCATGGCGGACGCGAAGCTCGCGGGCGACGATGTCGACCATCGGCACGTTGCCGCCGTGGGAATTGATGACGATCAGCTTGTCGACCCCGGCGCGGTGCACGCTGTCGCCGATGTCGAGCCAGAGCTTCGTCGTCGTCTCCCAGGTCGAGGTCAGCGTGCCGGGCGAGGAGATGTGCTCGTTCGACTTGCCGACCGCCTGCACCGGAAGGAAGGTTACCGCCAGGTCGTCGGGCAAGAGCTCGATCGAGCGGGCGATCATCCCTTTTGCAATCGCCGTGTCGGTGGCGACGGGCAGGTGCGGGCCGTGCTGTTCGATGGCGGCGACGGGCAGCACGGCGATCCACGTCGCCGTGTCGCCGTCAGCGAAGTCGCGGGTGGTCATCTCCTGCCAATGGCGCCTGGGAAGCATATGGATGCCGTCTGGGTGGACGCGTTACAGAACGGCGCGATCATACAGGCCCGGCGCCAAATGTCAGGCGTCGCGCCGTCGCATCACGCAGCCGCGATTCCGCGGCCGCGTCTTGTCCTCAGCAGTTCCGCTGCCTCGTCGGCCGGCATCGGCCTGCCGACGAGGAAACCCTGCGCCTCGGAGCAGCCTTCCGCCTTCACCCGACGCAGCTGTTCCAGCGTTTCGACCCCTTCGGCGGTGGTGGCGACGCCCATGCTGGCGCTCAGCCCGACCACCGCGCGGACGATGGCCAGCGAATTGTCGTCGTCGCCGATGCCTTTGATGAAGCGCTGGTCGATCTTGATCCGGTCGAAGCGGAACTTCTGGAAATAGCTCAAGCTCGAATAGCCGGTGCCGAAGTCGTCCATCGCAACGCGCACGCCGAGCGCCCGCAGCTGGTGCAGGAGGGAGAGGACCGTGTCGGTGTCGGCGAGAAGGACGTTCTCGGTGATCTCCAGTTCCAATCGCCCTGGCGTCAGCCGGGCGGCGGCGAGGGCGCCGACAACGGCGGGCAAGAGCCGGGCGCTGCGGAACTGGGTCGGCGACAGATTGACGGCGACCCTGACGTCCGACGGCCAGTGCGCGGCGTCCTTGCACGCCTGCCTCAGCGCCCATTCTCCGATCGGCATGACAAGCCCGGTTTCTTCGGCGACGGAGATGAAATGCTCCGGCGTCACAAGGCCGCGTTCGGGATGACGCCAGCGAAGCAACGCCTCGAAGCCGGTCACCGCATCGGTCTCGAGGTTGATCTCGGGCTGGTACCAGAGCTCGAATTCGTTCCGTGACGCCGCGGCACGCAGATCGATTTCCATCGCCCGCCGCGCCTGCATGCGAGCATCCATCTCCGGCTCGAAGAAGCGGTAGGCGCCGCGTCCCTCCGCCTTGGCGCGATAGAGCGCGATATGACTGTTCTTGAGCAGGTGGTTGGCGTCATGGCCGTCGGCCGGGGCGATGGCCACGCCGATGCTGACGCCGATCACGACCTGATGGTCGTCGATGGAATAGGGCGCGCTGAGATGTTCGATGGCGCGATGCGCCAGCGATCGCGCGCCCCGGGGCTGGTCGGCGCCGACCTGGACGACGGCGAACTCGTCGCCGTCGAGACGCGCCACGGTGTCGGCGTCACGGACGACGGCCATGAGACGCTCAGCAACTGCCTGCAGCAGCTTGTCCCCGACCGGATGACCGAGCGTGTCGTTGACCCCCTTGAAATGGTCGAGATCCAGATAGAGAACCGCCACCTCACCTGACTGCGTCTCGCGAAGCAGCGCCTCCTCGATCCGCTCGTGAAAAAGCCTCCGGTTCGGCAGGTCGGTCAGGGCGTCGTGACTCGTCATGTGAGCGATCCGGGCTTCCGCCTTCACCTGGTCGGTCACGTCCTCGTGAGTCGACACCCAGCCGCCGCCCTCCATTGGCTGGTGGATGATGCTGAAGATGCGTCCGTCCCGGAACTGCCTGATGTCATGCAGCGTCTCGCGGCGTTCGATAAGACCGAGGATATCCTCGACCCAAGCCTCGGGACTGGACCCACCGGAGCTCCCGGCGCCGATACGGTGGTTGAGGATGTCGCGCAGGGAGGTGCCCGGCTCCATGAGCCGCCTGGGCAGGTGGTACATCTCGGCATAGCGGCTGTTGGCGATGATGAGCCGCTTGTCGCTGTCGAACATGGTGAGGCCGATCGGCATGTTGCTGACGGCCGCATCGAGGCGATAGCGCTGACGTTCGGCCTCGCGGGCGAGGTCCTGACTGCGGACAAGACTGTCGCGATAGCCGGTGGCAGCCGCGATCAACGTTCCGACTTCATCCTTTCGGTTTCCGTCTTCCGGGATTGCTGCCGAGGGATCGCCGAGGGCGAGCCGGCGCATCGCCTCGCTGACGCCGAGGATCGGCTCGGTCACGTAGCGCGCGATCCAGAAGATCCCGGCGCTGAGAACCAGCGCCCCGAGCCCGATGACGGCGACAATCATGACCGAGAAGGATTTGTAGATCGCATGCACCTGCTCGGCCGCCGTTGTACCCTCGCGTTTCGAGAACGCGAAGAGCGCATCCATTGCCTGCAAGGCCTGCCGGAAGGCATCCGACGCTGCATCGAACGTCGGGCGGCGGGCGCCGGGGTTGACCGCCGGCGGGCTCCGGACCGACGCCAGGGTCTCCTCGTAGCGAGTCCATGCGGCGACGAAATCACGGTAGAGCAAACGTTCCTCCGGATCGTCCGCGAGGGTGGCATAAGCCGCACCGTCCGATTCGATCGCCGTGCGCGATGCCGCCATGCGGTCGTCGATCTCTGCGAGCTGCCCGGCATCGACAGCGTCGGCCCGCCGCGCTGCCAGTTGATGGTATTGCACCATCATGCTTCGAATGTTGCCGAGCCGCTCGAACTGCGGAATCCAGACCTCGGTCAGCGCCTCGGCCAGCCGGTTGATGGAGCGGAGCTGGGAGACGCCAATCAGGCCGATCGCGACAACCATGGCGAACCCCAGCACGAAGCCTGCGGACAGCTTGGTTCGGATGCTGAGGTCGCGGGCTGCGATCATCTTTTCTGGCGCCCCGGTAGCACGCGCGCCACCGGCGGCGGACACGTGGTTCAACGGGCTCGACAGCGGCCCGTTGATGCCGGTGCGGAAGCCCGCGCTCGCATGGCCAACTCTCGGTTGACAAGCCTAGGTTGGGACACCGGCGTTTAATGCTGGCTTAAGAAACCGTGATTTGCGGCCTTCACGGCGCAGAAAGCAGTTAGCGAAGCGTTAACTTCTGAGGGCGCCGCACCACCGACCTTCGGAAACCGATTTGCCGGCTCATCATGCCCGCAGACCCCGCCTCGCCTCTTCTTACTGCGGAGCCCGGCCACGCACGACGATGGAGCCCCCATGAGGGTGTCATGCACGTGACAACCGGCACTTGTAGGCAGGCCGGTATCCACCGCCCGGACCGGGCCTTACACGGACTCGAGAAACCGCTTCGCCGCCGCGCCGTGCTCGTGGCGGAGCCGTGCCACATCGACGGCGAGGGGCTGGCCGTCCTCGACGCGCCATTCGCCCTTCACCATCACCCGGTCGGCGGCATGGGCGCCGCAGAGCACCAGCGCTGCGATCGGATCGCCGGCGCCCGAGAAGCGCAGTTCGTCGAGGGTGTAGAAGGCGAGGTCGGCCTGCTTGCCGGGCGCGATCGTGCCGATGTCGTCGCGGCCGATGCAGCGGGCGGAGCCCTGGCTGACCCAGCGCAGGACGTCGAGATGGGTGATCGAGGCGGCGTCGTAGGTGAGCCGGTTGATCAAAAGCGCGTGGCGCACGCTTTCCATCAGGTTGGAATTGTCGTTGGAGGCGGAGCCGTCGACGCCGA
>Ga0210086_1002013_pt1 | contig 9979 bp, 9 predicted proteins | sample China_Galinas_PW_3_FD_184867 | JGI IMG/M metagenome (GOLD analysis project Ga0210086, IMG submission 184867) | Wetland microbial communities from San Francisco Bay, California, USA, that impact long-term carbon sequestration - China_Galinas_PWB_D2... | ecosystem: Environmental > Aquatic > Marine >... | reverse complement strand
TTTTTTACTACTGACACCAATGCAGTGCTTCGCGCACTACAAATAGGTGCAGATGAAATCTGGAAAGCCACGAATGTGGATGGAATTTACACCGCAGACCCGAACAAACAACCCGAGGCTCGGTTTATACCGGCCGTCACATATACCGACGCGCTCCGTCAAAATTTGGCGGTCATGGACAGTACGGCATATACGCTCGCCGCACAGCACAATCATGTAATTCGTATATTTAATATTTTTACGGCAGATGCGCTCATACATGCAGCACATAATGCTCAATTTGGTAGCACTTTAGCATAAAGGATCTCTCTATGGCATTAGATATTACACTCATAGAAAATGATGTAAAAAGTTTTCAAAATCCAATGGAAGCAGAAATGCAAAAACCGATCAAACACTTTGAAGGTGAATTGATCAAAATCAGAAGTGGTCGTGCACATACTTCTATGGTAGAAGACATTCCCGTCTCGTGCTATGGCCAAGCACCAATGCCACTTAAAAATCTAGCAACCCTTGCTTCGCCAGAAGCGCGCCTTATTACTATTCAACCATGGGATGCAATGATTATTAGTGACATTGAAAAAGCAATCAGCACCTCAGACCTTGGCATAACACCGGCGAATGATGGCACGGTTATTAGAATACAATTACCTAATGTCAGTGCACAGCGCCGCGAAGAGCTTTTGAAAGTATTAGGCAAAAGGGCAGAAGAAAGCAGAATTGCAATCAGAAACATACGCAAGGACTTTAACAATTTGATCAGAGACGCTAAAAAAGATAAGAAAATATCAGAAAACTTCTTTAATCGCTTATCTGATGTTTTGCAAAAAGTAACCGATACGTATGTAGCTAAAATTGATGATATGGCTAAACGAAAAGAAAAAGATATCACTACAATCTAGACTTTATTTTATCATTGATTCTGCTAAACTATTGAGCGTAGAGTTGAAATGAATGGGTTGTTCTTTTGAAGAGCAACCCAAACACGTACCATAAAATGCAAGAGTGGCGGAATAGGCAGACGCGCTGGACTTAGGATCCAGTTCCCGAGAGGGAGTGGGGGTTCGACTCCCCCCCCTTGCACCAAAAAAAGGAGAACGGTCGTGAAAAACTCAAACCAGATGCATGCATCTAGTGCAACCTTATCTGAACTTATTAATACTCCTCTCGATAATACAGAACCTGCGTATTTGCTCAATTTTGAATTTGAACAAGTACAACCTCAAATTGCATATGGGCATATTACCATTCCGGCACAGACTATCAGTACCATATACGATGAAACTGCACGCACACAGCAACGATCTGTCCGCGCAGCGGGTTTTGCTCCAGGCAAAGTACCCATTGCATATATTCAAGAGCATTTCCAAGCAAATCTGCTTGGGCACATGAAAGAATTTTTATTTAAATACAATGTGCTCAATTGTTTGTACCGGGCAATACGCACACACAAAATACCGATTGCAGGCGAACCGCGATTATTTAATATCGATCTACGTCCACAACACAGTGCACGGTACACGTTTGAGTTTTCACTACTACCTGCTATAGAAATACAAGAATGGAAATACTTGCCGTTTAAGGCACCAAAACGCAAAAACTATAAAGATCTTGATCGCCAAGTTGAATCATTTATCACATGCGAACAAGATGCACTCAAGGCATACCAAGATAATGGCATAGAGGTTGGCGACTGGGTCTATTTTTCTCTTGCACTAGCAGATCAAAATAATGTGGCACTCATTCCAGAATATAGCGAACAATTCTGGTTCAAGCTTGGCAACGAAGATACAGACAACCCTCTACGCTCACTCTTCCTAAACAAAAAAATCGGTGATATATTTTGCAGCTCGGATATTGGATTACAAACCTACTTTAGCAATCAGTTAGATACCACATACAATTTCCAAATTACTATTGTAGATATATTACCGGCAGCATATTTTTGTTTAGAATTATTCAAACGCCACTTTAAGCTTAAAACAAATAAAGATGTCAGCAAAAAATTGATCGAGGTATTCTCGTATCGTAATGACATGTCACAACGCCGATCTATGGTTGATGAAACACTCAAGCTACTTATGTATAAAAATCGCTTTGACATCCCGAATCATCTTGTATTGCGTGAACAAAAACGAATCTTGGATACTATACAAAAAAGCCCTGATTACAATGTATATCGTACACAAAAAGATTTTAATCATCGCGTTAAACAGCTTGCAGAAAAATTAGCACGCGAAAGTTCATTTATAGACAGTCTTGCATACCATGAAAATATTACGGTTAACAAACAAGACGTAAAGGGATACTTAAATTTTACTCTACGACCCCGCATGCGTGAATTTTTATACTTTAAACATCCAGAACCCACCATTGAAGGCCAAGAAATTCCAATTGCGGCAGAAGAATTAAATCGCACTGCTTTACGTGAAAAAACAATCAATTATGCTATATATCACTTAACAAAAAGATAATAACACTCAAAATTTGTAAGACTTATCATGCCAAATTCAACACGCCAACTCGTAATCATCGGCTCCGGACCTGCCGGACTCACCGCTGCTGTATATGCGGCACGTGCAAATTTATATCCGCTTGTTATCCAAGGCGAAACGCCCGGTGGCCAACTCATGGGTACCACCTATATAGAAAACTGGCCCGGTATCAAAAGCATACTCGGCCCTACCCTTATGATGGATATGCAAGAACATGCCAAACATTTTGGCGCAGAATTATTGGATGAAACAGTCACCAAAGTTGATTTTTCACAAAAACCATTCACCCTCTGGACTAATCGCGATACTCAGATTAAGGCACATGCCGTTATTGTAGCAACCGGTGCCGCGCCCAATAAGCTCAAGTGCCCGGGAGAAGATACGTACTGGGGTAAAGGTGTAACCACCTGTGCAGTCTGTGACGGCGCATTTTATCCCAATAAAAAAGTGATTGTAGTAGGTGGTGGCGACACTGCTATGGAAGATGCATCATTCTTAAAGAAATTCACCAAAGATATTACGGTCGTACAAATCTCTGATAAACTAACCGCCTCATATCCCCTGCAGCAACGCATCCTGAATGATCCGGACATTAAGGTAATCTATAACAGTACCGTATCAGCAATCCATGGCAATAAAGATCATGTAACTGGCGTCACAATCAGCAACCAAAAAACAGGTGAAACTACCGATATGGATGTTGATGGGGTATTTATAGCCATTGGTCTTACCCCTAATACCGGTATATTTAAGGGCCAACTCGAGCTTGGCAAGTATGGCTATTTACACACAGAAAACCAAACCCATACATCCGTCAGAGGTGTATTTGCCGCCGGAGATGTATTTGATTTCAGGTATAAACAGGCCATTACCGCTGCCGGAAGCGGTTGCAAGGCGGCCCTTGATGCCGAGCGCTATCTAAAAGAGATAGCTTCTAAGTAGGTTTTATTTGAAAAACCTTCTATTTTCGCTACAATAAGATGTATAAGCTTATAAAGGATATATCATGTCAGTAACTGTATCTAAAAAAAGTCTCAAAAAACGTCGTAGAAAACATGGATTTTTAAAACGTATGGCAACCAAAGATGGTCGTAATATTATTAATCGCCGTCGCGCAAGAGGCCGCAAACGCCTTGCAGTACGCTTCTACTAAATCGGTGAATGATGGCACGGATCGCACGTGAAATCACGCGATTTTCATCCAAAAAAGCTATCGATGAATTATTCAAGAAAGCCCGGCGTGTGGTTAAACACCCGGGCCTTCATATTCTGATCGCTCCTGCCAAGCATGAGATTGGGCATATCCTCATCATAGTTCCCCGCAAAGTTGGCAGCGCACCTGAGCGGAATAAATTACGCCGCCAAATTAAATCAATATTTTATGAGAACAAGCTCTACACCAGGGGGTTAGATTGCATTGCCATCATCAAACCGGAAGCAACACAACTGAACTTCAGCCAACTCAAGGAGATGTTACTCCAGGCATTTTCAACAAATTAATAAGCCAGTTACTTATTTTTTTGTTAACTGGCATACGCCCGCTGCTTGGCCCTGCATCATGCCAATATAGCGTTACCTGCACCAGGTTTGCCATTATTCAACTACAAGAAAAACGGTTATTTCCTGCATTATGGGCTATCTTCAAGCGCGTGTTGTCATGCAATCCATTCAGAAGATAAATCTATGAAACCATTATTAAACGCACTTCTTTTCTTAACCCTACCGCTTGCATGCTATGGCATGGAACAAAAACCATTTAATCTTGATATGCTGCCAAAAGATTGTGTTATCTACATAGCAAAGTATGTAATTGATTATAAGATAGCTCAGTTAAAAGAAAAAAATTTTATAATTGATCCTCATAAAGCACCACTTATTATCAATGAGATAAAGTCTTTATTATTCACCAGTAAAAACTTACATGAAATAATAAATGATTATGAGACAACTTCTGCTATACTCGCGCATCTTCAAAAGCACTTTGATTTTCATGGTCAAATAAAACTTAATGCGGCTGTAGAACTAAACACGCCTGGTGCACGACAATGGATAGCAATAAATATCTTGCCTCAAGAGTATCCATTATTTAAAACAGTACAAACTATAAATACAATTGTTGATGAAATGATAGCGGAGTTTGAACAACTTGGTTATTGTAATATAAATCATAACAAGCTTTGCCCTGATGGTCCTCAATACACACATGAACAAACATCGGGCATTGTTGTTACATTAAACAATCTGATGCGTATACCCACCCAGTTACATACCCCCTGGGGAACATTAACATTTATTTTTGGTTTCGGCACACCACGTCCATGTGGCAACGATGCATTTTGCCAAGCGTTTCTAAAAAGATTTTTTGCAACCTTGATAATTTTGTCAGGACTAACAGAACTATTTGAACAAACACAAGATGATCTTAAAAAAGCATTAGATAATAATGAACTTTTAGAATTTAATAATATATACCGCCCTATTTCACACCTCGAAGCTTTCAATAAAATTGGTACTCATACTGTTATTACTGCTGATGTAAGTGGCGGGAATTCATACTATCAAATATGTAAAGTTGGCGAACAAGAGTTACCAAAAGTACATTCCATCGCCTCTATAAATATGCGCACTCATAAAGCAGCACAATATACGTGGGATGCATTGCAAGCAAAATATGATCAAGAACAGCTTGCCGATACCATGCAATAAGTAAAACAAATGGCCCCTTTTGCAAGGGGCCGCGCTGTTTAAAGGAGCTTGCCTGCTAGTTGACTTAGTTCACTACGCTCACTGGTTTCTAAGAACACGGAGCCGAATATTTTTTGCCCGCGGAATTTTTCGCTCGTGTAAACCAAACCGTTACTGCTAAAATCAAGATATGGTGAATCGATTTGGTACGGATCACCGGCTAAAATAATTTTACTGCCATCACCAACCCGTGTTACCAATGTTTTTACTTCAAGCGGTGTTAAGTTTTGTGCTTCATCAATTAAAATAAATTGATACGGAATTGAGCGGCCACGCATGTAGGTAATTGCTTCCATACTTACCTTGCCTTGATGTATTAACGTATCCAGTGATGGCAACCCGCCCATTGATTTGCGATATTTTTTGCGCTCTTTACCTTTGCGTCTACCATTGCCTGTTTCTAATTCTTCAAAATGCTGCGCAACATTTACCTCGTGAGTAATAAATTCCATATTATCGTATATCGGCAACATCCAACTGTGTAATTTTTCTTCGACCGTACCCGGTACATACCCAATATCTCTGCCAAGAGGTACTACCGGGCGAGAGATTAACATCTTTTCATATTCATCATCAAGCAATACTTGATGCAACCCCGCCAAGAGTGCTAAGAAAGTTTTACCCGTACCGGCCGGCCCCAATAAGGTAATCAAGTTAACTTCATTATCTAATAATAAATCGAGCGCCATCAGCTGTTGTGCATTGCGTGGGTGCAATGGCCATTTGAACGAAGGCTGTTGTAGTGTCCTAAACACACCATTGCCAAGATAGCGAAATGCTCGATAGCGATCTTCGTTCGCTTCATCTTGTAACAATACAAATTCATTAAAGCTCAATCCCGCCTCGTGCTCTATGGTGGTTAAACGCTCGGGCATTTGATCTTTTAATTCAGATGCCGGCACCTTAACACGCACCCAACCTTTGTAAAATTCTTCTTCAGATACATACTCTTTCATGTAATCTTGCGTAGCAATCTCGAGCGCATCTGCTTTTACACGTGCGTTTAAATCTTTAGTAATAAACTGAACATCGTAGCCCTGCTTTTTAAGCCCCAGAGCAATCGCGATTATAACGTTATCTTCTACCCGCAATGAAAATGGCATAGCCGGCATATCGCGCGAAGGGAAAAATACTTGAATTTTTGTACCCTCGTCAGTTATCACCCCTTCTCCAAGTGAACCTAACTCACGTAAATTATCCAATTGACGAATTGTTTCTCGCGAGTTGCGACCACGCTCGGTTCCTTCTTTTTTAAATTTATCAATCTCTTCGAGCACAACTGAAGGAATACCAACCCATGCGCCTTTAAAGGTAAACATTGCATACGGATCATGCAACAGAACATTGGTATCGAGAATATAGATTTTTTTATGATCGGATTTTTGATTCGTCATCTTTTTTGACATCCAGGCTAAAGGGTTAACCTCTGTATCACTGAATTTACCGCATATTTTCATATGCTCATGATGGAGCGTAGCATACTAAAAAGCCGAGGAGCAAACGTGTATTTTTTTTAGGGACATGATATACTTGGATTGGTAGAAAAAGCAAAAATACTTGAGTGAGTTACAAAGGATTTAAGCATGTCCAAAAATAGTGATCTACAAAAATTACGTCATTCGGCGGCCCATCTTCTTGCACACGCAGTACTTGAATTATTCCCCGATACTATACTCACTATAGGACCTGCCACACCTGAAGGCTTTTTCTATGATTTTTTACCCGTACAAAATTTTAAAGAAGAAGATTTACCAAAAATAGAACAGCGCATGCACGAGATTGCCAAACGCAACCTCCCGCTTACTCATGAACAAGTTACAAAAAGTGTTGCACGCGAAATGTTTGCAAACAATCCATATAAACTTGAACTGATCAAAGGCATTCCGGGAGATACCGTTGGCATCGCCCGCCAAGGTGATTTTGTAGACTTGTGCAGAGGTGGCCACGTAGAGAACACCGGCGACATTAAACATTTTAAATTGCTCAACATCTCCGGTTCATATTGGCGCGCAGATCGTAATAACCAAGCATTGCAACGTATTGCCGGTACTGCATTTTATACCGCAGAAGATTTAGCATTGTTTGAAAAACGACGCGAAGAAGCGCTCATGTATGATCATCGCAAACTTGGCAAAGAGCTTGATCTATTTTCTTTTCATGAAGAAGGTGTCGGGTTCCCCTTTTTTCATGCACATGGCAAAATTATTTTAAATATCATGAAAGAATATGTGCGTGACCTACTCAACAAGGCCGGCTATCAAGAAATTGCTACGCCCATGATGTTGTCTGACGAGCTTTGGCGCGCATCCGGTCACTATGATCACTACAAAAATAATATGTACTTTTGCCAAGTAGAAGACAAAACATATGCCATCAAACCGATGAACTGCCCGGGTGCTATTTTAATTTATAAAGAACGCCCACGTTCGTATCGTGAGCTTCCCTTCCGTCTGGCAGAATTCGGCTTAGTGCATCGCTTTGAACTTTCCGGTGTATTACATGGTCTGTTTAGAGCACGTGCATTCACCATTGATGATGGCCATATCTTTTGCACTATGGACCAAATTGAACCGGAATTAGTCAGCACTATACAAATGATTAAAGAGGTGTTACACAAATTTGGGTTTGAGAAAATTAAGGTTGGCCTGTCTACCAAACCAAAAGACGCTATGGGCAGTGACGAGCTGTGGGACCGTGCCATTAATGCACTTAAAAATGCTCTGGATAAAGCTGATTTGCCCTACACCATACAAGAAGGTGAAGGAGCATTTTATGGACCAAAAATTGAATTCTTGATAGAAGATTCTATGGGCCGCACCTGGCAATGCAGCACCGTACAACTTGATTTCTTCTTGCCACAAAATTTTGACCTCTCGTACATTAATTCCGAAGGTAAAAAAGAACGCCCGGTTATGATACACCGTGCTATTTACGGTTCATTCGAACGCTTCTTGGGCATCTTGCTTGAACACTACAAAGGCAGATTGCCATTTTGGCTCGCACCGGTGCAAGTACGCATTCTCACGATTACTGACGAACAAAAAGATTATGCTCATAAAATTCTTGAAGCATTAAAAGCACATCATATCCGTGCAGAACTTGATGAAAGCTCAGATCAGATCTCTGCGCAAATTAAACGTGCACAGTTGCAACGCATCCCATGGATGTTGGTGCTCGGCAAAAAAGAAGAAACAAATAACACCGTAACCTTGCGCAATTTAGATGGCAAGCAAGAATTTGGATTGTCGCTGGATGCCGTGTTGAAGAAGGCACAACAAGAAACTGAATAATTACAAAGGAACTATCATGAAATTTATTACACTCAGCTTAGCGTTATTATCATCAGTTGCATATGCTGCACACCTGGATGTCAAATTCGAGTATCACAATCATCAGCCCCAAGACGATTACCAACGTGATATCTCATCCAAATGCCAGCTTACACTCGCACCAGAAGAATCAACCATTGTTAATTGTGAAGATAATATTTCTATTTCATTTGCAATTACACACGAAAATACAGAGCAAGTAACTATTCAAGCACAGATATTTGACAAGCAAGAGCTCATCAGTGAACCTACTATAGTTGCAAACTGGGATAAACCTGCAACTATCAAGTTAGGTAAAAAAGATAATGCAGGTAATGCGCAGACCACACTTTCTTTAGAAATTGTTGCATCGCAAGATAAGTAGCAAGAATTTGGTTGAGAATTTGATGATGCGTTGAAGAAGGCACAAGAGGAAATGGAATAAGATGACTAATGATGATGAGTTAAAATATGCAGCAGAACGAGATCGCTTTGAAGCTAATTCCCTTAATCCGTTAAGACAAGAGCAAAATCCAGAGAATATACCAAATAGGCTTGCTACCATAGCAGAAAACTATGTTACTCTAGAATCAAATCAACCAGACTTCAAACTAGCAGATATACTTATTGAACTTTATCAAAAACAATTGCCGATTAAAGTTGATTTGGAAAAAATTAAATCTAGCAAATTACCTATTTGGGCAAAACAATATATAGAATATCTTTGTTCTTATTCTCTTATGCAAAACCTAGAACAAAAAATAGACTTTTTAAGAACATTAGATAACTCTCAAGAAGCTGTTTTTTTACTAGCATGCTTTCTCTGCAATTATGGTGTTAAACTTGGCAAATATGGCAGAACACATATTGAAAAATTACACAGCGAAAAATCATTCAAAGAAAGCTTGGAAAAAGTAGAAATACTACAAAAAAATCTAGCTGCTATACCATACGAACGTATAAAAATGTATACAGGTTCGCTAGATGAATCACCCAGCACAATTCTATCGACGTATAGGCAATGGGTAATAATCAATTATGCTACTTTATTAAGCGAAAAAAATACTGATAAAGCTATACAACTTCTTGAAAATGAAAAAGAACAAAATCAAGAAATGCGCTCTTTGCTGGATGTACTGTATTCTGAAAAGCGAATTAAGCAAAGACTTAGCAGGTTGGAAACAAATACTATAAAATCATTTAATGACAAAATAGAACAATCAAAAAATAACTCTATAGAAATTCTATCTATTCTTTTTACATTATTGGGTGTTATAGTAACATTAGTCATCCCTTCTGATAAATTCTTATTCGCTGATAAATTAACCTTAATGTTTATCCTGATGTTTGTAATGTCTACCGGTTTAGCTTTTCTTGCACCCAACTGGAAACAAATACTGCTGCGCATAGTTGTAGCTTTAGTATGCCTGG
>Ga0210086_1002012_pt1 | contig 9980 bp, 7 predicted proteins | sample China_Galinas_PW_3_FD_184867 | JGI IMG/M metagenome (GOLD analysis project Ga0210086, IMG submission 184867) | Wetland microbial communities from San Francisco Bay, California, USA, that impact long-term carbon sequestration - China_Galinas_PWB_D2... | ecosystem: Environmental > Aquatic > Marine >... | reverse complement strand
CGGGCGTGGGAAAGACCGCCGTCGTCGAGGGGCTCGCCCTCAAGGTGGTGGAGGGCGACGTGCCGGAGATCCTCCAGGGGGTCGAGATCTACGGCCTCGACCTGGGGCTGCTGCAGGCCGGCGCGGGCGTGAAGGGCGAGTTCGAAAACCGCCTCAGGGCCGTGATCGACGAGGTGAAGGCGTCGCCGAAGCCCATCATCCTGTTCATCGACGAGGCCCACACCCTCATCGGCGCGGGCGGCCCCGCGGGCGGTGGCGACGCCGCCAACCTGCTGAAGCCGGCACTCGCCCGGGGTGAGTTGCGCACCGTGGCCGCCACGACCTGGTCCGAGTACAAGAAGTACTTCGAGAAGGACCCGGCCCTCGCCCGCCGTTTCCAGCTGGTCAAGCTGGACGAGCCCTCGCCGGACGACGCCGTGACCATCATCCGGGGCCTGCGCGAGCGCTACGAGCAGGCCCACGGGGTGTACGTGCGCGACGACGCGGTGGAGGCCGCGGCGCGCCTGGCGGCCCGCTACATCTCCGGGCGCCAGCTGCCGGACAAGGCGGTGGACGTGCTCGACACGGCGGCGGCGCGGGTCAAGATCAGCATCACCGCCAAGCCCGACCAGGTGGACGACCGGGAGCGCCGCATCCGTACCCTGGAGCGGGAGCTGCACGCCATCCAGCGCGACATCGACGCCGGCACCCGGCCCGACGACGGGCGCATCGGCGAGCTGAACGCGACGATCGCCGGCGTCCGCACCGAGCTGGAGGGCCTAGATGCGCGCTGGCAGGCCGAGCGCGCCGAGGCCGAGCGCATCCTCGATCTGCGCCGCACCCTCGCCGGCGGAGGCAACGGCCAGGCCATCGAGGGCGAACCGGCCGCCGAGGCGGCCGCGGGTGAGGCGGCCCCCGCCCCGTCCCCGGCCCCCGAGATCGACCGGGAGGCCCTCACGCGGGAGCTGGACGAGACCACCCGCAGGCTCGCCGCCATGCAGGGCGAGGACCCGCTCGTGCACTACGAGGTGGCGCCCGACGTGGTGGGCCGGGTGATCGGCGACTGGACCGGCATCCCGGTGGGCAAGATGGTGCGGGACGAGGCGCGCACGATCCTGGAGTTCGGCAATTCGCTGAAGCAGCGCATCAAGGGCCAGGACCACGCCATCGACGCCCTCGACCAGGGCATCCGCTCCGCCAAGGCGGGTCTCTCCAACCCGAGCGCCCCCATGGGGGTGTTCCTGCTGGTGGGGCCGAGCGGCGTGGGCAAGACCGAGACCGGCCTCGGCGTCGCCGACCTGCTGTTCGGCGGCGAGCGCTTCATGGTCACGATCAACATGAGCGAGTTCCAGGAGAAGCACACCGTCTCGCGCCTGATCGGCTCGCCCCCGGGCTACGTGGGCTACGGCGAGGGCGGCATGCTCACCGAGGCGGTGCGCCAGCGGCCCTACACCGTGGTCCTCCTGGACGAGGTGGAGAAGGCCGACCCGGAGGTCCTGAACCTCTTCTACCAGGTGTTCGACAAGGGCATGCTGTCCGACGGCGAGGGGCGCCTCGTGGACTTCAAGAACACCGTGGTCCTGATGACCAGCAACCTGGCCACGGACCTCCTCACCGAGATGGGTCAAGCAGACGAGCGCCCTTCCGTCGAGGAGGTCACCGAGGCGATCCGGCCGGTGCTCTCGGCCCACTTCAAGCCGGCGCTGCTGGCGCGCATGGAGATCGTGCCCTACTTCCCCATCATGGGCGACGCCATGCGGGAAATCACGGCCCTGAAGCTCGGGCGGCTGGCCGGTCGGATGGAGCAGAGCCAGAAGATCAAGCTCGACTGGAAGCCCGAGGTGATCGAGCAGATCGCCCGGCGCTGCACCGAGGTGGAGACCGGGGCGCGCAACGTGGACCACATCGTCAATCGCACGCTCCTGCCGCGCATCTCCACCCAGATCCTCGAGATGATGGGCGAAGAGGAGCGCCCGGACCGCCTGGAGGTGGGCGTCGGCAAGGACGGCGACTTCACCTTCGCCTTCAAGACCGGGGGGAAGTGACGGGTCTTGCCCAAGTCCGCCGCATCGGCCGCCCGCACCGCCGCGGAGCTGATCAAGGTCACCACCTCCCTGTCGCGGGAGCGTGACCTCAACCACCTGCTGGACATGATCGTCACCTCGGCCCGGCGCCTGACCGGCGCCGAGGCGGGGCGGGTCTACATCCTCGACCGCACCAAGCGCACCCTGCTGCCCGAGGTCGGCCAGAACGAGCGCGTGGGGCACGGCGCCACCGACCTGCAGGCGGTGCCCCTGTTCAAGGGCGACGACCGCGAGACCACCAACGTCTGCGCCTACTGCGCCTTCTCGGGCCAGGTGATCCGGGTGCCGGACGTCTACCGCTACACCGGTTTCGACTTCGGCGACCTGTACGCCTACGACCAGGCCACCGGCTACCGCACCCGCTCGCTCCTCGCCGTGCCCCTGCGCAGCCACGAGGACGCGACCATCGGCGTGCTGCTCCTGATCAACCTGCGGGAGGCCGACACCGAGCGCATCATCCCGTTCGACGACGAGGCCGAGGAGCTGGTGCAGGCGTTCGGCTCCCAGGCCGCGGTGGCGATCGACAACGCCGGCCTGATCGCCCACAACCGGCGCCTGATCGACATGCTCGACCACACCAACCGGGAGCTGGAGGCCGAGAACGTCCGCCTGCGCGACCGGGTCACAGTGGAGCCCCGGTTCGCCATCGTGGGGGAGAGCGCGGCCCTGATGCGGGTCTTCCAGCTCATGGACAAGGTGGCGCACCAGGACGTGACCGTGCTGCTGCGCGGCGAGACCGGCACCGGCAAGGAGCTGTTCGCCGCCGCCATCCACGGGAGCAGCGGCCGCGCCGGCGGCTCCTTCGTGGCCCAGAACTGCGCCGCCGTGCCCGAGAACCTGTTGGAGAGCGAGCTGTTCGGCTACAGGAAGGGGGCCTTCTCGGGGGCGGTGGCGGACAAGCGCGGGCTGATCGAGTCGGCGGACGGCGGGACGCTCTTCCTGGACGAGATCGGCGACATGCCGGTGGCACTGCAGGCCAAGCTCCTGCGGGTGCTCCAGGAGCAGGAAGTGCGGCCCCTCGGCGCCCTGGAGGGGCGCAAGGTGGACGTGCGGGTGATCGCCGCCACCCACTGCAACCTGGAGGAGCGCATCCAGGAGGGCCAGTTCCGCGAGGACCTCTACTACCGGCTGTCGGTCTTTCCCATCGAGCTGCCGCCCCTGCGCGAGCGGTCGGAGGACATCCCGGCCCTGCTCCAGCACTTCCTCGCCTCCAGCCGGCAGCGGTTCGGCAAGCGGGTGCGGGCCTTCGCGCCGGCGGCCCTGGACCTCCTGATCGCGTACCCCTTCCCGGGCAACGTGCGGGAGCTCAAGAACGTGGTCGAACGCGCCGTGCTCCTGTGCGAGGAGGGCGGCGCGGTGCTGCCGGAGCACCTGCCGGAGGCCGTGCGGCGCGCCGCACCCCGGCAGGCGGAGCCGGCCCCCCCGCCCATGGACGGCGACCTGCGCGGGATGCTGCAGGACTACGAGGCGCGGCTGCTGGCGAAAAAGCTCCAGGCGGTGGACTGGAACCAGACCCGCGCCGCCAAGGAGCTGGGGATCTCGCGCCGTACCCTCATTGACAAGATGGGCCAGCACGGCCTGCGGCGTCCCCCGCAAGCCAGCGAAACGGCCTGACGGCCCGGCCCCGACCCCCACCTTTATTGATTGGAGGACCATCGATGGCGCTGCCGGCCTACTGCAAAGTCGAAGGGGAGACCCAGGGCGTGATCACGGAGGGGAACCTCACCGAGGCCAGCGTCGGGGCGGGCTGGCAGGAAGGCCACGAGGACGAACTGGTGGTGTTGTCGTTCAACCAGGAGGTCAGGTTTCCGCGTGACCCCCAGTCGGGCGATCCCACAGGGCACCGCATGAACGGCCCCGTGGTCATCACGAAGGAGTTCGACAAGTGCTCCCCGCTGCTGCACGCCGCGCTGTTCAACAACGAGCTGCTGACCACGGTGACGTTCACCTTCTACCGCACGTCCACAACGGGGGTGCAGGAGCTCTTCTTCACGGTCACCCTGGAGGAAGCCGTCGTCGCCACCATCCGCGACCGCATGCCCGACGTCATGGACGCCGGCAACGCCCGCTTTCCGATGACGCAGGAGGTGAGCTTCGTCTTCCGCAAGATCACCTGGTCCCACGAGCTGGCCTCCACCATGGCCATGGACGAGTGGCGCAACCCCGACCTGTAAGGCCCCGCGCGAGGTGAGCGGACCCGCCACTGTGCGGCGCGCCGCACAGTGTTCGGGGGGGTGTGCAGCGCGCCGCACAGGGCCGAAAGGGCGCGCGGGTCCACGCCGCTTCCCTGGGGCGCCTAAAATTCACGTTTAAAATCAATTTGTTCTGACATCGTTCGGCCGCGCGGCCGCGGTTGGCACGCTTCCTGTACAAGTGCCGGGGCAGAGTGAGTGATTGGCACCCCGGACGCTGTGTCGGCCGGGGGAACACACAGGAGGGAACAACCGATGCCGACACCAGCGTACATTTCGATCGAGGGTTCGAACCAGGGCAACATCACCGCCGGCGCCTTCACCGAGGAGAGCGTCGGGAACATCTGGCAGGAGGGTCACGAGGACGAGGTGCTCGTCGAGGCGTTCAAGCACAACGTCACCATGCCGCGCGATCCTCAGAGTGGCCAGCCGACCGGCCTGCGGGTGCACCAGCCCCTGACCATCACCAAGGTCTTCGACAAGAGCTCCCCGCTCTTGTACAACGCCCTGACCCACGGGGAGCGGCTGACCAAGTGCGAGATCAAGTGGTACCGCACCTCGCCCATGGGCACCATGGAGCACTACTTCACGATCGCGCTCGAAGACGCGCTGATCGTGGACATCAAGGCCTACATGCCGAACTGCCAGGACCCGGCCCAGAGCCACTTCACCCACCTGGAGGAGGTGTCCTTCACCTACCGCAAGATCCTGTGGGAGCACGTCGTGGGCTCGACGGTGGCCGAGGACGACTGGCGGGTCGTGCGGGCGTAGGGGCCTTTCGCCCACACCGGCAAGGGGCTGGATCCCGCCCCGGCGCTCTCGGCGCCGGGGCGGGACGTCCGCCCCGGAAAGGGTAGACAAGGAGCAACGCCATGGCCGACCTGCGGGCGGATACGGAGCGCTTCACGTTCGAGGTCGAGGGCCTGGACGAGGAGTTGCGGGTGGTGCGGTTCCAGGGCAGCGAGGGAATCTCGCAGCTCTTCCGCTTCGAGCTGACCGTCGCGGCCGAGTCCGCGGACCTGAAGTTCGAGGACGTGGTCAACCAGCCCGCCGTCCTCGCGGTGGAGGGCGACGGCACCCGGCACGTCAACGGCATCGTCAGCCGCATCGAGCTGGCGGGCCAGGCCGGCCGCTTCACCCTGTACGACCTCACGGTGGTCCCGGCGGTCTGGCGCCTGAAGCTGCGCCATGACTGCCGCGTGTTCCAGGAGATGAGTGTCCAGGACATCGTGGTCGACGTGCTGGACCGGGCGGGGATTCCCGGCGATGCGCGCCGGTTCGACCTGTCCGGCTCGCACCCGCCCCGCACCTACTGCGTCCAGTACCGCGAGTCGGACTGGGACTTCGTCAGCCGGCTGCTCGAGGAGGAGGGCATCTACTACTTCTTCGAGCACACCGACAATCTGTGCACGCTGGTCATGGCCGACCATACGGCGGCCCAGGGCGACATCGAGGGCGAGGCCGCAATGCCCTACGCGCCCGCCGGGGGCATGAAGACCACGGAGGAGCACGTCACGCGCTTCTCCTACGCCGAGGAGGTGCGGCCCGGCAAGGTGACGCTCACCGACTACAACTTCACCAAGCCCAGCCTGGACCTGGCCGCCGAGGCCACCGGCGACACGTTCAAGGAGCTGGAGGTGTACGACTTCCCGGGCGAGTACCTCGACCCCGGGGTGGGAAAGGACCTGGCCGCGGCGCGCCTGGAGGCCCTGAACGCGGTGCGCCGCGTCGCCGGGGGCGAGAGCGACTCGGCCCGCCTGGTGCCGGGCTTCCAGTTCGAGCTGACCAAGCACCCGCGCGAGGCGCTCAACGCCAAGTATTCGGTCACCGGGGTGTCCCAGACCGGCGATCAGCCCCAGGTGCTCGAGGAGCGCGGCGGGGGCGGCGGCATGAGCTATGTGAATCGTTTCGAGTGCATCCCCGCCGACGTGGCCTACCGCCCGCCGCGCGTCACCCCCAAGCCGGTGGTGGAGGGGGTCCAGACCGCGATCGTGGTGGGCCCCAAGGGCGAGGAGATCTACACCGACGAGTTCGGCCGGGCGAAGGTCCAGTTCCACTGGGACCGCCAGGGCAAGAGCGACGACACCAGCTCCTGCTGGATCCGGGTGTCCCAGGTCCACGCCGGCGCCGGATTCGGCGGCATCGACATCCCCCGCATCGGCGAGGAGGTGATCGTCGACTTCGTGGAGGGCGACCCCGACCGGCCCATCATCACCGGCCGCGTCTACCACGGCACCAACCGCCCGCCCTACGCCCTGGCGGACAACAAGACCCGGAGCGGCATCAAGACCAACTCCACCCCCGGCGGCGGCGGCTCCAACGAGCTGCGCTTCGAGGACAAGGCCGGGGGCGAGGAGGTGTACCTGCACGCCCAGAAGGACTGGAACACCGTGGTCGAGAACGACCACACCCGCAAGGTGGGCGCCAACGAGACCCAGGAGGTGGGCGGCGACCGCGCGCGCAAGGTGGCCGGCATGGAGCACGTCGAGGTGGCCAAGGACCGGGACCGCAAGGTCGAGGGCAACGAGACCGTGAACATCGGCAAGGACCTTTCCCTGACCGTGTCCGGCATCTCCGAGCGCTCGATCACCAAGGACGAGATCATCAGCGTCAGCGGCGGGCGCACGGAGAACATCGAAAAGTCGGTCAAGACCGAGATCGGCGCCGACATGGCGATGGAGGTCAAGAACAGCGCCGACATCGAGACCGGCAAGTCCTTCAACCTGAAGGCGGGCGACAAGGTGGTCATCGAGGCCGCCTCCCAGATCACCCTGGTGGCGGGGGGCGCGAAGATCGTGCTCAAGAAGAGCGGCGACATCCTCATCGATGGCAAGAAGATCCAGATGAAGGCCTCGGGCGACATCAAGCTCAAGGGCTCCAAGATCCTGGGCAACTAAGGCCCCGCGGGCACGAGCGACAAGCGAGGAGAGCGACATGGCCGTGATGCAGGACACGTGGCGCGGAGGAACAACGCCCGCCGCCGAGAGCGCGGCGCCGGTGGTCGGCCGCCTGTGCGGCGCCGCCGAGGGCGGGCTGCCGCTGGTGGCGTGGGACGGGGGCGGCCCCGTGCCGGCCCGCCCGGTGGCGCGGCTGGACGCGGCGGACCTGGCCCGGCCCGACGGCGCCGGGCGCGAGGTGCTCGTGGTCTTTCCGGCCGGCGCCGAGGCGCCGGTGGTGGTGGACCTGCTGGCGAACCCGGTCGGCGACGTGCTCGCCGAGACCCTCACCCCGGCCGCGCCGAAGGACGTGGAGCTGGACGGCGACGTGCTGACCCTGGAGGGGCGGCGCTCGGTCGTGCTGCGCTGCGGCCAGGCCAGCATCACCCTGCGGCGCGACGGCAAGGTGATCGTCCGGGGCACGGAGCTGCTCTCGCGGGCCACCGGCCGCAACCGCATCAAGGGCGCCTCGGTGGCGATCAACTAGGCCCAGGTTCCCCGTGGAAGTCGTCAACCGCACCCCCTTCGCCGCCGACGCCACCGTCCTCGCCGACACGGACGGGCGCGACCTGCTGGTCGCCGTGGTCAAGTGCGCCTTCGCCCTGCACGGTGCCGGCTCCGGCCGGCCCGCCGAGGCGCAGCTCGCGGTGCAGCCGGTGGACACCTTCCACGGCGAGCCGGGGGCGTCGAGCGTGCGCCACGAGAGCGACTGGGTGCCCGCCAAGGTGGGGGCGGACGTGGTCCTGGTGGGTCACGCCTACGCCCCCAAGGGGCGGGCCCGGAAGATGGCGGTGTCGGTGCGGGTGGGGGACCTCCGCCAGGAGATCGCCGTGTTCGGCGACCGGCACTGGGGGCGCGTGGTGGGGGTGACGCGCATCTCCGACCCGGAGCCGTTCGAGGCGATGCCCCTGGTGTACGAACGCGCCTTCGGCGGGCGCGACGAGAGCCCCAAGGCGCCCAAGCACCACGAGCGTGAGCCCCGCAACCCGGTCGGGTGCGGCCTGCTGGCGCGGCACTCGGCGCTGGAGCCGGACTCGGTGCCCCTGCCGAACCTGGAGGACCCGGCCGGCCTCATCACCGGCCCCAAGGACCGGCCGGCACCCGTGGGATTCGGCTTCTACGGCCGCCACTGGCAGCCCCGCGCCGCCTTCGCCGGCACCTGCGACGACGCGTGGCTGGAGAACCGCAGCCCCCTGCCCCCCGAGAACTTCGACCTGCGCTACCACAACGGCGCCCATCCGCACCTGACGGCCCGCCAGCCGTTCGAGGGTGGCGAGCCGGTGGAGTTGGTGGGGGTGCATCGCGACGGCCCCCTGCGCTTCGGCCTGCCCACCGCGCGCCCGTCCTTAAGGGTGTGGCTCGGCGACGCGTGGGAGCCGCTGGAGGCGTGCTGCGACACGGTGGTCATCGAGCCCGACGAGAACCGCCTGACGATGGTCTGGCGCGCGAGCCGCGACCTGGGCGGCCGCCCCGAGCGGGTGCACCAGGTGGAGGTGACGGCGTGAGCGCCCCCACCCCCGCCCCCACCCCTCCCGACGCCATCGTGCTGACCGGCGTGGGGATGGTCTCCGCCTTGGGCCCCGACGCCGCCACGAGCCTCGCCGCCATGCGCGCCGGGATCGCCCGCTTCGCCGAGTGGGCGGGCTACCTGCCCGATGCGATGCCGCCGGGCGGCTGGGAGAGTGACGCCGAGGATCTGGTCACCACCGCCGCGCCGCTCCCCTACGTGGACCAGAATGGCGAGGAAGGCGAGGACGGCGGCCGCGACCGGGCCCTGTTGCGCCTCGCCCTGCAGGACCTGGTGCGGAGCGCTCGTCTGGGCCGCGGCGAGTTCGCCGAGGCGGGGCTGTTCCTCGCCCTGCCCGAGGCGGCGCGTCCCGGGTGGGACGGCGCGGGCGACTTCGTGGGGCGCCTGTTCGCCGGTGGCCAGGTGCCCCGGCCGGCGTTCGTCGAGACCGTGGAGGCCGGCCACGCCGGGGGGCTCGTCGCCCTGGCGCGGGCGTCGGCGGCACTGGCGGAGGGAAGGATGGCGCGCTGCGTCGTGGCCGGGGTGGAGAGCGCTCTCGACGCCGATTTCTGCGCCGCCCTCGATGCGGACGGGCGCCTGAAGCACGAGGCCAGCCCGAGCGGCCGCGTCCCCGGCGAGGAGGCCTCGGCGGTGCTGCTCGAGACCGCCGCCGCGGCCGCGGAGCGCGGGGCCCGGGTGCTGGCGGCGGTGGGGCCCGTGGGTACGGCGCGCGAGACGCCCCGGGACGACGGCGCCCCGAGCGACGGCGCGGCCCTCACCGAGGCGGTGCGGTCGGCCTGTGGGTCGGACGGCGCGCCCCTGCATTGGGTGGCCGCCGACCTGAACGGGGAGCGCGGCCGGGCGCGGGAGTGGGGCCTCGTGGCCGTGCGCCTGCGCGCCCTGCTGGGCGAGGTGCCCCACCTGTGGCACCCCGCGGACTGCCGCGGCGACGTGGGAGCGGCCAGCGCGACCTCGCTGCTGGCCGCGGGGGCCCGGGCCTTCGGGCGTGGATACGCACCGGCCGACCGGTGCCTGATCTGGAGCGCCTCCGACGGGGGCGAGCGGGCGGCCGTGTTGCTTACGTCCCCCGCCAAGCGGAGCGAGGAGGCCGCCGTGCGATGGGCGTGACCGTGGGCGTGAATATGTTGAGCGTGGTGCACAAGTCGAGCAGCGGCGTCACCATCGCCTTTCCCGACGTGTGCAAGACCCCGGCGCCGCCGGCGGGGCCGATTCCGATTCCCTACCCCAACATCGCCCAGAGCTCCGACACGGCGAAGGGGAC
>Ga0210086_1002009_pt1 | contig 9990 bp, 3 predicted proteins | sample China_Galinas_PW_3_FD_184867 | JGI IMG/M metagenome (GOLD analysis project Ga0210086, IMG submission 184867) | Wetland microbial communities from San Francisco Bay, California, USA, that impact long-term carbon sequestration - China_Galinas_PWB_D2... | ecosystem: Environmental > Aquatic > Marine >... | reverse complement strand
CGCGTTTGCAAACGGCGGCCATGCCCATTGGACGAGCACGAGCCGCGCAGGGGCAGCGGCAAGCATGGGAACGGGCCGACAGCATGATCCCAGCGATTCACTCGAGATCTCGGCGGGGTGGGATCCGGAGCCGGAGCCGGAGCCGGGGTGGGGGCGGGGCCGGAGCCGGAGCGGAGCCGGAGCCGGGGTGGGATCCGGAGCCGGGAGCGGAGCCGGAGCCGGAGCCGGAGCCGGGGTGGGGCGCAACCCAAGTTCCTGCCTGGGTTTCGGCTTGCAACGGGGTCGGGGAATCGTAACAATCCCCGGCTTCGATTCTGGCTCACCCCACGAGTCCCCCGCCTCGCACGCTCTCGCCGGCGCCATTTCGCCGCCGGTCGGGAAATCCCGTTCAAGGCCGTTCCGCCGGGGTGACGAAGGTCAACGTCGAGGTCCGACCCCTGGTCGGGCCCATTGGTCAACTCGCGGCCTCTCCCCGTTCTCCGACGCCGGAGGCCACGTCCCTGGATGCGGAGCCCTATCTCGGCACCAGCGGATCGAGCAGAAGAAAGGAAGCATAGGGCAGATGGCACTCACCGCCGAGCAGCGACAGAAGATCGTCGAGGAATACAAGACTCATGACAAGGACTCGGGCAGCGCGCAGGTTCAGATCGCGCTGTTGACCGAGGACATCCGGGCGCTCACCGAGCACCTGAAAAAGCACAAGAAGGACTTTCACACCCGTCGGGGCCTGATGAAACGGGTCGGCCGGCGGAACCGTCTGCTTCGCTACTTGCGCGGGAAGAACCCGCCCGAGTATGTGAAGCTCGTGGAGCAACTCGGGCTGCGCCGCTAGCAGTCCGGACCACAGGACCTGGTCGGAAAGGCACGCGTCCAGCTCGGGTGTACCGGGCCGCGGGGCCATCCAGGTCGACAACTCGAGCTCGCAACCGCCGCGCGCGGTTCGAGTCGGATCCACGCCGTTCGCGCAGCCGAATCCGTCGGCCGCGTGCGGACCGTGATCCGCGACGAGCTCGATGGGCAGGCCGCGCCTGTCCGGTGGCAGTGCACGCGCGCTGTCGCGAAGCGGCAAAGAGGCTACGAAGCGTAGAGGAAAAGAGAACAACACACATGGAACACGTGAAGATCGAACGTGTGATCGCCGGCCGCAAGCTCGTGCTCGAGACCGGCAAGTGGGCCAAACAGGCCAGCGGCGCGGTCGTCGCCACCTACGGCGGAACGACTGTCATCGCCACCGCGCAGAACGGCGGAATCCGAGAGGGACTCGATTTCTTCCCCCTGACCGTCGACTACCGCGAGAAGACCTATGCCGCCGGCAAGTTCCCGGGTGGGTTCTTCAAGCGCGAGGCGCGGCCCACGACGAAGGAGATCCTGACCTGCCGGATGATCGATCGGCCGATCCGCCCGCTGTTTCCCGACGGCTACAAGGAAGACTGCCAGGTCATGGCCACGGTGCTCGTCTTCGATGGCGAGAACGACCCGGACATCGTCGCGATGATCGCGGCATTCGCGGCCTTGAAGATCAGCTCGATCCCGTTCGAGGTGAGCCTCGGCGCGGCGCGAGTCGGCTACATCGATGACCAGATCGTGATCAACCCGTCCGTCCAGGACCGCAACGTGTCGCGGCTCAACATGACGGTGGCCGCGACCAAGGACGCGGTCGCCATGGTCGAGGCCGGGGCCAGGGAAGTGTCCGAAGACGTCGTGCTCGACGCGCTCGATGCCGCGCAGGCGACTTGCGCGGACATCGCCGAGCTGATCAACGAGCTGCACAAGAAGGCCGGCAAACCCAAGGAGGAGTTCGTTCCGCCCGAGAAGGACGAGAAGCTCGACAAGGAGGTCCGCAGGAAGTACGCGAAGAAGCTCAAGGCCGCACTCGCGATCGCCGGCGGCAAGCATGAGCGAGCGGAAGCCGTGTCGGTCGTGAGAGACGAGCTCGTCGAGTTCTACACCAAGAAGTTCGAGAAGCTCGACGCGGACGAGCAGAAGCTCCGGATCAAGGCCGCGCGAGGGTTCTTCGCCGACGTCAAGGACGAGACCGAGCGCGCGATGATCCTGGCGGGCAAGCGCACCGACGGCCGCGGTCACACGGACATTCGTCCGATCAGCGTCGAGGTCGGTCCGCTCGCGCGGATTCACGGTTCTGCGATCTTCACCCGAGGCGAGACGCAGGCGCTCGTGACCGCGACGCTCGGGACGATCGACGACGAGCAGATCGTCGACGGGCTCGAAGACGAAGTGCGCAAGAAGTTCATGCTGCACTACAACTTCCCGCCGTTCAGCGTCGGCGAGTGCCGTCCGATTCGCGGCCCGGGACGCCGCGAGATCGGCCACGGTGCGTTGGCCGAGCGCGCCGTGGAACCGATCCTCCCGACGCCGGAGCAGTTCCCGTACACGATCCGTCTCGTCTCGGAGATCCTCGAGTCCAACGGTTCGAGCTCGATGGCTTCGGTGTGCGGCTCGTGCCTCGCCCTGATGGACGCCGGTGTGCCGATCCGGCAGCCTGTCGCCGGCATCGCGATGGGACTCGTCAAGGAGGCCAAGAAGACCGCGATCCTGTCCGACATCCTCGGTTCGGAGGACCACTGCGGCGACATGGACTTCAAGGTCGCCGGCACGCAGTTCGGAATCACGGCGTTGCAGATGGACATCAAGTGCTCGGGCCTGACCCGCAGCCTGATGAAGAAAGCGCTCGAGCAGGCGCGCAAGGGCCGCCTGCATATCTTGAAGGAGATGCTCAAGGGCCTGAAGCGTCCGCGTCGCGAGCTGTCGCGCTATGCGCCGCGGCTCGAGCGCCTGTCGATCAACCCCGAGAAGATCGGCATCGTGATCGGTCCCGGCGGCAAGCACATCCGCGCGTTGCAGGAAGAGACCAGCACCAAGATCAACGTCGACGACGAGGGCACGGTCGTCATCGCAGGACTCAACGCAGACAAGGTCAAGGAGGCCGTCGACCGGATCTCGGCGATGACCGCAGAGGTCGAGGTCGGTGCGACGTACAAAGGGCGCGTCGTCGCGATCAAGGAGTTCGGCGCGTTCGTCGAGATCCTGCCGGGTCAGGAAGGCCTGTTGCACGTCTCCGAGATCACGGACGACTTCGTGCGCTCGGTTACCGACGTGCTGAACATCGGCGACGAGGTCGAAGTGCGTGTCATCCACGTCGACGACCTCGGCAAGATCAAGCTGTCGTCGCGCCCGGCCGACAGCCGTGAGCGCGGGCATCGCGAGGATCGTGAGCGTCGCGACGGCCGGCGCGACGGTCGCTCGCGCGACCGCAGTCGCGACGATGGGCCACGTCGGGGTCGGCGTCCGCGAGAGGATGACGACGCCTCGCGGTCGCGCAGGCGCAGTCGCGACGACGAGGACGACGAGCGGCGCCCACACCGGCGTTCGCGCGATGACGACGACGAGCGCGCACCACGTGCCCGGCGCCGCCCGCGCGACGAGGAGGGAGACCGCGAGCCGCGTGCACGCCGGCGCTCCCGAGACGACGACGAAGATCGCGAACCGCGGTCCCGTCGCCGTTCCCGCGACGACGAGGATGCCACACGCTCACGCCGGCGCGGACGGGACGACGGTGACGAGCCGCGTGCGCGTCGCCGCCCGCGTGACGACGACGAAGAGGCGCCTGGCCGCCAGGGGGCTGCCCGCGGAAGCGCGTCGGACGAAGACGAACCGCCGGTCGAGAGTGAGGCGTTATCCGACAACGAGGCCGAGCTCGATGCCGGCAGTGACGCCGAAGTCGCCGAAGTCGAAGCAAGCGAACGGCCCAGTCGGCCGCGCCGCTCGAGCTCGCGGTCGTCGAAGAAGGGCAAGAAGAAGCCCGCGGCAAAGCGACGCTCAGGCGGCTCGCGGCGATCCTGAGCGAAGGCCGCCCGTCAGGGACTCCGAAACCGCTGCGAAATGCGCTGGAGTGTTTAAGGCCCGCCGATGCCCCTGCCGATGAGAAACCACCGACACGGGTGGACGTTTACCTCCAGGCGTCCGCCCAACCGACTCGTCTATCTCGATCGAAAGGGTTGGTCGGATGGTCAAAGGAACAGTCAAGTGGTTCGACAACCGCAAGGGCTTCGGCTTCCTGCGCTGCGATGAGCTGTGCGACGAGGACATCTTCGTTCACTACAGCAACATCGAGGGCAACGGGTTCAAGTGCCTTCACGATGGTGAAGAAGTCGAGTTCGAGCTGAGCCAAGGCGAGAAGGGATACCACGCGCTGGGCGTGCAGAAGTTCGGCCAGTGCTCGCTCGACTCGGGCTCGACGCCACACGAGCAGCCCGTACCCACGGCCTGACCCATGCTCCCGGAGCTCCTGTGCCGCGGGAGCTTCCGCCACCCACGCCATGCGGCAGAACGCGCCGCTGTCATGACAAAGATGTCTCCCAGACATCTTTGTCATGGAGTAGAGGCTGCGTCGCAGAAGCGGTAGAACGGAGGACTGTCCCGTCCCTACCGGTTCTCGCAATCCGCATGGTCTCTGGTCCAATCCGCTGGCTCGCGCTGCTCGTCTTGTGCCTGGCGGCGCCCGCGAACGCGCTCCCCGTCCAGCAAAAGGAGGTCGCGACCGCGCGCTATACCTCGCGGAAGATCGAGATCGATGGCCGTGGCAGCGAGTGGCGGCAGTCACCGGCGCTCGTGCTCAACAAAGCCGAGCAACTCGTCGACACCGGAATGATCGGTTGGACTGGGCCCGATGACGCGTCGGCCGAGCTGAGGATCGCCTACGACGAGTCGCACCTGTACCTGTTCGCGCGGATCCGCGATCAGGATCCCGTCGAGCCCAAGAACGCCGACAATCTCGTGTCGGGTGACGTGCTGGAGTTGTTCTTCGACACCGACCCGTCCGACGACCTTGCCGGGGAACGCCGGTTCAACAGCGATGACCTCCAGCTCGTGATCGTGCTCCGCGGCGTGCAGCGCGATTGGGCTGCGGTCATCCTCGACCCCGACGAGCCGCCGAGCGCACACAAGCTGGCGTACGTCGATCGTGGTTTCGGCGGGATTCGCGTCGCGAAGCGCCCGCAGGGCAAGGACCTGTTCGTGGAGGCAGCGATTCCGCTGCACAACCTTCCGGGACTCGAGCCCGGGACGCGCGCGATCGGGTTCAACGCGGCGCTCGGTGATCGCGACCCGGATCAGAAGGTCTACAACTATCTGGTGTGGGCCGGCAGCCAACCGCCGTTCGACAAGACCGGCAACTTCGGGCAGCTGCGTTTCGTCGGTCCGCCGATCCTCGTCCCACGCGAGCGCTCGTCGGGGCACTTCGCGCGTGCGGTGCTCGAGTGGCTGCTGTACCTCGCGCCTGCCGCGCTCGTGCTGTTCCTGCTGTGGGTCGTCCGCCGCGTGTTCCTCGGTCGGCTGCAGAACCGGCCGCGCGTTCGCCGTGCGATCGGGTTCGGGGCACTCGGCGCGATCGTGTTCGCGATCTTCGGTCCGGACCTGATTGTCAACGCGCGCGAGCGGCTGGAGTGGACCGAGGCCGAGCGGCTCGCGTCGCGCGTCGAGCAGCTGCTCCCGCGCATGCAGAGCGGGGGGCTCGCGCGACTCAAGGGACCGAGCAGCGATCAGCCGCTCGTCGAGCTCTTGGCCGGCCGTCCGGTCCGCGTCCCGGTCGAGTATCGGTACGATGCGCTGTCGTCGCTCGCGCCGGAGCTGCTCGGGTATCAGGTCCAACGGTACCCCGAGGAAGGCTTCTCGGTCTATCGCTACGGGATTCCGCTCGCCCAGCAACCGGTTGCGTTCGGCCTGCCGGATGTCGAGCGAGGTGACTCGCTCGCCATCCTGATCAGCGAGGCGCTGGACCCGGACTTCGGCGTTCCCGATCCTCCGCACCTGCAGATGACGGTCGAGACCAGGGACGGGCCGGCGACGCAGCAGCTCTACTTCGACACGGAAGTCGCGTCCTGGACGGGAGCCGCCCACCGTGTGGCCCTTTGGACCGAGGTCTCGCTGGCACCCGGGGTCGACCGCATCTCGCTCGAGGTGATCAGCGGTCGCGAGCTCGACCTCGAGGGCGTGTCGGTGTTGCGCTCGGGCGCGCCCGAACGCCCGCAGTTCCTCGGCAGGGTGTCACAGTCGGGTGTGCCGACCGGCCTGCGTGGGCCCTATCCGCGCGCCGTCGGGCACACCGTCGCGGCCGGTCAGAACCTCCGCCTCGAGCTGCCCGAGCCGCGGCCCGGAGTCCGCAAGGTGTGGCTGTTCGTCGAAGCGATCGACGGCCCGGAGTTCCAGGCCAAGCCCGACGGGAGCCAGGTCGGTCAGATCCTCGTCGGTGTGGGCCGCGGAGAGCCGATCTCGTTTCCGCTGCGGCATCAGATCGAGGTGTTCACGAGCGAGAAGGATCGCAATCCCGAGCTGCAGCGACTCGGCCGCCCCGGCAACGCCAGCGTTGCCTACGAATGGCAAGACCGCGAGGCGCGTAGCAAGATCCAACCCGCGCTCGAGCTCGACCTCGGGGCGCGTCGCACGGTCAAGTCGATCAGCGTCGTCAACCTCGGCAACTACGACTTGCGTCTGCGCGAGGTGGTGCTCGCGACACCCAAGAGCGGAGGGGCGGCGCCGCCGGAGGGTTCGCCGTTGGTTCCGACCGGCAGGCTCGGGGAGTCGCGGCTCGATGCGAGTCGCGTGGCCGAGCTCTCGGCCGGCCGGTTCTTCGTGTTTCGTGGCGGGAAGCTCAGCGCGTCTTCGGCCAAGCACGTGCCCGCGGAGCTGAAGCTCCCGGCCGAGGTCGCGCGCCAGCTCAAGACCGAAGACAGCGCGCGCGGGACCAATCAGCTGCAACCGCACGCGTTCGAGGCGTTTCGCAGGCTTTCGAGTCCAGGTTACGAAGACACGGTTCTCGGAGTCGCTGTCGTCGATGCAGGGCTCGCGTCGTTCGATCGCGGCCTTCGGATCTTCGGCCTCGTGCTCATCGGGTTGTGTTTGCCGTGGCTGCTCGTGTACCTCGCGCAGACCCTCGCACCGGCCGGCAGCTTCCGCCTGCAGTTGACTGGAATGGTCGCGATCAGCACGATCGTTCCGCTGTTGTTGCTGTCGTTGTTCCTGATCAACCTGCTCGAACGTGATCAACGCGAGAGCGACCGTACGAGGCTCCTGAAGGGGCTCGAGCTCGCCGAGCAACGCCTCGCGGGTGAACGCGAATCGCTGGCCAAGCAGGCCCAGTCGTTGCTCGATCCGCTGATCGTCGAGCTGCGGTCGCTCTTGCGCGACGAGACGACGACGGCGGAAGGGCTCTCCGCACAGGTGCGCGAAGCCCTGTCGCTGGCGCGACCGGAGGACTGGGCCGAGGACAGCTTCCTGGCGATCAGTCTTCCGCATCCCGAGCAGCCGGGCCAGAACCTCCGCGTCTACGATCGGGAACGATCACGGCAGCTCGGAGGCGCGACGGTCGGTCTCGGTAGCGCGATCTACTCGGCCTGGGGCGAGTTGTTCGTCGGTGCCCGCGCCGACGGCGTTGTCGAGCCCGGGCAGGAGGTCAGCCTGATCCTCGGGCGAGTGATCGACAACGAGTGGTTGGCGAGCATGGCTTCTCTCGGACAGCTCGCGGTCTTCGACCTCAAGGGTTATCCGTTCGCGATCGGTGGATCCGGCGACGACGAGGAACTCGTCGAAGCCAACGAGGGGCCGGCGGAGCAGGCGACCAAGGTCTCGGTGATCCAGCGATTGCGAGAGGTGCAGGGGCCGTTGTTCCAACCGTTCGAGATCGATGACCAGGAGTGGCTGGGCGCGTTTTCGCTGCTGCGAGCGCGGGATGGGACACCGCTCGCCTTGCTCGGCGGACTCGAACAGCCGAACGAAGCCGCGTTGCCGCTGTTCTTCGGGCAGGTCGGCGTGCGGCGGTTCTTCCTTGCCACGGTCGGGCTGTTGCTCGTGCTCGTGAGCTTCTTCGCATGGATGCTGACCGACCGCATCTCGCGTCCTGTGGAGAAGCTCGAGAAGCTCGCCGGGTCGTTGTCGCGCGGAGACCTCGCTGTCGAAGTCGAGCCCGTGACGGGTTCGGACGAGGTGGCGAGCCTGAATCGCGCGTTCGCGCACATGGCCGTGCAGCTCAAGCAGCGCATCGAGCAGCTCGACCGCATGAACCACGCGATGACGCGACTGACCGCCCGGCTCGAGGTCGAGCACGTAGCCGGTGAAGCGCTGGCGATCCTGCGCGAGGCGAGCGAGGCGCTCGCGGTGATGCTGCTGGTCTGGAACCGCGATACCGGTGTCGTGCGCTGCTACGGCGAACCGGGCGGGCCGCGCGACATGTCTCCGCACGGTGAGTTCGTGCACGAGGTCATGAAAGCCCGTGGACCGTTCAGCATTCCCTTGCCGCTGGCGGGTAGCGAGGGAGGCTTCCCTCTGCTCGCCGACCGCGACTATTGCACGGTGTTTCCGCTGCGCAGCCAGGAGCGCCGCTGGGGCGCGGTCGTGCTCACCTACGACAACGGACGCAAGCCTGCGCTCGACCTCGAGCACTTCGGCGGGCTGCTCGGGCAGGTCGTCAGCGCGATGGAGACCGCGCGCCTCTACGGGCTCGCGATCGAGGACGCGACGACCGGGCTGGCCGTCCACCGTTACTTCCGCCGCCGCCTCGCCCAGGAGGTCGATCGCTGTCAGCGCAGCGGCGAGCGGATGGCTCTGGTTCGCGTTCAGGTTGCGAACCCGGCCGACCTTCGTGCGCGATTCGGAGACGAGTGGTTCGACCGTCTCCTCCGACGCTTCGGCGACGAGCTGCGGTCCGAGGTCGAGCCCCATGCGCTGGCCGGACGCGTCGGGCTTGCGGCGTTCGAGATCATGCTGCCGCACCGTGACGGCGATCAGGCTTCGAGGGTCGCGCGCCGACTCCGGAGCACGCTTGCCGGCGTCATGTCGCACATGACCCGGGGGCGGTCGGGAACGACTCTCGAATCCGCCGCGGTCGCGTTCCCCGACGACGGTCACTCGGCGGAGTTCATTGCCGATGCACTGCGACGCAAGCTGCGCGCGGGTGAGCCGGAGACCGCAACGCGGGACGCGCCGATGGTCGTGCGGCGGGGGGCGGTCGTGTTTGCGTCGCGTGCGATGCGGAGCCTGTTGGATACGCTCGATCGGGCCGCGGCCAGCGATCTCAGTCTGCTGATCGAAGGCGACACCGGGGTCGGCAAGGAGGTGATCGTCGACCTCTGTCACTTGCAGAGCTCGCGCAGGGACGCCCCGCTGGTCAAGATCAACTGTGCCGCGATCCCGCCGGCGCTGCTCGAGTCCGAGTTGTTCGGGCACGAGAAGGGAGCATTTACGGGTGCGGTCGATCGGAAGAAGGGCCACTTCGAGATCGCGTCCGGCGGCACGTTGTTCCTCGACGAGATCGCCGAGATGCCGATCGAGCTCCAGGCCAAGCTGCTGCGCGTTCTACAGGCCGGCGAGTTCGTCCGCGTTGGCGGGGAGCATCCCGTCCGCGTCGATGTCCGGGTCATCGCCGCGACCCACCGCAATCTTCGCCGGCGGATCGACGCCGGTGCGTTTCGCCAGGACCTGTTCTTCCGTCTGCAGGGGCTGCGGCTGCGGATCCCGCCGCTGCGCGAGCGCAAGGAGGAGATTCCCGTTCTCGTCGAGCAGTTCCGGACCGAGTTCGGACCCCAAGCCTGGCCGGTCTCGCCGTCCGCGCTCGATGCGCTCTACCGGCACTCGTGGCCGGGCAACGTCCGCGAGCTGCGCAACGTGATCCAGCGGGCGCTCGTGCTGTCGGAGGGCCCGCGCATCGAGCCCGAGGACCTGGATCTCGGGCCCGAGCCGACCTCGGTCGACGACCCGCGGACCCCGGTCGACGACCCGCGGACCCCGGCCGGGCAGCGTCCGTCGGGACGGCGAGAACCCGAGCCGACCGTGGTCATCCCGAGGCCACAGGTGCCCGAGACCCCCGACGTCGAGTCTCGTTGGCGCAAGGTCGAAGCGCACCTCGAAGCGATGCGGGGTCGCGGGCAGACGCCGATCTTGACGCCCCGGGCCTACTGCGCACTCGTGGGGGTGAGCAGG
>Ga0210086_1002006_pt1 | contig 9992 bp, 10 predicted proteins | sample China_Galinas_PW_3_FD_184867 | JGI IMG/M metagenome (GOLD analysis project Ga0210086, IMG submission 184867) | Wetland microbial communities from San Francisco Bay, California, USA, that impact long-term carbon sequestration - China_Galinas_PWB_D2... | ecosystem: Environmental > Aquatic > Marine... | reverse complement strand
CTTCACCCCCTTCTTCACCACCAAGCGCGACGGCCGCGGCCTCGGCCTCACCCTCGCCCACGAAGTCCTCACCCGCCACGGCTTCGAGCACGACCTCCGGAACCGCCCACAGGGCGGGGCGGAGTTGGTGATCAGGTTCTGAGGGGCAGTTAACTCCACCGACTTATCTGCCCATCAGCGAACCGGTCAACCAGCCACATCAGATCCAATCAAATCCCCGGGCCACCCCACGAGCCGTACCTTCAGAGCACAAACAGTGCACACAGGCGCTCAAAGCGTACGTCCACCGTATGAACCGGCGGCCGGCCAGTCGCTTCGCTCGAACCGAGCCTCCTTCGACCGTCCACATCATCTCCACGCCGAACCCACCGGCAGAGAAGCACCGCCCTCATTGACAGCAACCCCGACCCTTGCTAGATTTCCGAAAGCACCAATCTTCAACAACTTGCAGGGCATACGGACCACCGCCCATAGCCACTACCAGAGCCAAGCCAAACCGCGTAACTGCATCGCGCCTCCGGTCACTCAAGAGCTAGGTCGAAAGAACGCAGAGAGGGAATGGCAAGCCTTAGGAACACCAGCACCTCATTGCCGCTCGAAGCTCGTCTGCGCCTCATACTTGAAAGCGTGAAAGTGGTTGGGCTACTCCTTGGAGGTCTTGGGCTCTTCTTGTTTGTCACCAGACCGGAATCGATCCTGGACAGGACCTCGTCACAGGATGCGATCGCACGCGAGCATGCAAGGTTGGTCCTTGAGTGGATGCGGGAAGAGGACCCTGCGCTCCGAGCAGAGGCATTCGATGTCATACGAGCAGCATATGGCAAAGACGACTGGATCTCCGATATCGAACTCGCCCTATCCAAACGCGCGAACCAGGAAGCCCGAGCAGCAGCGCTAACTGACCTGGCAGATTTGTTCCGGAAACGAGATGAGCTTGAGCGGCAAGCTGAGGCGGAGCTGCGTGGAGAAACAGGCAATCCTCCTGGGCTTGGTCCAACCTACCAAGCCCTTCGTAGCGAGCTAGAGTCCATCGAGGTCGAGATTGTTAGCACTCAGAGCCAACTTCTCAAGTTTGGGTCCCATTCGGAGGACCTCGATGCTTCCTTGACGGCACCAGTTGAGGAACCATAAAATGACTCCACTGCTTCCCACTGCGTCAAACACCCCACCGAAGTGGGAGCGCGAAGCGCGCTTCTCAGTTCAGGGCCGTCCAGCGGCTGTCTTCTCTCCTAGCCTGAACGCATAATGGCGGGGCGACTCTTCATTCCGCAACCCGTGATTCGGGCAATTGAAGAACACCTTCATGATGCCGTTGAACGAGCTCAAGAAGGTTTCTGGTCAGCGCACGAGGATGAAGATACTCTCACCGGCCATCTCGGTGCCCTTCTTCGTATCTCCAACCAAAGGATCTTCGTCGAGGACGTTGAGATCCCAGCAGGTACCTGGACCTGGGGAATCGACTACCACAAGTTCCGGGGTCGTGGGCCGAAGGCAACCGAGAGCCTCGTGGGAGCTGACGGTATTTTCGAGGTCAAGGTCAGATCTTTCGGTCGGGTGGAGAGTAAATCTCTTCTGTTTCAGGCCAAGACAGCGGGATCGGCCGATCGGGATCTGACTATTCAATGCGCCAGGTTATCAACATGGCGTGAAGCTGCGTGCGTCGTGAACTATACACCACGTGAAATCTCTGCCTTGCCGATCGATGATGTGCTTCGGTTATCGCGAGGGGCTGCCACAAAGCTTGAAGGTGTGAACCTCGCAACATTTCTGGCAAAACGGTTTCTTCCGTGTCTTATCGGTAACACGAGTCTCACCTATAATGGAAGGTCCCGCCGCCTATCCTGGCGAGCCATGAGTGGAGAGATCGTCACAACACGATTCTCGCTCAGTAGCCGATTTCGGTTCAATATAAAAGCTCCGGCGTACAAGGGCCGCTACCATGGCGACGCCAGAGAGGTTCATCGTGACGAGCTTGCCAACTACCGCATGTCTGCTAGCCCAGAAGAAATTCTCGGGTTGCCTATCGACCCAACGCTCAAAGACCTTAAAAGGGCTAGACGTACTCTCGCCCCAGCATACCACGTAGACGGGAGGGTTGGATTGGACCTTCCCGAAGTACAGCTCCTTAATCGGCGCATGCAGGAGATCAACGCGGCCTACGACCAGGTGCACGAGAAGATCAAGCGCCGGAAGGAGCGTGGATGGTAAGTCGCCGAACACAGGCGAAGAAGCGAGCGAAGCTCGCCACCCCTGGTCGCCAATCCTCTATGCCGCGTCATTCGCATCTTCGCTGGAATAGACGAGAGGCATCAGTGCCTAAGAAGCCGAGCAGAACAGCTAAGTAACTCGCGTCTGGCCAGAAGAAGCAGGAGATCCGTTAGAATGACCAAACCTAATCCGATGGAACCATCCCCCGCCTTCCGAACACCCGGTGCTATCGACTGGCATGAAGTGGCTCTCGTAGACGACTCCGACAAAGACAAGAAAGAAGAGGTCCGCAAGGCTAAGGACGAGCTGAAGAATATGCTCCTTGCGTCCCTGCAAATGCAAAACCTCGTCGTCCTCGCTGGTTCAGGATGCTCACTGTCTGCCGGAGGCCCGTCTATGGACGACCTCTGGGTTGCCGCAGTCGGCGACGAGCCAACGGATGGCACACTAGAGACAGCTCGCAAGGTCAATCATAACCTGGCGGACCGAGACATTGAAGGCTTCCTCTCCAGGGTCGAGGCATTCTTACATGTCAACGAGGACCGCACGGTCAAGAAGTTTCTGAACTCTAGCAAGAGAGTAATCCTCGACAAGTGCTCTGCGTTTCTCGACCCCGAGCAGCTCGAAGCTCACAAGACCTTTTTGCATCGGCTCTCCCGTCGCCGTGTTCGGGATCGGCGATTGCGTGTGTTCACCACGAACTATGACCTTTGCTTCGAACGCTCCGCCGCCGATCTGGGCGGAGTGGCACTAGACGGCTTCTCCTTCATTGCGCCTCGCCGCTACGACCCACGATTCTTTGGCTATGACATCATTCGGAGACCGCGCGGTGGCGACGATCTTGGTCATTACCTCGAGGGCGTATTTCTACTCTATAAGCTCCACGGATCAGTGAACTGGGCAAGGAGTCCCGAGGGAGTGATCTACGAGGTAAACAAACCAGCTCCCTCGGAAGCTTGCTTAATCTACCCGGCAGCGGGAAAGTATCATCAGAGCTTTGTACAGCCCCACCTCGAGTCGATGGCGCAATATCTCGCCGCGGTCCGTGAACCAAATACTTGTGTACTGGCCGTCGGCTTCGGCTTCAATGACGATCACCTGGCCGAGCCCCTGTTGGCTGCAGCGCAGTCAAATCCGCACCTGCGCCTGATTGTGGCGGACCCTCACGCAAGAACCAAAGCGACCGAGGGTAACCGGTACTGGCAACGGTTCGCGACGCTAAGTAGTGGTGGTGAAGATGTGTGGTTTATCGACGCGTCCTTTGAACAGGTTGCGACAATGATTCCAGACCTCAAATCACTTACGCCTGCGGACACCTTGATTAAGGCCATCAAAGGCGTGACGAGGGAACCATGAACAAGCTGGACATAGATGCGGCCTTTCCCAAAGGGCTGTTGCGTCCAGAACTTTTTCTCGGCGTGGCGTCCTCGGTAACGGCCCGGACGGTCGGCGTGAATCTGAGCGAAGCCGGACAGCCGAGCGGTTCGCATTTTGCTGGTGCTCGATATGGCCGAGGAGAGGTCGGCGAATTCGTCTTGATCGAAGGTCAACAGAGCCTCTTGCTGGGCCGTATTGCCGAGATTCAGCTTCGGGAAGCGGAGCGCCGCTCCATTGAACGCGATTTCGTTGGTAACAGCAACTTGGACGCCCTCGGAAAGGTTCAGCTCCTGGGATGCATTTCCATGGACGACCTCCTGGTAACCGCGGGCGTCGATGCCTATCCTCGGCTTGGCGATCGTATTTACGCCGCACCGCATCTTCTCATCGCGCTCCTGCCTAGACTAATGGAGCAAGATGAGGGTGACAGCGAACCTGTCACCCTGAGTCTCGGTGCGATCGATGTGGCACAAGAGAGTCTCGTCGCTGTGAAGCCGGAGCGCCTCTTCGGACGTCATTGCGCAATTCTGGGCGCAACTGGAGGCGGCAAGAGTTGGACGACGGCGCGAATCATCGAAGAGTGCATGAAGTACAAGGCAAAGCTTATACTCATCGACGCGACCGGAGAGTACCGGAAGTTTCGGGGTGCTGGAACATCGCATCTGCACTTGGGTAGCCCTGTCAAGAAGGCTAACAACTCGGTGGAGTCCTCCCTTCCACCGACAAGCTTCCTCGAATCGGACTTCGTTGCGCTCTTTGAACCTGCTGGCAAAGTACAGGGGCCGAAGCTACGGGCAGCGATGAGAAGTTTGAGACTCGCCGCGCTCAAACCCAAACTGGCTCCCAATGGCTTTATAAAGAAGATTAACCAGCGCAAGGCAGCAGTCGAGGCAGCGGAGAAAGATCCGAAGATCGCCTTCAAGCTGGATGACCCACGACAGCCCTTTGACGCGCGATACCTGGTGAAACAGATAGAGGAAGAGTGCGTATGGCCTAATGCGTATGGTGGGGATTCAACAAGGTGGGGAAAGGAGGACGGCAACTTCTCGCATTGCCTCTCGCTTGTTGGCCGTATTAACGGAGTGCTGACTTCTCCCGCGTTCGCATGTGTCTTCAATGCGGGGGACAAGCCAGCATTGACCAGCCGTATCGACGAGTTCATGGCAGAGAAGGACAAGCTGCTACGCATCGATCTGAGCGGCATCGCGTACGAGTTCAACGCACGCGAAATCATCGCCAATGTCATCGGCCGCCATCTCTTGACCAAGGCGCGCGCTGGCGTGTTTCAACAGCGGCCTGCGGTTGTAATGGTTGATGAGGCGCACAATTTCCTGGGCCGCCACATCGGCACTGAAGACTACGCGGCAAGATTGGACGCCTTCGAAATGATCGCCAAGGAGGGCCGGAAGTACGGCTTGAGTATCTGCCTCGCGAGCCAACGTCCGCGTGACATCACGGAGGGCGTCCTCAGCCAGATGGGCACTCTGATCGTGCACCGATTGACCAATGACCGCGATCGCGAGGTGGTGGAACGCGCGTGTGGTGAAATCGATCGCGCGGCGTCCGCATTCCTACCCAACTTGCGGCCTGGCGAAGCAGCCATCATCGGCACCGACTTTCCGATCCCGTTGACGATTCAGATCAACAAGCCCCGTACCAAGCCGAGATCAGAGGGCCCAAAGTTTCAGGAGTACTGGGCATGAGGTGAGCCTGCGAGCAGGGCCATCAAGCGATGAAACCGAAGGTTGGACAACGGGGCCTCGCAGCGCGTTGTTGCCGAATTCCGACCGGAAAGAACAACGGAATTCTTGAGTAATGACCAGAAGGTGCGCCGGGGCCCTCGACCAGCGAGCCCCGGGAGGAAACCTCGGCCACGTTATCCTTGCCTCTACTCGCGTACTTAGTAGTTCTTGACTGAGCGCGCCATAGTCTGGCGTCGATGAGGTGTGAAAATGAGTTTCACTGGCGCAAAGATATTTGAACAGCGTGTCCTTGACCTACTCGAACTTCAAGGTTGGCTGGAGGGAATCCTATTGAGGTTGAGACTCCTGTGTGGGAGCAGGTCTTTTCTCAGTAGAAGTGGCGTCGCCCAAGCCCTACCAACAGGAGATTCGGGGGAAGCAGCTCGCACCAATCCAGTCCACATGGACATTATAGAACCCCTTGCCTGAGGTTGGGCGAGTGTTCTTGTAGTGCACTTCTTCGAGACTGGAACGAGGCATGGACACCTACAGTATATTTCTAAGCCACACCTGGTCCGACAAACCGTTTGTTCGACGCTTGGCATCGGACCTTCGTGATGCAGGGGTGTCGGTGTGGATTGACGAAGCAGAGATACAGGTCGGTGATTCGTTGATTGAAAAAATACGAGAGGGGTTTGACCACGTAGACTACGTCGGGGTAGTACTCTCGCCGGGGGCCATAGAGTCCCCATGGTTCCAAAAGGAACTCGACGTTGCTATGAACCAGGAAATCGACGGCCGCCGAGTGAAGGTTTTGCCGCTACTTCATCGTGCGTGTGATCTGCCCTCGTTTCTTGCGGGAAAACTCTATGCGGATTTCACTTCCGAAGAACTCTATCCTGGTGCTTTCCTCAAGCTCGCCAACAGGCTTCGCGTCGATTTTGAAACCTCCCAACGGGTGATGAACAGGTCACTACGCCCCCTATTCGTGGGGACATTTCTCACCGGGGATGTTGCGTTTGTCCGAGACATCTCTCATAGCCTGCGCAGTACGCTTGACGAGCACGTCGCGGACATCGGCAAGACATGCGAATTCTATTCGGCAACAGCACCAAGTACCCCGTTGGGTCCACGAGGCTGCCCGAAGGATTGGAGATCAGCTATCCAGGCCCTGGTAGAGAGAACAAGCCAAGGACACTTCGATTACCTTGTAGGAATAGGTAGTGAAGCGTGCATAGCCATGAAGCGCACTTTCGGACGCGAGCTTGGAAGAACTCCGTTTCTCTTCGCGGGCGTAACATACCCAGTCAAGTCTGGGCTCGTTCGACGCCTAGCGGGAAGACGGGACCGAAAGCAGGTAACTGGAATACGCTATGGCGAAGGCGTTGCTCACATTGCCGCTTTGATTCACAGACTCCTGCCCGACCGCAGACTACACTTTGTTTATGAACTGGGCGTACCACAGGACGAAATCGCAACCGCAGAGCTTCGAGAAACAAGCCTTTTCGAGGAGGGGATACTCTCGATCATTGCAACGAATGGACTCCCGGGGCTAGGAGACATGCCCGCAGCGGACGATGTGTACTTTTCATGGTATACCGCTGAGAAGTTGTTCGAGACTCAAGAAGGCGTGCAGCTTCTCCGTGAGCGCATCTTTGTTAGTGCAAGCCGAGCTCATGTTGCGGCACGGGATTTGGGAGCGCTCGCGATTGCTGCGGACGATAAGGAGATCGGGCGTCTTACGGGCCATTTGATACTCGATCATGAGAAGAAATTGATTGACTTCGGTAGGATGGATGTGATCACGGTGCCCTTGGAGTACTGGTTGAACGTTCGCACAGCGGCGCGGCACGGCCTTAAGTTTAGTACCAGTGACATTGCGGGCGCGACTGCCTGTTTCGGTAGCATCTGAGGACGTCAGACTGTGCAATATCACATCCTCCCAGGTTTGTACGACTGAGGACAATCGCTTGATGACAGTCGGTCAGCACGAAAGCGTCCCTTCGCAAGCTAGTGATAGGCCGCCCAAGCAATGGTGCCCGGAGATGGGTAGCCCAGCGAGTTGTGAGACTGAACGAAATTGTAGCCGAGTCGCTACCCCGAGCTCCGTCGCGAGAGCTCTTGGAGACCGATTTGCGAGGAGGACGGAGAGGACATACTGCGCAACACAAGGAAGAGCGAGAGCGGAAGAGTATCTCCCGCTCCCTCGGATGAACTCGCCCAGGCTTAGACGGCTCGAATCGTGAGCGCTCCGGCTTCCACCTCGACCTCCAGCTCCTGCCCCAGGTCGAAGCCTGCGCTCTTGAGCCAGAGGCCGGAGAGGCGGATGTCTGGAACGCGGCGATCGGCCTGACGGCGGCCGCAGACGGTCAGCAGGCGGTGGCCGCGTTGGCGGACTTCTTTCCTGTGCCGGCGCTTGTGCTCTTGCCAGGCTTCGGCTTCGATCGTCTCGGCCACGTCACCCGAGAGGGGGACGGCTTCGACGGCTGCTTTGCCGTGGACCTTGGCGTACTCTTCGAGGGCCTTGAGGCCCTCTTCCGTCACTCGGTAGCCGCAGGGTTGGTTGAGCAGGTCGAGCAGCTCGGGAGGGGTGGTACAGTCACTTCCGTGTTCGCACATGGAGGATACAGCTCCTTGTGTGGACCGGGGCGTGGTGGAGTGACAGCTCCGCCGCGCCCGTTTATGTTCTCGGCTCGTTTGCAGGGGTCCGCAGGGCGAGCCGGCTTCACGCTGTCGTCGTCGTTCGTCCTCCTTCGATTACGCTTCCCTACCGTACAGCATTTTAGGGAGTCGGTCAACTCTCCGCGGCAGCCGGAATGAGGCGCCTGACGCGGAGAGCCTACTCCGCCGATGCTCAGGGAGGAGATCCGGACTCCGTCGCTCACCAGGAGGCGCTGGATCGCCCCGCGGTCCGCTCCCAGGGTCAGGCGATTGCCGGCTCCCTGCTCGCAGCTCCCGTTCAATCCTGGGGTGCTGATAGGCTCCGGACCGAAGGAGGATGATTCAGTGGAGACCAAGCTCACAGCGGTGTTCCGCAAAGTACCCGAAGGCTATATCGCCTTCGTCGAGGAGCTCCCGGGGGCGAACACCCAAGGGGCGACGCTGGAGGAGGCGCGGGAGAATCTTCGCGAGGCGGTTTCGCTCGTGTTGGAAGCCAACCGGGCGTTGGCCGAGGAAGACCTCCACGATACCGAGGTCATCAGGGAACCGTTTGAGCTGTCGGCGTGAAGCGCCGCGACCTGATCCGCCACCTACGGTCCCATGGTTGCGAGCTACTCCGCGAAGGTGGCAAACATTCCGTGTTCGTCAACCGCACCAAGCGAAAGAGCACGACCGTTCCGCGGCATCGTGAGCTCAACGACTACCTCGCTGAGAAGATCTGCAAGGATCTCGGCGTCCCGAAGCCGGGCGCATAGCGCGGAGAGCCCGGTTTCAGTCGTCCCTCCAAGGAACATTCGTCTGCACCGCGCACTCGGGGTAGATCGGGGCGCGGGGCCTTGATGCAGGCTTTGGTGTCGAGAAACCCTCAAGGGTCGACCTTGCGGCCGTCGGTCCTTACACCGAGAATGCGCTCCGCCTCCTCTCTCGGTTCGACATCGGATTGCCAGGCTCCGGCAAGGTCCGACCAGGCATCCGCCTGCGACCGAGCCTCGGCGTCAGCCGCGAGCGCTTCGTGAGCCAGGGCATCCAGCCTGCCCGCCTTCACGTCTTCTTCGAGCTGTTCGTCCCACAGCTCTGCGTCAAAGGCGAGGAACCATCGGCGGAACGCCCGATAGGCCTCCGGCGAGAGCTGCCGAACCTCCTGCGCGAGATCGTCGACCCGTGTCATCACTTCACCGTACCACCCGAGAGGACCGGTCCGCCCCGCGCCCGAAATTGACGAAGGGACGAATGGGCGGGATCATCTCATCGTGACAACCGAGGTGGACAGCAAACGGCGCGTTGTCCTTCCGAGGGCGACGCCCGGCGAGATCTACGACGTCCAGGAGTTGGAGGAGGGCCGATACCTGGTGGTGCGGCGCGACCGGCCCGAGCCCAAGGCTCCTCCCGGCCGGCAGGAATGCCTCCGTGCCATGGATGAGCATCCTCTGCGGCTTGCCATGAGCTGGGACGAGCTTCGTCGCATGGCGCGCGAGCCGTGATCCTGCTGGACACCGCGGAAGGGTCAGGACCAAGTCCGGAACGGCCTGTGGCAACGGCCGATCCGCAGCGGTTCAAGACCTATATCCCTTCGGTCCACCTCCGACTGCCGTAGCGGCCGTGCCGGAGCGCAATGTTCCCTCCTGCGCTCGCATCGTCTACGCCGGCGGCGAGCCGCTGAGCTTGGCCGGCAAGCCTCGGTACGATACGTTCCCCTTCGAGAGCCATGACAGCCCTGCTCCTCACGATCGCGCTGTTGACCCTTCTCGCTGGGGAGGCGATTCTGGCGCTCAGGTGGTATCCCCCGCTCTACCGCAACGGAATCGTCCTGTACCGACGGTCGTGGCGCTTCTCCGGCGCGCCTGAGGAGATTCTGCGCTCGATGAAGGGCACGTTCGGCGGGCAGCAGGGACTCGTCAGCCGGGTTGAACCCTCCGAGGGCCAGTTGCTGGTTCGGCCGGCCATGGGATTGCGCTGGCAGGTTTCCACGCGAGCGAGCTTGGAGGTCTCTGGGGACGGAACGGCGGTGCTCAAAGTCCGACTCGCTTGGTGGGTCCTCGGCGTTGCTCTTGTCCTCTTGTCTGC
>Ga0210086_1002004_pt1 | contig 9998 bp, 10 predicted proteins | sample China_Galinas_PW_3_FD_184867 | JGI IMG/M metagenome (GOLD analysis project Ga0210086, IMG submission 184867) | Wetland microbial communities from San Francisco Bay, California, USA, that impact long-term carbon sequestration - China_Galinas_PWB_D2... | ecosystem: Environmental > Aquatic > Marine... | reverse complement strand
GGCAGGATCTCGAAGGCGGTCACCATGGGGCCGGCGGCGTCGTAGACCCGGGTGAAAAACTCCGGCGCCCGCTCGAGCTCGTTCGCCCCGGCAATGCACGTCACGCGCTCCATGGGTCGGGGGAACAGGCGCAACACCGCTGCCGTGATGATACCGAGGGTGCCTTCGGAGCCGATGAACAGGTCCTTGAGATCGTAGCCCGTGTTGTCCTTGCGCAGGGTCTTCAGCCCGTCCCACACGCGCCCGTCTGCCAGCACCACTTCGAGCCCGAGTGCGAGATCCCGCGCGCTGCCGTAAGCGAGCACGGCCATGCCACCGGCATTGGTGGCAAGCACCCCGCCGATCTGACAGCTTCCCTCTGAGGCAAGACTAAGCGGGAAGAGCCGTCCAGCGCTCTCCGCCACTTGCTGTGCCAGCGCGAGCGTGAGTCCGGCCTCCACCGTCATCGTGTTGGAAGCGAGGTCGATGTCGCGCACATGGGTGAGACGCTCTAAGGACACGATTACTTCGCTACCGCTCTCGTCGGGAATCTGAGCGCCCACAAGACCCGTATTGCCGCCTTGCGGCACGATCCCCGTGCGGGTCTCGTTGGCGCATTTGAGGATCGCTGAGACCTCGCCCGTCGATCCGGGTTTCAGCACGAGCGCCGCTTTACCGTGATAGCGGTCGCGCCACTCGGTGAGATAGCGCGCCATGTCCGCCTCGTCGCGGATCGCGTGGTCCTCGCCAACGATGTGCACGAGCGCATCGATGGTCTCGGGGTTCGGGCATTTGAGCTTTGGCGTCTCGCTCATGGATGAGGGCTAGCGCGCCTTGGCCGCCCGCCGCAAGCGGTCGTTGATAGCCTCGCCGAGGCCGTTGGTAGGGATGGGCATCACCGCAATGGCTTTTGCGCCGGTGTCATCGAGCTGCCGCAGCGAGGCGAATAGGCTGGCGGCGGCCTCCTCGAGATCGCCGGAGGCGCTGAGATTGATGCTCGCAACGGCCCCTTGCGGCGCATTCGGCCCGAAGGCGAGCAGGGCTTCGCCCGTGTGGACATCGGTTGCCCCAAGCCGCAAGGGCGTGTTGGGCGCGTAGTGGCGCTCGAGCTGGCCTGGCGAGGCGATCGCGGCATCCTCGTTCGCCAGGGGAAGCGCTTGCCCGAGCACGGCCTCGATGGCTTCCCGGGGGACGGCGCCGAGGCGGAGGAGCACCGGCGCGTCGCCTGTCACGCCCACTACGGTCGACTCGATGCCAAGCGGGCAGGGCCCGCCGTCGAGGATCATGGCGGGAATATCGTCGAGCTCGGCCTCCACATGGGAGGCCATGGTCGGGCTGATACGCCCTGAGCGATTGGCGCTCGGCGCGGCGATGGGGAGCTTCGCTTCGGCAAGCAGCGCTTGCGCGACGGGATGATCGGGTGCGCGGAGCGCAATCGTGTCGAGCCCGGCGGTGACGAGATCAGCGATGCCGCTATCGGGGCGCTTTGGTAGCACGAGCGACAATGGCCCCGGCCAGAACGCTTCGGCGAGCTTGCACGCCGTGGCGTCGAATTCTGCGTAAGTCTCCGCCGCGGTGAGATCCGGCACATGTACGATGAGCGGGTTGAAGCGCGGCCGCGCCTTGGCGGCGAACACTTTTGCCACGGCATGGGCGTCGCACGCATTGGCACCGAGCCCATAGACCGTCTCGGTCGGAAACGCCACGGTCTCGCCGCGGGCGAGCGCTTGCGCGGCCTTGGCGATGGCCTCTTCTGTGGCATGGACAACGGGCATGGTCGGCCCCCATTTCGCGTGTTACCACAGGCCGGTCAAGCGACAGTCCCGAAGTCAGTGAACCGAGTTCCGTCCCGCGCATGACCACGCTGCTTCTCACCCATCCCGCTTGCCTGGAACACGATACGGGCTTCGGTCATCCCGAACGCGCCGACCGCTTGCGCGCCATCGACGATGCGCTTTCGGGCGACACGTTCAAGGACCTGAAGCGCGAGGAAGCGCCCCGCGCCGATCTCAGCCAGATCGAGCGCCTGCATCCGAAAGCGTATGTGGAGATGGTCCACGCCGAGATCCCGAAGCAGCATCACAACTGGCTCGACCCCGACACCGTCGTCTCGCCGGGAAGCTGGGAAGCGGCGCTCCGCGCCGCCGGTGCCATCATCCAGGCGGTCGATCAGGTGGCGGCGCGTCATGCGGACAATGCCTTCTGCGCTGTCCGCCCGCCCGGCCATCACGCCGAGCCGTCCCACGCTATGGGCTTCTGCCTGTTCAACAACGTCGCGATCGGGGCGCTCCATGCCCGCGCCACCCATGGCGCCAAGCGCGTGGCGATTGTCGACTTCGACGTCCATCACGGCAACGGCACCCAGGCCGCGTTCTGGACCGACAAGGACGTCTTCTACGGCTCGACCCACCAGATGCCGCTCTTTCCCGGCACCGGCGCACTCGATGAGACGGGCGTTGGCAACATCTTCAATGCGCCGCTCGCGCCCGGTGACGGCAGTGAAGCGTTCCGCGCGGCCTTTGAGGACCGCATCCTGCCTGCGCTCGATGCCTTTGCGCCGGACTTTCTTTTGGTGTCCGCCGGCTTCGATGCGCATCTGAAGGATCCACTGGCCCAGCTTCGGCTGTTGGAGCCCGATTTTGCCTGGGTGACCGAGAGGCTGCTCGAAGCTGCAGCGAAGCATACCGGCGGCAAGCTCGTTTCCACCCTCGAAGGCGGCTACGACCTCGACGCGCTTGCTGCCTCGACGGCGGCCCACGTGCAGACCCTGATGAGTGCCTCTTGACGCCAGCCTCTCAAGGCTAGCCTCTTGATTGTGTCTGCCGGAAAGGGCTAAGCCAGGCCATGGCCGCTCCCACCGACAATACCGACATCAAGTCCATGAGCTTCGAACAGGCTCTGAAGGAGCTCGAGACCATTGTCGACCGCTTGGAGAAGGGCGATGTCGAGCTGGAGGCCTCTATTCTGATCTACGAGCGGGGTGAGGCGCTGCGCGCCCATTGCGATGGGCTGCTGCGCCAGGCGGAGGCCCGCGTGGAGAAGATCTCCCTTAATCAGAACGGCGAGCCGACCGGCACCGAGCCCCTCGACGTCGAGGAATAGGTCAGCCACCGGTCTGGGCTCTGCGACAAACGCCTTGGGGGAGGGCGGTCTCTCCGCTATGGTCCAAAGTCTTGTTGCCGGCGCGCTCGAGGGCCACATAAGGTGCACAACGTGCTGATCCCCATAATTTTTTCCCCCAAAATCTGCTAGGTAGGTCGAATGAGCGCTGAGACTGCCACGCCACTCTTGGACCGTGTCCAGACGCCGGAAGACGTGCGCGCGCTTTCCGACCATGAGCTGAAGCAGCTCGCGGACGAGCTGCGCCAAGAGACGATCAGCGCCGTCTCCGTCACCGGCGGCCATCTCGGCGCCGGGCTCGGCGTGGTCGAGCTCACCGTGGCGCTGCACCACGTCTTCGACACGCCGCGCGACAGACTCATCTGGGACGTCGGCCACCAGGCCTACCCCCACAAGATCCTTACCGGGCGCCGCGACCGCATCCGCACGCTCCGCCAAGGCGGCGGCTTGTCGGGCTTCTGCAAGCGCGCCGAGAGCGAGTACGACCCGTTCGGCGCCGGCCACTCCTCGACCTCGATCTCCGCCGGCCTCGGCATGGCGGTGGCCCGCGATCTCGCCGGCGGCACGAACAATGTCATCGCCGTGATCGGCGACGGCGCCATGAGCGCCGGCATGGCCTACGAGGCCATGAACAATGCCGGCGCCATGGATTCGCGCCTGATCGTGATCCTCAACGACAACGACATGTCGATCGCGCCGCCGGTCGGCGCCATGAGCGCCCATCTCGCGCGCCTCATCTCCGGCGGCACGTATCGCAGCTTGCGTCGCTGGATGAAGCAGGCGGCCCACAAGCTCCTGCCCAAGAGCTGGGAGCGCCGCGCCGCCCGCGCCGAGGAGTTCACCCGCGGCTTCTGGACGGGTGGCACCTTGTTCGAGGAGCTGGGCTTCTACTATGTCGGCCCCATCGACGGCCACAATTTCGATCACCTGCTGCCCGTGCTGCGCAACGTGAAGAAGATGAAGAACGGGCCGATCCTGGTTCACGTTGTCACGCAGAAGGGCAAGGGCTACGGCCCGGCTGAGGAGTCTGCCGACAAGTTCCATGGCGTCGGCCGCTTCAACGTCGTCACCGGTACGCAAGAGAAGGCCGCGCCCGGCGGACCGCCGAGCTACACCAAGGTCTTTGCGCAAGCCCTGATTGAGGAAGCCCGCGCCGACGACAAGATCGTCGCCGTCACCGCGGCCATGCCGTCCGGCACTGGCCTCGACAAGTTCGCAGACGCCTTCCCGGATCGTTGCTTCGACGTGGGCATCGCCGAGCAGCACGCCGTGACCTTCGCCGCAGGCCTCGCCACCGAAGGCTACAAACCTTTCGCCGCCATCTACTCGACTTTCCTCCAGCGCGCTTACGACCAGGTCGTGCACGACGTGGCGGTCCAGCACCTGCCGGTCCGCTTCGCCATCGACCGCGCCGGCCTCGTGGGCGCCGACGGACCGACCCATGCTGGCAGCTTCGACGTGGCTTATCTCTCCTGCCTGCCGGGCATGGTCGTTATGGCCGCGGCCGACGAAGTCGAGCTGATGCACATGGTGGCGACCGCCGCCGCAATCGACGATCGCCCCTCGGCCTTCCGCTATCCGCGCGGGGAGGGGACCGGCGTGGCCCTGCCGGATCGCGGCACGCCGCTTGAGATAGGCAAGGGACGCGTCGTCCGCGAAGGCTCCGCCGTGGCGCTGCTGTCCTTCGGCGCCAGGTTGACCGAGTGCCTCGCCGCGGCAGACGAGCTTGCGGGCTACGGGCTTCCCACCACGGTGGCCGATGCGCGCTTCGCCAAGCCCCTCGACATGGACCTCATTCGCCAACTCGCGAAGAACCACGAAGTGCTCATCACCGTCGAGGAAGGCTCAAGCGGCGGCTTCGGCGCTCAAGTGCTCCACGCGCTTGCCGGCGAGGGGCTCCTTGATCGGGGCTTGAAGGTGCGGACGCTGACCCTGCCTGACGTCTTCATCGAGCAGAACAAGCCTCAAACGATGTATGCAGAAGCGGGCCTCGATGCCCACGGCATCGTCACGGCGGTGTTCGCAGCCCTCGGTAAGGACGTGCGCAGCCCCGGGGCAGCTCGCCTCGCTTAGTCCAACGTGCAGTCTTTGGTGAATCGCTCGACCGCGTCCGCGCGGCCGGTATCGGTCAGTTCGGCATTCGCCGCGCCCACTTTGATCGTCACCGGGCCGTTCCCGCGCAGCACGTCGACAATAGGCTTCACCGCCATGTCGCTCGCCTCGGCGAACGTGGCGCCGCTCTCTTCGTCGCGCGTAGCCTCACCCTCGACCTGCGCCGTCTGACCGCCGCTCATAAGCGCGATGGTCAGCGGCGTGCCAGGCTTCGTGTCGTCGCCCAGTCCTGGGCGCACGTCGAGGACGGCGATGCCCATGCCGTTGAAGCACGACAGCATGAAGAGCGGGGGCTTGTCGGCAGAGAGTGTGCCGTAGGTCAGCGTGACGAAGCTGCCATTCGTCTTCGCGCTCCAAACGGAGGTTTCCTCGGCCAGGCTTGCCCCTGGCAGCGATGCAGCAAGCAGGGCTGCGGCAAGAAGAAAGCGGCTCATTGACATGGGGAACGCTCGCGAGGTTTTCCGCGGCGGCGCCCATCAGAGGGCCGTGCGGCTGGTTTCAAGGCACTTTTGCTTAGTCCAGGGAGCAGGACTTGGCAAACGCGCCGGTTGCATTGGCAACGCGTCTTGGGGAGGGTGGTTAACCCTCCCCAATTCACTCAAGCATTTCAGGACGAAGCGCCGCCCGCTTTACGGACGATCGGCGTGGAGCGGCGTTTCGAGCGAAGGCGGCGCGAGCCCCGGCAGGAATCCCACGAAGCCCGGATCGAACTCATGGTAGTTGCAAGTGATCTCGTCGCCAGGCGCGATGTCGGTTAGGGCATAGCCCTTGTCGAAGATGCGGAAGTCCGTGTTCGGCGTGAGGCTGTGGTTCATGAACTTTCCATTGTCCACGTCGATCACGCGATAGTCTGGCATATCCAAATGCGGATAGCTGTAGCGGGCTAAGAAAGTCTGCATATGCAGGGGCAGCGCACCGATCTCCGTCACATTGACGAAAATGTCGAACTTCGGGTTCAGGCTCCAAATCAGGCTTCCGGACGGCACGTATTCGTCAGAGAACACGCCGAGCCCCTCGATAGAGCTCTGGCCCACATAGGTGCTGATGAGCAGCATAGTCGCGCTCCTAAGATTGTCGCGTTGTGTGTTGGGGGTTTTGGATGGCAGGCGCCAACGGGCGCCCGGGACAGTCGCGGGGAATCATCGGACACCGCCAGGGGCCTCGCTCTGAACCAGAGCAAGTACCCGCTTCCGTTTCGGACGCCGCGGCGCTTGCGTGCGCCGCAACGCATCGATGCGTCGCTGAAGATAAGGTGAGAAATGTCCGGCGTAGCGCTTCCACAAGACCGGATCGCGCCAGTCGTCACCTGTCACCTTGCCCCGGCATAGGCTTGAGCCGCAGGCGCAGTCGAACTCGTCATAAGGCGAGCCATCGCACATGGCGTAGTCGATGGTCACCTCCTCGCCGGGCAAGATGCGCCGCAAAGCGACGATGGCGATCTGGCCATCGAGGCCTGCGTTCGGCTCACAGGCGTGATTGATGAAGTCCGGTGGTTCGCTCTTGCCGATCGAGGCGAGGAACAGATCTTCCTCGACCTGAACGGTGTGCCGGCGGATCTCTTCCGGCAGATCATCGAGTTCGTCGCGGCCGACGACTCGGCCGCTCCACACACCGATGAGCTCGCCGGGCTCAACCACGGCCCGGGCGATGACGGAATATCCGCCAGCTACGTCACGATTTCGGACTTCGCATTTGTCGGTAAGGTAAGCCGTCGACTCTTGGCTCACATGACCTCCGCGATTAGGCGCCGAGCGGGGCGCTTCGCAGTAGTATGATGCGGCGCCGGCCGCTCCCGGCCTTCATCCGCGCGCGAGGATTCCCGACGCGGGCGCGAGCATATGAGAACCGCATTTGGCCAGCTACAAAAAAAGACGTCTCGACCAAAGATTAGTGGCGGAGGGTCTCGTCCCTTCCCGCGCCCGTGCCGCCGACCTCGTTCGCCGGGGCTGTGTCACGGTGGAGGGCGCGACGGTCCTGAAGCCGGGCGCCCTGGTGGCCGACGACGCCGCCATTGTCCTAGCGGCTGGCGCGGGCGATCGCGTCTCCCGGGGCGCACTCAAGCTCGAGGCGGCGCTTCATGACTTCGGCTTTGACCCGGTCGGCCGCGTGGCGCTCGATGTCGGTGCATCGACTGGCGGCTTCACCGAGGTGCTGCTCGCCGAGGGCGTAGCCAAGGTCTATGCCGTCGATGTCGGGCGCGGCCAGCTGCACGAGAGCCTCCGCGCTGATCCGCGCGTGGTGTCGCTTGAGGCGACCGACGCGCGGGCCTTGGACGCGGCCCTGATTCCGGAGCCGGTCGGGGTCATCGTCGCCGATGTGAGCTTCATCAGCCTGACCCAGGCGCTCCCTGCTGCGCTGAAGCGGGCAGCACCCGGCGCGTGGCTCGTGGCCCTGGTCAAGCCGCAATTCGAGGCTGGCCGCGAAGCGGTTGGCAGAGGCGGCATCGTCCGCAAAGCCGAAGACCGGGAGCGGGCGGTCGTCCGCGTCTGCGACTTCCTCGAGACCCAAGGCTGGACCGTGCTCGGGGTGATCCCATCGCCCATCGAAGGCGGCAGCGGCAATGCCGAGTTCCTGATCGGGGCGCGCAATGCCGCTTGAGGTGGAGATCGACCACCTCGGCGCCCAAGGGGATGGCGTGGCCGAAGGTCCTCATGGCCCCCTGTTCGTGCCTTTCACGCTGCCTGGCGAGCGTGCGCGTGTCAAAGCGAGACCGGACGGCAAGCATGCCGCGCTCTTGCAGGTACTCGACCCGAGCCCCGACCGCCGAGACCCCATCTGCCCGCATTTCGGGGTGTGCGGCGGCTGCGCCCTCCAGCATCTGGAGGAGGGAGCCTATCTCGCTTGGAAGCGTGATCTTGTGGTCCAAGCCTTGCAGTCCCGCGGCCTCGAGGCCGAGGTCGAGCCCGTGCGGCCCGCGCCGCGCGGCAGCCGGCGCCGCGCCACGCTCGCGCTTGGCCGCATCGACGGCGCGCTCGCCCTCGGCTACCGCCGTGCCCGCTCTCACGACCTGATCGACATCGGGACGTGCCCCATCCTTTCGCCCGGCATCGTGAGCCGCCTCCCCAAGCTCAAGGCGGCGCTCGGGCTCCTTCTCGGCGGCAAGCGGGAAATGCGCGTGGGCGTCACCGAGACCGAAACTGGCCTCGACGTTGTCGTAGACGGCGTGCGGCCCAAAGAGTCCGCCTTGGCCAAGCTGGCGAACGAGGCTGCGAGGATCGGTGTCGCGCGCCTCACCGTCGGTGGCGAAAGCCTGATGCCGGGCAGCCCGCCCACCGTGCGCTTCGGCTCGGCGGAGGTCAGACTGCCGCCTGGTGCCTTCCTTCAGGCCTCGCCGCACGCCGAATCGGTCATGATCGAGTTGGTGCGCGACGGGATCGGGCGCGCCAAGCGCATCGCCGATCTGTTCGCCGGGCTTGGCACGTTCTCGCTGGCGCTTGCCGGCAACGCCGCCGTCGATGCCTTCGAGACTGACGAGGCGGCGCTCGCGGCGCTCAGCGAAGCGGTCCGGCATACGCCGAAGCTGAAACCCCTTGGCGCGGTCTCACGCGACCTCTTTCGGACGCCGCTTGGACCCGCCGAGCTCGGGGCTTACGATGCTGTGGTATTCGACCCGCCGCGTGCCGGTGCCGCCGCCCAAGCGGAGCAGCTGGCCAAGTCCAAGGTGAAGAAGCTTGTCGCGGTGTCCTGCAACCCAGGCACGCTCGCCCGTGACCTCCGCTTGCTTGTCGACGGCGGCTATCGCATCACCCGCGTCGTGCCGGTCGACCAGTTCCTGTTCTCGGCCCATGTGGAGGTGGTCGCGCATCTCGAACGCTAACCGCGAAGAAGCGTCTCGACATAGGCCGGCACCACTTCGGTCGCCGGACCGTAATGGGCTTCGGCGAACAGGCTCGCGCCTTCCGAAGGATCGAGATTGAGCTCGACCGTATGGGCGCCTTCGCTCGCCGCCAGGGCGACGAAGCCTGCCGCCGGATAGACCATGCCGCTCGTGCCGACCGACACGAACAGGTCGCATTGGCGCAGCGCCTCATGAATGCGGTCCATCTCCCGCGGCATTTCTCCGAACCACACCACGTCCGGCCGCAGGAAGCCCGCCTTGTGGCAGACCGGGCAGGCGGTCGTGAGCGACAGATCTTGCGTCCACGGCAGGCTCGTGCCGCAGCGGGCACACAGCGCGCGCCCGAGTTCGCCATGCATGTGAATGAGGTGCCGCGTCCCCGCGGCCTCATGTAGCCCGTCGATGTTCTGCGTCACCGTGAGCACGTCGCCGCCATGCGCCTCCTCGAAATGCGCGAGGGCAACATGCGCCGCGTTGGGCTTTGCCTCTTTCAGCCAGCCGCGGCGCATATTATAGAATGCGTGCAACTTAACGGGGTTGCGGGCGAAGCCCTCAGGTGTTGCCACCTCTTCGAGGTTGAAGTGGTCCCAAAGCCCGTCGTGCCCTCGGAAGGTGCCGAGCCCGCTTTCGGCCGAGAGGCCGGCGCCGGTCAGGATGACGATCTTGCTGAAGGGCATTTCGCCGCCGCCCGAGGCTCAACCCCGGCCCGTTTGCCCGCGATGGCGCAAATAGTGGTCGGCGAGCACGATGGCCATCATCGCTTCGCCGATGGGAACGGCGCGAATGCCGACGCACGGGTCGTGACGGCCTTTGGTGGAGACCTCGGTGTCGCCGCCGGCCTTATCCACGGTCTTGCGTGGAGTCAGGATCGAGGATGTCGGCTTGACGGCGAAGCGCGCGAGTATGGGCTGTCCCGTCGAGATTCCGCCCAGGATTCCGCCCGCGTTGT
>Ga0210086_1002003_pt1 | contig 9999 bp, 7 predicted proteins | sample China_Galinas_PW_3_FD_184867 | JGI IMG/M metagenome (GOLD analysis project Ga0210086, IMG submission 184867) | Wetland microbial communities from San Francisco Bay, California, USA, that impact long-term carbon sequestration - China_Galinas_PWB_D2... | ecosystem: Environmental > Aquatic > Marine >... | reverse complement strand
TTTATGGTACTTGGACTCGACATGAGTAAAAAACAGTTTTTGGGCATGATATCGCTCAGATAACGAAGCCGTTCAGGACTATTGTCCAACAGGTACACTTTTGCACCAAGGCCGCAAGCGATTTTGGCAGCATTGGTTCCAACGATACCGCCGCCAATAATCACAACGGTACCGGGTTCTACTCCCGGTACACCACTGAGAAGAACGCCGCAACCGCCATACGTCTTTTCCAGATATTTAGCCCCCTCTTGGATGGACAGTCTGCCGGCAACTTCACTCATGGGTGTCAGAAGCGGCAATGAACCGTTCTTTCGTTCTACTGTTTCATAGGCCACCGCAACAGCGCCTGAATCCATAATTGCCCTGGTAAGTTCAAATGACGCAGCAAAATGAAAATAGGTAAACAGAATCTGGCCGTTATGTATCAACGGATATTCGACGGGCAGCGGCTCTTTAACCTTGATGATCATTTCGCTTTTCTGGTAAATCTCTTCCGGAGATGTGCAAATTGTTGCCCCGGCGTTTTCATAATCTTTGTTAAAAAAATCAGACCCATTACCGGCATCGATTTCAACGAGAACTTCATGCCCATGTTCCCGAATCTGATCGACACCTTCCGGCGTCACGGCAACCCGATGTTCTTTGGTCTTGATCTCTTTTAGGACACCAATTCGCATATTATCCTCCTTGTGGCATGATCATTTGAATTCATCCTGCGCTGGAACCAGCGGGAAGTTAAAATTTAAAAATCAATTTGACACTGAAACGAACGGTTTAGTAGTGTTGTATTTTTTTCAACAGTTATACTTACTAAAAAGTACCAAACCTACTCAACATATTTTTGCGTGTTGTTGGGTGGGCTTCCTCGTTTAACGATATTGACGAAGTGGCTTCGTCATTTCAATGACTTAGCGGTGGGGGAGACCGCGGCTCCCGCATGCTTTTCGCGGGAGAACGCGGAGGGGGCAGGAATGCCACCGCTGCTAAGTTATTGAAATGACCAGACACATAGTCGCCAGAGTGAAACGGGGAAGCTCACCCAACAACACCTACATGTCGGGCATATAATTTACTTATTGATAAAGCAGCCTCGTGTATATTTGCTATAATATCAATATGTGTATATTTGAACAATAAATTAATTCTCCAAAGATAATGCAATCAAAACAATCTGTCAAAAACCATAGATGGGGCTATCTTTATGTTGTTCTGGCCGCCTTAATGTGGGGTTTGTCGGGATCATCGGCCAAATTTTTGTTTAACAGCGGCATTACCCCTTTTCAATTGGTCCAGATGCGGCTGACCATTTCTGCGGCATTATTGTTTATATGCCTTTTGATTCGTTTTTCTTCCCTGCTAAAAATATCCCGCAGCGATATTTTGTATTTTATTCTTTTCGGTACCGTGGGGATGGCCGGCGTTCAGTTTACGTATCTGTTTACCATCAGCAAAATAAAAGTGGCCGCCGCCATCTTGCTTCAGTATCTTGCCCCAAGTTTTATCGCCCTGCATTCCGTTGTGTTTATGCGCGAAAAACTGAGCCGTTTAACGCTGATCGCGCTGGTCGGTGCTACATTCGGCTGTTATCTGGTTGTCGGGGCCTACAATTTAGAAATTCTTTCCATGAATATCGTTGGAATCATTAGCGGGCTTTTATCGGCACTAACCTTCGCCTGGTATGCCATTCACGGTGAATACGGCATGCGCCGCTACAATCCCTGGACGGTTCTCTTTTACGCATTGCTTTTCGGTGCTGTGGTCTGGAATATCCTGCACCCTCCCCTTGAAGCCTTCATGCACACTTACTCACCGGTGCAATGGATGTGGATCCTGTATATCGGAGTAATGGGAACCCTCGTTCCCTTCGGTCTATATTTGGAGGGCATTAACCTGATCCGCTCAACCCGCGCCAGCATTACCGCAACCTTAGAACCCATTACCGCCGGCATAATATCTTATATTTTTCTCAATGAAACTTTGGAAATTCCTCAGATCACAGGCGGCGTTATCGTTATTGCATCCATCATACTGCTTCAACTGAATCAGGAACAAGACGACAAAGCACCGGGCATTATTCGTGCTAAACGCCATACTGACTAACAAATAGTAACTGGTTAGGTCTTTGACACAAATCGATGTTAAAGGAGCCTCGGATAGAGTTAAATTTTTACTGGAAGCTGTTTGAGCGGATTAGGGATCGTTTTGAAAAGACCCTTATCGATTTGAGGTCATGCAAACGTTTTGACTTAAACCACTTAACCCTTATCAAAAGATTAGACCGGTTTTTTTATTACGATCCATTGTCCACGAGTTCTTTCAGAAAAAATTTAATTCTATCCGAAACGATCAATTTTCAAAAATCTTGACATTTACTGCCTAAACCTGGAGCAAAACTGAACACTTTTCAAAGGTCTCTAATCAATGACCATCCCTACTCTCCCAGGTAGGCTTTTCTGATCCGGGGATCGTTCATCAAAACCTCGGCATCATCCTCCATGACGATGCTGCCGGTTTCCAATACATACCCTCTTTGGGCGGTCTGTAAAGCGATATTGGCATTCTGCTCAACCAGCAAAATGGTCGTTCGATTCCTTTTATTGATATCATCAATAATCTCAAAAATTTTCTGCACAATGATCGGGGCTAGACCCAAAGACGGTTCATCCAAAAGCAGAACCTTGGGTCTGCTCATCAAGGCGCGACCGATGGCCAGCATCTGCTGCTCACCTCCGGAAAGGGTTCCGCCATGCTGTTTGCGCCGTTCTTTTAAAACCGGAAAAAGGCTGTAGATATAGGCCATGTCTTTCCGTATGTCATCCTGATCCTTGCGAAAAAAAGCCCCCATTTCCAGGTTTTCTTCCACGGCGAGCCTGGGGAATATTCGCCGCCCTTCCGGCACCTGGCAAAGACCCAGAGCCGGCAGCGTATCTGCCGCACGGCCGTGAATCGGCTGTCCTCTATAGTAAATCTCCCCTTCCCTTAAAGGGACGATCCCGCAAATGGTCATCAGCGTTGTGGTCTTGCCGGCGCCGTTGGCCCCGATGATGGTCACAATTTCGCCGGGAAAAACCTTGAGGGAAATCCCTTTCAGCGCCTTGATGTTGCCATAGTTAGAAGAGACATTTTTAAGTTCGAGAATCGGCTGTTCCACCACTTAGCCCCCCCGTTCTTCTGATCGCGTTCCGACCCGTTTGGCGGGGATAAGACCTTCAGGCCGAAACAACATCATCAGGGTCATGGCCGCACCAAAAGCCAGCATCCGATACAACTCGACTTCGCGAAACACCTCCGGCAAAACAATCAAGGCAAATGCGCCCAGTATGATCCCCGGTATGGAAGCCATACCGCCTAAAACGACCATGGACAGAACCATCGCCGATTCTAAAAAGCTGAAGCTTTCCGGGCTCACAAATCTCATCCTGGCGGAAAAAAAGGCGCCTGCAAGACCCCCGAAAATTGCCCCCATGGCATACGCCAAAAGTTTTAATCGAAACGTATTAACGCCCATAAGCTCCGCAACGGTTTCATCCTCCCGGATCGCCTCCCAAGCCCTTCCGATTCGTGAAAAGTTCAACCGATAAACGGCAACAATGGTAAAGATACAAATGAACAAAATAACATAATACAAAAGATAGAGCTTTTTTAGGTATAAGAACTCTAAACTGAAACCATGGGCAAAACTGGGGTAGTATATTCCCGGAGGTTTGATTCCTAATAACCCGTTGGGACCGTTGGTCAGTTCCATCCAGTTGTTAAGGATAATGCGAACGATTTCTCCAAATCCCAGGGTGACGATGGCCAGATAGTCACCTCGCATCCTGAGGGTCGGATAGCCGATGATACATCCTGCTAAACAGGCAAAAAAAGCGGAAAATGGGAGCGCAACCCAAAACGACATCCCATATTGAAGGTTCAGTAGGGCATAGGTATAGGCACCGACGCCGTAAAAGGCGATATATCCCAGATCCAGCATTCCTGCCAGCCCCACAACGATATTCAGACCAAGTCCGAGAGTTATATAGATCAGGACGTTAATGGCCACATCCTGAGCATAACGGTGAGAAAACAAAGGCAACAAAACGGCGACTGTCAGTATCAATAGCACCCAGAACCAATTCGGCAAAGCCCCGGCAGCTGCCGTCACACGATCTTTTGCTTTTGCCATCGGCGAACCGGTCCATTTCAAAATGTCGTTTTTGTGCAGAGTATACAGGCTTAGACATATAAACGTACCGGCCAGAACATACAGCCAGACACTGAAGGCCCGACCGATGGTTAACGAGCCGTCTTTATGAATGCCCAGCAGCGGCCACAGAAGCACAAAAAACCAGATCAACCCGATGGCATAATTTTTCCAGATTTTTTTAGACTCGTGTATCATCGATATTCTCGCCCATTATGCCGGTCGGCATAAAATAGAGCACCCCGATCAAAATGATAAAAGCGAAAACGTCCTTGTATTGCCCGGAAATGTAGCCGGCACCAAATATTTCTACCATACCGATAATCAGTCCGCCCAACATCGCTCCGGTAATATTGCCAATACCCCCTAAAACTGCGGCGGCAAAGGCTTTGATCCCGGGAATAAATCCCATATCGTAACGAACCGAACCATAATAGAGTCCGACCATGACACCTGCAGCGGCGGCCAGACCGGCTCCCAGGGCAAATGTCAGACTGATAATCTTGTTGCTGTTGATGCCGACCAAAGAGGACATCACCTTGTCTTGGGCGGTCGCCCGCATGGCTTTGCCGATACGGGTTTTAAAAACCAGGGCATTTAATCCCACCAAAAGGACCACGGTAACGACTACGATTAGAATCTGGAGGTAGCTCAAGGTAATCATGCCGAATTCAAAACCGCCCTGGCCCAACGATGACGGATACGGCTTATCGTAAACTCCCTGGGTCAGCATCAGCCCGTTTTGCAAAAAAATCGACATCCCCAGAGCGCTCAGGAGCACCGAAAGTCTGGAGGCATATCGCAACGGCTTGTACGCCACTTTTTCAACAGCCATGGCCAGGGCCGCACAATAGATCATGGTCAGCACCAGGGCTCCGCCCAGACACAACCACGGATGAGTCGTCATATATCCATGTGCGGCCAGATAACTTAACAGAATGACCCCCATATAGCCGCCTGCGGCAAAAAACTCACCATGCGCAAAATTGATGAGCTGAATAATACCGTAAACCATGGTATATCCAAGAGCTATGAGGGCATATATCCCGCCCAGCGTTATCCCGTTTATCAACTGCTGAAGGAAAAATTCCATAAAACTTATTGCCCTAATTCATAAATGCGATGACGTAATTTTTTCCGGGTACTGGCCTGCATAAGCTGACGTCCAAAAGTGTGAAATTTGAAGTGCCTACAAAAATGCTCCCCGAATCGCTCCGGGGAGCACCCTGTTTACTGTTTGTAGAGTTTTCCGGTTTCCGGATTCCAGTAAGGCACGAACTCATCACCTTTTACAATCTGAATGATGTAATTGGAAGTGGAATCTCCGTTGGGGAAAAACTTGATCGTCTTGGAGGCGCCGTCAAAATTCATCTTCATGATTTCGGCCTTTATTTTAGCCGGATCCGTCGATTGGGCCTTTTTAATTGCGGTCAGCAGAACATAAGCACCGTCATAAGCATAACCCGAATACGCGCCGGGCTTGCCGAACATTTCCGTGTATTTGGCTGCGTATTTCTTATAGGAGTCTTTGGTCTTGTCCACATAACCAAAAGTAAAGTACACGCCTTTAGCAGCATCTTTGGCAATAGTAATAAATTGCGGGTGATAAACAGCATCCTGTGTCAGAATGGGCATTTTCAAACCAAAACGTTTGGCCTGAATGGCCATCACACTACCGGAGGACGAATTTTGCAGGCTCATATAGAAAAGATCCGGCTTGGCAGCCTTGATCTTGGTCAGCACAGCGGAAAAGTCCTTGTCACCCTGGTTGACATGATCGTGCACCAATACTTTAACGCCCAGTTCTTTGCACTTTTTGGCGACGTTATCAGCCAATCCTTGGGAATAGGTCGTCTTGTCGTCCACGATATAAACGGTCTTGGCCTTTAAAAATTCCTTGATGAATTTCCCGGCCGTCACTGCCTGATCGTCATCTCTTCCGCACATGCGAAACATGTATTTAAGTCCGCGTTCGGTGACCTTTTCATTGGTCGAAGCCGGAGTGATCATGGGAATGTTTTCCTCGCTCAATGCCTCGGAAGCCGGAATGGTCGAAGATGAACAATATGCTCCGACAACGCCGACAACACCCTCATTAATGAGCTTGTTGGCTGCGGCCACCGCTTGTTTAGGATCGCAGGCCGTGTCCTGGGGGTACAATTCGATCTTGTCATAACCCGGAATACCGCCTTCGGCATTGATGATGGCAATTGCGGTTTTCACGCCGTTGGCGATGTCATTGCCGTCAGCGGCATACGGCCCGGTCAAAGGACTCATTGAACCAATTTTCAAGGTTTTAGCTACAGCAGTGGTGCTCATTACAAATGGCACCAGAATCAACCCCAAAACAAACAACTTTAGAAACTTTAGCAATTTTTTCTTCATTTTTCCTCCTCAAAGTTTTGTGTGTTAATGGGTCGGCCGACCCAAATAGGCCTCGATCACCTTGGGATTTTTTTGAATTTCTGCGGGTCTTCCCTCGGCGATTTTTTCACCATGATCGATACATATGATGCGGTTGCAAACTCCCATGACCACCTTCATGTCATGTTCAACCAACAGGATGTTGATTCCCAGATCGGATAATCGAGCAATATCTTTCATCAGCGCCATACTCTCAGCCGGGTTCATCCCGGCGGCCGGTTCATCCAAAAGCAATATTTTGGGCTGAGAGGCCAGTGCCCTGGCGATTTCAAGCCGCCGCTGTAAACCATAGGGTAAATTCTGGGCGACCTCGTCGGCGTATTTTTCAACACCCATAAAATTCAAAGCTTCTCTGGCCCTGTCCCTGATACTTCGCTCTTCATTCTTCTGCGAACGGGTTCTGAGAATTGCCCCGATGACGCCTCTTTTAGATCGGCAGTGCTGTGCAACCATAGCGTTTTCAACCGCCGTCATATTATTGAAAAGACGAATCGTTTGGAAAGTTCTGGCAATTCCAAGGGATAAGATCTCGTGCGGTCTTTTACCCAACAGGCTCTGGTTTTCATACCGGACGTCACCACCTGAAGTTTTGTACACACCGGTAATGACATTAAAAACCGTGGTTTTCCCGGCACCGTTCGGACCGATGAGACCGACGATTTCTCCGGGAAGCAGAGAAAAGCTTACATCTGCCAAGGCCAACAGTCCGCCAAACTTGACCCTGACACCTTTTGCTTTCAAGAGTGCCATAATGAACGACTGATAATATAATTTCCCCTCTTAAGTCAATGCCAAAGAAATCTTAAAAGTTATTTTGTATGTGTTCAGGGGGGTGTTCATCCCCGTGTAACGATATTGGCAGAGTGGCTTCGTCATTTCAATGATTTAGCAGTGGGGAGACCGCGGCTCTCGCATGCTTTTCGCGGGAAAACGCGGAGGGGGCAGGAATGCCACCGCTGCTAAGTCATCGAAATGACCAGACATGTAGACACCGGGGTGAAACGGGGACGGACATCCTTTGAACACATATTTTATCTTACAACGCCAATAGCGTCCCAATTCCCTTCTCCAAGGCCCGTTGATAAATAAGCGGTGCCACGGCCATATCCTCTAATGCCAGACCCAAGTTGGCCGTCATGGTCCGCTCGGTGGAGGTCTCTCTCCCCGTCTTTTGTCCGACGACAAGTTCTCCAAGATCTGCGTGCAGCGCTGGAATATTCTGGAAATAACCGTTCTGCTGATAGTGGAGAAGCTGCTGAGTGTCATCCGTGCAAAACTTATCCGACTCGGCCATGGCATCGGGATGCCAGTAGGTGTCGAAATCGACCAGTGAAGCAAAAGCTCCTGCATCCAACCAGCCCGACTGAATCGTGGCATGCGGTTTTTTCAAGATCGGTCCGGAAGTCACAACAATATCACATCCGGAAACCGCCTCGCGCGGTGTCGACACCGGCACCACATCGAGGCCGAAACGGGAGCCCATCTCCTCGGCATAACGCCGGGATTTGTTCTTGTCCACATCATAAGCCAGAACCCGCTTTATTGGAAAGAGGACCTTCATCGCCTCAAGATTGGTGCGCCCCTGAACACCGCAGGCCAGTATCCCGATAACCGATGATTCCGGTCGGGCCAGGTATCGGGCGGATAGCGCCGATGCGGCCCCGGTTCGCATGGCGGTGATCCACACGCAATCCATCACCGATATCGGAAGACCGGTTTCAGGGTCATTGAGAATGAGCAAACCTGTAATATAAGGCAGCCCCATCTTGTGGTTCTCCGGAAAACCACTGACCCATTTGACGCCGGCAGCCTTCATGGCCGGTATGTAAGCCGGCATGGCGTGGATAAAATTATCTCCTCCGCCGGGATGAATGCCCGGTTTGGGGGGCATCTCTGTCAATCCTTTTCCCTTTTCCCGAAAGGCGATCTCCAAAGCATCGACAATGTCAGCCATTGTCATTCCAACAGCCATAACGTCATCATGGGAGAGATAAAGAAGTTGGCTTGGTTTCATGTTGTCTCCTTGCAAAACAATATTTGATTTGTTAATTATTCATGTTTAGCACTTTTGATTTTCAGGAACGCCAGTCAGTAACCACCTCTAAAAGGGGTGGCATGATGGTGGTCCTAAATGGGTCTTTATAAAAATTTATTCACCGCAGAGCCGCAGAGAGCGCAGAGTTTTTGTTTTTTTTGCTTTTCGCTGAGACGCCGAAAAGCAAAACGATTCAACCCTTCGGGTAATAAAATACCCGTATTGGCACCTTGCAACCAAAGAATTGATGTCTTTTGTCGTTTTCGCAGCGTAAGCTGCTTAGTGCTTTTCCATTGCCGTTGTCCCTGCCCCGTTAAATCTGGAAGCCATTTAACCGGGGTCAACGGCAATGGAAAAAAATATATTCTCTGTGCCCTTTGTGCCTCAAACGAAGCGGGCGGTGAATATTAAATTACATACCTGCTTAGCAAGCTGGGAACTTCAGCATTGCTGAAGGTTAATGGATTAATTAAACACCGCAGACCGAAAGAAAGTTTTTAAAATGGCCCAAAAACGTCCCGGTTTGATTGAAATTCACCTTGCCGTATTGCTATTTGGGATTGCCGGACTTTTCGGAAAATTTTTATTTCTGTCACCTTTGGTGATTGTATTTGGTAGAACCTTTTTTGCCGCTCTGACACTCAGTGCAATACTTTTTTACTCAAAAACCCAAATTCGCACAAAATCAATTCAGGATTTTACAGTTCTTATTTTGCTCGGCATCATATTGGCGATCCACTGGATAACTTTTTTTCACGCCATTCAGATTTCGACAGTTGCAGTGGGTCTGCTCACATTTTCCACATTTCCGGTCTTCGTCACCTTTATGGAACCCTATTTTTTTAAGGAAAAACTGCGCCGTTTCGATGTGTTAACGGCAGGATCCGTGGTACTTGGATTGATCCTGGTGATTCCGTCTTTAGATTTTCAAAACAACATCACCCAAGGCGCGTTTTGGGGGACAATATCGGGTTTCACCTTCGCCGTTCTATCAATATTAAATCGAAAATATGTCGGCACATACCCTTCCATGGTGATTGTCTGTTATCAAAACTGGATGGCAACCTTGATATTGTTTCCGTTTTTATTTTTTCAAGATTTATCCCTCCAGCCAACAGACGTCCTTTTTCTGGCGATCCTTGGTATTTTTTGCACCGCTTTGGCCCATGTACTTTTTATCAAAAGTCTAGTTCATATCAAAACACAGCTGGCAAGCATTACCGCATGTCTTGAGCCGATTTACGGAATCATTTTTGCGTTTGTATTACTCGGCGAAATTCCGGCATTACGCACGATCCTGGGAGGCGGTATCATACTCGGTACGATAGCACTAGCGAGCATTAAACGGCACACAAAT
>Ga0210086_1002001_pt1 | contig 10005 bp, 7 predicted proteins | sample China_Galinas_PW_3_FD_184867 | JGI IMG/M metagenome (GOLD analysis project Ga0210086, IMG submission 184867) | Wetland microbial communities from San Francisco Bay, California, USA, that impact long-term carbon sequestration - China_Galinas_PWB_D2... | ecosystem: Environmental > Aquatic > Marine... | reverse complement strand
AAACATATTACAAAAAGCAGCAGCAGGTGGAAGAAGTACTAATTATGAATTAATGAAATGAGAATACACCAAGTATAGGCAAACTGGGGCAATCAAAAAACCGAACCCCTTTATTATCAGAAGTTCGGTTTTCATATGGAGGTCGGTAGCGGATTCGAACCGCTGTAACTGGTTTTGCAGACCAGCGCCTAGCCACTCGGCAAACCGACCAATAGTAAAAAGCCATCGCAAAATTAGCAAAAATTTTTACTTCTGTTTCAGAAGCCAGGCGATGCGGTCAAAGGAGAAAATATAGTGTAACAACAGTATAGATCCGAATAGCATTGCCCATTTTGATTGCCCGAGATCCAGCAACATCCAGGCAGCAGTTCCGAAGAGAGCCAGTTCCATAACAAGCCTTAGGATCCCTGGGGTCTGGACCATTGTTTTACCGGAGCGGCTGGGATCGTCCCGAACGGCAAAGACTCCCCATATAACGGCAAAACCTACCGGGAGCAGGATAGCCGGAAGGATCCTCAAACCGGTTTCTGACAGGTGATAGCCCCACCAGGCAAAAACTGCCATTGATGCGAGTTCCAGTAAAAATCTTACAGCACTGTTTATCGGATGTTTGGACATGATAGCATTTTCAGGTTAATCATATAACACTCTTATAGAACATAGGTTTTCTATATTCCATTGTTTAACTTTATTGGCATGAAAAAAAGACTTTGTTGGATGCTCGCGGTTACAACCCTGATGGCCGGAACAGTCACAGGATGTAAGCAAGAAGAGGTACTCCAGTTGACCGATGAAAAGCTGCTCGACCTGGTGCAGCACCAAACTTTAAAATATTTCTATGAATTTGGTCATCCTTACTCAGGAATGGCTAGTGAACGGAACACCTCGACAGATACAGTCACAACAGGGGGTACCGGTTTTGGCTTAATGGCCCTGGTGGTGGGTATGGATCGCGGATTCATTACCCGCCAGGAGGGGGTTGCCCGCATTACGAAGATCGTGGGTTTCCTTGAAACGTGTGACCGTTACCACGGGGCATGGCCTCACTGGCTAAGTGGATCCACCGGTAAGGTGATCCCTTTCAGTCCAAAGGATAACGGTGCCGACCTGGTGGAGACCGCTTTTTTGGTACAGGGTCTGATCACAGTAAGGGAGTACCTGAAAGATGTATATGCAGAGGAGAAAGCGCTTAAAGAAAGAATTGACACGCTTTGGCAGGAGGTGGAGTGGGACTGGTTTACCCGTGGAGGAGAGGAAGTGCTTTACTGGCACTGGTCACCGGACTATGAATGGGAAATGAATCTTCCCATCAGGGGGTACAACGAGACACTGATTGTATATGTCCTGGCAGCCGCATCGCCTACCCATACCATAGATAGTACTGTCTATCATAATGGCTTTGCACGTAATGGTGAAATTGTAAATGGCTCCGAATATTATGGGATCAAACTGCCACTGGGCGAGGAGTTTGGCGGTCCACTCTTCTTTGCACATTACTCTTTCCTGGGACTCGATCCCAGGAACCTGCGTGACCGCTATGCCGACTACTGGGAGCAAAATGTCAACCACACCCTGATCAATCGGCAATACTGTATCGAGAATCCAAAACATTACAAGGGTTACGGTGCTGACTGCTGGGGATTGACAGCCAGTGACGACCAGCAATTCTACAGTGCTCATTCTCCCACCAATGACCTGGGTGTGATCACACCTACCGCCGCCATCTCATCCATGCCTTATACCCCGGAGTATTCACTTAACGCCTTGAGGCATTTTTACTACGATTATGGAGAGAATCTGTGGGGCGAGTATGGTTTCCATGATGCTTTCAACTTGACTGAAAACTGGTGGGCCGATTCATACCTGGCCATAGATCAGGGTCCCACTGTTGTGATGATCGAGAATTACCGTTCAGGATTACCCTGGTACCTGTTTATGTCGGCTCCCGAAATTATGAATGGATTGCAAAAACTGGGCTTTACCTTTTAAGGAGTATCTTAATAATTTTATCTTCTGTCAACAATTCCATATTAGGCTGGTTATTGAACTATACTTAACCCTTAAATAAATAACTATGGAAAAATTCCATCAAATCCTTGAAGATGTGTATGGGGCGATCGCCAACACCGGAATGAAGTTCATTACGGCCATTGTGGTCCTCATTGTTGGCCTGATCGTGATCAAATGGATCACTAAGGCGATAGTCCGTCTCATGAAGAAAGGGAATGTTAGCCCATCATTGATACCATTCCTTAAAACCTTAACAAACATTGCATTGAAGGCGATGCTGATAATAAGTGTCATGGGCATGGTGGGAATTCAGATGACCTCCTTCATTGCCGTGCTGGGCGCTGCCGGACTCGCTGTTGGATTGGCTTTGCAGGGAACGTTGCAGAACTTCGCCGGCGGAGTGATGATCCTGCTTTTCAAGCCCTATGAAGTGGGACATTTCATCGAGGCACAGGGTTTTATGGGAACGGTCAAAGAGATTCAGATCTTTACAACCGTACTCAGCACACCCGATAACCGCAAGGTGATCATCCCCAATTCTCCACTGGCCACAGGGACCATTACCAATTTTTCGGCTATGCCGACACGCCGGATCGACTTCTCCTTCGGGATCGGTTACAGCGACGACATTGACAAGGCCAAAGATATCCTTTTGAAGATGGCTGAGAATGACGATCGTGTACTGAAAGAGGACAATCCACCCGAGGTAATGGTAGAGGCACTGGGTGACAGCTCCGTGAACCTGAAGCTCCGGACCTGGGTAAAATCGGAGGATTACTGGTCACTGTTCTTTGATATTACTGAAAACGTGAAGAAGCAGTTTGACGGTGCCCAGATCTCTATCCCGTTCCCACAGCGGGATGTCCACCTTTACAACCACCAGGGTTAATATTCTTAATCCGGAATAACGGTTCTAGAATGTGAACCCGATATTGGTATACCAGATGGGGTTCCAGATATCGGTGCGCGATCCCAGGAATACTGAAACAGGACCTACAGGTGTCTTATAGGTAAATCCTGCCCCGATACCCATATAGCGGGCTTCATTATTCCAGGAGATGATGTCGTCAAGGATTGTGGAATTGTCGTCTGAGACAAATATCAGGTTATAGAGGGCCGACACGAAAAGGTTGGGGAAGGGTTCGACCTGAAGGGCAAATTTTTCCTTCACATAATTGCCCTGAAGCAACTCATGGCTTTGTAAACCTACAAAGGCCACCTGGTGACTCCGCTGGTTATACCGGTACCCTCCGACATAATAGTTATCAGGAAAGGGGTTCTCATTGGCGGACAGTCCAATTGCAAACTCTGAATTGAATGATGCTTTCTTTCCCATCGGGATATAGCTTTCCAGATCAAGGGTCAGGTGCCAATAAGGGTTCATGGCCTCCGCGAGTCTGTTTTCCAGGCCGAGGCTGTCAGGAAAATTATAGTTGGTGATAAACCTGGTGCTGAAAGCATGTCTGTATATGATATCCACCCTGGTTCCCCTTCTGGGATAAAGGATGTTATCAAATGTATTTAACCTGTAAATGAATGATAGTTCAGGGCCGCGGAATATAAAATTATCAAGGGCATCAAGCTCTGGTTTCACCTCCTTGATGTTCCTGGAAATCCTCAGGTCGGCAAAGCGATAATAAAAATCGGCACCAAAATGGGTGTTGATCCCAAGGCCCTGCCTGAAACCTAACCCCCCATTGATATGGTTGTGGCGGTAGTTGCCGATATCCACATTGTTGGAATAAAAAGGAAGCTCTTCTCTTTCCATGTTGGTAAAGAGCGATCCAATGAAATTCCTCTTTTTTCCCAGGTGTATGTCATAGTACCCCCTCATTTGCAGGTTCTCACTGATGTCCATATTGATACCCAGCCTTGAACCCTTCATTAATGAGTTGATCAGGGTATAGTTCAGGATCAGACCCGGTCCGAATGTGTTATCGTAGTGAACAGCAGTGCCGATGGAAGAATGAGCTTGTTCCTTGATCCTGAAAACAAGTCTGTAACCCGCCTCCATTGGCTCGAAGTAGTATTCAATCTTCTCGAAAAAGAGTGTGCCAAACAGCTTATCAATGCCCCCATCCAGCTGATCCGGATTTATCCACGTTCCCATTTCTATTCCGGACCTGGCCAAAATAAAGCGTGCCAGCGACGAATCTGCAGTAAGTACTTTGATATCCCGGATAAAAATTGAATCGTTGGACGGGAGTTGATTTCTTTCAGGTGGAGCACCGAGGTTGTTGATGGAATCAGCCAGCGCCTGCAGCACATCGATTTGTGCCCTGGCAGCCTCCTCTCCCTGCTTCATGATCTCTACCCCACTGGTAAAGCTGGCTGGAGTAAAACCATCCAGATCCGGGGTGATCAAATAATCCACCAGGGGAACCTGAGATGCTACATCCTGGGCACCGGATAAAAGCGATGTACGGGTGATCACACTGGTCAGTGAACGAAGTTGTTCAGGTTCCATATGCCTGTCAAATCCAACGTATACTCCGATGATGATATCGGCTCCCATATCGATGGCCTCCTGAACGGGAAAGTTGCGCATAACACCTCCATCAACCAGGAGATGAGTTGAATCCCGCACCACTGGTGTAAAAACACTGGGTATGGCCATACTGGCCCGCATGGCCGAGGAAAGATCCCCACTATTCATCTCTACCTTCTTTCCCTGGAGGATATCGGTCCCAATACACGAAAAGGGGTAGGGAAAATCCTGGAAATCATTCACGCCTGCTTGTCTCCAGGAGAGTTCAGAAAAAAGTTCTGATAGTTTCTGACCTTCAATCAGACCGCCGGGCAGTTCCGGTTTCCGCTTATATACAGGCATTGTGAGGATGTATCTCTGATATTCATGTTTCCTGCGCATAATCACCTTGTTGGCCGGGATCTCATTGGTCAAAACAGTGCTCCAGTCGATGGTCTCAATGATATGTGCGATCTCATCCGCCGAATAACCAATAGAATAAAGCCCCCCCATAATACTTCCCATACTGGTACCGGTAATATAATCGGGCCTCAGCCCCACCTCCTCGAGCACCTTCAGGACCCCCACATGGGCCATCCCCTTGGCGCCACCTCCGCTGAAAACATACCCTATTTTGGGGCGGTGCATGGATTCGGGTTGTGCCGAAAGCAAGCGTGGCAAGAAAACGAGCAAAAAAATGAAGGAGAAGCGTGCAAATGTTTTCATTCCGTCATACCTTGTTATTTTCCTGCTACCGGTCAGTTCTTCTTCGACCAGTTGTCCCGCAGGGTTACAGTACGGTTGAAAACCAGTTTTTCAGGAGTGGAATCGGGGTCCATATTGAAATAGCCCAGTCTCTGGAACTGAAAATGATCCAGTGGCCTGGCCAATTTCAGTGAAGGCTCAACATACCCGGTAATGATCCGGAGTGAGTCTGGATTGAGAAAATCCACCGGTTCTCTGTCCTTATGCCCTGCCGGATCCGAATCGTTAAAGAGCCTGTCGTAGAGCCTGACCTCTGCTTCAAGGGCATGTCGGACCGATACCCAGTGCAGGGTCCCTTTAACCCTACGGTTAGCCTCGGGCCCTCCGCTCCGGGTTGCTTCATCGTAAGTGCAATGGACCTCAACGACTTCCCCGTTTGCGTCCTTTTTAAAATCTTCACATTTGATGATATAGGCTGATTTCAACCTTACTTCGCGGCCGGGACCCAGGCGGAAAAATTTCTTTGGGGGATCGTCCATAAAGTCCTCCCTTTCGATATAAATCTCCCTGGAGAAGGGTATGGTCCGACTGCCCATGGTTTCATCCTCCGGGTTGTTGATGGTCTCCATCTCTTCAGTTTTGTCCTCCGGGTAGTTGGTGATGATCACCTTCAGGGGATTCAGTACAGCCATTACCCTGGGAGCCTTTTTGTTTAGATCCTCCCTGACTGCAAACTCCAGCAATCCTACATCGTTCTGGGCCATCACCTTGGTATAGCCGATACTGTCGTTAAAATTCCGGATCGATTCGGGGGTATATCCTCTCCGGCGTAATCCGGTCAGAGTTGGCATCCTGGGGTCGTCCCACCCCTTCACACGGCCCTCTTTGACAAGATCGAGCAATACTCTTTTACTCAATACCGTATAACTCAGGTTGAGGCGGTTGAATTCAGTTTGTCGTGGTCTGTAATCATCAATCATCAGGTGCTCCACAAGCCAGTCATAAAGGGGGCGGTGGACCTCAAACTCAAGGGTACACAGTGAATGAGTAACCCTTTCAAAGAAGTCGGACTGCCCATGGGCAAAGTCGTACATAGGGTATACTTTCCAGCTGTCACCGGTACGATGATGCGGGTGGAACAGGATCCGGTAAATTACAGGGTCCCGCATATGCATATTGGAGGAGGCCATATCGATTTTAGCCCTCAGTACTCTGGATCCCTCGGGAAACTCTCCTGTATTCATCCGCTGGAACAGATCCAGGTTCTCCTCCACAGAGCGATCCCTGAAGGGACTGTTTGTTCCGGGCTTCGTGGGAGTTCCTTTCTGGTTGGCGATCTCCTCGGAAGATTGGTCGTCAACATAAGCCAGTCCCTTTTTGATCAGTTCGATAGCAAAATCGTACAGCTTTCCAAAGTAATCGGACGCAAAATACTCCCGGTTTTCCCAGTCAAATCCAAGCCAGTGAATGTCTTCCTTGATAGAGTCCACATACTCTAGATCTTCCTTCATAGGATTGGTATCATCGAAACGCAGATTACATTTACCTCCATACTTTTCGGCGATCCCAAAATCGAGACAGATGGCCTTGGCGTGACCAATATGAAGATACCCGTTGGGCTCCGGTGGGAACCGTGTGTGCACTCTGCCACTGTCCCTTCCTGTCCGGAGATCCTGCTCTACAATGGCCTCGATAAAATTTAGGCTCTTCCTTTCTGACGTATCTTCTTTCCGCTCTGTCATCATTCTTCCTGTTAAAGCTCACAAAATTAGCAATTTTGCCGGATTTAAAGGAGCTGAGCAGATGCGTTTATTTCAATCACTCCTCATGCATGGAATCGGCCGGATTGGATGTAGCCGCTTTATAAGACTGGTAGCTGACCGTAATGGCTGTTGGCAAAAGGATCAGAAGTATGGTCCAGATGAAGATCAACGGACCCATCTTATAACGATAAACAAAGTCCTGCAGCCAATCGCTCATCAGGAACCAGACCGCCGGAATGGAAAGAGTAAAGGAGATCAGGATCAGCATCAGGAACTCCCAGGAGATCATTGTGAGTATCCTTGCGACACTTGCCCCGAAAACCTTCCTTATTCCTATTTCACGGGTTCGGCGCTCGGTAGTATATGAGGCCAGTCCAAACAAACCAAGACAGGCGATGATAATAATCAGGATGGTGAATCCCGCAAACACGGTCCGCCGGTTCCTGTCGTTGCTGAACTGTTCCATGAAATCGTCTGCCAGGAACGAGTAATCAAAAGGTTTCCCCGGAAAGATCTCTTCCCATTTCTCTCCAATAAATGTGAGCGTTGACCGAGCATCACTTCCTGCGATCTTAACATACAATATGGGATTGTCAAGCCGGTAGACCAGCATCAGCGATTCCACTTCATTGTACATACCCGTCTGGTGATAATCCTTCATCACCCCGATGACACGGGCCATGATCTGGCCTCCATCGCCGAGTTGAACGCGTTTGCCAACGGGCTCATCCCAGTTCAGTCGCTGAGCCAGGGTCTCATTGACCACAACACCGGTCAGGGTATCTCCGATAAAGTCCAAAGAGAAATCTCGCCCCTCCACCATCTGGATACCCAGTGTCTCCACAAAATCCTGGTCAACCACAGCAAAATTGATCCCCCTTGACTCCATCCCGTTAGATGTTTCCATCTGGAAGATCACCTTGCCCGAACCGTTTCCAACCCTTGTATTGGTCAGACCTGCATTTACAATTTGTGGATTTTCAAGGAGCTGCTCCTTCAGTAACCGCATATTCTGAATAGGCTCATTATCAGGGAGCTGCATGCTGATCACACTGTCCATGTCCCAGCCCTGGTCCTTGTTCTGCATGTATTTCAACTGTTTTATTACTACAAGCGTACTGGCAATCATTACGCCTGCAATAGTAAACTGAACAACTGTCAGCACCTTCCGGAAAATGCCACGTGAAGTGCCCGACTGGGTCACTCCCTTCATTACCATCACGGGTGAGAACCGGGAAAGATAAATAGCAGGGTATATTCCCCCAAGGACCCCCACAAGCAGCATGATCCCGATCAGGCTGAGGATCGCCACAGGTCTGCCCAGTACATCAAGGGAAAAATTTTTCCCGGAAAGCAAATTGAGTTGTGGCAACAGTATTATAATGAGCCCTATACTCAGAACCAGAGAAAACAGGGTAAGCAGTGATGATTCAGCCAGGAACTGGATGATCAGCAGGCCCCGGCTTGATCCGTTCACCTTACGAAGGCTGATCTCCTTGGCCCGTTTGGCCGACCTTGCTGTGGCCAGGCTGATATAGTTCAGGGTCGCTATTAGCAACAGGAAGAATGCCACTATACTGAAAATAATCACATATTGGATACTGCCGGTAGGTTGAGGTTCACCACCATTGTCTGAGTGTAGGTGAATATCCGTCACCTTCATAAGTTCGTACTCAACGGTGATCCCTATGCTCTCAAAAATAGTGGCCATATAACGGTCGTACATCTCTTTCAGCTTCTCCTGGAACGCTGCTGCATCCTCCCCTTCCCTGAGCAGTACGTAGGTAAATACCCCGAAGTTGCCCCAGCTACCCATCTGTGCCGGGAGACTGTTCCTCGATACCAGTCCATCGAATAGAATATGGGAGTTCCGGGGAACATCCTCGATCACAGCTGTGATGGTGTAGATCTCATCACCCACCTTAAGAGTGTTTCCAACAGCCCGTTCTCCACTGAAATACCGGTCGGCCATGGTCTTGGTCAATACGATGGAGTTCGGTTTGTCCAGCGCTTCATCCGTACTGCCTTCAAGGGTCTTATAGGTGAAAATATCGAAAAAGGTGGAATCGGCATAATATACTTCCTCCTCGGTAAATTCAATATCTCCGGCCTTAAAGAGGGCTCTCTGGAAATTAAATAGCCTGGTGACGCTCTCCACTTCGGGATAGTCCTCCTTCACCTGAGGCCCAAAAGGTATCTGGGCAACGATCCAGGTAAATTCATCGTCTGTTTCGGTAATATGCGACTGTACCCTGTAGATCCTGTCTCCTTTGAGGTGATACTTGTCATAACTCAGTTCATCGGTTACATAGAGGATTAGGAATAATGCACTTGTGATGCCCAGGGTCATCCCCAGGATATTCAGAAAACTGTAACCAAACTTATTGGTGATATTTCTGAATGCATTCTTTACTAAACTTTTGAACATAAGCTTTTTTTCAGTTTCTCCGGAGCGTTTTAAAAGTATGCTAACCGTGTGAAAATAAAAAGTTAATTATCACTAAATTTGGCATATGGGGAAAATTATTATAGAGGAGATGGAGTTCTATGCCTTCCATGGACACTACAAGGAAGAGCAGATTGTTGGCAACCGGTTCCTGGTGGACCTGGAAATTAAAACAGATCTCTCCGTACCTGCCGGTTCAGACAACCTCAACGATGCCGTGAATTATCAGCAGGCTTACCAGATCATCAAGAATGAGATGAAACGGACCAAATCCAACCTCCTTGAAAACATCGGTAAGCGTATTCTGGACGCGCTTTTTGAGAAAATGGACGGTGTCGAAAAGGTGACCATCAGGGTGAGGAAACTGAATCCTCCCATGGGAGGTACCATTAAATCGGTGGGAATAGAAATGAGCCGGAAACGAAAAAACCATTAAACGGGATACATTTCCCTTTTACTGGTGCCGGTAGGAGTGAGCGATTCATTTGCCGGGAGAAGAACTTTTACAACCTCTTAAACTGTCGTTAAACAGGCATATCCAGCCAGAAGTATTGCCCCATTCCCACACCAAAAAATATAATACCGTAAATACCGTGCAGGATCGATGTGAACAG
>Ga0210086_1001999_pt1 | contig 10009 bp, 5 predicted proteins | sample China_Galinas_PW_3_FD_184867 | JGI IMG/M metagenome (GOLD analysis project Ga0210086, IMG submission 184867) | Wetland microbial communities from San Francisco Bay, California, USA, that impact long-term carbon sequestration - China_Galinas_PWB_D2... | ecosystem: Environmental > Aquatic > Marine... | reverse complement strand
CGTGATCTCCTTCGGCCCCTCGATGGTGATGGTGCTGACGTGGCGGTCGTTCTCCGGCCGCTTGTCCTTTACCTCGCGATCCGGCCAGATCATCTCCTTGGTGTGGGTGATTGCGTCATAGGGGAAGTCCGCCGGAATATCGACGACGAGCTGGAGTTGCGCGGCGCCGCCGGGTGGAATGTTGAGCTGGGCGCCGAGGCATTGATAGGTGCTATTTCCTGTCACATTGCAGCTGAGGCCGGGGGTCTCGCCGGTAATGCTGGTGATGGTCACCGCCGGCGACAACGTGCCGTTGATCCCGGCGCTGCCGATGAAGGGCAGCAGCCCCTTGTTGTCGATGCGCACATTCAGCGTGCAGGCGGAGCCCCGCTGGCACGTCGACGGGCTGAACGGGGCGAGGTCCGGGAACGGTACAAAGGCCGTCGCGCAGTCCTCGTCGTTGAAGCCGAAAACGTTGGCCCCGCTTGGCGCGACGCTGGCGCAGTTGGTCAGCGACGGACCGGGATGTCCGGGCGGAATGTCGAACGTCAGGTCGATCCACAGGCTGTCGCCGCCCAGAAGATCGTGCGGCCAGGTGCAGGTGTAGGTTCCCGCAGCAGGGACACAGACCACGTCCCCTGGCCAGTCGACCGTCAGCGGCCCGACTCCCGGATCCGGAATATCGGTGACGACGACCGGGCCGGGATAGAGCTGGTCGCTGATGTTGTCGACCCTGATGTAGAACCAGCAGGGGAACCCGGGGAAGCACGGGTCGAGCTGCGCGTGCTTCCGCACCGCCAGATCCCTCGGGCAGTCCCCGGAGCCTGCCTCGCAGATGAGCGCGATCGCGCAGCTCGTGTAGTCCTCGGGAATGCCGTCACCGTCATAGTCGGACTGCACGGTCGCACAATTCCTCAGCGCGCTCAGCGGCGGCACCGCCGCCGGTACTTCGTAGTCGAGGTAGAGCCCCACGGTTTCGCCCGGCTGGAGACCGCCCGGTACGCCGGGACGCGTACACGTTTGGCCGCCGCCGAAGCCAGTGCCCGGCGCGCAGGTCCACGGCGGTATATCGTAATAGTCGATGAGCGTGGACGGAGCGAGGTCGGTCGTATCGGCCACTTCCAGCGGACCGATATAGGGAGCGCCGCCCACGTTGGTCACGAAAACATCGAAGTAGCAGAGCCATCCCCCGCCTGGCGCGGCGCCAGGGAAGCAGGTTGTGCTCGCCTCCTTTTCGACCGAAAGCATCGGGATTGCGCCAGGATGTCCCGGCGGGTAGCGGGAGATCGACGCGCAGTCGTAGTCGTTGGTCGCGTTGTAGTCGCCGGGGCCGCCGCCCCAGTCGATCCAGCCGCAATTCCGCACATGGGCATAGCCGGGCACGATCGGGCCCGCGGCGATCCACAGCGTCAGGTCGAGGAACTCGCCGGGCGCCAGCGTCAGCGACCCATGCGTGCAGTCGAAGGTGTCGCTGCCCACCGGTCCGCACGCCCAATCAGGCCCCGGCGCCCAGTTGGCGAGCACCGCACCCGGATGATCGATCGCATCGTGGATGTTGAGCGAGCCGGTGTAGCTTGCGGCGCCCACATTGGTGATGCGGATGACGAACAGGCAGTTGGCGAACCAGTCGCACTGGCCGTCGAGCCCGTATTTGGTGAGTTGCAGGTCGGGCGCGTAGTAGGTCGTCCCCGGCGTCGCGGTCGCGGCATAGCCGCAAGCGCTGTTGTTGTAGGTGCGGTCGTCCTCGCCGGAGCCGGGCGTAGTGAGATCGACGCAGTTCGAAAACACTGACTGGCTCCACCAGTCGGGGACCGTGAACGTCGCCTGGAAGGAAGTCTGCTCGCCGGGAGCGAGGGAGACCGGTCCGTGGCTGCATTCATAGACGCCGGGGAGCGGCTCCTGGCAGTTCCAGTCGGCCGGCGGCGGCACTGCCATGGACGAACCGATCTCCGGCGTGTCGCGGACGACCAGCGGGCCCGAATAGGGCAGGTCGCCGACGTTGCTGATCACCACCTCGAAGGCGCAATTGCCGCCCGCTTCGCATGATGCTTCGAGGGCGCGCTTGGTGATCTCGAGGTCGAGCTTTTGCGGCGCCGGCGGCTGCTGGAAGACCACCACGTCGCCGATGCGGGTGGCGTCGTTCCGCGCCAGCTCCTCGGGGATCGGCAGGCCGGACGCGTCGACATTGACGTCGGCGTCGATCATGTAGGACTGGTCGGGCCCGGTCGGCGGGGAGGCGGGACCGGGGGCTGGATAGGGCTGGAAAGCCTCGGGCGGAATCACTTCCTGATAGGCCGATTGAGCCTCGCCCTGCAGACCGGACACCTCGGAGGTGTCCGAATGGGCGCCGGTGGCGGGGTCAAGGCAGGCGCCGTCGGGCGAACAGAGCCCGTCGCCGGTCATCCAGACGAAGGCGTCCGCCTGGGCGGGATCGACCGTGCCGCCCGGGCCGTACCCCGGACCGAAGGAAACGCCGCCGGCGGCGCCGGCGCGGACATAGGGCGGCCCCTCGTTCTTGCGGTCGGAGAAGCCGACATCGTAGCGGCCGGCCGGTTGCCACACGCCGCCGGCGTCGAGCTGGTAGCGTAAGACGCGCGCTTCGTCCGGGTGGGCGAAGGCATTGTCCGCCGACAGGCCGAGATTGCGGACTCCGCCGCGTTCGGCGAGCAGCATCACGCTCTGATCGTCGCCCGCCGGGAAGGCGATGTCGGCGACGGGATTGCTGATGCCGGCACGCGCGATCGCTTCCGGCGAGCGGAAGAACTCGGGCAGGAAGAATTCGCGGCGCACGCTGGTGGTGTCGAAGCTGCCGTCGTCGGCAATAGCCACCGACCACACCGAGTTCTGCTGGTCCTCGCCGGCGGTCGCCCACTCCGGATTGCCGAAGCCCTGGCTGCCCCAGACGGCATAGTAGAGCCGCACCGCGCCGCTGGCGGCGTCGCGACGCACGTCGAGGCCCCACACCCGGCGGCGGAAGTCGGCGAAGTTCCAGCACGACGGAGTGCGGGCGAAATCGCCCGTCGGACAGTCGAAGATATGCGCCGACGAAGTCGGATCGAAGCCGACCGGCGGCAGTGACGCCGGCGTTCCGGTCACTGCGTCGGTGAAATTGCTCCGCCCGTCGACGCCGTGGTCGAAATGGCCGAGGTCGGTGCCGTCGGCCAGCGCGATGCGGTGGATCATGCCCGTCTCGAGATCCGAGACGAAGAACTGCTGGTGCCAGCGGTCGAAGGCGATGTTGCCGAGCGCGGCGCCGCTGTTCGGCCGCCCGTCCAGCGTCACATCGGCGAAGATGGCCGGCTGATAGCCGTTGGCGGCATCGAGGCGGTAGATCGTCCCCGGTCCGCCGCCAAGGCCCCACATGCCTTCCAGCCAGTCGGAGCCGTCCGCGTTGCGGTGCAGGCCGAAAGCGGCCGTTGCTGTCACGTAGATGCTGGGCGGATTACCGTTGTCGAGGGCGACGCCGAACACCTGGCCGACGTCACCGGCGGTGACCGCGAAGAGCTGCGGCTCGTCCAGCCAGTGGCGGCCGTCGGCCGGAAAGCCGGGGGTGCGCAGATCGAGGGCGACACCGACCTGCCCGGTGAGGTCGATCACCGTGCGTGGCCCGGCCGGTGTGTCGACCGTCGTGGTTCCCGAAAACTTGGTGGCGAAGGCCTCGCCCGGCTGCAGCGCCTCCTGCGCCTGCAGCGCCGAATGGCCGCCGATCAGCGCCGCGATGGCAACGAGGAAAAGGGACGTTCTTGACCGCGTCCGGCTACCGAAACCCGACCGCCCCCCGCGCAAAGCATGACGTCGCTCCATGCCTGGCCTCCTCCGCCGCTATTATTGTCGTTGGAAATGAAGATGAGCGGCATGGCGCGGCGCAGCTTTGATCCAGCGCAGAGGACGTGGCGTGACCGCGTCGCCGCGCCCGCTGCAACCTGACCAGATCAAATGCGCCGTCACCCATCGAGCGTTCGCCCTCGCGCATCCGTACCGCCGCCATTGTAGGCCAAGATGCCCGCCGCCCAAAGCGGCGTCTGCGCGACACGCCCGGTATGCTTATCAGTTCGCTGAGCGGTCGGCAGCTGAGGTGCCGGCGGCCGGGGCGCCGACACCGGCCGTCTGCAGATCGGCGAGCAGGCGATTGCGTTGGGTCGGCTCCATGTAGCCGATCAGGGTCGCGATCCCCGCGAACCCGCGGCCCGGACTAAGGCCGCGGATCTCGGCGGCGACTGCGCGCGCCTCTTCGATGCGTTGCTGGCGAACGAGCACGACAGCAAGCGCGACATAGGTAATCATTGCTTTTGGCGCGGCACGCACCGCCGCCCGCGCGGAAGCCTCGGCCTCGGCCAGATTGCCGAGATCGGCGTGGCAGAGCGCCTGAATGCTCCGCACCGCAAACATCATCGGGTCGTGGGGACTGAGGCGCATAGCCTGGTCAATCGTCTTCAGGGCTTCCGCCGAGCGTCCTTTCCAGTAGAGAACTCCGGCAAGGCCGAGATAGCCGCCGGCAGAGCTTGGATTGAGGCGGATCGCAAGCTCCATCTCGACGACGGCCTCATCGAGTTCGCCACGAAAGGCCAGCGCGCGGCCGAAGGCGATATGGGCAAGCGCGCTGCGATCATCTGCGGCGACCGCCTTCTCGGCGTGTCCGAACGCGTCGGCAAGGTCGCCGGCCGGGTCGGTGGAGACGCCAAGGATGAATCTGCGCGTCTTCAGAATCGACAGCATCGCCTCGGCATTGGCGAAATCCGGCGCCAGGCGAATGGCCTGCAGCATGTCCTCGGCGGCGGCCGCGTCGTCCTCAGGCGTCGTCTTGAAGAAATGCCACATGCCTTTCTGGTACGATTCCCATGCATTCAGCGGACCACGTTTGCGCCGCGCCTCCTCGCGTTCGGTGTATTTCGCCTCCGTATCGATGATGCCGACCATCGCTTCGGCGATTTCGTCCTGCACCGCGAAGATATCCTCGAGCTTGCGGTCGAAGCGGTCCGCCCACACCGTGCCGCCGCTTTCCGCATCGATGAGTTGCGCGGTGACCCGCACGGTGTCGCCCGCCTTGCGCACGCTGCCGGTGACGACGAAGTGGACGCCGAGCTCGCGCCCGATCCGCTGCGAGTCGACCTCTTGTCCCTTGTAGGCGGCGGTCGACCGCTGGGAGATCACCGTCAGCCAGTCGATTCGCGACAGCTGGGTGATGAGGTCCTCGGTGATCCCGTCGGCGAAATACTCCTGATCGGGATCGCCCTTGAGATTGTCGAAGGGGAGAACCGCGATCGCCGGTTTTTTCGGCAGCGCCAGGTCCTCGGCCTCGTCGCTCCCTGCCTCGACCGGCGCGGCCGGAGCGGGTGCGGCTGCCGGAGGTGCCTCGGCCGCCGGCTCCGGCTGCCTCGCCGGCGTGGCGTCGCCTGGCTGGGCGAGGGCGAAGGGCGGTCCGTATTTCGGCCAGTCCACGCCGTTGTGCCGGAGAAAGGCCTTCAGGTTGTGCGCCGCATAGAGGAACGCCATCGTTCGCGACTCCGCCGAGATCTGACGGTGGGCGAAGCACAGCCCCACCGCGACGCGGGCCAGGAGGTACTGGCTCTCCATGTAGGAAAGGCGATTGGCCTCGCGGCGGTCGACCCAGTCGAACACCTCGCGACGAAGCGCGTCGACGAGCTGGACGAGGCCGACGTCATCCCCCTGCGCCGCCATGCCGCCATGGCCGCTCTCCTCGATGCTCGCCAGGATCGACAGCCAGTTCGTCGGATTGGCCCGGTCGCGCGAGGCGAGGAGATAGGTCAGCTCGAAATAGGCGTGGTCGTAGAAGAGATACTGGCCGGCCCGATAGAGGGCGAGGTCGATCAGGTAGTAGGTCGGGTCACTGCCCGGCGGCGTCGCCACCAGCACGTTGTAGCCGTGCAGGTCGCCATGGATGTTGCCGGTCGCCGCCCGGAGCTTCAGGTGATCCGGTAAAGGCGACCGCTCATCGGCGAAGGCCAGCGGGTTGGGCAGCCATTCCCCGTCGACGACGAAGGTCGGCTGATCCGCCTCAAGCTGGTGCACCTCGGAGATGAAGCTGTGAATGCGCCCCTTTTCGGGGTCGAGGCGATAGCCCAGCCAGGCTTGCAGCAGTTCCTGCGGCGTCCTCAGGCCCTCGGCCTTCCGATAACCAGCGTTCCACCCGTCGAGGATGCCGCGCGACAGCGCCCGCGTCGTCGCCAGTTGCCGGTCGTAGCGGCACTTCAGCCACGGTTCGGCGTATTCGAGGCCGCGTCCGGCAATGGTCGAAAGGATCGCAACGCGCTCGTCGTGCCGGAAGGTGTTCACCAGCCGCGGCAGATGCTCGGCCGCATATTCGGGGGCCTGCTCCAGCGCCAGCTTGTGCTGCTCGGCTTCGTTGGGTTCGTTGGCCGCTTCGGGATAGCGGTCGAATTTGAGGACCCCCTGGCCGCCGAAGTCGCGGCTGTCGAGGTCGGCGGCGTAGACCAGCGCGCCGGATTTGCCGCCGCTCAGCTGGCGGACGAGATAGATCTCGCCGTCCACCGCCCATTGCTCGCGCATCTGTGGCTGGAGGTCGGCGAAAGCGTCAGGCCATGGCAGGCCGGACTGGCTGCTGGTCTCGTCGGTGCCGGGCATCGGGTCATCCTGAGCTTGTTCGAAGGTATAGCCCCGCCCGTCCGGCGACGACAACCGCTGGGCGTCTGAGAGAGAGATTCGACCTCACTCAGCGTCGCTGGGCTGATCGGTGGCCGCCGGCGAATTGACACCGATTTTCCGCCGACCGATCCTTGCGCCGCTTCGAGGAGAAACGCATGTCGAGCACGAGTCTGATCGAGACGGCCGCCCGCCGGCAGCGGGTGGTCGTCGTCGCCGGTCTGGTGCTGGTATGCCTGCTCGCCTGGGCCTTCGTGCTGGTCGGGGCCGGCACGGGCATGAGCATCGGCGCCATGTCCACCTGGCAGTTCCCGCCGCCGATGAACGGGCCGCAGATGGCGGGTGCCTGGGATGCCGGCTACTGGCTCGCCATCCTCGCCATGTGGTGGGTGATGATGGTCGCCATGATGCTCCCCAGCGCCGCGCCGATGATCCTCCTGTTTGGTCAGGTTTACCGGCGCGCTCAAAGCGGTGGCAAGCCGGCGGTGTCGACGGCCTGGCTGGCGGCCGGCTATTGCCTCGCCTGGCTCGGCTTCTCGGCGGCGGCGACCGGCGTGCAGTTCCTGCTCGAGAAGGCCGGCCTAGTTCACGGCATGATGATGTGGAGCCTCAACCCGTGGCTCTCCGCCGCCCTGCTCGCCGCCGCCGGCCTCTACCAGCTGACCCCGCTCAAGCACGCCTGCCTCGCCCACTGCCGGTCGCCATTCTCCTTCCTTCTCGGCCACTGGCGCGCGGGGCATTCCGGCGCCCTGCGCATGGGCCTCATCCACGGCGCCTATTGCGTCGGCTGCTGCTGGTTCCTGATGGCGCTTCTGTTCGTCGGCGGCATCATGAACATCTTCTGGATCGCCGGTCTCGCGCTCATTGTGCTGGTCGAGAAGGTCGCCCCGCATGGCCGCGCCACATCGGCCGGCCTCGGCGCGCTGTGCCTGGCGGGCGCGGTCTACGTCGTCGCGACCACCACCGGGGTTCTGACCTAGGTCCGGCCGGCTCTGTCTATGGACGCAAGTAAGCGTAGCCTTCCGCCTGGAGCTGGGCGAGGCGGACGACACCGCCCTCGTCGACGCGAACGAAGCCGGGCAGGAGGTCGGCAAGCTCGATGTGCTGAGCCCGCATGGTGTTGCCGCAGGCGGCGAGCCCGACGCCGGCCGCGGCAATCGCCGCGAGGTGCCGGGTGACGTCGGGATTGGCCTTGCCCTTGCGGAAGAGCGTCAGCGCCGGTCCGTGCACGACCAGCACGATGCGCACCTTGTCGGGTCCGCCCATCCCGTCGATGTGGTTCTGGATATTGCCGAGGACGAAGCCGACCTTGTCGACGTCGGCGAGGTGATAGGCGACGCGGGGCACGCTGGCGTCATCGGCGCGCGCGGCGCTGACTGCGCCGCGCCAGGCGACCGCTCCGGCAGCGACGGCGGCCAGGCGGGCGAAGAGCGCGCGCCGACTGGGGGACATCGTCATTCGCCGCTCAGGATCTCGGCCCTTACGTCGTCGTCATAGACGAGCGGTAGGCAGTCGGTAAGCGGGGAGCGGTCGAGCCGGAACAGCTTGTCGTCGACGCCGAAGCGAGCCTCTTCCGGCGGTTCTTCGTCGGAGTTCGGGTCCCAGGTGGCGGCGCCGTCGGGAATCGCGACGAGGATCGCATTGGCGTCCTTGACGCGAATGTCGATGTGGCCGCCGTCGCAGTCGATCCCGCAGCCGAGCGTGTTCTTGCCGTCGACGGTCGTGTTGCATCCCCCGTCGAGCTGGAACGGGTTCGGTGCGGCGCGGAAGTGGACGCCGATCGACAGCAGGTACTGCCGGTCGCCGTCGACATAGCTGTTCACGAACAAGGTCATGTCGACGACGTTCTGTTTCGGATGGCCGGCGAGGTGGACCGGGTCGTAGTGGCGCAGATAGCAGGCGAAAGCGGTCTTGTTGCCGGGGTCCCTGCCGAACAGGGCGATGTCGGCGTCGCTGCCGGCGGCCGCTCCGGCGCACGACGCAGCCAGAAAGGCCGCCGCGGCGCCGATCACAGGATGCATCCTTATCGATCGATCTCTGAGCCACGCAGCGTTTGCGCCACGCTGGGCAAGTGCCGTTGGCGGGCGCGCGCAGCCCGGCGGCCCGGATGCCGCGCGCGCAGCATGTCTCTCGCCGCGGCGCCGCGCAAGATGGATTGCAATGCGGCGGCTACGCGTTGTTCAGGCCGGCGCCGAGGATCGTCACCGTGAACAGCGTCCAGTCGTTGAGAACATGCGCGCCGGTGGAAACCCAGATGTTCTTCGTCTTGATGTAGGGCAGGAGCAGGATGAGGCGGGCGAGGCCGATGACGATGACGCTTTGCTGGACGTTCCAGCCGTAGGTCGGCAGGTGCAGGAGCCCGAATGCGACGGCCACGACCAGCGACGCGACGATGATGACTGTCTTGCGGGATAGCCGCATCCTGCGGCAAAGGAACGTCAGCAGAGCGAGGAACGGCAGCACCGTCAGCAGTTCCTCGCCGAAGAGCTGCGGGATCGTCTTGAGATAGAAGAGGATCCGCTCAGCCGTCGTCATGCCTGCGAGCGCGTTGACCGCGGGATTTTCGGTCGTCCCGAAAACGGCGCTGACCGCGAACCCGACGGCCAGGCTGACCACGATGTTGATGACGGCGAAAACCACCATCCACATGACGTCCCGCCCGCTGATCCTGCGAAAGATCGCCGTCCAGTGCTGCGGGGTGACGATGACGAGACCAGCGAGCGGAATCGCGAAGAACAGGATCGCCGGAACGAACTGGCCCAGATCTCTGGTGTAGACGGGGAACGGCACGACAAGCGCGAGAAACCCGACCGCGACCGTCACCATCAGGAACAGCCACTGCGCCGCCGAGATCTTGATGGGCAGACCGTTGTAGAACGGGAAATCGCGGCCAGGATACTCGAACCGCTTGAAGGTCTGGCTGGCCGGAACCTCGCCTTCGCTCTGTTCAGGCGCCTTGGTCGGACCCCCCACCCCTCCGGACCGGCTGCTCGGCATCTCGGCTGTCCTGGCTCCACTCTGCTCGCAGGGCGCATTCGCCGCGGCCGTCAGCCGTCTTCATACCTTTCGCGGATCATGCCGCCTTCCGGACGAACCGCCCTGTCTATCATACCGGGCGGCTAGCCGTGTCGAAACCGCCATGCGCGCCAAACGAAGGCCCGATGCTTTGAAGCGATAAGATGCTATGATGGATTGGTTCTGCTGGCGCGGTGCGCCACCCCTGCGGCGATCGAGCCGTCAAACCGGGCTAATCTAATCCAGGAACCGTCGATGACCTTAATGCCTATGGGCGATCCGCGCTTCTTCGCGCGGAGCGGCCCGCACACGCTGGCGGCGGTAGCGACGGTCGCGGCGGGAACCGCGCCGTCGCGCGACCTGCTCCTGACCGGGGTTGCGCCGCTGCAAACGG
>Ga0210086_1001998_pt1 | contig 10010 bp, 9 predicted proteins | sample China_Galinas_PW_3_FD_184867 | JGI IMG/M metagenome (GOLD analysis project Ga0210086, IMG submission 184867) | Wetland microbial communities from San Francisco Bay, California, USA, that impact long-term carbon sequestration - China_Galinas_PWB_D2... | ecosystem: Environmental > Aquatic > Marine... | reverse complement strand
CAACCCGTTCGGCACGAGGTTGTCACCCATGTCCTGGGGACAGTCTGTTACCTATGTCTCCGGGTCGGACAGGAGAAAAATGGAGCGGGCGATGGGATTCGAACCCACGACCCCAACCTTGGCAAGGTTGTGCTCTACCCCTGAGCTACACCCGCTCACGCGGTCCGCGACGGACCGTTGCGGGCTTATATCGTTCCTGCCGCCGCCCTTGCAACACCGTTTGTCGCGGCTTGTGCAGGCGGGGATCAGCGAATATGCCTCCGAAAAATCGCCTGACCACCCGGAAAGACCAATGCCGGCAACTCCCGACGATCTTGCCGCCTTTCTCCGCAACCTCGGCGTCGAGACCACTACGGTCACCCATCCGCCGCTCCACACTGTCGAGGAAAGCCAGGCGTTGCGCGGCGAGATTCCAGGTGCCCACACCAAGAACCTGTTCCTCAAGGACAAGAAGGACGCGCTTTTTCTGGTGGTGGCGCCGGAGGACGCCGCAATCGACCTGAAGCGCCTCCACCACCGGATCGGCGCGTCCGGACGCCTGTCCTTCGGCCGCCCGGAGCTTCTGCGCGACGTGCTTGGCGTTTCTCCCGGCTCGGTAACGCCCTTCGGCCTGATCAACGACGATCCGCCGCGGGTGACGGTCATTCTCGACGCTGCGCTGATGACCAACGATACGGTAAACTGCCATCCGCTGGTCAACACGGCGACGACGACGATCCGCAGCGCCGACCTTCTCGCCTTCATCCGGGCTACGGGCCACGAGCCGCGAACGATCGCCATCGGCGAGGCTGGCCCGCCGCCCTGATTGTAAATGTCGGCCCAAGAGGCCATCTTTATGGCTGAAACCTCATATCCGCGCGGCCTCTCGCGCCAACCGATCACACAGGGACGACGATGAGCACCGTATTTTCCGGAGGCACGAGCCCCGAACCCACCGTCGCCGCCGGCGATGACCTCGTCACCGAAACCACGACGCAGACCTTCGCCCGCGATGTCCTCGAAGCATCGCGGAAGCAGCCCGTCCTGGTCGACTTCTGGGCACCGTGGTGCGGGCCCTGCCGCACCCTTAGCCCGATCATCGAAAAGGCCGTGCGGGCGGCCAGAGGCGCCGTGAAGCTTGTCAAGATGAACATCGACGAGCACCCGGCCGTCGCCGGCCAGCTTGGCATCCAGTCGATTCCGGCGGTCATCGCCTTCGCCAACGGACAGCCGGTCGACGGCTTCGTCGGGGCGCTGCCGGAAAGCCAGGTGAAGGAGTTCATCGCCCGCGTCGCCGGCCCGGCCGGGCCGTCCGACGACGAGGAGCTGGTGGCGGAGGGCGAGGCCCTTCTTGCCGCCGGCGACCCCGCCGGTGCCGCGGACCGCTTTGCCGCCGCCCTGAAGGTGGCGCCCGATTCGGTACCGGCCGTCGCCGGCCTGGCCCGCTGCCTCCTCGCCACCGGCGAGGTCGAACGCGCCCGCCAGACCCTCGACATGCTGCCGGAATCGGCGGCGAGCGACCCCAAGGTCTCGGCAGTGCGGGCCCAACTCGATCTCGCGACACAGACGGCGGGACTGGGCGACCAGGCGTCGCTGGAAGCGCGGATTGCCGCCGATCCCAAGGATTTTCAGGCCCAATTCGACCTTGCCCTCCTGCTCAACGCCAAGGGCGATCGCGAAGGCGCCGCGGACCACCTCCTTGAAATCCTCGCCAAGGACCGTAATTGGCAAGATGACAAGGCGCGCAAGCAATTGCTTCAGTTCTTCGAGGCATGGGGCCCTATGGACGAAGCGACGCTTGCCGGGCGCCGGCGACTTTCATCGATGCTTTTCGCCTGAGGGATTCCGTGAAGGCTGGCAACTGCGCCTATGGGTGTCCGGACGACTTGCCGGCAATCATTCCGGTGTTTCCCCTGCCGGCCGCGCTGCTCCTGCCCCGTGCGGAAATGCCGCTCAACATCTTCGAGCCGCGCTACGTGGCGATGATCGACGCCGCACTTGCCGGCAACCGGGTCATCGGCATGATCCAGCCCGACGAAACCCGGGCGCCGTGCACGATGGGACCTTCGCTTTGCGGGGTCGGATGCGCCGGGCGCATCACCGCCTTTTCCGAAACGGGCGACGGCCGCTACATGGTGACCCTGACGGGGGTTGCCCGTTTCGCCGTCATCGAGGAAGTGATGGCGCCGACGCTGTTCCGCCAGTGCCGGGTGACGGCGGTCCCCTATGCCGGCGATTTCGCGCCGCAGTGCGAAGAAGCCGTCGACCGCGCGGCGGTCATCAAGACCTTCCGCGCCTATCTTGACGCCCACAACCTCGAGGCGGACTGGGAGAGCGTTCACCGCGCCACCAACGAGACGCTGATCAATGCCCTCGCAATGATGGCGCCGTTCGGCACCGCCGAAAAGCAGGCGCTGCTCGAGGCGCCGGATCTCAGGACCCGCGCCGAGACGCTGGTGGCGCTGACCGAGATGGCGCTGGCGCGCGAGCCGGGCGGCTCCGGCCGGTCGCTGCAATAGGATGGCGGAGATGACGGACGCCGGCCGCACCGCCGGGAAGATCGACCCGCGGCTTCTCGAGATCCTCGTCTGCCCGTTGACCAAGACGACGCTCGAATACGATGCCGAGGCCCAGGAGCTGATCAGCCGGGCGGCGAAGCTCGCCTACCCGATCCGCGACGGCATTCCGATCATGCTGCCCGACGAGGCGCGCCCGCTCGAAGACTGAGGCGGAGCCATCAGGGCGGCGCGGCTGAGAGGTTTCAGATCGCCTCGCCTTTGAGGAGGCGCGGCAGGTCGCCGCCGCTTCCCGCCGCCTCGCGGATGAACAGGCGCTTCAGCCCCGGCAGGCGATCGACGATGCCCAGCCCGACGTCGCGCACGAGCCGGATGGCCGGGTTATCGTTGGAGAACAGCCGGTTGAGCACATCGGTCATGGCGCCCATCTCGACCGTGTCGAACCGCCGCCAGCTCTCGTAGCGTTCGAGCACCGCGGTCGAGCCGAAATCGAGCCCAAGGCGGTCGGCGTCGACGATCGTCTCGGCAAGCGCGGCGACGTCACGGAATCCGAGATTGAGTCCCTGGCCGGCGATCGGATGGATGCCGTGCGCGGCATCGCCGGCGAGCGCGAAGCGCGGCTTGACGAACGACCGCGCCAGGGTCAGCCCGAGCGGAAAGGCGCGCGGCGGACCGAGCGGTTCGATGGCGCCGAGCTGGTGGCCGAAGCGCCGCTCGAGCTCGTAGCGGAAGACATCCGGATCGCCGGTGACCAGGCGTTCCGCGACGTCCGCCCGCTCGGTCCACACCAACGACGAGCGATTGCCGGGCAGCGGCAGAATGGCAAAGGGGCCGGCCGGCAGGAAGTGTTCGATCGCACGGCCCTTGTGCGGCCGCTCATGGGCGACGGTGGCGACGATGCCGGCCTGACCGTAGGACCAGCCGACCGTGCTGATGCCGGCAAGCGACCGGAGCCGGGAGCGCACCCCGTCAGCGGCGACCAGCAGCCGACCTCGGATGGAGGTGCCGTCGCCCAGCCGCACGGTCACCCGGTTTCCGTCGACCGTAAAGTCGCTCACTGTCTCTGGCGCAAGGATGGTAGCGCCGGCCTCCACCGCTGCGCGGCGCAGCGCACCGACCATCGTCGCGTTCATCACCATGTGGGCAAAAGGCTGGCCGTCCTCGGTCTTGCCGCCGAAGGTGAGGAAGACCGGCCGCACCGCATCGCCCGTGCGGCTGTCGGTGATCACCATCTCGGTGATCGGCTGCGCCTCCGGCGCCATCTCGTCCCACACGCCGAGGCGGACGAGCATGCGCCGGCCGGCCGCCGCGACTGCCGAGGCACGGGTGTCACGCGCCGCCACCGCCGGCGGGGCGGCATCGACCAGCGTGACCCTGAGGGCGGGAAGCGCCCGCCGCAGCGCCAGGGCGAGCGACAGGCCGACATGGCCGCCGCCGGCGATCACGACATCGGCTTCCGCGTCACCTCGATCCGGATCCTTCGCCACGTCCATCGTCCGCCTGCTTGACACGCCCCGGCGGGACTGGTCGAAGGAGCCTCCCGGGGTCAGGCGGGGGCGTCCATGCCGAGCGCGATCGAAACTCTTCTCTCCATACTCGACCTCGAGCCACTGGAACACAACCTGTTCCGCGGCCGCAGCCCGCAGGTCGGCTGGCAGCGCGTTTTCGGTGGCCAGGTGATCGGCCAGGCGCTGGTCGCCGCGGCCCGGACGGTCGACGGGCGCAAGGCCCATTCCCTGCATTGCTACTTCATGCGGCCGGGCGATCCGGCGGTGCCGATCATCTACGAGGTCGACCGCATCCGCGACGGCAAGAGCTTCACCACCCGCCGTGTCGTCGCCATTCAGCACGGCCACGCGATCTTCTCCATGTCGGCCTCGTTCCAGGTGGCCGAGGACGGCCTCGATCACCAGATCGCCATGCCCGAGGTGCCGCCGCCGGAAGAATTGCCGAGCGAAGCCGATCTCAAGACACTGTTCCTCAAGGACGCGCCGGAACAGGTGCGGCGCTACTGGGAACGGGAGCGGCCGATCGAGCTGCGTCCCGTCGACCTCAGGCACTATGTGAGCCGCGAGAAGCTGGAGCCGGTCCAAAACGTGTGGATCCGGGCGACCGGCCGATTGCCCGACGACCCCGACGTTCACCGCTGCGTGCTCGCCTACGCCTCCGACATGACCCTGCTCGACACCTCGCTCTTTGCCCACGGCCGGATGATCTTCGACCGCGACATGCAGGTGGCGAGCCTCGACCATTCCCTGTGGATTCATCGCCCGTTCCGCGCCGACGAGTGGCTGCTTTATGCCGAGGACAGCCCGTCGGCTTCCGGTGCGCGTGGCTTCACCCGCGGGAGCCTGTTCAGCCGCGACGGCACGCTGATCGCCTCGGTGGCCCAGGAGGGACTGATCCGGCTTCGAACCGGCGATTGACCGCCTTTGCTGCTGCCTAATTCTTAGCCAATGGCGCTTTCAAGGCCCGGCGGCCGGCGCTCGACCCCTCTTTCTCCCTACGGGTTCCGCGCTTTCTTGCACTTCTGAGGCGAATTGGCACAGACCTTGATTGTCGGGGGCCAGTCGACATGGGCGGCGTCGTCGCCGGTGCGGCACGGATCAACTGGGCTCCGCGTCCGTTCCCCGGGCGCCGAATGGAAAACGGGAAAAACGCCAATGAAAATCGTGATGGCCATCATCAAGCCATTCAAGCTCGACGAGGTACGCGACGCCCTCACGACCGTCGGCGTCCAAGGCCTGACGGTCACCGAGGTCAAAGGATACGGCCGTCAGAAGGGCCACACCGAGATCTACCGCGGCACGGAATACGCCGTCAGCTTCCTGCCGAAGCTGAAGATCGAAGTCGCGGTCGCCGACGACCAGGTGGACAAGGTGGTCGACACCATCCAGGCGACGGCCAAGACGGGGCAGATCGGCGACGGCAAGATTTTCATCTACAGCATCGACCACGCTGTCCGCATCCGGACCGGAGAAACAGACGCCGACGCCCTCTGAGGCGCCTCCCCGCCACTGCACGCGCCCCGCCCAGCGGCGGGCCGCTTTGAAGAGAATGCTGGTGCGGTAGGCACATTGCCTACCGCATTTGCTTATTTGCTGAGCACAATCCTTCCACGCATCCTTTGACGTGCCCTTTGGCGGACTGCATTGGCGCATTTTCCATCGACTGCCCAATTGGCATGCCGATTGAATTGCGGCTGTCTCCAGACGCTCAAAAACAGCGCACCAATGCGCAAAACGGAGGCAACGCGATGCAACAGCAAGAGGTGGGCGGCGATGTGTTCTTCGTCCTCATGGGCGCCATCCTCGTCTTCGCCATGCACGGCGGCTTCGCATTTCTCGAAGTCGGCACCGTGCGCCACAAGAACCAGGTCAACGCGCTGGTGAAAATCCTCGTCGATTTCGCCATCTCGACCACCGCCTATTTCCTGGTCGGCTACACGATCGCCTACGGCGTCCAATTCTTCGTCGATGCCAATACATTGACGAACGGCGCCGACTTCGGGCCGCAGGGGCTGCGCCTCGTCAAGTTCTTCTTCCTGGCGACCTTCGCAGCCGCAGTGCCCGCCATCGTCTCCGGCGGCGTTGCCGAGCGGATGAGATTTCTGCCGCACTGCATCGCGACGGCATTGCTGGTCGGCCTGCTTTATCCGGTCTTCGAGGCCTTCGCCTGGGGCGGCGCCTACCGCGGACAGGACTGGTTCGCCGCGAACCTCGGCGCCGGCTTCCACGATTTCGCCGGGTCAGTGGTGGTGCACGCGGTGGGCGGCTGGGCGGCGCTCGCCGCCGTTCTCCGCCTCGGACCCCGGATCGACCGCTACGGGCCGGGTCGCCCGAGCACCGGCTTTCCGCCGTCGAGCATCCCGTGGCTGGCGCTCGGCTCCTGGCTGCTTTGTGTCGGCTGGTTCGGCTTCAACGTGATGTCCGCACAGTCGCTCGCAGGGATCTCCGGGCTGGTGGCGATCAACTCCCTGATGGCGATGGTCGGCGGCATTCTGGCCGCGGTGATCATCGGCCGGGCCGACCCGGGTTTCGTCCATAACGGCGCGCTCGCCGGGCTTGTGGCGGTGTGCGCCGGATCCGACGTGATGCATCCTGTCGGGAGCTTCATCGTCGGCGCCGCCGCCGGCGTGATCTTCGTCAAGGGGTTCGAGATCTGCCAGACGCGGCTGAGAGTCGACGACGTGCTGGGTGTCTGGCCTCTGCACGGGCTCTGCGGGCTGTGGGGTGGACTTGCGGCCGGCATCTTCGGGCTGGAGGCGCTTGGCGGCCTCGGCGGCGTCAGCTTCCCGGCGCAGCTCGTCGGCTCATTGCTCGGGGTGGGCTGGGCCTTCCTCGGCGGGCTGGTCGTTTATTCGCTGGTCGGTGCGATTCTCGGCCTCAGGCTTTCGCCGGAAGCGGAACGGCGCGGCGCGGACCTGTCGATTCACAAAATCGGCGCCAATCCGGAGGCCGAGATCATCGGTTGAGCTTCGGGGGCGCGCGCACGCGCCCGTAATCCTGCACAAATAGTAGGCAACTCCCCGTTTGCCGGGTAGCGAGCCAGGCCCCGCCATCCGGTCTAACGCCTTGCGGACTTGAGTCTGATTGCTGGCCGCAGGGAGGGTGGCACGCCGATTGCTACCCTCCGGACGAGGCGGCCGCGGTCGCCCATTCGCTGTGCAACGACTGACACGTGGAAGGGTCCAATGTCACGATCAAAACAAGTTCTCGCGGCGGCCGCGATCTTCTTGTCGGGCATCACGCCGGTGCTCGCCCAGGATGAGGTAGTGCCGACGATCGATACCGGCGACACCGCCTGGATGCTGACCTCGACGGCGCTCGTCCTCTTGATGACGATCCCCGGCCTGGCGCTGTTCTACGCCGGCATGGTGCGCAAGAAGAATATTCTCGCCACCGTGATGCAGAGCTTCGCCATCACCTGCCTCGTCACCATCCTCTGGATGATCGCTGGCTACTCGCTGGCGTTCACCGACGGTGGCTCGCTCAACGCCTATATCGGCGGCCTGTCGAATTTCTTCCTCAAGGACATGGGGGCCGACAGCATCAGCGGCACGATCCCTGAGTCGGTGTTCATGACCTTCCAGATGACCTTCGCCATCATCACGCCGGCGCTCATCTGCGGCGCTTTTGCGGACCGCATGAAGTTCTCGGCGATGCTCTGGTTCATGGGGCTGTGGAGCCTGTTCGTCTATTCGCCAATCGCTCACTGGGTGTGGGGCGGCGGCTTCGTCGGGCCGAACGGATGGGGCGTGCTCGATTTCGCCGGTGGCACGGTCGTCCACATCAATGCCGGAATCGCGGGCCTGGTCTGCGCCCTCGTTCTCGGCAAGCGTCTCGGCCTCGGCTCGGAGAATATGGCGCCGTTCAACCTCACCTATTCGGTGATCGGCGCTTCGCTGCTGTGGGTCGGCTGGTTCGGCTTCAATGCCGGCTCGGCGGTTGCCGCCAACGGTTCGGCGGGCATGGCCATGGCCGTCACCCAGATCGCCACCGCCGCCGCGGCGCTCGCCTGGATGTTCGCGGAGTGGATCGGACGCGGCAAGCCCAGCGTGCTCGGCATTGTCTCCGGCGCGGTAGCGGGCCTAGTGGCCATCACGCCGGCCTCCGGTTACGTCGGACCGACTGGCGCCCTGGTTATCGGCATTGCCGCCGGCATCATCTGCTTCTGGGCGGTGGTGTGGCTCAAGCCGAAGCTCGGCTATGACGATTCGCTCGACGCATTCGGCGTGCATGCCGTCGGCGGCATCGTCGGCGCCATCCTCACCGGCGTCTTTGCCAAGGAGGCGATCGGCGGAACAGCGGGCCTTCTGGAGGGCAATCCCGGCCAAGTGATCACTCAGATCTACGGTGTCGTCACGACCATCGTCTGGTGCGGGGTCGTCTCTTTCATCATTCTCAAGATCGTCGACGTGATCGTTGGCCTGAGGGTAAGCAAGGAGGTCGAGGTCGAGGGTCTCGACATCAACCTCCACGAGGAAGTCCTTCAGTAGACTGCTTCCTTCCTCCCCCGCGACGGTCTGGCCGGCGCCCCGAAGGGGCGCCGGCCGATCTTTTGGATGGTTAATGCCGGCTTTACCAAAGCCGGTCTACGGTCCCCTTGCTCCGGATACGCTCGGGACGACCTTCGACGGTGGTTTGCGGCCTTCCGGCGCCCGGCCGGCGGTCGACGCCAGGGTCCCGGCCGCAACCAAATGCGTCGAGTCAGGGGCGGCCAATGCGTTCGACCAGATCGGTCCCAATCTCCATCTCCGGCGACGGCGCGGTCCGTCGCCTCATCAAGCGCAACCTGAGCGCCCTGCTCGGCCTTGCCCTACTTGCGCTCGTCGCGGCGGTGGCGGCCAGCCTAGCAACCTGGACGGTGGACGATCCGAGCCTCAGCCATGCCACCTCCCGCGAAGCACGCAACGCGCTCGGCCTGCCCGGTGCCGTGGTCGCCGATCTTGTCATGCAGTTCTTCGGACTGGCCGGCATTGTCCTGCTGCTGCCGCCGGTCGTGTGGTCGTGGCGGCTGGTGTTCGGTGCGCCAAGCCGCTTCGGCGGGTGGCCCTCCGGTGCCTGGATCGCGTCGGTTCTGTCTGCATCGCTGGCGCTTGCCGCACTCCCCGTCTTCGGCACCTGGCCGCTGCCGACCGGGCTCGGTGGCGTGGTCGGCGATCTTCTTCTCAACCTGCCGGGCTTCCTCCTCGGCGCCCTGCCGCGGGGGTTGACCGCCGCTATTCTCTTCGTCGGCTTCGTGCTTCTCTCCGCCTTCCTCGTCGGCAAGGCCTGCGGCTTTGGGTACCAGCGCCGGCCTGGCGTGCGCCGGCCGAAGGCGCCGGCCGTGCGGTCCTCTTCACGGGTGGTCGTCGAGGAGGAAGAGGTCTTTCTCGACGATGAGGATGAGGATGAGGACGCGTACGAGTACAACAGCCAAGACGCGGAAGAGGCGTTCGACAACGCCGAACGGGACGACCGCGAGCGCGGGCATCGCGGTGTCATTCTTTTCGGTGCGCTGACCCATTCCGGTCTGCGGATGTGGAGCATGCTTCGCCGCCTGAGCCGCCGCCAGCGGCGCTATAGCAGCGACGTGCGCGTCGTTCCGCGTCTTGCCCCCGACTACGGCGATTTCCCCGTCGAGGACTGGGGCGACGCGGCCCCCACATGGCGGGAGCCGCAGCTCGACGATGACGGCGATGTCTGGGTCGAGCCGATTTCGCCGGTCGCCGCCAGACCTGCTCCGGCACCGCAACGGCCCGGCCGGGTCGCCGTCCCGGCGCCGAAGCCGAAAGCCGGCCGCCGGGCCGCCCGCGAGGCGCAGAAATCTCTGTTTGAGGCGCAGGCCTTCGAGTTGCCTGCCCTCGACCTCCTCGCCCTCCCCAAGTCGGCCGAGCGCAAATCCTCGGTCAACCTCGGCGCGCTGGAGCAGAACGCCCGCCTGCTCGAAGGCGTGCTCGAGGACTTCGGCGTGCGCGGCGAGATCATCAACGTCCGCCCCGGGCCGGTGGTGACGCTCTACGAACTGGAGCCG
>Ga0210086_1001994_pt1 | contig 10020 bp, 5 predicted proteins | sample China_Galinas_PW_3_FD_184867 | JGI IMG/M metagenome (GOLD analysis project Ga0210086, IMG submission 184867) | Wetland microbial communities from San Francisco Bay, California, USA, that impact long-term carbon sequestration - China_Galinas_PWB_D2... | ecosystem: Environmental > Aquatic > Marine... | reverse complement strand
AATCCACTGCGTAATCTCGTTGTCCACCTCAGCAAAGACGATTCCGATCAAGGCGAGCGCCACAATGATAGCCATGACCGCACGAAGTAGACGAGGTTGATACAGTAAAGGCGTCGCAATCTCCAGCGAGCTGTAGGTTCCGACCACGACACCAATCGAAAGGGCAAAGCTAAAGCCGTGCACACCGGCACCGCCCCAGACATAGAGAATGGCCACCACAATGAAAGTAGTCACGGACGTGAGCACGGTACGCGAGAGCGTCTGGTTCAGACTCGCGTTTATGAGATTGGCATTCAGAGACCCTACACGCCCCTTGTTTTCCCGTATTCGGTCAAACACGACAATCGTATCGTTCAGGCTGTAACCGATCACCGTCAATATCGCGGCGATCATTGGAAGATCGATCTTGAAGTCTGTTAACAGCATTGCCTTGCCTGCGAATGAATCGAAGACGTAGTGGCTCAGTGCGACCAACCCGAGCGTGATGGACACATCATGCACCAAGGCGACGATGGCCGCCAGTCCGTACTCTTTCGTGCCGAACCGCAGCCATAGGTAGCACACAATCGCCCCCAGGGCGACCACAATCGCGAAGATCGCTCGATTCTTCGTCTGCCCTGCGACCTGTGCCTGGAATTGCACGACTTTGGATAGAGACTTCTCGCTTCCCAATGCGGCCTCCACCTGCTTGAGCTCCGGGCGGGCAAGCTGGTCGGCCCATTGGGCGGCGTCGTCCTCATAAAGCAATGAATCATCCACGGCCAATACGCAGAATTGCCGGTAGCCCTCTTCACCGTCCGCACGCGTGACGGATTTCCCAAGCGGAATGACCTTGGACTCACGTGTGCGGTACTGCGCGTTCTCCTGCTGCAATCCTACGTCTCGAAGACGTTTCTTGAATTCGTCAACCGTGAGCGGCTCGTCACGTGCATCGATCGCCACCTGAATGGCCGTACCGCCGCGATAGGCGCGAATGTCAACGATCGCATCGCCACCGATTACATCTTTAAGATACTTATCCTCCGATTCGACGACGAAAAAACGATCCTTGGTGAGTTCGTCGTCCTGCACGATGGAAAAATCCACCGGCCGCTGGACATCCAGCTTATCGCCCAACGTGGCCATGATGGCCGTCCGCACGATGCCGCTGTCGGTCACCACCGTGGCCACTTCATACGAGCGACCGAAGGCGCCTTCCTCCTCCGCCTCTCCCACGCTCTGGACGCGCGCCGTGCGAAGCCGATCCGCGGCGCGTCGAGCCGTGCGCGCCGCGTCGACCACCGCGTTTTTGAAGGCGGTCAGGTTCATCATGCCGGCTTTGCTGTCAAATACCGCATGCGTGCCCTCCACGCGAATACCGCCACGCTCCATCCGATCCTCCACCGTGCCGCGCATCAGCGACACGAGTTGTCCTCCCGTCAGCTCTGCCGATGTCAGCGTAAACTGCCCCGGTATTTCGCCGTCGGACGCCGTGGCGCTTTCCAGAGCGTCGCCGGCCTTTGTCAACCAGGTGTTGGCAGATGAGCCCTCGGTGGAGGTGATCGCATCCGTCATCTCCTTATCCGACATCTGGAATTCGGGCTTCAGGTCGATTTGAACGCTCGTTCCGCCGAGAAACTCGATGTCGTAGAGACGCTCCTTATCTGCCACCGACGTCCCGACGAACAAGGCGACACCGATCACGACGAGCGTAAGGGAAATCGGCCAGAACTTCCTGCGGAGTGAAATCCAGTCGATCGTAGGCTGATGCATGAAGCGCCGCATCGAGAAGTCCTTGAGCGTGCCGGCGTTGATCAGCGTGTTGAATACCAGCTTCGTCACGAACAGTGCCGTGAACATACTGGTCGTGATGCCGATGCCGAGGACGATCGCAAATCCCTTGACTTCTTCACTCCCCACAAATCCGAGCACGACACATGTGATGAGTGTCGTAAGGTTGGCATCGAAAATCGTGGAGAATGCCTTGCCATAGCCGGCGTTGAGCGCCTTCTTGAATACCACACCGCGATCGCGTTCCTCACGAATGCGTTCGAAAATCAGCACGTTGGCGTCGACCGCCATACCAACGGTCAGAATCAAACCCGCGATGCCGGGTAGCGTGAAGGTCGCCTGCAGGAGCGCCATGGCCGCCAGCACGAACAACAGGTTCATCGCCAGGGCGACGTCGGCCATCCCCCCCGCAGCAAGCCCGTAGTAAAGCAGCACGAAGACCGCCACCGCGATGCCGGCGATGATCGTCGCCCGCACACCGTGCGTTCGATTGGTCTCCCCCAGGCTCGGACCGATGGTCTGCTCGCGTAGGGGCGTCTCTTTCAAACGCGCGGGCAGAGAGCCCGCCTCCAGCGTACGCACCAGGTCCTGAACCCGTTCGACCGTGAAACTACCGGAGACCTGGCACCGATTGGTAATGCGTTCGTTGATGTTCGCGTGGGACATCGCGTGGTCGTCAAGAATGATGCCCAACTGACGATTGACGTTGGCGCCGGTCAACTCTCCGAACAGCCGGCCGCCCTGGCCGTCAAGTTCGAAACTCACGACATTCTCGTTGGTCAACGGATTCCGATCCGGATAGGCGTTCACGAGTTTCCACGGCCGCTTGCCGGAACTGCGAAGCAGGCCGTATTGCGAACCGGCATGCGCCAGCACATAATAGTGACCGGCGTACTTCTCCATGATCACCCGCCCTCCCTGTTTTTTCACTTGGTCGAACGCGTCCAGATCCTTGAGGCGCGCAAAGGTTTGAACGTTTTCGATTTGCAGCCAGCGATAGGCGCCGCCGCGCGGACGCGGTCCGTGCTTGGCGAGCTGTTCCGTGTACTTGCTGATCGGTTCCACAATCGGCGGCGCAGTCTGCGAGAGATTCGTGGTATCGCGCGTAGGCAGAATGCGGAACTCGAGGACGCCCGCACCGCGGATCCTCCGTTTCAGGTCGGACGGGTCCTCCAGATCGGCTTTGTTTGACGCCCACTTGTCATACCGTTGCACGACCTCCGTCAGGAGCCGGGTCTTACCTCCCACCGCCGCACCGGTATCATAAGAGGGATGGGCGGCCCGGAGCTTGTCCAACTCCTCCTTCCTGGTCTCTACATTCGTCAGTGCCAGGATATCCGTCATCCGGTCAATGGGCATGCTTGTATCGAGCACGGCGGCCACCGCATCCTCGTAGGCTTGACCCGCAGGCCCTTCAATCGCCGGGTCGCCACCGGCCTGGGCTTCCCTGTAGCGTTCCAACGCCTCTGCGGCAGCCTGGAGTAAAGGCCTTCGTTCTGTCACGCCTCGCACTAGACTGTCGAGAGCCGCTGCTCGTTCGGTCGCCGGCGCGTTCAGCGCCGACTCCAACTCGAACCGCGACACGTTCATCGCCTTCAGGCTCTTGAGCGCGTCGTTGTACGCCTGCCGCCGCTCCAGAACCTCCTTGGGTGGGCGCGGCATGCGAATCTCCAGACGAGTATTGCCAACAGGACGCCACTCGAGATTCAATTGTCCCTGCGGATCGACGCGTTCGCGCAGCACGCTCATCATCTTTGCGGACAACCCGCGCTGCTGGTTCTTATCGAGTCCGGTGGTATCGATCTCAAAAAGCAGACTCGATCCACCCACCAAGTCGATGCCGCCCTTCAGCTTCTGCGAGGGCGGATAAAGAATCACAAGGGATAGGACGACAAGTGCGACCACCAAAAGCCACTTCATTAACCTGTTTGGATCATGCATGTCATTGAGTTCCTTCGGGCGGATTCCAACCGCCGTAATAGACAATCATTTCAGGAACGATCTGTGACGACCGCCCTTTATCGCCAGGATGAGACGAGACGCCAAGAAGAATCAGCCAACCAGCCTGCGCGCAGCTTACGAATGCAGGGCGGGTGGTGCGTGGGCATGGACCTGTGAGGCAAGCGTGGAGAAGACTAGGGGACGAGATCGAAAATGGCTCGCCGCCCCTGCCGGCCGCCAACTCGGGGTGCCTTGCACAAACGCTCGCGAGAGGATCTGCTCGACCGGCCTCGGGCTTTGTACCTGGTATTGCCAGACCGTATGACAGCGTTCCAAAAAGCCGATCGGCAACGGGCACGGACCCAGTTGACCCGGATCTGGCTCGTCATCCGATGCCGACTTTCGACTCTCTGCAAGCTCGGTGTCGGAAACCTGAGGGCCGTCGCTATCCGTGGCGGCACGTTCCCCGGCTAAAGTCGTGGTGTCGACGGGTCGATCCGCCGCCCACCTGTTAAGGGCAGTCGGACAAGCCAGCAGGCAGGCTAACACCCATCCGATCATCTTGTCGTACTTGCCGCACATCGATGTGTGGCATTATAGCGCGTATCGCACCGGCATCAATCGATCCCAAACATCACGTATTGGTAAAGTCAGGGTGCCACGGGCGGCTTGTCCGCCCGTGCCCACACTGGCAGCGAGCTGCCAGTGGCATCCGTCATTCAAAGTTGACCAGTACCAAACATCACGTTCGGACAGGAAAGTATTACTGGAAATGGCGGAGATCGCGCCGGGAGTGGATCCTGAGCTAGCTGATACACAGACCAACGCCACGATTCGACCGATAAGGTCAGGCTGGTGACCACTATCCCCCCGGCGTATCAGAAATCGTCTGAATCATAAAGAAATTCATGGATTCGACCCCTTCGGGCCGTATAATCCGGTAAGCATTTATTTTCGCTGGACATTTACGAGGGCAACGTGGAACGAGGACATATCAAGCAACAGCCGCAGCGGGTCGATGACCTGCATTTTTGCCTGTTTCAGCGACCAATTCACCCGGAGTTGTTCCACATACACCGTGTGAAGCGGATTGAGCAGGCCCGATACCAGGCGGAAATCTGGATTACCGGCCTTGCGCACGTGGTCACCGTCCAGTCGAACGGGCAAGTTCTCACGGAACTGATCGCTGCGGACATGAGCATGCTCCCGAAAGTCGGGCTCGCAACGTCATTCCGCTTTCGAGGCGAACGCGACCACATGCAATCCTTCGGTGATGATCTGAAGTACATTCTTTCCACTCAGGTTGAAAGAATGACACCTCAGCTTTTCCCTGCGACGCACCGCGACTACGTACATTTCGCGCAAAGCCGAGGCCTTTATGTGCCGTTCGAAGAATGGACGCATGACGGGATCACGCCGTTTACCTTCGTGGACTTTGACGCGCGGGACCACGAATTTCACGTACACGCGTTCCATACGTTTCCCGAAGAAACGACGCTATTGAAAACGCAGTCCATTTTTGAGGTCGGCAAGCCGACGCTAACGCCCATCTGGTAGATTGGGCATCGGGACTGACGACGGCTCCCGGTGTGCGTTGCCGCGATGTCCTCCGGCATGCTTCTTCCTGTGCGCCGGCGGCCGGACGGCTCTTTCGCACACAACGAATACCACAGACCAGGCCGGAAGCGCAGGATGACGATATCACGGACATCCTACCGGTATGAGCAGTCGACATTTCCTTCGTACTCGATCAGCCCGATTTCCGATAAGACTAGGGAAACCAGACTTGGCACCTTGTCTCCCTAGTGTGGATTGATAATGGACGCGAGATTGTCTCGACGAGGGTTCCTCAAAGCGACGGCATCCGTCACGGGTGCCTCGCTTCTTCCTCCGCAGGTGCTCGACGCCGGCCCAACTCGCCTCGCCATGCCACCGGGCGTAGCCAGATCGCGAGTTGCCAAACTCGAGTCCGCCAAGCTTGTGAGCGGCCGCACTGTTCACGAACAGCTTCTCAGGGAGGGTCTTGCGGTTGCCATGAGGACCCTGACCGGGTCGGGCGATGTTTCCGAGGCTTGGCACAGAATACTGAAGCCGTCCGATTCGGTCGGAATCAAATTCAATCGTTCGGCACAAGACACGATCGGGACAACGCCATCTGTTGCTGCGGCGATCGTCGAGTCGCTCTTGGCCGCCGGCTTTTCCCCGGAGAGGATTTCGTGCCTGGAAGCGCCCGACGATTTGACGCGCCGATTCCATCTTCGAACACCGCGCACCGGTTTCAATGAGACCCGCTACGACTTTCGCAGCGGCAGGGACCAGCTCGCCGCCGCACTTGACGACGTGACGGCAATCATCAACGTGCCCTTTCTCAAAACGCACAATATTGCCGGGATGACCTGTTCGCTAAAAAACCTGTCTCACGGGCTCATCAAGCACCCGGCACGGTATCACACCAATGGCTGCTCACCATTTATCGCGGACATCGTCGGCCTGCAGCCGATCCGCTCGAAACTTCGATTGAACATCATCGATGGGCTTCGTGTGGTCTACGAAGGCGGTCCGTCAGCGGCTTTGGAGAACATCGAGGACGCCGGCGTCCTCTGTTTGTCGTCCGATCCGGTGGCCGCGGACACTGTTGCACTGAGTCGACTCGACGCAATTCGTCGCACCCACGCGCTACCACCGATCGCGGTGAAGGACGGATTCCTGCCGTATCTTGCAGCAGCACATGAGAATCGGCTCGGAATCGCCCTCCCGTTCGGTATTGACACAATCGACGTACGGCTCTAGACGAGTCGACCCTAGTTGAACGCGTACGTTTTTGTTTACCGAAAGGTTCGGATTGTGATTGACAACCTTGCCAAGTCCGAGTACTATTTCTTTAGGTGATGTGGCTGATTCGGCTTCTACGCTGGCTGGTGTCGGCGGCCTGAGTCGAGTGGCGGGTTTATTAGCTCGTATTCTGATTGTTTCGTAGCCTTTGGTATAATATATATATTTTTCGTTTTCCATCTGTCCGCCCATAACCACGCCGCCTTTTTTTGCTGACGCCATCGGTCCAAAGCGTCGCAGTTGGTATGTCGTCAGCGCCCGTTACCCTATTGCTAAGTTGAGTCATCACGGCTGGCCAGTCGTTGACTTTCGGTGCGTTATCGGTCTTATGAAGGCTGGCGCATCGGTTTGGACTTATACCGTAATTCTTGTCTTGTCCGTGCGGGAATGGCTGTGGACCAACCCGTAGGGGCACCAGGGGGTGTATTGCCGTACGCGGCCGTCGCGCGCGTTAGGCAGACGACCTGGCTCGCTGGAGGGACTTCGCGTTGGCTCGACCCGCCAATGGCCAAGCGCGCGGAGCAAAGAGGATCAGCGGGCGGTTGATTGGGAACAGCGACGACAAGGGAGAGTTAAAGTGAAAAAGAGACTACGGGGCTTTACGCTTATTGAGTTGCTCGTCGTGATCGCAATTATCGCGCTGCTGATCTCGATTCTGCTTCCCAGCCTTTCGCGTGCAAGGGAGCTGAGCAAGCGTCTGGTGTGCATGTCCAATATCAAGGGATACGGCACATCCTGCAAAATCTACGCGAATGACAATTCAGAGTTGTGGCCCGTGCCACCGTTTGATCCCGGGCTGCTGATTGACAACCAAATGACGTACTACACGAAGCCGGACCATAATACCGGTAACACACCTCACCGCGGGCAGGTTGGACTTGACCGGGACCAGGACAGTTACTCACAGGCGCCGGATGCCAGCACACAGGTATCCGTGACCAGAGCGTTCTGGATGCTCGTCCGTAACGGTAATGTGACGGTCAAACAGTTCATCTGCCCGAGTAGTTCGGACCAGGAAGATCCGACCGAGAGTCTCGACCTTTACTACGATTTCACGGATTACTCGAACATCAGCTATGGCTATCAGGTTCCCTTCGGACCACGCGACACCGCTCCGCGTGAGGGTATGGACAACCGCCAGGCGGTGGCGGCAGACAAGGGCCCATTCTATACGACCCCGTCCGAACCCAATTGGGAAGGACCCGATAGGGAGCTCCTTACGACTGACGATTCGCCCAAGGATTGGCGGGCGTACAATTCGGCGAATCACGGCGGTCGTGGCTCGGGCGAGGGGCAAAACGTCTTGTTCGCAGATGGTCATGCCACGTTCGGGCGGACTCCGACAGTCGGCATCGACAACGATAACATTTACACCTATATGGAGTTCGATTGGACGAATTTCCCCAACAACATCATTCACGGTCTTGTCCCGGCCGGGATTGACCAATCGCCCTACCCGGGCCAGGAGGCGTTCGGTAACAATTTCCAACTGGACTACTCGTCAACGGATTCGCTCATCTATCCGTAGGGCATGACGATTCGATAGGAGTTGATCCTCGGGGCGGTGAGTCAGTTTCAGACTCACCGCCCTTTTCTTTCTGTGGACACGGCGGGTCCGCCGAGTTGGCTGCGGGTGAACTCATGACCGGGACTTCCACGGCCCACACATCCAAAATCCGCCGAGGTGCCATCGGCGTGCTGATGCGGAATAATCGTTACCTGATGATTCGCCGCGCGCCCGGCGTCGCCAAACCAGGCATGTGGTGCTTTCCAGGCGGTCATCTGGAAAAAGGTGAGACCTCACGTATCGCGGTCGAGCGTGAGTTGGCCGAGGAGCTCGGCTTGCTGGTCCGCGCCGAGAAGCGGGTTGGATCCGTCAGGGTGTTGGACTCGCGCCATGTGCTTGCCGTCTGGCTGGTATCACACATTGGCGGCGAAATGCGCCTGGCGGAGGCCGAGATATCCGAAACTCGCTGGCTCACGCCGCAGGAGGTTCTGACAATTCCCCATTCGATTCCTTCGAACAAGCACGTGCTCCACTTGCTCGGCGCTTGCTAGCACGAGCCATCCCACCCACCGTCAGCCGCCGCCGACCAGGTGAATCGACAATGTCGACACGCGCTCCGGATGCACCGGGTCACCCACCACAACCACGGTTTCGTCCCCTGCAAGACCGTAGCGCGCGGATAGCATCGCCTCCAGTTCACCCCAAGGCGCCGGGTCGCCCCTCAATCGAGATTCAATGAGCAGCGGTTCCACGCCTCGCAAGAGTGCCATACGCCGGCACATGCCGACATGGGTACACAACGCCACGATTTGCTGTGCGGGGTTGTTCTTGCTGACCCAGCGTGCCGTCCGACCGGTGCGGCACCATACCGCCAGCAGTGCGGCGCGCAGGTCGCGGCCGACCACGGCAGCACTCCGCGCCACGGCCGCCGCACGCCGGTCCGCTTCCGGCAAGTCCGGATCCAATCCGGTCGCTGCACCTGCCGGGTCGTGCCCGCCCTCCGATTCGTCGTGCTCGACCTGTCGCGAAATGTTTTCGAGCATTTTTACGGCTGAGACCGGATGGCGTCCCACCGCAGACTCCGCGGACAGCATGACGGCATCGGCACGCTCGAGCACGGCGTTGGCCACATCACTGACCTCAGCCCGGGTGGGGACCGCTTCTTCCACCATGCTCTGTAACATCTGGGTCGCGATGATGACCGGCTTTCCCCTTTGATGGCACCGGCGCACCATCCGCTTCTGGAGCATCGGGATGCGCCAGACGTCTATCTCCACGCCCAGATCGCCGCGTGCGACCAGGACCGCGTCGGCAGCGTCGATGATCGGATCGAGCCTTTCGATCGCCTCACGAGTCTCGATTTTGGCCACGATGGGAATGTCGGCATCGTGATCCGCCAGCAACACCCGCAGCAATTGCAGATCGTCGGGACGGCGTACGAAAGACATGGCGATATAGTCGAATCCGTGCCGCACCGCCCAAATCGCGTCTGCCCGATCTGTGTCACCCAACGCGGGAAGGGACGTGTCCGTGTCGGGTAGAATGACGCCCTTGCGCGATTTGATGGTGCCACCGACCTCGCACACGCAGCGGAGAACGTCGGGTTCCTTTTCATCGACGCGCAAGCGGATAAGTCCATCGTCTATGAAGACGCGATGCCCCACCTGCACGTCGTCGATGATTTCCGGATGATTGAGAGAGAACCTCGATGCGTCGCCTACGACGGCGGCACGCTCGATCACACATGTCGCACCGGCTGCGATTTCCGACGGATCCTCGTCGATTTCACCGAGGCGAACCTTCGGACCCGGGAGATCGGCGAGTAGGCCAATGTATTTGCCACTTTGTCGGACAGTCTCTCGAACGGTCGCGAGCATCTGATCTCGCCCCTCGCCGCGGCTGTGCGAGAGGTTGAACCGAATCAAGTCGACGCCGGCGTCGATTAGTCGCGAGAGCACGTCCGGCGGATC
>Ga0210086_1001993_pt1 | contig 10022 bp, 13 predicted proteins | sample China_Galinas_PW_3_FD_184867 | JGI IMG/M metagenome (GOLD analysis project Ga0210086, IMG submission 184867) | Wetland microbial communities from San Francisco Bay, California, USA, that impact long-term carbon sequestration - China_Galinas_PWB_D2... | ecosystem: Environmental > Aquatic > Marine... | reverse complement strand
TCGAGAAGATCGAGGACCACTACAAACACCCGCCCGCCTGAGGCAATCGACACCCCGTGCCAGGAGGCCCCATCCCTTGTATAATTAGGGAACGGGGGGACCCGCGCTGCGTTAGTAGCGCACCAACTCCAGCAACGGAGGTCCACCCATGAAAGTCAAAAACGCAATGCATAAGGGCGCTAACTGGGTCGGCCCGGACACGCCTATCACTGACATCGCCAAGATGATGCGCGAGCGCGATATCGGTTCCATTCCGATCGGCGAAAACGATCGGCTTATCGGCATGGTCACCGACCGCGACATTGTGTGCAACGGATTGGCACAGAACGGGTTCGACGCCCGGCGTACGACGGCGCGCGAGGTGATGACGCCTGGCATCCACTGCTGCCGCGAGGACGATGACCTCGCCAAGGCGATCCACCACATGGTGGAGTTGCAGATCCGCAGGCTCCCGGTCATCGACCAGAGCAAGCGGATGGTCGGCATCCTCAGCCTCGGCGACGTCGGCGAGGCGGCATCGAGCGAGCTCCTGTCCGAACACGTCAGGAGCGTCTCGGCGCACCACTGAATAGGCGTGGCGTAGCCAGCGCAGCGGTGACCCGGAGCGGGTTACGCCGCTGCCGTTGGCGCGCCGGGCTCCGGCGGCCGCTCCAGAATATGAAGAATGCGGTGGCGCTCGCGCGGCACATCGCTTGGCTTACCTGCGCGTTCGGGAATGTCGTGCAGATGGACGTCGACCGCATGGCGTTGCAGGATCTCAAGCGTGGTGTTGGCGTGCTCCGGATCGCGCGCTCTGACCCACAGCAATAGGCCGCCATGCTGCAGATGCTGATCGAGATGCTTGGCATGCTCGTGGCCGATGAACCGCGCGAGTGCGGCCCCGACGAGGCCGCCGGCACCGCCCGCAATGGCCGCCGCGGCAACGGCGCCGAGCAACGTGCCGCCTGACGCCACCACCGCGACGCTGCCGACGATGGCCGGTACATAGATGCCGGCGCCGATGACGGCACCCTCCGCATCGCCGATCGTTTCCTCCGGCACGTAGCCGATCCGCGGAGCCTCGGGATCATCCATGAACTCTCTGGTCGAGCCGTAGGCGTGCCCGAGCTTGGCGACGATTGTGTCCTCATGGGCGAGCACGTTGAGGTCGACGGGATCGAATCCGGCCGACAAGAGATCGTCGATCGCGGCTTGGAACGATTTGGCGTCGTGGAAGACCGCAACGGCTTCCGTCCGGCACAGGCTGTAGTCGCGTTCTGACATAGGGGGCCTCCAGTCTGCGGCGATGGCCGGCCGAGGCCCGCGGGCGGGAATATTTAGGGAACCACGGGTCAGAGGCTCTTCGGCACGCCGCCCATGTCCCGAGACTAGCACTTATTTCGGGTGCTGCGTACGCGTCTTCGCCGCCATTTCGGGAGCAGCGCTGCCGCCGGCATCTATGAAGGGACGGAACATCCTGCGGTACTGGCCCGGGGTGAGGCCGGTCGTACGTTTGAAGAGCCGCCGGAGGAAGGCCAGGTTTTCATAGCCTAGGTCTGCGGCGATCTCTTCGAACGAGGCATCCTCCATCTCCAGTTGGCGTTTGGCCTCTTCGACGCGCAGGTTCTGCACATAGTTGATGAGCGTGGTGCCCGTGGCGGCCTTGAAGCGCCGTTTGAGGGTGCGCTCCGGAACACCGGCGATCGACGCAACTTGGGTCAAGGCGTTGGATTGGCGGTAGTGCTTACCGAGCCACTGCTCGCATTGCCGCACGGCGGAGTCGGCGTGTGGCTGGTGGCGTATCAAGGCGGCGTAGGGGAGTTGCCCTTCGCCGTGCCACTTCAACAAATAGACCTTGGCAATGCGCAAGGCCTCTCCGGGGCTTAAGTGACGCGAGATGATGTGGATGGCGAGATCGTGCCAGGACGTAGTGCCGCCCGCTGTCACGATGCGTCCGGCAGGATCGGCAAAGACGAGCGCTGCTTCAGGCCGAAAGCGAATTTTCGGGTAACTGGTGCGGAAGAGATCCTGAAACCCCCAATGGGACGTGGCCTCCTTGTTGTCGAGGAGCCCCGTCGCGGCCAGCATCACGGACCCCGAGCACGCCGAGTAGATGGTGCTGCCGGCGCGATAGCGTCGCCGGATCCAATCCAGGAGCGTTGGGTAGCGTCCTCTGAGATCATTGTCGGGTGCCAGCCACAGCTCCGGCAGAATGACGATGTCGGCGGCGGGATCATCGGTGATGTCCACATCAGGTGTGACCGGCACCCGGTTGCCGCAAGCAAAGGGCTCGCGAGACAGCGCCACGATCCGAGGGCGTATCGAATGCTGCTGGGGCGCGGTCCCGGCAAGCTGCTGCCAGAGGTTCCCGGCGGAGGCGAGCACATCGACCATGCCGTACAGCGCCGAGCCCGCCGTCTCGGGCACGGCGACGATCAAAGCCTCTACCGTCGAGGGTCCCTGGTCCATGGGCGCGATCTTGGCACGAATCGACCTTCTTTGATGAAAATCGATCTGAGGAGCGGGAATGCCTATCCCTACCTTGAGTCCAGCAGCCGCCGTGGCGGCGGCTGACCAACCCTTGGAGGTAGACGATGAACATGCAGCAAGCGATCAGCCAGCCGACGTCCGTAAACGGTCTCGACGTCCAGGCGGCCTTCGACACAGTCGACGCCATCAAGGCCGACAACGGTCTTGCGAAATTCGAGTTTCGCGCACGGAATGCCTGGATCAGCGGCGGCACGAACCGCTCGACGATCCGCGACTTCTATGGCGCCGGGCGCGAAGACGAATCTCGGACGGAGGCTTTCGAGTTTACGAATGGCGAGCCGCCAATCCTGCTCGGCAACAACGAGGGGGCCAATCCCGTCGAGTTTCTCCTGCATGCCTTGGCAGGCTGCGTCACGACCACGCTCGTGCTGCACGCGGCGGTGCGCGGCATCACCATCAACGAGCTGTCCACCGAGCTCGAAGGCGAACTCGATGCTCGCGGCCTGCTCGGGCTCGATGAGTCCGTGTCACCGGGTTATGAGCAAATCCGCATCCGCATGCACATCGTGGCGGACTGCTCGGATGATGCGCTTGACGATTTATTGGCCTTTACGCGGACCCATTCGCCGGTGTGCAACACGGTCTGCCGACCGGTTCCCGTCATGATCGAGCGGGTCAAGGCCTAGACATGACCACTCAGGCGCGGCCCGTTCGGGCCGCGCCTAAATCGCGGCGGCCATCTCGGCGAGTTTGGCGATGGTGTTCATGTTGCGCGCGGTGCCCGCCTTGGCCGCGGGGATCTTCAGCTTGGAGGTCCCCATGCCGTCCGGATAGTGCACGTAGATCTCACGCCGCCCGAGCCGCACCTCCTCGTTCTTTTGCCCGGACAGAGTCTTCAACGTGTCGCGGGGGGGGCGGCTCATCGAGAAAAATCGCAACGGTCCATTTCGCTGCGGCCTTCGGAAAGGGATTTCCGGCAAGCACCGCGTCCATCTCGGCGGCCGTGCGCACGAGCACGCCGACCGGCTTTCCCGCGTAGGACTGCAAGGCGCCTTCGAGGCGCGCCTTTACCCGCGCTTCCGTCTGGCGGCTCGAGAACACCGCATTGCCCGAGGCGATATAGGTCCTGACGGAGGTGAAGCCTGCGGCCTCGCACATACGCACGAGTTCGGTCATCGGCAATTTGCCGGTACCGCCGACATTGACGGCCCGCAGCAAAGCGACGAAGGCCGTCACCGCGTCATCCGTCTATTTGGGGCCGAGATAGGGGTCGTTGTAGCGAGCGTCGACGCACGCCACGCCGTTCCAATAATGATACTCGCCGCAGCTCAAGGGACGCAGCGGCACGACGACCACGCCGTCATCCGTGTCCACGACGACACCGCCCTCGACAGCGGGCGGGGCAGCACCCGGCAAGACGCCGTAACGCCGCCAGTAGCGCTTTCGCCAGCCCACCGTCTCAGCAAGGCCGGAACCCACATGCGAAGAAGCAATGCCGGGCAGGGGCGCAGCATTCGCGCTGCCGCTGCCGAGGACAAGACCGCAAGCGAGACAAGCGCTCGCGAAAATCAGGAACTTACGCATTTGACGCTCCGTCTGTCGTTTCCTGCTCTTCTTACTAACGAACCTGGCCGGCCCTGGTTCGAAACAGGCGTGGCAGGATCAACAATTGGTTTCTGAGGAGCGGTCAGGGACGGCTCTCGATGGCCGCGGCGAGCCGGTTGCCGACCGAGGCGAGCAGCATCTCGTAGGCGCGGTCTGCGATCTCTTCCAGGGACTTCGTCCTGGCAAACATCGCTTTGGCCTTCGCCGTAAGCTCGTCGCGGCTCGGCATATGCGGCACATGCGGCAGCTGCACGGTCGCCAGCATCTCGGCCGTGCGATCGTGGGCGCGGGCGAGCCGCTCCCGCAGGGCTGCCAATTCCGCACCGTGCAGGGCCGATGCGATGGACTGCGCGATCCGGTCCGAGTTGAAATGCCCCGCGAGCTGCTCAGCCGCCCGGTTGATGACGCTGGCGCCGAGACCATGCTCGTTCCGCACGATCTGCTTGGGGGGCATTCTCAAGCCCCACACAATGCCGACCCAGGAGAGGCCTTTAAGGATGTAATAGGTCGGGTCGATCTCCCACCAGCGGAAGCCCTGCCGGACGCTTGATTGGAAGGCGTGGTGGTTGTTGTGCCAGCCTTCGCCCATGGTGAAGATGGCGAGCAGCCAGTTGTTGCGGGAATCGTCGCCTGTGACGTAGCGCGTGCTGCCGCGCACATGGGCGAGCGAATTGATGCAGAAGGTGGCGTGATAAACGAGCACCGTGCTCCAGAAGAAGCCGACGAACAGGCCGGGCCACCCAGCGATGAGGAAACACAGACCGGCGAGGACAATTGCCGGCACGATCTCGAATTTGTGCAGCCACCGCATTTCCGGATAGCGCATGAGATCGGAGACCGTCGTCTCGTCGAACGTGTCATGCCGCCGCGAGAAGATCCACCCCAGATGGCTGTAGATAAAGCCGGTGTGCCGCGGCGAATGCACGTCCTGCTCGGTATCGGAGTGCAGGTGGTGGTGCCGGTGCTTGGCCGCCCACCACAACACGCTCTTCTGCGCGCTACTCTGGGCGAGGACGGCGAGGATGAAGCGGAAGGTCCGGCTGGTGGAATAGGCGCGGTGCGAGAACAGGCGATGGTAGCCGGCACCGATGGCGAAGATGCGCAGCCAGTAGAGCGTCACGCCAAGGATGACGGCCGGCCAGGTGACGCCGGACCAGATCGCCCCGAAACAGGCGAGATGAACCAAGACGAAGGGTATGGCGGACGGGTAGATGATGTCGTCATGCTCATCATCTCGGGTGATGTCCGTGGACATAAGTGCGGAATCCTTTTCTCGTTGCTTGGCTCTATTTAGCGGGTTTTAGGGGGAAAAGGCCAGTGCCGGGCCGAATAGTCCCTCTATCTGGGGGCCCGGGGCAGCCTATACAAGCAGGGCGGTAGCCACGGCAGGGGCGCACCGCGCCGCCATTTCGACTGATTCGGGGGCACAATCGATCATCTCGGCGAAATCTCGATAGGGCCGGCTGAGCCGCTCGGACAAGCGCTTGGCGAGAAAGCGCCCGCAGCCGGCGCCGATCACCGGCGCCTTGGGGCCGAGTGCCTCCCGTTCGACCAGCCCGCGCGCCGCGGCCTCGATCTGGTCGAGCTGGCGCCGCGCAAAGAAATGGGCAAGCGCTTTCCAGGCGATGAAGTCCGCTTCCTCAGCGTCGCGTCCCAGCATGCGTGCAAGCCGGCCTGCGCTCTCGTCCAGTCTCTTGCCGCGTTGATCGGCCGCGGGGTATGGGTCGGCATCCTCGGGCAGGTCGCCGGTCAAGCGATAGACGTCGGCCACGGTGGCGAAGCGCTCGGCAGCGACGCCTTGCATGCGGCCCTTGAAGGGCGCCTCTTGCGCAATGGCCATGACCGGCGTGCGCACCACCCCGCCATAGATCAGCTCGCCCTCGGTGAGCCGCTCGCCGTCCGTGAGGCCGCGGGCAGCGGGCGCGCCGTTCTTTAGCGGAATGAGGTCCGTCGTCGTGGTGCCGACATCCACCAGAAGGCCGTCTCCACTTAACTTCGCAGTGAGCGCAGCGCTCGCATGCCAATTGGCCGAGGCAACGTCCTGCCAATGCGCGCGCACCGCGTCGGCGCCGATTAGGCCGTCGCGCAGGCTATAGAACAGCGTGTCCTCGCCGGTGGCCTTGCGCATCAGCCCGACGAGGTAGGCGACGCCTGCCGCGCGCGAGGGGAACACGTCGGAGAGCTCCCCGGTCATGGTCACCGCGTGCCGCCCATGAGCCGGGCATGCCTTGAGCGCCTCGTCCAAGGCCTGGTTGAACTTGGCGGGATCGGCGATCAGCGGGCACGGCAGCTGCCTCACCGCGACGATACGGCTGCCTTGCGCCTGCGCCAGCTTCAAATTGGCGCCGCCCAAATCCCACCCAAAAACCGCTGCCATTCAGCCCTCAATTTGCCAGTAGGATATTTCAGGTCATGATAGGGATAAGCATCGGAAGACAGGCAATGCCAGGACCCACGGCCATGACGGTTCAGTCCGAGGCAGTCTCGGCGAGTCCCTCAGGCGATTTCGCCATCATCCCCGTGATCGACCTCAAGGATGGGTTAGTCGTCCACGCCCGCGCCGGCAAGCAGGCGCATGCTGGCAAGCGAGCCGAATACCGGCCGATCGCCACCCCGTTCGGGCCGCCCCACGACGCTGTGGCCATCGCCCGGGCGCTTCTCGGCATCACCTTCTCGCCCATCCTGTACGTCGCCGATCTCGATGCGATTTTGGGTCGCGGCAACAATTTCGACCTGTGCCGCGAGCTGGCTCATGCGTTCCCCAACACGACGCTGTGGATCGACGCGGGCTTCTCCGACGTGACCGACTGCGCCTTCTGGTTGCCTCTCGGCGCCACCCTAGTGATCGGCAGCGAGAGCGTCGCCAGCCTCGAGGCCTGGGACAATATCCGCGCGAGCTTCGGCTCAAGCATCGTCCTGTCTCTCGATTTCGACGAGCAGGGCTTGCGTGGCCCACAAGAGGTCATGACCAATCCTGCGCTCTGGCCCGACCGGCTCATCCTGATGAGTCTCGGCCGCGTCGGCACGGAAGGTGGGCCGGACCTCGAGCAGTTGCAAGCGACGCGACGCCTTGCCGGCGATCGCGCAGTGTTCGTCGCCGGTGGGGTGAGCAATCTCGACAACGTCGTGCAGGTGGCGGGGCAGGGCGCGCGCGGCGTGCTTGCCGCCACTGCGCTGCATTCCGGCGCGATCACCCAAAAAGAAATCGCCGCCCTCTTGCGAGAGCGGCGATCTCAAACTTGAGGGCGGTTAGCCCGTATTCTCTAGAAACCGAGTTTCTGCAGCCACCGCCGAATCGGGCCCGGACCATCACTTCCGCCGGGTTCGTCCCGACCTGGGGGTTCTCCCTTTCAGCCAGCGGCGAAGGGATGGTGAGCCGAGTCCTTCTGAGCGGTCACGTCGGAGGCCTTGGGCTCGCCCTTGACGGCACGCTCGATGGCTTCCTTGGTGGCGCGATAGTTGAAGTCCTGGATCTTCTTGTCGTCTTTGGCTTCCCAGTGGATGAACACGCCAACGCAGACATAGAGGTCGTCTGCCTCGTTGGCGGGGATCACACCCTCGGCCACGGAGTCAGCCACGGCCTTGGCCACGGCATACTGCGCAGGACCGAACATCTGCACGGCCTGACGTGCGTCCTTGATCGTCACCTTGTTGTAAAGGATGGTCGGAGGCTTGCAGAGCAGGTTCGGCGCAACCACCGCAAGCAGCGTGGTGAAGCCGTCTTTGTTGTTGGTCAGCGCATTGCAGAAAGCCGTCTCAACGGCACTGCCGCGCGGGCCAAGCAGCAAATCGATATGTGCAACCTCGTTACCGTCGCCGACGAGCGATTCGCCGACACAAACACCAGTGATTTTGGCCATGAGCCAACCCCTCCCTAGTACTGAGACGTGGTCAAAAGAAACGAAACGGCGCCACCGGCCCATAGCCCGGCGACAAGCCGACGAAAGTGCTTTGGGATATGCGCCTCCGTCCGCAACTCCTGGAAAGAAGCTCCGCGGGGGGGAACATAAGCCGGGGCTGGAAGGATCGGCAAGTCGATTATTGGCTGTTTCGCCTCGCCGGAAAATCTTCCTTATCCCGGCGTTTACTGCCGTTGGAGCGCAGCGGCAAACAAGGTGGCCACGGTAAGATCGGCTGAAGTCCCTGGATTCAGGTTTCGTTCCTTCAACGAACGGTCGAAAGCGGCGAGCGGCGCGGCCATGTCGTCGGGCGTGTTGCATTGCGAAAGCCCCGCTTCGATCGGCCGCGCCTCGTCGCGCACCTCACTTGCGATGTCTCCGCCGAACTTGCGCTCGATGAGGGTGTCCGGGATGTGGGCGAGAAAGCCGAGATAGACATAGGTCGTAACCCCCGGCACGTCGCCCCAGCGCGTCCTCCCGCCATCCAGCCATTTGAGGCCGAGATCGAAGACATCGACGAAGCCGTGTGTGTAGTTCCAGGCGATGCGGTCGCGGGCCTCGGCCGCGCGCATGGCCTCCAGCAGGGTGGCATCAGGCTCATTGGCCACGTCATGCTCTGGCGCGCGCCCCAATCCGCCCGGCTCTGCAATCCGGATGGCGCGATAGGCCGCACGGGCGTCGCCCACATCGAGGCTCTCGAGGACCCGGGTGAGCCGGTCGTGCAAATCCCCGTCGCCGGGATCGAGCGCGGCCTGGGCGAGGGGGGCTGCCAGCAGGACGATACCGAGATTGGTGTTCTGCCCGACCGCGTCTCTCGTCGCCGCCACCGCGCCCTCGATCCGCGCCCCCAGCGAAAGGCCTGCTGCGCCGATCAACGGCGCGGCCGCGGCGGCGCTTGCCTCGAAATCGGCCACGTTCATGCGGTGCCCGTCAGCGAAGCGGTGCACATTGCCTGGCTTCAGCGCGTCGAGCTCGGCAAGGCAAGCGTCATGGAAGCTTTGCGCGACGGCCTCGGGCTTGAGCGGCCTGGTCAAGCGCCCTCGTGGGTCTTGCGGCGGGCAGGCGGCAGCGCCGCATCGAGAAACGCGTCCACCACATGGTCCGAGATGCGAAAACGGCTCACTCGCTGCAACCCGTTCCACGCCGGCATGGAGTTCACCTCGAGCACCAAGAACTGCCCATCAGGGGCCTGAATGATGTCGACGCCGGCATAGTCGGCGCCGATGCAGGCAGCGGAACGCACCGCGAGGTCGATGAGTTCCTGGCTGGCGATGGCGGCCTTGGCCTTCGCGCCTTGCTTGATGTTGGTGATCCAGCTCGATCCATGCCGGATCATAGCGGCGATGACCCGGCCTGCGCAGACAAAGAGCCGCCAGTCCTGATGGTGCGCTTGGGCCCCCGGCACGAACTCTTGCAGATAGTAGACCCCGCTCACCTCCTCGGGCGGCGCCAGGTCGGCGACGGAGGCGATCAGACGCAAGCCGTTGCCTTGCGCCCCGAACAGGGGCTTCTGCACGAGACGATGACCTTCAGCGACGAGGCGCGCCACGATCTCTTCCGCCTCGCTGCGGTTGACGCCGGCGAAGGTGCGTGGTGTCGGCAGTCCTTCCTTTTGCAGGAAGAACGTCGTGGTGGACTTGTCGACGCAGCGCTCGATGGCGCGGGCGTCGTTCCACACTGTCACGCCGAGCTCGCGCAAGGCATGCAGCACCCCGAGATAGAGAGTCACCTCCTCGAAGCTGCCCCCAGGGATGAAGCGCACGAAGGCGCCTTCGGGGCGATGGTTGCCGAGGCCAGGAATGGCAAGCCCCGTCGCCGTCTCGGTCGAGAAGCCGCATGACGGGAGCGGCGCGACCAGAGGCTGAATGCCGTGCCGCTTGAACGCCCTCAGCAGGCTCTTGCCATGCCAATCCCGTCCGTCGCCGAACAGGACGATGGACGAGTTGGTGGACGTCTCTTGAGCCATAGAGGTCAGGAAGAGAAGGACCGCTGCAGCACAGCGTCGTCGATCTTGCCACCGTGGAAGCTCTCGCCTGTCTTGAGCGAGGT
>Ga0210086_1001989_pt1 | contig 10033 bp, 6 predicted proteins | sample China_Galinas_PW_3_FD_184867 | JGI IMG/M metagenome (GOLD analysis project Ga0210086, IMG submission 184867) | Wetland microbial communities from San Francisco Bay, California, USA, that impact long-term carbon sequestration - China_Galinas_PWB_D2... | ecosystem: Environmental > Aquatic > Marine... | reverse complement strand
GCGGGTGAGGAAGCTCGGTCCGAACAGCGAGAAATGGATGTGGGCCGGCCGCCAGGCGTTGTGGTGGTTCTTCCACGGATAGGCGCCGGGCTTGACGCTGGTGAAGCAGTAGCGGCCCGCGGCGTCGGTGACGCAGCGGCCGGCGCCGGAGAAATTCGGGTCGATTGGCGCCGGGTGCTGGTCCTTGACGTGGACGTAGCGGCCGGCTGCGTTGGCCTGCCAGATCTCGAGCAACGTGTTCGGCAGCGGCCGGCCATCCTCGTCGGTGACCTTGCCGGTGACGATGATCCGCTCGCCGAGCGGCTCACCGCCATGCTGGCGGGTGAGGTCGGGGTCGGTCTCCCGCACGCTCTCGTGACCATAGACCGGACCGCTCAGCTCGGAGATGGTGGGATCGAGGCCGATCAGCGGGCGCGTCGGGGCGCGCAGGACCGTCGACTTGTAGTCGGGAAAAAGCGACGGCGGGTCGACCGTCAGGCTTTCGCGCGGATAGATCATACTCATTTGTCGTTTCCTTCTATTTCCGGTCGACAGCCTCGAAGGCCATGGCGGCGCCCTGGCCGACGCCGACGCACATGGTGGCAAGGCCATAGCGGCCGCCGCGCTTCGGCAGTTGCTGCGCCACCTCGGCAGCAATGCGCGCGCCCGACATACCGAGCGGGTGGCCGAAGGCGATGGCGCCGCCGTTCGGATTGACGTGCTCGGAGTCATCGGCCAGCCCGAGCTGCCGAAGGCAGGCTAGCGACTGGCTGGCGAACGCCTCATTGAGTTCGATCAAATCGAGGTCGGCGACCTTCAGTCCCAGACGATCGAGGAGCTTGCGGGTGGCTGGCACGGGACCGATCCCCATGATGCGGGGCGGGACACCGGCGGTCGCCATGCCGAGCACCTTCACCAGCGGCCTCAGGCCACAGCGCTCCATCGCCTCGGCCGAGGCGACGATCAGCGCCGCCGCGCCGTCATTGACCCCGGAAGCATTGCCGGCCGTCACCGTTCCGCCCTCACGGACGATCGGCTTCAGCTTGGCCAAGGCCTCGAGCGTGGTATCGGGCCGCGGATGCTCATCGCGATCGACGATCGTCGGCCCCTTCTTCCCCGGCACTTCGACGGGCACCATCGGGCCGTCGAAGGCGCCGGTCTCCCCGGCGGTCTTCGCCCGCTGCTGCGAGCGCAAGGCAAACGCATCCTGGTCGGCGCGGCTGACCTGAAACTCCTCGGCGACATTCTCCGCCGTCTCGGGCATGGAATCGACGCCGTACTGCGCTTTCATCAGGGGATTGATGAAGCGCCAGCCGATGGTCGTGTCGTGGATCTCGGCGGAGCGCTGGAAGGCGACCTCGGCCTTGCCCATGACCAGCGGCGCCCGCGACATCGACTCGACGCCGCCGGCAATGGCGAGGTCGATCTCCCCGGCCTTGATGGCGCGCGCCGCGTAGCCGACCGCGTCGAGGCCGGAGGCGCAGAGCCGGTTGATGGTGGTGCCGGGCACGGTCTCGGGCAGTCCGGCGAGAAGCAACGCCATGCGAGCGACGTTGCGATTGTCCTCGCCGGCCTGGTTGGCGCAGCCGAGCACCACCTCGTCCAACGCTTCGGCGACGGCCGGATAGCGCGCGATGAGGGCGCGGATTGGCACCGTCGCCAGATCGTCGGTGCGCGCCTTCGCCAGATTGCCCCCATAGCGGCCGATCGGTGTGCGTGCGGTGGCGCAGATGAAGACCTCGCGGGTCATGCGTCCTCGCCTCCGTGGGCGCGGCGGGTGCGGGCGTGCAGTTCCCGCAGCACACCGAGCTCGCTGTCGGTGGGCGGCGGCGTCTCCTCGATGCGGTCGGCGAAGGCGAGCGGCCAGCCGCAGTTCTCCTGAAGCTGGTTTCTGCCGACACCGGGATGGATCGACACCACGGTCATTTCGCGGCTCTCGGCGTCCGGCTCGAGCACGCAGAGGTCGGTGATCAGCCGGGTCGGACCCTTGGTCTCGACGCCAAGCGCCTCGCGGCTTCCCGGGCCGCTGCCGTGGCCGAGCGAGGTGATGAAGGGAAGCTCGTCGACGAAACCGCGCTTCGACATCGCCATGGTGATGAAGATCTCGCCGCAGTGGATGGCGATCTCGGGGGCGCCGCCGCCACCGGGGAGCCGGACCTTGGGGTGGGCGTAGTCGCCGACCACCGTCGTGTTGAGGTTGGCGAAGCGGTCGATCTGGGCGCCGCCGAGGAAGCCGACCGTGATCCGCCCGCCCTGCAGCCAGTAGCGGAACATCTCCGGCACCGGCACGGTGGTCAGCGCCGTCTCGCAGAGCTCGCCGTCGCCGATTGACAGCGGCAGCACGTCGGGCTTGGTGTCGATGGTGCCGGACTCGTAGATGAGCGTGATATCGGGCGCGTGGGTGAGGCGGGCGAGATTGCAGGCCGCCGACGGCGCGCCGATGCCGACGAAGCAGACATCGTCGTTGCGGAGCGCCCGCGCCGCAACGACGGTCATGATCTCGGTCGGGGTGTAGGCTTCGGTCATTCCTTGCTCCCGCAAATGGGAGATGCTGAAGCCAATGCCCCAGCCCACACGGCTGCTGTCTCCCCCCTTGCGGGGGAGACAGCTCCGCTTCGTTCGGCGAAGCCGGGCGTTAGCGAAGCGAGAGGGGGGTAAACGGCAGCCGAGCGGAGCGACAGCCGGGAGGAGACCCTCCTCCCGGATTTCCACGACGGTCTTGCTTCGCAAGCCGGGAAAATCTTGCCTCCCCCCTTGCGGGCGAGGCAAGCGGCGGCAAAGCGGGACAGGGAGGGCCCGCCGAAATAAGCTGGGCGCATCACGCGGCCCTCCGTCCGGCGTAGGCGGCGAAAGCGTCCGGCCCTTTCTCCAGCACATTCTCGCGCATCCAGGCTAGGAAGCTGTCGCGGTCGCGGGCGATGCCGTCCCAGGCTTTGTAGAAGGCGTTGGCCCGCTTGTAGTAGCCGTGCGCGTAGGATGGCCAGGCGCCGCCGGGAACAACGGCGATGCTGGTGACCGTCCATGACGGCAGGATCACCGCATTCGGCGAGCGGTGGCCGAAATCGTCGACGATCTCCTCGACGGTGACGATCGAGCGGCGGGCGGCGAGCACGGCCTCCTTCTGGACGCCGACGATGCCTTCGAGAAGCACGTTGCCGTCGCCGTCGGCGCGCAGCGCATGGATGACGGCGACGTCGGGACGGAGCGCCGGCACCGTGGCCAGCACTTCGCCGGTGTAGGGGCAGGTCACCGACCTGATCTTCGGGTTCACCTTGGGGAGGTCGACGCCGATATAGCCGCGGAACACCGCGAAGGGCAGGTTGGCGGCGCCGGCCTCGTAGGCGTTCGCCATAGCGGCGTGGGAATGCTCCTCGAGCTCGATCGGGCGGGGCCAGCCATTCTCCACGGCATCGCGCATGCGGTGGAGTGAGCCGACGCCCGGATTGCCGCCCCAGGAGAAGATCAGCCTCTCCACCGCGTCCATGCCGATCAGCTGGTCGTAGATGAGGTCGGGGGTCATCCGGCTGACGGTCAGGTGTTTGCGGCCCTGGCGGATGACCTCATGGGCGGCGGCAAAGGGGATGAGATGGGTGAAGCCCTCCATGGCGACGGCATCGCCATCCCTGAGATTGGCCTCGACAGCCTCGGAGAGGGAGAGGAACTCAGCCATGGGCGCGATCCAGTCGGCGGATTCTTTGAGCGTGTGTCCGTGCGTCCTTCGAGGCTCGCCGCTTTGGCGGCGAGCCCCTCGGGATGAGGAAGCAGGTGCAGATTTTCGAGCGGCGCCGCAGGCTCCGCACTCGAAAACGAACTAAGACATCCTTATCCTGAGGTGCTCCGCGAAGCGGAGCCCCGAAGGACGCACTTCCAGCGGACTGTCTGAGGCGATGGATTCTGCTTTCTGCCGGAACGACAGCCGCGGCAAACGGAGCGGGGAGAAGTCCCATCACTTCAACTCCTCGCCCAGCGCCTCGCGTACCCATCGGAAGGCGGCGTTGGCCGCCGGCACCCCGGCGTAGACCGCCGATTGCAGGATGAGCGCCCGGAGCTCGACGATGGTGACGCCGTTGCCGAGCGCCGGCCGAAGATGCAGCTTGAACTCCTCCTCGCGGTGGAGGGCTATCATCATTGTCAGGGTCAGCATCGAGCGGATCTTGCGGGGGAGCGTCGGATCGCCCCAGATCTCGTCCCAGGCATAGCGGGTGATGAAGTCCTGCCAGGGCATGCCGAAGGTACCGGCGCGGTCGAGCGAGCGGTCGACGTGGTCGTCGCCCAGCACCGAGCGCCGGACGGCGAGCCCGCGTGCGAAGGAGGTGACCGGCGCCTCCGGCTCGTGGCGGGCGAGGAACGCGGCGAGCTGGGCGGTGACCGCCTCCGATCGCTCGACCGAGATGAGGTGGGAGGCGTCGGAGATCACTACCATTTCGGAGCCGGGAATCCTCTGGCGCAGATCCTCGGCCATCGCCGGCGGCGTCGCCGGATCCTCGGCGCCGACGATGATCAGCGCGGGCGTCGCGATGGCGCCGATCCGCTCACGGAGGTCCATCCGGCCGATTGCCTCGCAGCAGGACGCGTAGCCGGCAGCGTCCGTGTCGACGAACCACCGGCGGAATCCGGCAACAACGTCCGGCTCACGCTGGCGGAAGGGCTCGGTGAACCAGCGCGGGATCATTAGATTGGCAACGGACGCCATGCCCTTCGAGCGGACGGTCTTGGAGCGGTCCAGCCAGAGCTCCAGCGGAGGAAAATACGCGGTGGTCGAGACAAGGGTGAGGCTCTTCAGCCGCTCCGGGTGGGAGAGGGCGAAAGCCTGGCCGAGCATGCCGCCGATCGACAGGCCGACAAGGTGGATACGGTCGACGCCGAGCGCGTCAAGGAGACCGAGAAGGTCTTCGGCGAGATCCTCGATTTCGATTTCCGCGTCGGCGGCTTGCGAGCGGCCGTGGCTGCGAAGGTCATAGCGGATACAGCGACAGCGGTCGCTCAGTGCGGCGAACTGGGCGTCCCATATGTCGAGCGTGCAGCCGACCGAATGGGCGAAAACGACGGTCGGCGCCGATTCAGGCCCGGCAGTTTCGTAGAAGAGCTCGACTCCGTTGGCTTTGACGGTCGGCACGATCAGCCTTTCCTTCCGGGATTCTTGAGACGGGCGCGGATGGCCCTGGCGCCGACGACAATGGGGGCGACCGTGGCCGCGGCGGCATCCACCGAGGGGCCGATATCGAACGCCTCTTCCACGGCCTGGCGGGCCCTGGGTGGCAATGCGGGCGCCGCCAGGACGGCGTCGCGGAGAGGGATCGCGGACGTGCGCGCCTCGCTCGCCGCGTCCTCGACCAGCCGATGCGCTTCGGCGCGGCCGAGGATCGGCGCGAGAGCGGCGGCGACCTCGCCGGCCATCAGCAGGCCGCCGGTCATCGCCAGGTTCCGGCGCATGCGGGCGGCGTCGACGGTCAGGCCGCCGGCCAGATTGCGGGCCTCGCGAAGGGCGCCGGAGGCGAGGCCGTAGAGTTGCGGCAGAGCGTGCCATTCGGCGTGCCAGGCGCCGGCCGGACGCTGGTATTCGGCAGCCATCGAATCAAGCAGCGTGACGACATGGCCCGCGGCCGCGCCGTGGGCGGCGCGGATTACGGTCGCCGAGACGGGGTTCCGCTTGTGCGGGAGCGCCGTCGATCCGCCGCGGCCAGGCGCGTACGGTTCCGCCACCTCGCCGATTTCGGTGGACGACAGCCGGGCGACGTCCTCGGCCATTTTGGCCAGCGCGCCGATCAGCGTGGCGAGCCACGTTCCGGTCTCGACCATGCGGCCGCGGAGCACATGCCACGGCGCCGCAGGCGCCGCCAGGCCGAGCTCGCTGGCGAGCGCCCTGGTGACCTGCCTGGCCTTGTTGCCGAGCCCGGAGAGCGTGCCGACGGGGCCGCCGAGGGAGACGACCAGCGTCCGCCGGCGAAGGTCGGGGAGGGCCGCTGCAGCATCGGCGATGCCCATAAGCCAGAGGGCGACGACATAGCCGAAGGTAACCGGCGCGGCGTGCTGACCGTAGGTGCGGCCGGCACAAGGTGTCGCGCGGTACCGCGTGGCGAGCCGCGCCAGGCCTGAGAGGACTTCTCGCAAGTCGTCGGTGACGAGGCGGTAGGCTTCCGCCATCTGCAGGACGAGAGCGGTGTCGAGGATGTCCTGGGTGGTGGTGCCGCGGTGGAAGTCGGGCCGGAGTTTCGCCGGCAGCTTCGCCTGAACGGCCTTTACGAAGGGGATCGTCGGGACGCCCGCCGTCGCCGTGTCCCGACCGAGGCCGGCAAGGTCGAGGTCGTCGGGGCCGATCTTCTCGATCGCGGCGGCCAGGCTCTTCGCGGCCAGCCCGTATTTCGCCTCGGCCCGGGCGAGCGCCGCCTCTGTCCTCAGCATCGCTGCGAGGCGAGCGCGATCGGAGAAGACCGCGCGCATCGCCTCGCTGGCAAAGAGTGGCCCGGTAATCGCTGAATCGAGGGCGGAGAAGGTCATGCGGCTGGCACCCAAACGTCACCGGCGCGCAGGCCTTGGTCGCATCCTGAACGACCATACCTCGCCGTCACCCCGGCGGAAGCCGGGGTCCATTGCTCTGATCGTGCGCAGGCTTCATTGCTGCGCCTTCGTGCAGGGCCGACAGGATGGCTTCCGGCTTTCGCCGGAATGACGGAGAGGGCAGGAGCCATCATCTCACTGCGCCTCATCGAAAGGTAAGCCGACATAGTTCTCGGCCAGCGCGCGCATAGCGGCCTCGGAGCTCGTCACATAGTCGAGCTCGGCGAGCTGGCGACGGCGATCGAAGGGCGTGTCGTCGGGACTGAGGTGGAGCATGGTGGTCATCCACCACGAGAAACGCTGCGCCTTCCAGATGCGGCGCAGGCAGCGGGCCGAATAGCCATTGAGCAGCCGGCCGTCGCCGGTCTTGTAGAATGCGGCCAGCGCCTCGGCCAGATAGCGGATGTCGGCGACCGCGAGGTTCATGCCCTTGGCGCCGGTCGGCGGCACGATATGGGCGGAGTCGCCGGCGAGAAACAGCCGGCCGGACTGCATCGGCTCGACGACATAGCTCCGCATCGGCGTGATACCCTTCTGGAGAACCGGGCCGACCGGAATGTGGGCACCACCGTCGCCGGTTGCCGTCCGCAGTTCGAGTTCCTCCCAGAACCGCTCGTCCGGCCAGTTCTCGATGTCTTCGTCGGGATCGACCTGGACGTAGAGCCGGCTGAGGGTCGGCGAGCGGAGCGAGAGGAGGGCAAAGCCCCTCTCGCTGTGGCAGTAGGATACCTCGTCGGCGGGCGGCGTCGATTCCGACAGGATGCCGAGCCAGGCGTAGGGGTAGACCCGCTCGTAGGCGGTGAGCGCTCCTTCGGGGAAGCTCTGCCGGCAGATGCCGTGAAACCCGTCGCAGCCGGCGATGAAGTCGCAGGCGATCTCGTGCTCCTCGCTGTCCTTTCGGTAGCAGATCCGCGGCTGGTCGTCGTCGAAGTCGTGAACCCCGGTGCCCTCGACCTCGAAATGGATCGGATCGCCGGCGTCGAGGCGGGCATCGATCAGGTCCTTCACCACCTCGCCCTGGCCGTAAACGGCAATCCGCTTGCCACCGGTCTGTGAAGGAAAATCAATGCGATGGCGCTGTCGGTTGAAGCGGATTTCGATGCCGTTGTGGACCAGGCCTTCGCGCAGCATCCGCTCGCCGACCCCGACCTCGATCAGCGTGTCGACCGTCCCCTGTTCGAGCACCCCGGCGCGTACCCGGTTCTCGACATAGTCGCGGCTCCTGTCCTCGACGATGATCGAGTCGATCCCCCGACGGGCGAGCAGATGCGCAAGCAGCAGGCCGGCGGGTCCCGACCCGACAATGCCGACCTGTGTCCGCTGCTTCATGGTCGGCGCGTCCGGGCAAGCAAGATGCCCTCTCCCCCCTTGCGGGGAGGTCGAAACCGGTGCAGCCGGTTTCCGGAGGGGGGCGTAGGATCGCCGAAGGCGGCTCCCCCCTCCCGAAATTCATCCTCGCTCCGCTCGTCGAACTTCGACCTCCCCTCAAGGGGGAGGTTGAGCGGCGAGTTTGCAAATGGCGAAAGAATGCGAACCGGCATCCGGTAATCCTCAGAACGGGTAGTGCATCGGCTCGGTCTGGATGGTGATCCAGCGGAGCTCGGTGAACTCGTCGATCGCCGCCGTGCCGCCGAACCGGCCGTAACCGCTCGCCTTGGTGCCGCCGAACGGCATCTGCGCCTCATCGTGCACAGTCGGGCCGTTGATGTGGCAGATGCCGGACTCGATGCGGCGGGCCACCTTCATGCCGCGGGCGATGTCCTTGGTGTAGACGGCGGCCGACAGGCCGTATTCGGTGTCGTTGGCGATACGGATCGCTTCCTCCTCGCCGTCGACGCGGATGACGCAGACCACAGGGCCGAACGACTCCTCGTCGTAGATGCGCATCGCTGGCGTCACGTGATCGAGCACCGTGGCGTTCATGATCGAGGTGTCGCTCGGGCCGCCGGCGGCGATCTTGGCGCCCTTCTTGACAGCGTCCTCGATGAGCTCGCCGACGCGGTGCACGGCGCCAGTGCTGATGCATGAGCCGAACACCACATGGCCGCGCGGATCGCCAGCCGGAATACCCGCCGCGCGGGCGGCGAACTTCTCGACGAAGGCGTCGGCGATCTTGTTGTCGAGGACGATCTTCTCCGTCGACATGCAGATCTGGCCAGCATTGGCGAAGGCGCCGAATACGGCCGCGTTGACCGCTTCGTCGAGGTCGGCATCGTCGAGGACGATCAGCGGCGCCTTGCCGCCGAGTTCGAGCAGCACCGGCTTCAGGTAGCGGGCAGCGGTCTCGGCGATGATCCGCCCGACCCGGGTCGAGCCGGTGAAGTTGATGCGGCGGACCTTGGGATGGGCGATCAGCGTCTCGACGATCTTCGGCGCGTCCTCCGGCGCATTGGAGACGAGGTTGATGGTGCCCTGGGGGAGGCCCGCCTCGCGGAACGATTCGACGATCAGCGAATGGGTGCGCGGGCAGTTCTCCGACGACTTGAAGACGACGGTGTTGCCGCAGGCAAGCGGCATCGCCACGGAGCGGACGCCGAGGATGATCGGGGCGTTCCACGGCGCCATCGACAGGACCACGCCGGCCGGCTGGCGGATCGCCATCGCTATCGAGCCGGGCCGGTTCGCCGGGATCACCTCGCCGGCGATCCGGGTGGTCATCGAGGCGGCCTCGCGGATCATGTCGGCGGCGAGGCCGACATTGAAATGGGCCCAGTGGGCCGGGCTGCCGGTCTCGGCAATGACCGCCGCGGCGAAGTCCTCGACCTTGCTCTCGAGGATGTCGGCCGCCTTGAGGAGGAGCTTCCGCCGCTCGGCCGGCGGCTTATTAGACCAGTCGGGGAAGGCGGCTGCGGCTGCGTCGGCGGCCTTCTGGGCGTCGGCCACCGAAGCGGCGGCAGAGCGGGTGGCGACGTCGCCGGTGACCGGGTCGATCCGGTCGAAGGTGCGCGCATCGCCGGCGGCGAGCTCGCGGTCGGCGATGATCAGCTTGGTGTGGAACATGATTGGACCCTCCAATTCTCGGCCGCCGGCGATCGGCGCGGCGGCATCTGCATCTGGCATGGGACGCGACCCCAAACCTCCCCCTTGAGGGGCGGTCGAAATCGGCGAGCGCAGCGATGCCGATTTCGCGAGGCGGGCAGTCTCCGGGAGCCTCTTTTCCTCCCTCGCGAGATCGCTTCGCAATTTCGACCTCCCCTCAACGGGGAGGTTAGCGGTCGCGTCGATTTCATCCGCCTCCAGCGGCCCGGCCATCGCGGCGATTGCATCGCCGCGGGGAAGCGTCGCATGGCCGGCGACACCGAGATAAGCCTCGCGCACCGCGGGGTCGGCGGCAAGCCGGCTTGCCTCGCCATGGCCGACGATGCGGCCGGTCTCGATCAGATAGCCGCGATCGGCGATCGCCAGGCTCTGCTTGGCGTTCTGCTCGACGAGGAGGACGCCGACGCCGGTGTCGCGGATATGAGCCAGGGCCTGGAACAGCTCGTGGGTGAGGAGC
>Ga0210086_1001988_pt1 | contig 10039 bp, 6 predicted proteins | sample China_Galinas_PW_3_FD_184867 | JGI IMG/M metagenome (GOLD analysis project Ga0210086, IMG submission 184867) | Wetland microbial communities from San Francisco Bay, California, USA, that impact long-term carbon sequestration - China_Galinas_PWB_D2... | ecosystem: Environmental > Aquatic > Marine... | reverse complement strand
GAGAGGCCATCAGGGAAATGCACCGGCAGGTCGGGGATCTCAAAATGACGGCCGATGGCGTGGCGTGCCGCGGTCTGCTGGTGCGCCATCTCGTGATGCCGGGGCTTGGCCCGGAATCAGCGGCCATCTTCCGTTGGCTGGCGGACGACCTGTCGCCGGACACCTTCGTCAATATCATGGGGCAGTACCATCCCGACTACCAGGCGGCACCGGCCGTTCTGGGGCAGCCCGATGGCGAGGCCCGGTCCGCACGCTATGCCGAGATTGGCCGCCGTACGAGTCGAGAGGAAATGGAGGCCGCTTTCGAGGCGGCCCGCGCCGCCGGGCTGTGGCGATTCGATGGGCGTCCTCAACATGTCCAATAGCCGACCCCCTTCGGCTGCGAAGGATCGCGGTGCGTCGTTTCTTGATCTGCCAAGAACGACTCTGACGGTTCGTGGCGGGCAAAACGCCGTCGCACCGCCGGCGGGTGGCATGGGCAAGCAGCAGCTTGCCCGTACCGAACTTGCAGGACACACGGGCAAACAAGTTCGCCCATTCGCTCGCATTGATCCCGAATATCGAGATGTGACACATCACTGAACTCACGGGTCGCCGCATCCGGTCTCGGTGGATCATCCGGGTGCGTGACGGAAACGGCGGCAGACGTCACACGTGGAAGCGTGGAAATGGTGCGGAGCGAAAGCAGGCTGAAGGCCTGCCATAAAGTAGCCGGTGGCAAGTCCGCCGCTGGCGGACGCCGCCACCGGATGAGCCCCCAACCCACCCGACCCTGAAAGGGTCGTAGAGGACAACCGGTGAGTTGCTCGAGTACGGATCTGCAAGCCCTTCAGGCTCGAAGGAGAATATCGGGCACACCAGCCCGGGGGCGGCGTCCCGGCAGGAAGGGACTTGCCCCCGGCTACTGTCTATCAGCCTTTCAGGCTGTGCCCTCGTGTGGCGTGGAAGCCGCCTATGCTGTCACGGACCCGGATCATCCGGCGCAGGTGCCGGCCCCTTGTGAGAACGCAAGGGTCTCGGTTAGGATGGGCGCCGGGATCGTATCGGACCCATGTCGAGGACAGGCGTTAAGCGTATGGCCATCCGGTTGGGTGGTGACAAGTCTTAAGGGTGGTGTCTCGGCCCGTGAGCGGATGCCGGGTGGCTGGGAGCGCGGGTTATCGGTAGAGCGCGAGAGAATCGACCGTCACGCAGGACGATCACCACGGGATGGCTGCGCGCCGAACTGTTGGCGGTGGTTGTCTCACTTTTTTGCTACGCCAACACGTTGCTGAACGACTATTGCGACGATGGCATTCCTGTCGTCCGCGCAAACCAGAAGGTCACGGAGCCGGGTCAATGGAAAGCGATCTGGACGACGGATTATTGGTCGGACACAAAGGACGCCACACCGAACCGCGATTTGTTGTACAGGCCCGTTGCGCTGTCGTCATTTCGGTTGGTCTATCAACTGTTCGGCGCGGATGCTTCTCCGCAGCTTCTGCTCAACATGCTGTTGCACGCGATCAACAGCGTGCTCGTGGTGCGGCTCTGCCGGCACATGGGAGGGAACGACGCGGCCGCCATCATTGCCGGGGCTCTGTTTGCCGTCTTGCCCATTCATACCGAGGTGATCAACAATGTAGTGGGGCGCAGCGACCTGCTGGCCACGTTGGGCGTTCTGGCGGCCTTGCTGCTCCATCGCCGCTCGACGGTGGCGACTACGGATGCGGGCATCGTGAAATGGCGTGTGGCCGCGGCGATCGCCGTTTTCGTGGCCATGGGTGCCAAAGAAAGCGCGCTCACGGCTGTTCCCGTCATCATCCTATTCGATGGGTTCTGGTACAGACGCTGGCGTACCTCGAGCCGAGACCGGTCCTGGTGGCATCCCCGGTCGTTCCTGCGATTCGGGTATCTCGTGGTGCCGGCCTGTGCAAATCTGGCGTTACGCTACTTCGCCTTGGAGGGACATTTTCATCAGACGCCGGCGCTGACCAAGACGGTCAACGTACTGGTAGACGCGCCGTGGTGGCAGCACTTGCTGGGCGTCATGCAGTTGTGGGGTATGTACTGGGCGAAAACGGTCTGGCCTCAGGTTCTTTGCGTCAATTACTCGATCAACACCATTCGTCTGGCCACGGATCTGTTTGATTTCAACGTGCTCGTCGGTCTCTTTGTGACGCTGGCGCTGGTGGTGGCTTCTGTGGTGGCGTGGCGGCGAGGTTATCGCGCCGTAGCCTTCTTGTGCGGCGGAATTGCCGTGACCTATTTCCCGACGTCCAATCTATGGGTTCTGATCCAGGTGTTTTTTGTCGAGCGCATCTGGTATCTGCCGTCCATATTCGTTTGCGTCCTGGCGGGGTTGGCGGTAATGCGGGTCAAATGGCGACCTCCGGCGTTGATGATCGCCACGGTGCTCGTATTTGCGATGACATTTCGATGCTGGGTTCGCAACGCCGAATGGCGCGACAACTATACGCTGTATGCCGCGACCTACGAAGTGCACCGGCAGGCAGTCGGTGCGCTTCGTTTGCACGGCAACTCGCTGGTGCAGCAGAGTCAGGTGACGCGGAATCCCGCCGAACGACAGCGACTCTTGGCGGAAGGCATCGCGCTGCTCCAACAGGCTATTGACATAGACCTCGGCTTCACGGATGCCCAGCGATCGTTGGGAAACGCCTACCTGCTGGCCGGACGGTATAAAGACGCACTCAAGCACTTGCAGATTGCCAACATGCAGGTGCCGGATCATCCGGGTACTGTCGAGCGACTGAAGTACGTCAGCCGTCTGCTTACGGAGCAGGACGAGGAGCTGTCAAGACTGCGGCAGGAAGCGTCTGAGCACCCGGATGATGTGGAACGCGCCCTGGCTCTCGTGAGGAGGCTTCGCGAGTTGGCCCGCACGGAAGAGGCGTTGGAGGTGCTGCAAAATGCCGACTCACGATTCGCCGAATCGGCTGCGTGGCAAACCGAATATGCGGTGACACTTGTCTATCTCGATCAGGTCGACGAGGCGATTGACCGCTATCGGAAGGCGGTGGCGTTGAGTCCGTCGAATCATGCCCTGATGGTGGAACTGGCCATGCTGCTGCTTGAACGGCGCACCGGCGAAGACCTGAGCGAGGCATGGAAACTCGCGACTCGCGCAGCGACGTTGGCGCCGAATGATCCGATCGTTCTGGTGTGTCAGGCCGAACTCCTCGCACTTGATGGCGACCTGCAGCAGGCTGTGCAACTCTACGAGCGTGCCATCAAGGTGCTACCACCGGACAGCGAAAAGCGACGCAATTTCGAAGAGCGAGCGGCTGCCCTGGGACGGACCGCGCATACCGAGGGATGAGCGCGTTCGGGTTTGTGGCGGACCGCTTTCCGTGAGGGCATGGAGCAAACATGAAGTCCGTGGCCAACCGAGTCCATTCCTTAGGGCAAACGGCATCGGAAGCCGTTCTCCTTTCCATCGAAGACCTCGTGGTGCGTTTCGGAAAAACACGCAACGCAGTTGCGACGGCGGCGGTGCAGGGTGTCAACTTGCGGGTCCACGGAGGTGAGACACTCGGTCTCGTGGGAGAGAGCGGCTGCGGTAAGACCACGCTGGCGCGGGCGGCAATGAAGCTCATACGGCCCGCATCAGGACGGATTCTCTTCGATGGCGTGGACGTACGGTCGGCGAGAGGCCATGCCCTTCGTCGTCTTCGCCGTGACGTGCAAATGATCTTTCAGGACCCGGGCGATAGCCTGAACCCTCGCATGAGGGTTAAGGACATCGTGGCCGAGCCGCTCTTGATTCAGCGTGGCGCGCCATTTCGCAAATGCTCCGACGAGATTCGGCGACTCGTGCAGCGCGTGGGATTACGCGTTGATCATCTGAATCGTTACCCTCATGAGCTATCCGGCGGCCAGCGACAGCGCGTGGGTATTGCACGGGCACTGGCCACCAGGCCCAAGCTGATCGTCTGCGACGAGCCGGTCAGCGCGCTGGATGTCTCGGTGCAAGCGCAGATCCTGAACCAGTTGGCCGACATCCAGGACGCATTCGGACTGGCCTATTTGTTCATCGCCCATGATCTGGCCGTCGTGAGGCACATCAGCCACCGTATCGCCGTGATGTATCTCGGTCGCATTGTCGAAACCGGGCCGACCGATGACGTCTGCCGCGCGCCAGCGCATCCTTTTACGGTATCGCTGCTCGACGCGGTGCCCGTGAACGACCCTTCGCAGCGCCGGGAACGCGCAGCCATGATCGGCGAGGCTGAAGTGGAATCGTCTGCCGAGTCCGGGTGCCCGTTTCGTCCGCGATGCCTATTTGCGACGGATCGGTGCGAAGGGACTGTACCGGGACTCGTTCAAGTCAGTAGCGCATCGGTCGATCACCTCGCCGCTTGTCACCACTCAGATCGCGTGCGGGATTCACGATCCGCGCAGGCGGTTCGTTAGAGCTTGCTGTAAAGCGACATCACGATTACACGGATGTCTACGGGCAATCCGAAGGCACGCTGTAGGGGTAAGGATCACCTATGAAAGCCAGAATCGTGGATTGCACGTCGGCAAAGTTAACGACGTGGTTCGGCACCTCGGGTTGAATGTCCACCCACGAAGTCGGTGGCACCGTAGTAAATAGGTAAATAGGGGACAGTCAGAGAGCGCCGGGATAAACCGGCATGGAGTAAGGGATGAAAGAGCCTGACATGGTAACGGCTAGCGACCGGCTATGGCCCCGAGTCATGCGCGTGCGTCCGCGAGGGCGTACGCGAAGCGTTGACAGGGGGAAGCGCAGGCCGGGTATAGAGCTCCGAAATCACCAGTCTGGGGTGCCGACCTGGTTGACTGTAGGGGAAGGCCACACGATCCGCGTCGCAAACGCGAGACGCGGTACCGGCCCCACGGAGTCGAAGACCCTGCGCATGCGCGGACACTTCATGCACGAGAACCGGGAGATCCCATGCGTACCTGCCGATGAGGAATCGGCGGGCCGGCCGGAGCAGGCTACACACCGAACGTCCGGCGTGCACGCGCATGGGAAGTCGGACAGGCCCATAGTACCAATGAAGCCTCCGAACAAAGCCGGTCCAACAGCCGGACGGCGGAGGAGGTGGAGGGAAGGGGCTTGACCAAGGGGAACACACAACAGACGCCCACGCCCCGGACACAGGGCCGGAACGGCGTGACGAACGGACTGTTGCGTGTGCGAGAGGCGGATCCCAGTGAACGCTTTTACGCCATACACCCGAGGTAGGAGCCGTATGCGGTAGTTCCGCACGTACAGATCTGTGGAGGGGTGCCAGGAAACTGGCATCCCTACTTCGACCCTATTAAAGCATTCCGACCCAATATCGAGTGCTGCAATGGCCTCTGGTGCCCACAAGAAAAAGAGCACCGCCACAGGTCACGGCGGTGCTCGCCATTTGATGATTTCTGATTCGAGCGAATCCGGTCGGATCACGCCACCGTAATGGTCTTATCCAGGTACACGTCCTGAATCGCGTGCAACAGCTTTACGCCCTCGGACATCGGCCGCTGGAACGCCTTGCGTCCTGAGATGAGCCCCATGCCGCCGGCGCGCTTGTTGATGACGGCCGTCCGTACCGCGTCCTGGAAGTCGTTGGTTCCCGAGGCGCCGCCGGAGTTGATCAGACCGGAGCGACCCATGTAACACCCGGCCACCTGATACCGCGTCAGATCGATCGGGTGTTCCGTCGTCAGGTTTTCATAGACCAGCTTGCTGGTCTTGGCAAAGTTGATGGCCGTAAAACCGCTGTTCGTTTCCGGCTGCTTCTGCTTGATGATATCCGCTTGAATCGTCACGCCGAGGTGATTGGCCTGGCTCGTCAGGTCGGCGGCCACATGATAATCGGTGCCGTCCTTCTTGAACGCCGGGTTCCGCAGGTAGCACCAGAGCACGCACACCATGCCCAACTGGTGGGCGACCTGGAAGGCCTCGCTGACCTCCTGAATCTGCCGATTCGACTCCTCGGAGCCGTAATACACGGTGGCGCCGACGGCCGCACACCCCATGTCCGCCGCCTGCTCGACCTGGGCGAACATGATCTGGTCGTACTTGTTCGGATACGTAAGCAGTTCGTTGTGATTCAGCTTGAGCAGGAAGGGGATCTTGTGCGCGTACTTCCGAGCGACCGCGCCGAGCACGCCGAGCGTCGAGGCGACCGCGTTGCAGCCGCCCTCGATGGCCAGCCGGACGATGTTCTCCGGATCGAAGTAGGCCGGATTGGGGGCGAAGGAGGCCCCGGCCGTATGCTCGATCCCCTGATCCACCGGCAGGATGGATACATAACCGGTACGCGCCAGCCGACCGGTGTTCAGAATCGAGTGCATGTTCCGCAGCACGGGCACCGGACGGTCCGACCAGGTCATCACCCGATCGACAAAGTCCGGACCGGGAAGGGTCAGGGCTGATTTCGCAATAGTCTTGCACTCATGCCCCAGCAATGACGAGCAATCGTCGCCCAGGATCTCGCTAACGTTGGTGGTCGTTTCTTCCATTACACAGGTAGTCACGCTACTCGACTCCCAATAAGAGGTAGAACGTCTGTCCGGCGCCGCAAGGGCGTCACCTTATATCATCATCGGCCCACGCCTTGGCACAACTGCACCATGACCTATGCGCAGCGCCGTAGGATACCGCCACAACCCGCATCCGGCAACAATCCGCGGGCCAAAATGAGCCGGCGGTGCCCTCCATTCCGGGTGGCTAGCCCGTGCCCAAAATGGGTCGCACCCGTACGAATCCTCGTTGGCTTCGCTGCCCAATCGATGCCGTGATCAGCGCCGCGGACGACAAGGACCGCCCCCCAGTTTGCCCGAACCGTGGGAGCTTATCGGAGAGTAGCCGTTTGCTCACAGCCGCGCCACGGATCTGCGACGACAATCCTGTGAATTCGCGGCCGCACCTATGGCGGTTTGGGGGCGGTCAAGTATGGTCAAGACGCCCGCGGGCAACAGCGCATGTGCATTCGGGCGAAATGCGATATAATGTATGTAGACACAAAGTTCCCGTTCGCGACGGTGCTTCGCGTAGAAGGAGATACCGATTATGTTCCGACCACTTCAGGATACTCAGATTTCCCTGACGGCCTTGCAGGACGAGATGAACAAGATGTTCGATAGGGTCTGGCACGGCGGACTCTCGACGAGGCCGTTCGACGGTCAGCAGTGGGCGCCGGCCATCGATTTGTACGAGCGCGATGACTGCTACATCGTCCAGGTCGAGATGTCCGGCGTGGATGCCAAAGATGTCGAGCTGACGCACATCGGTAACACGCTGACCCTGCGGGGCGAGCGCCCATGCCCCTTTGCCGAGGATGAGTCGGTCCGTCGAATCAGCGGCGAACGGCGATTCGGCACCTTCTGTCGCTCGGTCGAGCTGCCGGGTGACATCGAGGCGGCCAAGCTTTCGGCACGGTGCCACTGCGGCATGCTGGAAATATCGATCCCCAAGACGGTGTCGAGCCGCCCCAAGGCCATCAAGATCGCGGTCGAGGGCGACTAGCGCCTCTTTGCTCGTCACTCGCTGGGTGGCACGGTCCAACGGAGCTGGGCCGTAGGCCTCCAGAACGGACATGGCCAAGCTGTCGTTTGACCATGCAACCCATTCCTTTTTCGAGAAGAAGTGGTCCTGCCCCATCGTGCACGGCGCGGCTACGGCATAGGAAATGCAGCCTGTTTGCTGGTGGTTGCTGCGCGCAGGGTGCGGCAGTACGCTTCGCAATGAAGAAGCTCGGGTGGAGACCCGCGGGGGGGTCCCGCCTGTGGATCGAAACGTCTCCCCGTAGTGAGATAGGGTAATGAAAACGCGAACCTCACGGTTTTGCTGGATGATGACGGTCATGGTGAACATGGTGCTCGGATCCGCAATCGCGGCGGCAGGTGAGACGGAAAAGGTGAAGGAGCGGGACGAGGTCGACCAGAAGTACAAGTGGGCGACCGAGAACATCTTTGCTTCTTTGGACGAATGGGAAACCGAATTCGCCAAGCTCGAGAAAATCATACCCGATCTCGCAGCGTTCAAGGGGACGCTGAACAAGGGGCCGTCGCAGCTTCTCAAGGTCCTGAAGCTACGCGACGACACGGAAGCGCGGTTGGATCGCGTGTACGTGTATGCGTCACTCCTTTCCGATCAGGATACAAGGGTCGGTGAGGCGCAGGGACGAAAGTCGAGGGCCCGGACGCTGGCCATCAACTACGGACAGGCGCTGTCCTGGCTCGACCCGGAACTGACCGCCATTCCTTTTGAGACGGTCGATTCATGGATGAAGGCCAACCCGGATCTCAATCTCTATCGTCAGGCCTTCGACGATCTGTATCGCCAGAAAAAGCATATCCTCTCGCCGCGCGAAGAGGAACTGCTGGCCATGACGGGTGAGCTGCGTAGCGTGCCGGGCACGGCGTACAGCCTTCTAGCCAACGCCGATATGCAATATCCCACGATTACGGATGAAGACGGCAACACGCGAGAACTCGATGATTCCGCGTTTTATCTCTTCATGCGTTCCACGGATCGCCGCGTGCGCAAAGACGCCTACGAGGCCATCGTCGGTACGTACAACAAGTACCGTAACACCGCTGCGGCGCTTCTCAACGGCGCCGTGCAGAGCCACATTCTGACCGTGAAAGCGCGGAACTACGACAGTTGTCTGGCCGCGGCGCTCGACACGGGGAACGTCCCGGTGACCGTCTACAACACCCTGGTGGATACGATCAACGAGAATCTGCCGTTGCTGCACCGCTACCAGCAAATCCGCAAGGACGCGCTGAATCTGGACGACGGTGTGCATGCTTACGACCTATTCGCCCCCTTCATTACCGGGCAGAAGCTGGAATACTCCTACGAGCAGGCGGTCGATGAAATCCTCACGGCACTCGAGCCCATGGGCGCCGATTATCTCATGCCGATGAAAAAAGGGTTTGATTCGCGCTGGGTCGACGTCTATCCGACCAAGGGCAAGCGCAGCGGCGCCTACTCCAGCGGCACATTCCTTACGCAGCCGTACATCCTGTTGAACTTCCACGGCAGCTATGAAGACATGTCGACCTTGGCGCACGAGATGGGGCACTCCATGCACTCGCACTTCTCACGCGGCACGCAGCCCTACGTGTACAGCGACTACAGCATCTTCTGTGCGGAAGTGGCCTCGACCTGCAACGAGATTCTCCTTCAGAACTACGTGCTGGACCACACCAAGGACCCGAAGAAAAAGCTCTATCTGCTGACCGAGTTCCTCGAAGGCATTCGCGGCACGGTGTTCCGGCAGACGATGTTCAGCGAGTTCGAGCAGAAGATCCACGAAATGGCCGAGGCCAAGCAGCCGCTGACCGCCGACACGCTCGGTGCGACCTATGGCAAGATCATGCGGAAGTACTACGGTCCCAGCTACACGCACGACGATCTGGTCGACAACTACTGGATCCGTATTCCGCACTTCTACTACAACTTCTACGTGTACAAGTACGCCACGAGCTATTGTGCGGCCTCCAACATTGCACGTCGTATCATGGACGGTGAACCCGGGGCGCGCGAGAAGTACATGGAATTTCTCAAGGGCGGCAGCAGCAAGTATCCGATCGACATGCTCAAGGTGGCCGGCGTGGACATGACCACGGCACGACCATTCGAGGACGCCATGAAGATCTTCGAGGGTCTACTGGATCAGACCGAGGCGTTGTTGCAACAGGTCGCCGTGGCAAAGTAGGCAGAAGGGTGGGCATTGCCCAACACGGTGGGTGGCATGGTCAAGCGCTAGCTTGGCCATGTCTTTTCCGGAAGCCTCGCGGCCTGGCTTCGCCAGACCGCGCCACCCATCGATTCGAGATGGACTGGGTAGTAGGCTGGGCATTGCCCACGACGGAACCAGCCCGCCGGCTGCGTTTTTCGTGAATACAAACAGGCACGGGCGATCAACCGTCGCTCGTGCCTTTTCGTTTGGTGCGTCAGGCATGACGCGCAGCGTCATGACCGGACGCTGGATAACTGGCAAGCGAAAGCGACCCAGGAAGTGACTTGCCGGGTGGAAGTCCCGGTGGAGGCCTTGGTGACAGGAACTCCTAG
>Ga0210086_1001987_pt1 | contig 10043 bp, 18 predicted proteins | sample China_Galinas_PW_3_FD_184867 | JGI IMG/M metagenome (GOLD analysis project Ga0210086, IMG submission 184867) | Wetland microbial communities from San Francisco Bay, California, USA, that impact long-term carbon sequestration - China_Galinas_PWB_D2... | ecosystem: Environmental > Aquatic > Marine... | reverse complement strand
CACTACATCGTCAAGGTCAACCGCAAAGCCCGTCGCAAGGCGATGCGGGCAGCCCTCTCGGTGCACGCGGAGCGCGGCAGCGTGGCTGTCCTCGATCCGGGCGGCTTCGAGACGCCGTCGACCAAAGCCGCCGCTGCGGCACTCGAGAAATGGGGCGCCGCGCGCCCGGTGCTCGTCGTGCTGCAGGGCGAGGAGACGGGCGCGATGAAGAGCTTTCGCAACATCGCGCAGGTCGCCGTGACCGACGTGGGCGCGACCGGGGTTGCCGACGTGATCGGCGCCGCCTCGATCGTTCTCTCCGAAGGGGCGCTGGCGAAGCTGCAGGAGAGGCTGGGCTGATGGACGCTCGCACCGTCATCGTTCGGCCGGTTGTCTCGGAGAAGAGCTACGCGTTGATCGCCGTGGGCAAGTACACGTTCAGGGTCGACGACCGCGCCCACAAGACGCAGATCGCAGCCGCCGTCGAGGAGATCTTCGGCGTTCGGGTTGCGGGGGTGCGGACCGCCAAGGTGCGCTCCAAGCCGAAGCGCCGCGGCCTGCAGAAAGGCCGGACGCGCGGCTGGAAGAAGGCGGTCATCCAGCTCGCGCCGGGCGAACGGATCGAGCTGTTCGAAGGTGCCGAGACCGCGTAGGCGACGAACTGGAACTTCTGGACAGATGGCCAACCGAAAGACAAAGCCGACGAGCCCAGGGCGCCGCTTCGCGACGTACCCGCTGCGCGAGCAGCTGACGGCAACCGAGCCGGAGCGCAAGCTGACCGAGGGGCTGCGCAAGTCCGGCGGTCGCAACGCGAACGGGCGGGTCACGGCGCGCCACCGGGGCGGAGGCGCCAAGCGCCGCTACCGCCAGATCGACTTCAAGCGCCGCAAGGACGGCGTTCCGGCGAGGGTCGCAACGATCGAGTACGACCCGAATCGCAGCTGCTACATCGCGTTGCTGCACTACGCCGACGGCCAGAAGAGCTACATCCTCGCCCCGGCCGGCCTCGCCGTCGGCGACACGGTCCAGTCGGGGACGGGTGCCGACATCAAAGCGGGCAGTGCCCTCGCCCTGGGCGAGATGCCGACCGGCACGATCGTGCACAACGTCGAGCTCGTCCCGGGACAGGGCGGGAAGCTCGGCCGCGCCGCGGGCACCGCAATCCAGCTTGCGGCAAAGGAGGGCGAGATGGTGACCCTGCGGCTGCCCTCGTCGGAGATGCGCATGGTCCGCGCCGAGTGCCGCGCAACCGTCGGCTCGCTGTCCAACGCCGAGCACCAGAACGTGAAGATCGGCAAGGCCGGGCGCAACCGCCACAAGGGCAAGCGCCCCCAGACGAGGGGCGTGGCGATGAACCCGGTCGACCACCCGCATGGCGGCGGCGAGGCCCACCACACGCCCGGGGGGCACCCGGTCACGCCGTGGGGCAAGCCGACGATCGGCTACCGGACGCGCAAGAAGCGCAAGGGCTCCGACCGCTACATCGTGCGCGGCCGCCGGCGCGGGAAGAAGAAGAGATGACCCCGATGAACTTCATGGGAAGAGGAAACAGCTGATGGGACGCTCGACCAAAAAGGGGCCGTGGGTCGAAGAGGCGCTGATGAAGCGCATCAACGCGATGAACGACTCGGGCCAGAAGCAGATGCTGAAGACCTGGTCGCGCTCGTCGACCATCTTCCCCGAGATGGTCGGCCACACGATTGCCGTCCACGACGGGCGCAAGCACGTGCCGGTCTTCATCTCGGAGTCGATGGTGGGCCACAAGCTTGGGGAGTTCGCTCCCAGCCGCACCTTCCGCTCCCACTCCGGCACCGGCAAGGGGGCGGAGTAGTGGCCGACGAGAAACAGAAGAAAGACGCGAAGAAAGCGGCACCGAAAAAACGGGCCGCGAAAAAGGCGGCTGCTAAGAAAGATGCCCCCAAGAAGGAGGCGCCCAAGCAGAAGGAGCCGAAGAAAGCCGCTCCGCCGCCGAAGGAGCCGGCACCGATCGTGATCAGGGCCAGCTCCCGCTATGTGCGGGTGGCGCCGCGCAAGGCGCGGCTGGTCGCCGACCAGGTTCGCGGGCTGCACATCGACCGCGCCCGCGCGCTGCTGCAGTTCTCGCCGCGCGGCGCCGCGCACGACATTCGAAAGCTGATCGAGTCCGCCGCTTCCAACGCCGAGAACAACCACGACCTGATCGCCGACGAGATGCGCGTCGCGGAGATCACGGTGGACGAAGGCCCGACCCTGCGCCGCTACCGGCCGCGGGCCCTGGGCCGGGCAACCCCGATCATGAAGCGAACCAGCCACATCGCTGTGGCCCTGACCCCAGAAGAGGACTAGGAGGAGCCCAATGGGACAGAAGATCCATCCCGGCGGCTTCAGGGTCGGCTACATCCACGACTGGAAGTCGAACTGGTTCGACGAGAAGGGGTTTGCCGACGTTCTCCAGGAGGACCTGCAGATCCGCTCGCACATCGAAGGCAAGCTCGCCCACGCGGGCCTCTCCGACATCACGATCGAGCGGCGCGGCGAGGTGGCCGTCGACATCCACACGGCTCGCCCCGGCATCGTCATCGGCAAGTCCGGCAGCGAAGTCGACGCCCTGCGCAAGGACCTCCACAAGCTCACCGGCAAGCCGGTCAAGGTCAACATCCGCGAGGTGAAGCGCCCCGAGCTCGACGCGAAGCTGGTCGCCCAGTCGATCGCGGAGCAGCTGCAGAACCGGGTTGCCTTCCGGCGCGCCATGAAACGCGCGCTGACCTCGGCGATGCGCTCTGGCGCCAAGGGCGTCAAGGTGCAGGTCTCCGGGCGACTCGGAGGGGCGGAGATGGCCCGCACCGAAGGCTATTCGGACGGCCGGGTCCCGCTCCACACCCTGCGCGCCAACATCGACTACGGCTTCTTCGAGGCGCGAACCACCGCCGGCCGGATCGGCGTCAAATGCTGGATCAACAAGGGCGAGGTCATGCCCGAGGGGTTCCGCTCCGACCAGGTTGGGGCCGACGGCGAGCAGCAGGGCGGTCGCAGCCGCCCGGGCGGCGACCGCGGCCGTGGCGGTCGAGGGGGAGGTCGCGGCTGATGCTGATGCCGAAACGGGTCAAGCACCGCAAACAGATGCGCGGCCGGATGCGCGGCAACACCAAGGGCGGCAGCACCGTCGCCTTCGGCGAGTACGGGCTGAAGGCGCTGGACCGAGGCTGGATCAGCAACCGCCAGATCGAGGCGGCCCGTGTTGCGATGACACGCAAGATCAAACGTGGCGGCAAGGTCTGGATCAACCTCTTCCCCGACAAACCCTTCACGAAGAAGCCCGCCGAGACCCGGATGGGCTCGGGCAAGGGGAACCCGGAGGGTTGGGTTGCGGTCGTCAAGCCGGGCAAGGTGATGTTCGAGCTGGCCGGCGTGCCCGAGGACCTGGCCCGCGAGGCGCTGCGCCTTGCCGGTCACAAGCTTCCCGTCAGAACCAGGTTCGTGCGACGCGAGGGGGCGGAGTGAAGGCGAGTGAGGCCCACAACCTCAAAGACGACGAGCTGGTGGCGAAGCTGGCCGATGCCAAGCAGGAGGCGTTCAACCTGCGCTTCCGCCACGCGACCGGCGAGCTGGAGAACACGGCTCGGCTGGGGGTTGCGAAGCGGGACGTGGCGAGGCTGCTGACCGTGGCCCGTGAGCGCGGGATCGATGTCGAGAAAGAGCTGAGGAAATGATGGCCGAGGACGAGCAGAAAAAGACTCAGGACGACAGCGCGGAGACCGCGGGTCCCGACACGACTGAGGAGGCAGCCGACCTCACCCGGTCGGATACCTCCTCATCCGCGCCACCCGCGGATGAGGCGTCCGAGGCTGACTCTCCCGCGGACGATGCGCCTGCGGCCAGCGACGAGCAGCCCCCCCCGGCCGAGGAGGAGAAGGCTGAGGAGCCCGCGGCCGAAGCGGAGGCCGGGGACTCAGAGGCCCCAGCCGAGGAGAAGGCGGAGGCGGAGCCAAATCCGGAGGACGATCTGCCCTGGAAGGAGCGGCGGCGCCTGACCAAGTCGCGCCGACCGCACAAGTCGCGGCCGCAGCAGAGTCCCGAGGAGCGGAAGGCCGAGCGCCTCGCGGCGCGGAAGCGAAAGGCGGCACTGCGCCGCAAGCAGCGCGCCGCCGCCAGGGACGGGAAGGGCGAGGCCGGGACGGGCACACCGCTGGCCGAGCGCGTTGCCAACTCGGCCAAGGTCCGGCGGGGCGTGGTCGTCTCTGACCGGGGCGAGAAATCGATCACGGTGCGGATCGACGTCGTCCGCCGCCATCCAACGTATGAGAAGGTCGTCCGCAGCAGTCGCACGCTGCACGCTCACGACGAGCGCAACGAGGCGAACGAGGGAGACCTCGTGCAGGTTGTCGAGACGAGGCCGTTGTCGAAGACCAAGCGCTGGCGCCTGGTCGAGGTACTCGAGAGGGCGAAGTGACGCCGCGACCCTGTCATTGCCACCCGAAGGGGGCGGGATCGTGATCCAGCAGGAGTCACGGCTGCGGGTTGCCGACAACTCGGGCGCCCGCGAGATCCTCTGCATCAGGGTCAAGGGCGGCTCCCACCGCCGCTACGCCGGTGTCGGCGACGTGATCACCGCCACCGTCAAACAGGCGAGCCCGCAGGGCGGCGTTCGCAAGGGCGAGATCGTGCAGGCTGTCGTCGTGCGCACCCGCAAGCAGCTTGGCCGCTCGGATGGCACCTACATCTCCTTTGACGAGAACGCGGCCGTCCTGATCGAGCCGCAGAGCAACAACCCGCGCGGGACGCGGATCTTCGGCCCTGTCGCCCGCGAGCTGCGCGATCGCAACTTCATGAAAATCGTCTCCCTCGCACCGGAGGTCCTGTAGCGATGGGCAAGGCGATGCGGATACGGACCGACGACCAGGTTGTCGTGATCGGCGGCAAGGACGCCGGCAAGACCGGGCGCGTGGTGAGGGCCGAGCCGAAGAGGCAGGTCGTCTACGTCGAGGGGCTCAACCTGGTCAAGCGACACGAAAAAGCTCGCCCGACGCAGGACACCCGGAAATCCACTCAGCAGCTCGGCGGGATCATCGAGAAGGAGGGGCCGATTCACGTGTCCAACGTGATGCTGCTCGACCCCAAAGACAACAAACCGACGCGCATCGGCGTTCGCCGCGACAAGGGCGGCAAGCGCGAGCGGTACGCAAAGCGAAGCGGGACGTCGCTCTGATGGAGGCGACGGCAACAGTGGAGTCACAGGCCGCGCCGCCGCCGCGCCTGCGCGAGCGCTACGAGCAGGACGTGCTGCCGGCGCTGATGAAGAAATTCGGCTACTCATCGGTGATGGAGGCGCCCCGCCTGCTCAAGATCACGCTCAACATGGGCGTCGGCGAGGCCAAACAGGACGCGAAGATGCTCGAGGCTGCGCAGACGCAGCTGGCGACCATCGCCGGCCAGCAGCCCAGCGTGCGGCGCGCCCGCAAGTCGATCGCCTCGTTCAAGGTTCGCGAGGGAATGCCGGTGGGCGTCTCGGTGACGCTTCGTCGAGCACGGATGTGGGAGTTCCTCGATCGCCTCTGCTCGATTGCGGTACCGCGAATTCGCGACTTCCGAGGTCTCAACCCTCGCTCCTTCGACGGCCGCGGCAACTACTCGATGGGCGTCCGCGAGCAGCTGATCTTCCCGGAAATCGACTACGACTCGATCGATCAGGTGCGCGGCCTTGACGTGACGATTACGACAACCGCGGAATCGGACGTCGAGGCCTTCGAGCTGCTGCTGCGGCTCGGCATGCCGTTCGCCAAAGACGGGCGACCGGGCCAGGTCGATCTCGAGGCGGAGGCGGAGGCGGAGGAAGAGCGCCGCAAGGAGGAGGCTCGCCAGCGAGCCGAGGCCGAGCGGGCCGCCCTCGAGCAGCTGAAAGAAGAGAACCCCGACGCGTACGCGAAGCCCGAGCCCGAGGCCGCCGAGGAGGGCGAGGACGCCGCGGAGGGCGACAAGGACGAGGAGGCCGAGAGCTCGGCCGGCGAGGAGACTTCAGAGGATGGCTAAGACTTCACAGAAGGTTCGACAGGGCCGCAAGGCCAAGTTCAAGACCCGTGCCTACAACCGCTGCCGCCGCTGTGGCAGGCCACGCGGCTATTACCGCAAATTCGGCCTCTGCCGGATCTGCCTCCGCGAGGCCGCACACGAGGGGTACGTCCCCGGGATGACCAAGTCGAGCTGGTAGGAACGAGATGCTGACCGACCCGATCGCCGATTACCTGACGCGGATCCGCAACGCGCTGAGCGCCGGCCACGACGAGGTGGAGATTCCGGCATCCCGATTGAGGCTGGAGATGTCCAGGATCCTCAAGGAGCAGGGCTACATTCAGGACTTCAGCCGCCAGCAGGCCAGGGTCGGCGAGGCAATCAAGATCCGCCTCAAGTACACGGAGGACCGCCGCCCGGTGATCTCCGGGCTGGAGCGGATCTCGCGGCCGGGGCGCCGTCGCTACGTCGACCGCAAGCAGGTGCCGCGCGTTCACGGTGGCACGGGCACGGCGATCATCAGCACCTCGGTCGGGGTGATGACCGGTCATGAAGCCAAGAGCAAGGGCGTCGGCGGCGAGGTGGTCGCCTACATATGGTGAGGACGGCATGAGCAGGATTGGAAGAAAGCCCGTTCCCGTTCCCGAGGCCGTCACGGTCGAGCTGACGCCTGGCAGCGTCGCCGTCAAGGGCCCGAAGGGCGAGCTGACCCAGGTCGTCTCCCCCGAGATGACCGTCGAGCAGGGCGACGGCGTCGTCACCGTGCAGCGTCCGACGGACCGTGCCGAGCACCGCGCCCTGCATGGCCTGACCCGCAGCCTGATCGCGAACATGGTCGAGGGCGTCACCGAGGGCTTCGAGAAGCACCTGGAGATCCAGGGTGTCGGCTACCGCGCACAGCTGAAGGGGAGCAAGCTGGAGCTGGCGCTGGGCTACTCGCACCCGGTCTCGATCGACCCCCCGGCTGGGGTCGAGTTCGAGGTTCCGCAGCCAACCGCGATCGTCGTGCGCGGCATAGACAAGCAGCTGGTGGGGCAGGTCGCGGCGGACATCCGCAAGCGCCGCCCGCCGGAGCCCTACAAGGGGAAGGGCATCCGCTACCGCGACGAGCACGTCGCCCGCAAGGTCGGAAAGAGGGCCTGATCCAGATGACCGTCATGACCAAGAGGGAAAGCCGCCTGCGCCGTCGCCGCCGGGTGCGGTCCCGAGTCGTCGGAACCGCCGACCGGCCGCGCCTGTCCGTCTACCGCTCGAACCGGGGCATTTTCGCCCAGCTGGTCGACGACAGGGCCGGCAGCACGCTGGCGGCCGTGAACTGGACCGAGCCGGAGCTGCGCAAGCTGACCGCGAGCGAGCAGGCGAAGCGAGCCGGCGAACTGCTCGCGGAGCGGGCGACGGCCGCCGGCATCCAGACCTGCGTCTTCGACCGCGGTGGCTACAAGTACCACGGCCGCGTCAAGGCGCTTGCCGAGGGCGCCCGTGAGGGAGGCTTGAAGTTCTGATGGCGTTCACCGACCTGCTTCGCTTTCGCGCCCGTCCGCTACCTTGTCCCGTCCGATGAAAGGAATGGACACGACAAACGTGGAGACGGTGAGCCCCCGGGGCCTCGACCTCCAGGAGCGGGTGATCGAAATCAACCGCGTCGCCAAGGTCGTCAAGGGTGGCCGCCGGTTCTCGTTCACGGCGCTGGTTGCCGTGGGCGACGAAGAGGGTGTGGTCGGGATCGGCTACGGCAAGGCCCGCGAGGTTCCGCTGGCGATTCAGAAGGCCGTCGAGAACGCGCGCAAGAGCCTGATCCGCGTGCCCAAATACGGCCAGACGCTCACCCACAAGATCATCGGGCGCTACGGGGCCGGCCACGTCGTGCTGCGTCCCGCCAGCCCCGGTACCGGGGTGATCGCCGGGGGCGGCGTGCGTGCCGTGCTCGAGCTGGGCGGCGTGCGCGACGTGCTCACCAAGAGCATCGGCACGCAGAACCCGATCAATCTCGTGAAGGCGACGATGGACGGCCTGATCAGGCTGCGGCGGCCCGAGGAGGTGGCCGAGCTGCGCGGGCTGACCGTCGCCCAGGTGCTCGGGATCGAGCCTAAGGGCGCGCCCGCGGGGCCCGGCACGGAGGAGGGGGCGTCCTCCTCGACGCTGGGTTCCTCGCCAGATGAGGATTCCGTTGCTCTGGAGTCTGAGGGGCGAGAAACAGGACGCCGCGCCGAGGAGGACACCCCCTCCTCCGTGCCACCCGCGGGTGGCGCGTCTGAGGCGCCCGCCGAGCAACCGGCCGCAGAGGAGGCTTCCGCCGAGGGGAAGGGTGAGGAGTCGTGAGCGCCGTGAAGATCAGGCAGGTGAGATCGGCCAACGGGTCCAAGCCAAACCAGAAAGCAACGCTGGCGGCGCTCGGGCTGGGCCGGATCGGAAAGAGCGTCGAGCGCAAGGACTCCGCTCAGCTCCAGGGCCAGCTGCGCGTCGTCTCCCACCTGGTCGAGGTCGGCGATGGCTGAGAAAGGCGCGAAAGCCAAGGACACCGACTCGACTGAGCGTGCGAGCCAGGTCGGCCTGCACAACCTGAAGCCGAAGCCCGGCTCGCGTCGGCCCCGCAAGCGCCTGGGCCGCGGCGAGGGCAGCGGTCTCGGCAAGACCTCCGGCCGCGGTCACAAGGGCTACGGCTCGCGGGCCGGCGCCAAGAAGAAGGCCGGGTACGAGGGGGGCCAGAACCCGATTCACATGCGGATGCGCAAGCTCCGCGGCCCGCACAAAAAGCAGTCGATGCCGTTCGAGAAATTCCGCACCAAGACTCAGCCGGTGAACGTCGGCGATCTCGAGCAGCGCTTCGAGACGGGCGCCGAGGTAACGCCCGAGGCACTGAAGGAGAAGGGCCTCGCGAAGCGCTCCGACCCGGTGAAGATCCTTGCGCGCGGGGAGATCTCAAAGAAGCTGACCGTCACGGCACACGCGTTCAGCGCCAGCGCAAGGGAGAAGATCGAGGCCGCTGGCGGGTCCTGTAACACACTGGAGCCGTAATGCTCAGGACAATTGCGAACGCCTTCAGCGTCGCCGACATTCGCAAGAAACTCGCCTTCACCGCGGCGATGCTGGCGCTCTACAGGCTCGGCGCCTACATCCCGGCGCCCGGGGTCGACATCAATGCGGTCAAGGAACTCTCGGAAAACTTCGCCGGCAGCAACATCCTCGGCTTTCTCAACCTCTTCTCCGGCGGCGGCCTGTCCCGCCTCTCGCTCTTCGCGCTGGGGATCATGCCCTACATCACAGCGTCGATCATCCTGCAGCTGCTCACCGTGGTCGTTCCCTCGCTGGAGAAGCTGCAGAAAGAAGGAGAGGTCGGCCAGCAGAAAATCACGCAGTACACCCGCTACCTGACCGTCGGCCTCGCCTTCGGGCAGTCGTTCGGCTACGTCTACCTCTTCCGCTCCTTCGGCAGCCAGGCCGGGAACAACTTCCTGGGCACGCTCAGCGGCGGCAAGATCCTCTTGATCGTGATCTGCCTGACGGCCGGCTGCACGCTGCTGATGTGGCTTGGCGAGCTGATCACCCAGCGGGGCATCGGCAACGGCATCTCGCTGATGATCTTCGCCTCGATCGTCTCCGGCCTGCCGGGCGGCATCCAGGCCTGGTGGACGAACCCCGACCAGGTCTTCGTCGTGATGATGCCCTTCATCGCCCTGGCGGTGATCGTCGCGATCGTCTTCGTCCAGGAGGGCCAGCGGCGCATCCCCGTCCAGTACGCGAAACGGATGGTGGGGCGCAAAATGACCTCCGGCGGCTCGACCTACCTGCCGCTGCGGGTCAACATGGCGGGCGTCATCCCGGTCATCTTCGCCGCCTCGATCATGGCCTTCCCGCCGACGATCGGCCAGCTGCTCAACACCCCCGCCGCACTCGACTTCGCGGCCTTCTTCAGCCCCAACGGCTGGGCCTACGTGGTCGGCGAGGTCTTCTTCATCATCATCTTCACCTACTTCTACACGGCGGTGACCTTCAACCCGGTCGACCAGGCCGACAACCTGAAGAAGTACGGCGGGTTCATCCCCGGGGTCCGGCCGGGACGGCCGACCGCCGAGTACCTC
>Ga0210086_1001985_pt1 | contig 10056 bp, 10 predicted proteins | sample China_Galinas_PW_3_FD_184867 | JGI IMG/M metagenome (GOLD analysis project Ga0210086, IMG submission 184867) | Wetland microbial communities from San Francisco Bay, California, USA, that impact long-term carbon sequestration - China_Galinas_PWB_D2... | ecosystem: Environmental > Aquatic > Marine... | reverse complement strand
CGAAGCGAACCGCCGCGAACGTCACGTTCCTGCTCTTTCCTCCGGACGGCGCGGAGGCCCTCGTCGAGGCGCGGCTGGAGGGCCCCTTCGAGGCGGGACTCCAGCGCATCCGTCTCGCCGACCACGGCGTCGAGCTCGAGCCGGGCCTGGACTACGACTGGATCGTGCAGCTCGGCTCCGGCGCAAACATCGCCCAGTCGCGCATCCGAAGGCTCGATCCGGGGGCGGCGCTGCAGCGCAAGCTCCGCGACGCCAGCGGCTCCGAGCGTCCGATCGCCCTGGCCGAGGCCGGCATCTGGTACGACTCCCTCGAGGGATTCTCGCTCCGCGTGGACGAAGCGCCCGACGATGCCGCCCGGCACGCCGAGCGGCGCGCGCTGATCGAGTCGGCGGGGCTCGATCCGGCGCTGGCGGAGTGAGCCCGGGGAGGAGAGCGGCGCCCAGGATCTCGTCGTCGTCGAGATCGCCGCAGCAAGCACTTACCACCCGCCTGGAGATCCGCATGTCCAGCGTCCGGACTCGGGGAAGCGCCCCGCTCCTGCTCACATCGCTCCTCCTCGCCGCCCCCGCCCTCGGCGACCCGCTGGCGGAGGCCGCCCGGGCCGAGGCGGAGGCGACCCCCGCCGCCCTGGTCCGCGCCGCCGATCTCTACGAAGCGCACCTCGCGCAGCACCCCGAGGACACCGACGCCCACCTCGCCGCGGCCGGGGCCCTGAACCGCGCCATGGCGATCCGGACCAATGGGAACCTCCCCACCCTCGAAGGGCTGCAGGACAGCGACGAGAACCGCGCGATCTGGCGCGAGCTCGGCGCCCGCGCTCTCGACCACGCCCGCAGGGCGGAGGCGCTGCGGCCGGACTCGGCGGTCGCCGCGGCGCGCCTCGCCACCGCGTACATGTTCTACTCCTCGAGCCTCGGCATCCTCCAGGCCATCCTCGGCGGCGCGGGAGGGGAGTACCAGGAGCACGCCAACCGGCTGCTCGCCCTCGACCCGGGCTACGACGACGCCCTCGCGGACTTCCTGCTCGCGAGCTTCTTCCTGGTCGCCCCCTGGCCCGTGGGCGACGACGACGACGCCCTCGCCCACTTCGAGCGGGCGCTGGCGCGGTCGCCCGAGTCCGTTCGCAACCACTACGGCCTCGGCATCTACTGGACGCGCCAGGGCGAGCCGGCGCGCGCGCGTCCCTACTTCGAGGCCGCGCTCGACCGGCCCTGCACCGGGAACGACGAGCGCCTCTTCTGCTCCTTCATGAAGGACGAGTCGCGCAGCGCCCTGGGAGCGGCCTCTCGATGAGCGACCCGGCGACGCAGCTCGGCGTTCCCGAACGCCCCGGCTACGGAGAGGGAATCTACCGGCGCTCGGTCCGTCTGGCGTCTCGCGACGGCGAGGTGCGGGGCGAGCTCGCCGACGACTTCCACCACTTCGCGGTGCGCCTCGCCCACGACGGCGAGCGCGCGATCGCCGTGGAGGGCGAAGACGTCCGGGTTCCGTGGACCACCTGTCCCGGCGCCCTCGAGCCGCTGCGGCGGATGGAGGGCGCGCCCCTCGGCGACTCGATCCTCGCGGCCTTCGGCCACACGAGGGCGCGGGAGCAATGCACCCATCTCCACGACCTCGCGTGCCTGTGCCTCACCCACGCGGCCCGGGACGCCGTCGCTCGGCGCTACGACATCGCGGTGCCCGATCGGGTCGGGAACGCGACCGAGGCCACCCTCCACCGCGACGGCCGGGAGGTGCTGCGCTGGCGCGTGCGCAAATCGACGGTCGAAGAGGCGACACCGGAACGCTTCGCGGGCGCGCCCCTCGGCGGCATGGCGTTCCTGGGCTTGCTGGTCCGCGAGCTCGACGCCGAGCCCGACCTCGCCGAGGCCGCCTGGATGCTCCAGCGCGCGGTCTTCATCGCCCAGGGGCGTCGCCACGACTTCGAGGGCATCGCCGAGGCGCGGGTCTTCGCCCCGGTCGTGGGCCCCGTCTGCCACACCTTCGCCCCCTCGCGGGTCGCCGACGCCCGGCGCGTCCATGGAACCGTCCGAGACTTCACCGACGGACCGGAGAGGATCTTCGACCGCGAGGAGGAGATCGACGCGATCGGGCCGCGGGACGGGGACGCGGGTTGAGGCGCCGCCGGGCGGCGTGGAAGTCGAGGCCGCCCGGAGCGAGGCCGGCTAGGCCTCGGCGGCGTCGGTCATCTCGCGCATCTCGCGCAGCCGGCACTTGCGCGCCTTGAGGGCGCTGCACTCGCAGGCCTTGCCCGTGCCCCCGCAGCTGCCGCGCAGGCGCTTGCCCTGGAGCAGCACCCCGATCGACATGGCGAGGGAGACGACGGCGAAGAGCGCGAAGGCGGCGAGGAAGGTGGCCACGAAGGGAGTCTAGCCCGGTTCCCCCGGGCCGTCGGCGGCGCCGGGGGCCCCGGCCTCGGACGGTTCTCGACCGTGTACCTCGGGAAAGCGCTCCGTGGCGCGGGCGCCGAAGCCGCCCTGCCCGTCCCGGACCAGGAAGTAGGCGGCGAGCCCCTCCCGCTGGGCGACGGCGAGGCCCTCGTCGGGTCCCAGCACCGAGAGCGCCGTCGCCCAGGCGTCGGCCACCGCCGTGCGCTCGTGCACCACGCTCACCGACGCGCCCGCGTGGCCCACGGGGAGCCCGGTGCGCGGATCGACGATGTGCGAGAAGCGCCTGCCGTCGCGCTCGTAGAAGTTGCGGTAGTCCCCCGAGGTCGCCATGGCGAGGTCGTGGAGCTCGAGCCAGGCCTGGATCACGCGCCCCTCGGAGTCCGGACGCTCGATCCCCACCCGCCACGCGCCGCCCTCGGGGCGCGCGCCGCGGCAGCGCACCTCGCCCCCCACCTCGACGAAGTAGGAAGCAAAGCCCAGGCGCTCGAGCGCGTGCGCCACCTGGTCCACCCCGAATCCCTTGGCGATCGCCGAGAGGTCCACCTCGACGTCCGGGCGCTCCTTGCGCACCTGGCCCTTCGCGGCATCGAGGTCGAGCATCCGGTAGCCCACCCGCGCGCGCAGGGCGCGAAGCTCGGCGGCGTCGGGGGGCTCCCCCGCCTCTCGGGCCCCCGCCCCGAACCCCCAGGCGCCGACCAGGGGCCCCACGGTCACGTCGAAGGCCCCGCCCGAGCGAAGGGAGACCTCGCGGGCGAGACGCAGCACCTCGAGGGTCGCGGGCGAGACGGGGAAGGGCGACGCCTCGCGATGCGCGTTCAGCGCGGAGAGCTCCGAGTCGGGGTTCCAGGTGGACATCAGGGCGTCCACCCGGTCGAGCTGGCGCTGGATGCTGCGCTCGGCCTCGTCGATCTCGTTCCGGGAGCGCCCCTCCCCGGGCAGGATCACCGACCAGGTGGTCCCCATGCTGCCGCCGGCGAGCTGCACCCGCTCGGGCACGTCGAGCCAGAGCTGGCGCGTGGCGAAGAAGACCAGCACCACCAGGAAGACGGGAAGAAGCAGCCGCGCCCGCGGCGTCAGCAGGTCCGGGCGTTCGCTAGCCGCCATCGCGCGCTCCGGGGCGGCGCGGCGAGACGCACCCGGCTGTCACGGGCGCGGCTTCGGACTACTCACCGAAGTCGTCGAACATCACGTTCTCGGGCTCGACGCCCAGCGAATCGAGCATCTTCTTGCAGGCCGCGATCATCATCGGCGGGCCGCAGAGGTAGTACTCGATCTCCTCGGGCTCGGGGTGGTCCTTCAGGTAGTTGTCGTAGAGCACCTGGTGGATGAAGCCCGTGTGACCGGTCCAGCGGTCCTCCTCGAGGGGCTCGGAGAGCGCGAGGTGCCACTCGAAGTTCTCGTTCTCGGCCGCGATGGAGTCGAAGTCCTCGTTGTAGAACGACTCGCGCAGCGAGCGGGCGCCGTACCAGAAGGTGACCTTGCGGTCGGTGTGCAGCCTCCGGAACTGGTCGAAGATGTGGGAGCGCATCGGCGCCATGCCCGCTCCGCCGCCCACGAAGCACATCTCGGCGCCGGTCTCCCGGGCGAAGAACTCGCCGTAGGGTCCGGAGATCACCACCTCGTCGCCGGGCTTCAGGTTGAAGATCCAGGAGGACATCTGGCCGGCGGGCAGGTCGTCGCGTCCGGGCGGAGGCGTCGCGATCCGGACGTTCAGCATGATGATGCCCTTCTCGTCGGGGTAGTTCGCCATCGAGTAGGCGCGAACCACCGGCTCCTTCACGGTGGACTGGTATCGCCAGATGTCGAGCTTGTCCCAGTCCGGGCGGTACTCGTCTTCGATGTCGAAGTCCTTGTAGTCGACGTGGTACGGGGGGCACTCGATCTGGATGTAGCCGCCGGCGCGGAAGGGCACCTCCTCGCCGGGAGGCAGCTCGAGCACCAGGTCCTTGATGAAGGTCGCGACGTTGTGGTTCGAACGGACCTTGCAGGTCCACTTGCGCACGTCGAAGACCTCGGGGGGCAGCTCGATCTCGAGGTTCTCCTTCACCTTCACCTGACACGAGAGCCGCATCCCCTCGCGGGCTTCCTTCGGGGTGATGTGGGAGACCTCGGTCGGCAGCAGCGCGCCTCCCCCCGAGCTCACCCTGCACACGCAGACGCCGCAGGTGCCCTTGCCGCCGCAGGCCGACGGGATGAAGATGCCCTTGGACGCGAGCGTGCTGAGCAGGGTGCCGCCGGCGTTCACCTCGAGGGACTTCTCCGGATCGTCGTTGATCTCGATCGTCACCTGGCCGCCGGGCAGCAGCCTCGCCTTGACGACGAGCAGCAGCGCCGTCAGCAGTACGATGACGGCGGTGAAGCCCAACATTCCGTAGAGAATCGTTTCCACTGGGTCTCCCCCAGCCCGCGCGGCGGGCGTCCGCTAGAGCTGGATCCCGGCGAAGGACATGAACGCGATGGCCATGAGCCCCACGGTGATGAAGGTGATGCCCAGACCGCGCAGGGCGGGCGGCACGTTGGAGTAGCGCAGCCGCTCGCGGACCGCGGCCAGGGCGACGATGGCGAGCATGAAGCCCGTTCCCGAGCCGACGCCGAAGACGGCGGCCTCGCCCAGGGTGTAGTCGCGGTTCACCATGAAGAGCGCGCCGCCGAGGATCGCGCAGTTGACCGCGATCAGCGGGAGGAACACGCCGAGCGATCCGTAGAGCGCCGGGGCGAAGCGCTCGACCACCATCTCGACGATCTGCGTGACGGCCGCGATGGTCCCGATCAGGACCAGGTAGGTGAGGAACGAGAGGTCGATGTTCTCGCCGCCGGGGATCCACGACAGCGCCCCCTCCTTGAGGAGGTGCTCGTTGAGCAGCTGGTTCAGCGGCGTGGTGACGCCCAGCACGAATACGACGGCGAGGCCCAGTCCGAAGGACGTCGAGACCTTCCGGGAGATGGCCAGGAAGGAGCACATCCCCAGGAAGAAGGCGAGGGCCATGTTCTCAACGAAGATCGCCCTCGTGGCCAGGCTCAAGTAGTGCTCCAACATGGAAATCCTCCTCGACCTGTTCGGGTCGCAAACTCCGCACCACCCAGATGAAGCATCCGATCAGGATGAAGGCGGCGGGCGCCAGAACCATGAGACCATTGGGGACGTACCAGCCCCCGTCGGAGACCGTCGGCAGGATCGGCACGCCGAGCAGGCTGCCCTTGCCGAAGAGCTCGCGCATCGACGCCACCAGCACCAGCACCAGCCCGTAGCCGCAGGCGTTGCCGACCGCGTCCAGGAAGGTCGGCAGCGGGGGGTTCTGCATCGCGAAGGCCTCGCAGCGGCCCATCAGGATGCAGTTGGTGATGATCAGGCCGACGAAGACCGAGAGCTGCAGGCTGATGTCGTAGAGATAGGCCCGCAGGAACTGGTCCGCGACCATCACCATCGACGCGATGATGGTGAGCTGGGTGATGATGCGGACGCTGCCCGGGATCTGATTGCGCAGCAGGCTCACCGCCACGGTGGACGTGACCAGCACGAAGAGCACCGCCAACGTCATCACGATGGCGGTCTCGAGCTTCGTCGTCACCGCCAGCGCGGAGCAGATGCCCAGCACCTGGAGGCCGATGGGATTGTTGTCGATCAGGGGGTCCAGCAGGACCTCGCGTGAGCTGCTCATCAGATGCCCCGTTCGTTTCGATAGGCGGCCAGGTAGTTGGCGAAACCGTTCTTTCCGAGCCAGAAGTCGAGCATGTTCGATACGCCGTTCGAGGTGATGGTCGCCCCGGAGAGGCCGTCCACCTCGTAGGGGTCCTCCTTCGGCGGTCCGGCGTGGCCCTTGATCACGTGGATCGCCACGTCTCCCTCGTCGTCGAAGGCGAGACGGCCGGGCCAGAGCGCCTTCCAGCGCGGATTGTCGACCTCTCCGCCGAGGCCCGCGGTCTCGCCGTGGGAGTAGAAGGTGATGCCGTGGATGGTGCGCGCGTCGGCGTCGAGGGCGAGGAACCCGTAGAGGGTCGACCAGAGCCCGTAGCCGTGGATCGGGAGGATGATGCCCTCGACGTCGTCGCCCTCGGTCAGCAGGTAGACCACCTCGAGGTTCGGGATGCGGCGCACCTTGGACTTGTTCTCCGGCGCCGGCTGGCTCTGGCTCGGGTCCTTGGCGGCTCTGCGCGCGTCGTAGGCGAGGGGGTCGACGCCGTCGACGAACTGGCCCGTCTCCATGTTCACGACCCGGGGCTCGATGCGCTCTTCGAAGACCCGGGTGATCTCCTCCCGCGACATCTCCTGACCGGGCTTCATCAGGCCCGCCACCGAGAGCACGTTCTTGATCTTGTCGAGGCGCGCGTTCTCCACCTGGCGGTCCTTCAGCGCCACCGCCACCGCGGACACGATCACCGAGAAGAAGACGCAGAGGATGACGGTGAAGATCACCGTATGGCGCGCACTATGCTCCACTGCGGGCGAGCCTCCGGGCCACGTTGCGACGGATCACCACGTGGTCGATCAGGGGCGCGAACATGTTCATGAACAGGATCGCGAGCATCATGCCCTCGGGGTACGCCGGGTTCACGCAGCGGATCAGCACGCAGAGCACGCCGATCCCGAAGCCGTAGGCCCAGCGCCCGCTCTCGGTGTAGGAGGAGCTCACCGGGTCGGTGACCATGAAGACGGTGCCGAGCGCCCAGCCGCCGAGGACCATGTGCCACCAGAACGGCACGTTGAACATCGGGTTCGTCTCCGACCCCACGAAGTTCAGGAAGCCCGCCATCGCGATGGTGCCGATCACCACGCCGGCCATGGATCGCCAGGACGCGACGCCGGTGGCGATGATGAGACCCGCGCCGAGCAGACAGGCGAGGGTCGAGGTCTCGCCCATCGATCCCGGGATCGCCCCGAGGAAGGCCATGGTCCAGTCGGCGCCGCGCAGGGCGTCGGGCACGGCGGCGGCCTGGGCGAGGAGCGTTGCGCCGGTGAAGCCGTCCACGCCCTGGAAATCCGCGGCAGTCCACGGGGCCTCGCCGCTCATGTAGGCGGGATAGGAGAAGAAGAGGAACGCGCGGCACACCAGCGCCGGATTGAGGAAGTTCATCCCCGTGCCGCCGAACACCTCCTTCGAGAACACCAGCCCGATCACCGTGCCCATCGCGACCTGCCAGAGCGGGGTCGTGGCGGGAAGGATCAGCGGAATCAGCGCGCCGGTGACGAAGAAGCCCTCGGAGACCTCGTGCTTCCGCACCATGCAGAAGATCACCTCGATCGCGATGCCCGAGATCATCGTGACCGCGTAGATGGGAACGAAGTAGAGCGCGCCGAGCAGCAGGCACCAGCCGATGTGGGAGGGGTCGTAGACGCCCCCCAACCACTGGAAGAGCGCGTTGTGCCAGTCGGCGAGGGGGAGCGCTCCCGCCTGGATGGCGCGCGCCGCCTGGTAGCCCGTGTTCCAGGTCGCCACCGCGAAGCACGGCTGCAGCGCGATCACCACCACGAACATCATGCGCTTGAAGTCGAGGCCGTCGCGCACGTGGGAGCCGGTGCGGGTCACCTCGCCGGGGGTGAAGGCGAAGGTGTCCGCGGCCTCGTAGAGCGGATGGAGGATCTCGAGCTTCCCACCCTTCTCGAAGTGGGGCGCCACGGAGTCCAGCGCATCCCGCAGGATCTTCATTCAGCCTTCCTTCTCGATGCGCTCGAGGTTCTTGCGCAGGTACGGCCCGAACTCGGTCTTGCCCGGACACACGAAGGTGCACATGGCCACGTCCTCTTCGTCGAGCTCGAGGGCGCCGAGGGCCTCCGCCTGCTCGAGGTCACCCACCACGAGCGCCCGCAGCAGGTAGGTCGCGATGATGTCCATCGGGAGCACGTGCTCGTAGGTGCCGATGGGCATGAGCGAACGGTGGGAGCCGTTGGTGTCGGTGGTCATGTCGAAGGTCTTGCCGGGCATGAGCTTGGCCGGGTAGATGCCGAGGGTGGAGAAGCGGTCGGCCCAGGGGATCATCCAGCCGATCAGCCGGCGGTCCTTGCCCTCGGCGAGGACGGTGATCTGGTTGTGGTATCGCCCGAGGAAGCCCAGCTCGGGGCCCATGGACGCCTTGCCCGAGAAGACCGAGCCCGACAGCACCCGGCTGCCGCGCTCGTCGGTGATCAGCTCGCCGTGGGTGATCTCGTCGATCGACGCGCCCAGGCGGGTGCGGATCAGGCGCGGCCGCTTCACGAGCGGACCGGCCAGGGAGACGACGCGCTCGACCGGGAGCCGTCCCGTCTCGAAGAGGCGCGCGATGGCGATCACGTCCTGGTAGCCGAGATGCCAGGAGGAGCGCTGTCGCGAGACCGGCGCGAGCCGGTGGATGTGGACACCGGGGTTCCCGGCCGGGTGCTTGCCCTTGAAGGTCTCGACCTGCACCGGCGCGTTGACCCCGGGGATCGCCGAGCCGTGGGCGACGCACAGGTATGTCGGGCCGTCGACGAGCTTGGACACGATGCGCAGTCCGCGGTCGAACTCGTCCCGGTGCTCGTCGACCACGACGTCCGGATCCGGGGCGAGGGGGTTGGTGTCGATGGCCGTGACGAAGAGCGCCTGGGCGTCGCCCTCCGGATCGGGGATCTTGCCGAAGGGGCGCTCCCGGAGCGCGGTCCAGAGCCCGGACTCGACCAGCAGGGCGCGCACCTCGTCCCGCGATCCGCCCTCGTCGGCGCTCCGGGTGAAGGACTCGAAGGGCGCGAACTCGTCGTCGCCGGGCCGTCCGCCGCGCTCGCTCTCCGAGAGCTGGATCACCACCGAGCGCAGCATGCGACGCGCGCCGCGGAAGATGCCGGACACGCGTCCCGCGCCCGGCGCCGTGTAGCGGATGCCGGGACGGGTGCGGTCCTCGAAGAGGAGCTGTCCGCGGCGAACGATGTCTCCCTCGGCGACCGCGGGCCGGGCGCGCACGCCCGGGGTGTCGTCGCCGAGCACCGCGACGCGCGTGAGCGGCGGCCCGTCGTGGATTCCGGGCTCCGGGGCGCCGGAAATGGGCAAATCGACGCCCTTCTTGATGCGGTGAACCGCCACCTTGCCGCTCCGTCCCGCCGAGAGCTGAAGTGAAACGCCGGGGCGCAAGGCCTCCGGCGCAGGCAGCGTAGAAAGCCCGCGCCGACATTGCTAGGCCGGGAGAGGGCCTAAATGGTAGGATCATGGGGTGGGGGCGGTCCTGGGAGGCGTCCATGGAACATCCCAAGGTTCCGGTGGCCCGTGAGCTGGTATCGGCTCGCACGATCACCCTCTCGCCCGGCATGTCGGCCGTCGACGCGGCGGAGCTGCTGCTCCAGCACGCGATCTCCGGGGCTCCCGTCGTCGACGAGGACGGACGCCTGCTGGGACTCGTCTCGGAGTACGACTGTCTGCGCGCCGTCGCGTCGTCGGAGTACGGGATGGACCTCCACGACGGCGCGCAGACCGTCGCGGAGCTGATGACCCAGGTCTGCCACACCGTCCCGCCGGACCTCGATCTCTACGGCATCGCGCACGCCTTCGTGAAGCTCGGGGTGCGGCGGCTGCCGGTGATCGACGAGGGTCAGCTGATCGGTCAGGTGAGCCGGCGCGACGTGCTGAAGGCCACGGTCCGGATCCGCCGGGAGCTCCAGAAAGCCAACCCCCGGTATCCGGATTACCCCGCGGGGAGAAACCCGATCCGGGACTATCCCCGGGG
>Ga0210086_1001984_pt1 | contig 10060 bp, 5 predicted proteins | sample China_Galinas_PW_3_FD_184867 | JGI IMG/M metagenome (GOLD analysis project Ga0210086, IMG submission 184867) | Wetland microbial communities from San Francisco Bay, California, USA, that impact long-term carbon sequestration - China_Galinas_PWB_D2... | ecosystem: Environmental > Aquatic > Marine... | reverse complement strand
CGCGTGATCCGAAATCGCTCAAGGGCCCGGTTCGGGACCTGCTGACCGCGATCGGGCAGGTCAAAACACGCGAGGCGGCGGAGTTCCTCGTGTCCTGCGTGCGCAGGGACGCGAGCCTCTATCAGCACGTCACGAGCATCCTGTTCACGGATTGGCCATGGACGGCAGTCGAACCGGCTCTCGCCGACATGTTGGCGATCCCCTCGGGGATCGCCGTCGCTCGGGGCCTGATCTTCCAGCGTCTGGCGATGCGCGGTTCCGACACGCTGTTGCGCTACGCGGCACGGGCCTACGAAGCAGGGATGTCCGGGACAAGACCCATGCACACGGTCAGGCTGGCGCAAACCCGCGAGTACCATGGCATCCAGTGGTTGTTGGTCCTCGATCGGTTCGGCAAGCGTGCCTGTCCACTCGATGGGAAGACGGTGACCCGCATCGTGGACACTTGCCTCCCGAATGAACGGGCTTGGCCGGACGTCTGCGAGGCGGTTCAAGGCGCCAGCTCCGATATCGTCTTCAAGAAGTACGCCATACCCGAGAGTCTCGCAGCATTGCTGTGCCGGCGCGCTCTCGAATGCCCGCGCAAGGACCTGAGGCGGATGCTCGTGGGCCACCTCGTGAGCGGCCAGTTCGGCGCTGTCGACGAAGCCCAGAAGCTCGCGCTGACCGTGCTCCGGGGTACCGACGCCTACCTTCGCTCCGGCGTTCTCGCCAGCATCGGCGTCCCGCTCGATGAAGCCCTGATCGAGGAGGTCCGCCGCGCCCTCGACGACCCCGACGCATCGCTCGTCTTGCGCGCGATGAACTCTCTGGCTGGCTGCTCGGCGCCCGAGCGCTTCGATTGGATCGCGGCCAAGCTCACGAGCAAGAACAGCTCCGTCCGAAAGATGGCGGTCTCCTTGCTCGCAACGCACCAGTCGGAGTCGTGCTTGCCGAAGATCCTCCCGCTGATGCGCGACCCCTCGCCTGTCGTTCGTCTCGAGGTCATCTCCGCCACGCGCCGGTTCCTCGACCAGAGCGCGGTCCCGATGCTGCTCGAAGCGCTGCGCGACACCGGCGAGGACGTTCGCAAGCAGGCCAAGGCCGCCCTCGACGCGATCCGCTTCTACAACGAGCAGAAGGCCCACTGGGACCGGTGGCTCAACACGACGAAGCTCGGCGCGAGCCCCGGCGACGCGCTGCTCAAGCAGGCATCCCCCGACCAACCCAAGCGCATCCGCCTCGTCGCGATCGCGTCGCTGGGAACGCTCGGCAAGCCCGAGTCGCTGCCGTTCCTGATCGAGCTGATGCGCGAGCCCGACAAGGACATCGCGAAGGCCGCCGGGCTCGCAGCCAATCGGATCAACGCGTCCGGCGGCAAGTAGCGGCTACCAGATCGCGCGCCAGGTCACCCGTTCCAACGTCGCCCCGGTCACGATCACCGCGCTGTGCAGCTCGTGGCGCTTGAGCAGCGTGATCATGTCGGTCGTCTGCCGCAGCCACCGAACGGCCATCTTGTCCTTCTGGTCATCGGTCAGCTGGGGGTTCTTGTAGAGCACCTGCTGCGCCTGCGACAGCAGCATCTCGAGCATCGAACCCGTGTTGACGAGCTGCAGCCCGTTGAGGTTCTCGGGCACGTGCTTGAGGCGCTCGGTGAACTCCTCGGGCCCTTTCTCCTTGGGCCGGTTGCGCTCCGCCCTGTCCTCTTCGTCGAGGATCGAGTGGAGCCCGCGCAGCCCATCGGGTCCGGCCGCGAACACGAACACGCGATTGGAGACGGTGTAGTGCAGCGGAACCATGCCGAAGAACCGGATCGTGTGCACGTCGATGTCGTTGTACTTCTCGGTCTTGCGATTGACGTGCAAGGCGAAGCTGCGCAACAGGCGATCGATCGACTTGGCGAACCGCTCGTGATCCGTGATCTGGACGCCGATGCACAGGCCGTTGAGGGCGCGCGTACCGGTCAGTGGATTGCCGTTCCCATCGAGATACTGCGTCGTGCCGACCGAGATCATCTCCTTGCCGAGGTAGTCGAACAGCTCGAGCTTCGGATGCAGCTTGATGCGCTGCTGCACGAGCGCCTCGACGGCCTGCATCGTCAGGTTCGCTTTCGGGCCGAACGTCTCGACGGCCTTCGTGATCAGCTTGTAGAGCGCTTCGAAGTCGAACGCCGACACCGCCCAGTTCTCCCAACGGAACGGAACGAGCTCGAGCAGCTTCGGTTGCCCGGCGGCCAACGGAGCCACGGCGTCGAAGAACCCGCGCCGGTCCTTGTCGAGACCCAGCGCGGCATCGAACAGAACGTGCTCGCCGGCGCCGTCGACGCCGAGCTCGAACTCCGTCGGAGCCATGACGCCCAGCAGATCGAGCGCTTGCTCGATGTCCTCGGCCGTGATCGGGACCGGCGTTCCCGTGCGGATCTGCTTCGACAGCGTCCGGACCCCGGTCCGGAGCATCTGCTTGAGCGGCGCGATGTTGACCCAGACCCCGATCGGGTGCTTGCCGAGCGTCTCGTCGAGACGGCCGAGCCCCGGACCCGAGCCGGCGATGCTCCCGATCGTCTGCTCGAGCTGATCGCCGATCGCGACGACCATGTGGCGCCCGACCATGAACGGCAGCGACGCGCGCGTGTCCGTCGACCCTTCGAGCTTGACGACGCGATAGACGTCGCTAGCAACGCGCAGATCGCCGAGCAGCCCGGCTTCGTCCTCTTCGGCGACGGTCGTGAGTTGCTTGGCGAGGGACGCGAGGTTTACGTTCTCGTCCGGAGACACGATGACCGCGACCCACGGGTGCGGCGAGCCGCCGTCGACGGCCGAGGCGAGATCGGCGCCGACCGCGACCGTGATGCGGCCACCGAACTTCCGGAACTGCTTGCAGAAGTCGGCCCAGTCGAGCCCGAACGACTCCGCGAGCGTCTGCAGCTGGCCCTCGATCGCCCGGAACGCGCTCACCGTGTCGATCGGCGAGTCGGCATCGGACAGAGCCGCCAGCAGGCGGGTCTTCGCGAACTGCTTCTCGAGCTTCGCCGGGCCGTCACATTGGACGACCAACAGAGCGTCATTCGGTACCAGGCTGAGCGCTGTCCGTTCGGTCTGTGCGAACAGCGCGGATGGCAGCATGGCGGTGCACAGGGTCAGGGACAACAGAGCGTTCGTCGCGGTCATTGAGCGATCCTCTCGATAAGGACCCCGTTCTCATCGAACAACCGCACAACCGGACTTGACCCCGTGCGCCCCGCTCGCGCGCGGCCAAAGGCGCCTGCGCGATTTCCGCGATGCGACCGCGCGATCGGCTACCAGATCACACGTGTGAGGATCCGCCCGCCGGTCGTTTTCGTGATCACGACCATGTCATCGAGGTCGTGTGCCCCGAGCAACGTGGCGATCGCGTCGAGCGTCTTGCCCAACGGCTCGCGTCCTTGGCGGCTGATCGCTGAAGCCGCCGCTTCGAGGCTGGTCGGCAGGTTGACAACGCCGATGCCATGCCAGGTTTCGGGCGCGTAGCACAGCCGCTCGCTGACGATCCTCGGCATCGATCCCCGCGGCTTGCCGGCGCGACGGTCCCGGACCTCGTCGAGGACTGCGCGGAGCTCACGCCCGCCGTCCTCGCCGACGGCGATCAGGAACAGCTCGTCGGTCAAAGAGCAGTAGACTGGGGACGCGCCGAGCGGAAGGAACCTGCTGACCTCGAACGGACCGTAGCTTTCGGTCTTGCGCGACGCCTGCATCGCCGAGTTCTTCAGCAGACGGTCGAACGACTTCGCGAACGCAGCCGGGTCGCGCAGCTCGAAGCCGTAGCACACGGCGCCCGCGGCTTGTCCGGCCGAGTCTTTGCCGGGTCCTCGCTTCCCGCCGGCCGGTCCCCACACGATCAACACCTCGCCACCCAGGTGAGCGAGGAGGTCTTCCTCGAGCCGCAGCTTGGTCCTCCGCTCGAACTTCTTCTCGAGCTCGCCCCTCGTGTACTCGCTCCCCAGGTCCGCGGCGACGAGCTTGGTGAGCTCGCGATAGCAGCCGGCGAAATCGATCGGAGCCACCAGCCACGAGTCGAATTGCACCGGGGTGAAATCGAGGAGGCGCGGAGGACCGCGCCGCTCCGGGAAACAACTCCCCCACAGGCCGCGGTTGTCGCGACCGAGAGAGAGCTCGAGATCGGCGACGAGCCGTTCTCCCGAAGCTCCGACCGACAGCGAAATCTCCTTCCACGACGAGAACCCGGCCAAGTCGAGAAACTCTTCGAACGACCCGCTCATTGCGAGCTTCTTGCCCTCGTATTGACTCGACATGCCGTCGAAGAACGGCCGAGGCTCCAAGTGGAGCGCGAGGGACGTCGTGCCGGCCAGCTGCTCGAAGTCCGGGTAGTGGTTCGTCCGGTTCGTCAGGACCTTGCGCACGACGGAGTCGACGTCGTCGCCAAGGACCATGACCGCGTGGTTGCCGACCAGGAACGGCAAGACGAACGTCCATCCGTGCTTCGTCGAGGCGCAACGCAAGGACCGCCCCTGGACCTCGAGATCGCGAAGCTCGACCTTGCGGTTGTGCTCGATGAGATCGTTCAACCTCTTGACGGCCTCCGCGCGCTTTGCGCCGCCGATTTCGGACAGCACACAGACGTCCCAGAAGCCCTGCTTCGCATTCGCACGAGCCGACCCGTACACCCATGACATGTCGCCGCCGCCTGCGATGACGACCTTGCCGTCATAGGAGAGCAACCCGTCGAGCAACTCCTTGGCATCCAATCCCGTCGCGGACAACTTGTCGGCGAACGACCCCTCGATCTTGTCCCTCAGGACTTCGACGTACGGCGCGACGTCAGGGCTCGACAGCAGGCCCGCCAGCCTTGTCTTCTCGAACTGCCTGGCAACGCGCGCCGGACCAGCGACCTGCCAAATACACGCGGCGTGTTCGGGCACCAAGGTCAGCGGAGACCGTCGATCCGAGGGAGCCGTACCCTGGCAGACCGGTACGACGCATGCCAGGCACAACGAGAGCAGCGATCGTCCCCGCGCCGCTTTCGCAATCCCGGTCATCGGCTCCTACCAGATCATCCGCGACAGCACGCGGCCACCATGGACCTTTGAAACCGAAACCATGTGATCGAGCTTGTGGGCGCGCAGCAGCTTGACGACCAGATCGATGGCCCCCGCGACCTGCTCGCGCGCTCGTCGGTCCATGAGGTCGCCCAACTCGGACCGGACCGAGTCGAACGTGGACGTGATTATCGCGGGCAGGCTGACGACGCCGATGCCGTGCCAACCATCGGGCGCGTACTGCAGCCGGTCGCGGACCGACTCCGGCATCGCCGGGCGCGGCTTGCCGGCGCGACGGTCCTTGACCTCGTCGAGCACGGCGCGCAGCTCGTCGGCCCCGCTGTCGCCGATCGCGATCAGAAACAGCTCGTCGGTCACGCAGTAGTAGACCGGGAACGCGCCGAACGGCAGGATTCGGCTGACCTTGAACGGGCCGTAGCTCTCGGTCTTGCGAGAGACGTGCATCGCGAAGCTTCTCAGCAGCCGGTCGAACGACTTGCCGAACGCGGCCGAGTCGCGAAGCGCAACGCCGTAGCAAATGGCGTCGTAGTCTCTGAGCTCCGGGCGGAGGCCGGCCCCGGGCTGCTGGTGGCGCGCCCCCTGAACGGACAGCAGCTCGTCGCCGAGAGGATCGATCAGATCCTCCTTGAGCCGGAGCTTGGTCTTGTCCTCGAACATCTTCTCGAGCTCGTCGACGCTGTGCTCGGTGAGGTCGGAAACCCCGTCGAGGAGCTTGGCGAGCTCACGATACAGGCCCGCGAAATCGATGGGCGCGACGCTCCACATGTCGCGATGGACCGGAACGAAGTCGAGGAGGTGGGGGCCGCCCCGCCGCGGCGGATACGCTGCACCCAGGACCCCCCGACCACCGGGACCGAGCTGGAGCTCGATATCCATGATGGCCTGCTGTCCCGAAGCACCGAGCGAGAAGTCGACGTGCTTCCACGCGGTGATGCCCAGACCTTCGAAGAACGGCTTGACGTAGCCGGCCATCGGCGACGCGGCGTCGTCGAGCCTCTCGAACAACGCGTCGAAGAGCTGCTCCAACCCGACGCGCATCGCGAGGTCTTTGTCCGCGAACTTCTGCTCGAAGTCGCGGTAGTGGTTCGCCTTGTTGGTCAAGACCTTGCGCGCGAGCTTGCCGACGTCGTCGGCGATCAACAGCACGGCGTCGCTGCCGACCATGAACGGAAGCACGAGAGAAGGAGCGTTCTCCATGCCCTTGCGTGGTAGCGCATAGCGCAGCGTGCGTCCCTCGACCTCGAGATCGCGAAGCTCGAGATCGGTGGCCGTGTCTTCGATGGTCTGCACGAGCTCCTTGACGGCCGGTGCGAGCTTCGGGCCGCCGGCTTGCGGCAGCACGACGACCGCCCACGTGTCGAGCTTGGCCGTCGGATCGAGCTCGAAGACTTTGACGAAGTTACCGCCGACGGCGATGGCCGCGCGGCCGTCGTACGCCAAGAACCCATGGAGGATCGCCGAGTAGTCGTAGCCCGCAGCGTCGAACGCCGGCCCGAGCGTTGCTTCGAGCATCGTCATCGCCGACTTGATGTGCGGGCTGACGTCGGGGCTCGCGAGCATTCCGCCGAGCCCGGTCTTCTCGAACCGCTCGGCCCAGCGAGCCGGCCCGTCGACCTGGGCGAGGAACACGGCCCCGTCCGGTATCAGGCCGAACGGCGACTTGTGGTCCTGGGCGACCCGATCCTGGCAGACCAGCGCGAGGCCGGCAAGGCACAACGAAACCTTCGAGAGTCCGTACATCACTTCTCCTGCAGGTAGACCAGCACCCGGTCGTGACAGATGAGAACGAGGTCCGTGAGCCCGTCGCCGTTCATGTCGGCGGGCTTGATCGCGCGCGGCTCGTAGTCCGACCTGGACCGGGCCCTCGTCTCGTAGACGGGAAACGCGAGGCCGGGCCTGAGCGTCGGGCCATCGGCGACGAGCACATGGATCCCGTGCGTATCATCGTCGACGAGCACGAGCTCGTCACGGCCGTCGCCGTCGAGGTCGGCGGCCAGGCCCTCGAAGTAGTCGGTGTCCTCGGTTCTGGCCTCGTGCTTGCGGACCGGCACGAGGGTCCACTGGGGTCCGGTGAACGACACTCGGGCGACCCCGTGGCCGCCGATCAACAGCGCCGCCCCGTGGTGCGCGACGACGTGAGTCGCCTCCATCGCGGGCACGTCGACCGACCTCGCGACCTCACCGGGACGAAGCCGCCACACCTTCTTCGACTTGCGATCGAGGAACATGCGCGTGCCGTCGCTGTCCGCGACGCCGATGTCCATGGCCTGCATCGTGTCCGGCCCGTTCTCCTGGTGGAGGATGTCGGGTTTGTCATCGCCGCCGAACCGGAAGACCCGCGCGTACTGCCCGCGCACGGCCATCAGCGCCTTCTCGCCGTTGTAGTCGACGAGCGCCAGCGCACCGTCCTCCATGCTGGTCGTGAACCCGGCTTCGATCGTGCTCTTGTCGGGCAGGCGAAACCCGCCGTCGGCCGTTCCGAACGCGACCGTGAGCCCGCGCCCGGGCACGACGAACGCGACCTCGACGCCCGGGCGACCGTCGAGCTCGGCGACCAGCAACCGACTCGGGTCGGCGGACAACCTCCCGAGGTCGAGCAGCTTCTCGACTTGGAACCCGTCGTCGCCTTTGCGCACACGCACGAGCGTGCCGCGCCGGCCCCGCTCGGACCTGGCCACGACGAGCACGTCGCGCCCGTGGACGGCGACCGCCAGAGGCTTGTCGAGGCTCGGCAGGCGGGCCGGGAACGTCGATCTCGGAACCGCTCCGCTCTGCCACGCCAGCGCGCCTTCCTGCTCGCTCGCGATCACGAGATCGAGCTTGCCGTCGCCGTCGATGTCTCCGAGCGCGAGCGACGTGATCCCGGCGAGCGACGGCGCGCTCTCGACGACGAACCGGCCTTCGTCCTCGAGCATGTAGAGCACGCGCGCCTTGTCGGGATCGGCGATCACGAGGTCGAGGTCGCCGTCACCGTCGATGTCGCCGTGCGCGAACGGACGCGCGCCCCGCGGCCGCCCCGCGATCGTCGTCAGCTGCACGACCGCGCGCGATGCCTGATCGGACTTCTGCAGCATGTACTCGGTCACGCGATCGTGCGTGCCTTCGATCGTCGCGAGTGTCGGGCGGCCGTTCGAGCCCGTGCCGCGAAACGCGTAGCGCAGGCCGATCACGTCGATCGCGATCCACGGGCCAAAGTGCCCGCCGGGTTGGCCGCGCTTCAGCAACATCGTCGCCGCGCCGCCCGACACGGCGAACACGAGGTCCTTGTGACCGTCCGCGTCGAAGTCGAACAGATCGAACGAGTGCACCTGCTTGGCGAGGATCGGATCGGGTGCGGTCACCTGCACTTCGCCTGCGAGCCCGGTCACCACACGCAAGCCGTCGCGCGTCAGAACGACGACGTCGTCCTTGCCGTCACCGTCGAGATCCGCTGCGCGCAGGCTGTCGCCGTTGAGCGCGATCCCGACCTCGAGCTCGCGCAATCGCTTGCCACCGTTCTTCTCGCGGGTCTGCGCGGTCAAGCGGCCACGCCCGGTCAACATGACGTAGTCCTTGGCCCCGTCGCCGTCGACGTCGGCGAGCACGAGGCCACCGAGCTGCCCCTCGGTGCTCAACGATTCGACCTCGAGCTTGTCCTTGACGAGGGACAGCACCTCGATTCGCGCGCGCCGCGGGTTGTTGAGGATCGCGAGCTGGCCCGGCGCGGGCTCGCCAGAGACCTGGCGCGCGATCTCGAGGTGGCTCAGGCCCCAGTTGAGCTTCTTGATGACGGGACCGAGAAACCCGAACCGGGCCCGGAGCTTGGGATCGATGCGCAGCGAGTCGTCCTGGGCGTGGACGACATGGGAGAACGCCGCGACGGCGAGGACCGCAGTCACGACGGGCAGCGGGTTGGCGGTTTTCATGGTGCGACGCCGACTATACCCTTGCTCGGATGATCCTCGAAGTGCTGTTGCTCACTCTGGCCGTGCTCCCGACTGCCGCGGGGCAAGGCCAAACGCCGTCGGTCGTGGTCCCTCAGTCGACGGTGCTCCACCTCGGCGGCGGGCGCACGGTGACCGGCAAGATCCTCAAGGAGACCGAGGAGGCGGTGTTCCTCGATCTCGGCTTCGACGTCCTGCGCATCCCGGTGCGTTCGATCGTGCGGCGGGAGACCGCCGGAGCCGGGGATCGGGCCAAGGGACCGATCAACGAGGGTGTGTTCTCGCGCGCCGACCTTCCCGAGCTCTCGATCACCGAGGGGGTCGAGCTCGTGAGCGAGGCCGTCGTCAAGATCGAAGGGTCGAGCGCGCAAGGCTCCGGCTTCATCACGAGCAAGGACGGCTACGTCGTCACGAACTTCCACGTCGTCAAGGGCGAGACCGAGGTCAAGGTCACGCTCTACCTCAAGAGCAAGAACGGCTTCGACCTGAAGACCGTGCGCAAGGTCAAGGTCATCGCGATCAACCCCGACATGGACCTCGCCCTGCTCAAGATGACCGCGCCGAAGGGCGTCACGCTCAAGAGCGTCTACCTCGCCGACAGCGACAAGGTCAAGGTCGGCGACAAGGTCTACGCGATCGGGACGCCGATCGGCCTCGAGCGCACGGTCAGCTCGGGCATCGTCTCGGTGACCAACCGCACGTTCGGCGGCCGCCAGCACTTCCAGATCACGGCCGCGATCAACCCCGGCAACTCGGGCGGCCCGCTGTTCAACCTGCGCACGGAGGTCATCGGCGTCACGAGCTCCAAGATCGTCGGCGTCGGCCTCGAAGGTCTGAACTTCGCGATCCCGAGCAAGTACGTGATCGACTTCCTCCGCAACCGCGACGCCTTCGCGTTCGACGCAACGCGCTCGGAGTACGGCGTGCACTACCTACCGGCGCCGCGCAAGCCGAAGAAGAAGTAGCGGCCGTCGTAACCCCGAAAAAATGTGTCAGATGTGATGAGAGGGTCGACCTCCGAAACGCAGTAGCCTTTCGGCTCTGCAATCAAATAACGCAGTCGCCTTGCGGCGCTGCAAGGAGATCGACCCAGTGACACAGACTA
>Ga0210086_1001983_pt1 | contig 10062 bp, 9 predicted proteins | sample China_Galinas_PW_3_FD_184867 | JGI IMG/M metagenome (GOLD analysis project Ga0210086, IMG submission 184867) | Wetland microbial communities from San Francisco Bay, California, USA, that impact long-term carbon sequestration - China_Galinas_PWB_D2... | ecosystem: Environmental > Aquatic > Marine... | reverse complement strand
CGGCCCCGGTGACCGGGGTCGTCTTCGGCGCGATCAAGCCGATCACCGCGCTGACGATCCCGGGCTACTACGGGCAGTACGCGCTCGATTTGGCGACGTTCATCTCCCTCGGGCCGATCGTCATCGCGACTCCCGACGACATGAGCTCCTTGAGCTTCCAAATCCCCAACAACAACGCGTTCAAGAACGTCAGCATCGCGTTGCAGGCGCTCGCCATCGACCCGGTCATGCCGACCGGGAACACGGGATTCAGCAACACCGCGACACTGACGATTCGCTGAGCCGCAGGCCGCAACGCCGGCGGCGAGCCAGGAGGAGTTTGTTCGGCTCGCCGCCCGACCGCGCTCGGGCCACTGTCCGGCGCGATCGACGGGTGGTGGCAGCTGGTGCTCCGCTCCGTCCACGGCATCATGAGGCGATGCACATCGAAGCCATGACCGCCTCGCGAGCCGATGACTGGCTCGCGTTCTTCGACGACGTCGCGTTCGCCGACAACCCGGATTGGTCGGCTTGCTATTGCCGTGTCTTCGAGTTTCCACACGACACCGAAGACTGGGGCGAGGCCTGCGCGAAGAACGCGAACCGCCCGGTCATGGCCGAAGCCGCGAGCGCCGGCAAGGTCTCGGGCTTCCTCGCCTACGACGACGGTGCGCCGGTCGGATGGTGTCGCGCGGGGGAACGCGGCTGCTATCGAGATGGACACTCGGCCCTTCGGGCCACGAACCCCGAGCAGGATCGAACCACCCTGTCCGTCCTCTGCTTCGTGGTCGCGCCCGGCCATCGCCGCAAGGGCGTCGCCCGCAATCTCCTCCAAGCGGCCTGCGACGACGCGGGCGTTCGCGGGTTCGAGGCCGTCGAGGGCTACGCGCTCAAGCAGGTTCCGATCGAAGCCGGCCTTCCGGCGGAGGCCGAGCTCTTCCGCGGGCCGCGACAGCTGTTCGACAGGTTCGGCTTCGAGGTGGCCGACCAAACCGATCGCTACTGGATCATGCGCCTGGCGCTGCCGCGCGCGTGAGCCGGGAGCCGGTCGCGGAGCCTACTTGCCCTCGTCCAGCCGCGAGAGTGCCGCGCGCACGACCCATGCCGGGTGGTTGTCGCCGACCGTCGCGTCGAGCGACCGCTGGTAGGCAGCGCGGGCTTCGGCTCTGCGACCAGCGAGCTCGTGTGCGAGTGCGATGTGGAACAGCGCGTCGTTCTCGTAGTAGACCCCGGCGCGGCGCACTGCCGCGAGGTAGTCGTTCTCCGACAGCCGTCCGAGCAGGAACCGCGCCGCGAGAGGCTCGGTCTCGAACACGCCCGACTCGAAATCGGCGAGCTCGGTCAGCAGCTCGTTGGCTTCACGGTTCTTGCCCTGGAGCAGGAGCACGAGACAGCGTGCGAGTCGCGCTTCGCGGGAGCTCAGGCGGCCGCCGATCCCCAGCGGGCACGACGCGTACGCCTTCGCCGCAGCGTCGAGGTTGCCGGCGTACCACCGGGCCCGGCCCTCGACGAGCCCGAGCAGGAGCTGGGTGATCTTCGCCGGGTTCGGGATCGCTCGCCTCAGCTCGGCGAGCTCCCCGAGCGCCCGATCGACATCGCCTTCGGACAGATGCACGAGGAGACGCTGGTAGTCGAAGAAGATCGCGGCTTCCCCGTCTGCGCCGGTCAGGGCGCGCGCCCTCGTGATCCCGTCGCGCGCTTCGTTGTACCTGCGCAAGAGCGACAGGATGCTCGCTCGCTGCAGGTGCACGACGTGGTCTTCGCGGCCCGCCGCGATTGCTGCGTCGGCGCGCTCGAGCGCGAGATCGAGCTTGCCCTGGCTCTGCGCAATTGCGACCGGCATGACTGCGCGCGGAGGCTCGTCCGGCGAAGGTGGTTCGAGCTCCTCGCTGACCTGTTGGGCCGCATCGAAGTCGCGAAGCTCCAAAAGCGCCTCGATGAGGTCCACGCGCGCGCGCGTGAGCTCCGGAGCCTTGGCCAGCGCGTTTCGAAGCCCGTCGGCCCGCTGGCGGGGGTCGTCGATCAAGCGTGCACTCAGGAACATCGCGACGCCCGAGTCCGGCGTGCGGACGAGTCGGCTCCGGTAGAGCTTGCGTGCCTCGCCCAGGAGTCCACAGCTCTGACACAGGCGCTGGTAGCGCAGGTGGACGTCGAGGTTGTCGTATCCATCCCGGATCAACCGGCCGAAGTGCTGTGCCGCCGCCCGCTCGTCGCCCAGTGCTTCGCACGCTGCACCGAGGACGCCGCGCGCGTCGAGGTTCTTGGGGTCCCGCGACACCGACTTCTCCAGGCAGGCCCGTGCCTTCGGGAGGTTCCCGAGCCGCAGGTTGGTCAGGCCCAGCAGGAAGTTGATGGTCGCGGAGTTCGGCGCCGCGCGGTTGGCGCGCTCGAGATGGGTGAGTGCTTGCTCGACGTTGCCGGCATCCATCAGGCGTTTGGCGGTCTCGACGTCGCGGTGCACGGAGTCGGACACGAGGTCCCCGACGCTCTCGGCGTAATTGCGCTCGTGCTCGGACGCGAGGCCGGCCTCGATCGCGACCGAAAACCCGGCGGTCGTCAGTCCGAGGATCACGATCGCAGCGAGCCGGCCGAACGTCGTGCTGCGCAACAGGGTCATCGCGTTGATCGCCGCCGCCTTGAACGCGAGGAGCCCCCACGGGATTCCCCACCAGCCGAGCACGCACGAGATCGCGAGCTCTTTTGCTCCCCGCCGGGCCGCGCAGCCCGGACACAGGAACGAAGTCCACTCGCGGTACCGGGTCAGGGCGACGAAGCTCATGACGCGCATGAATCGCACTTCGGTTGCACCTCGGCCGTGGCACTCGAAGCAGAGTCCGTCCCGGACTCGACGTTCCATCTCGGCGGCGAGCTCGTCCTGGATCTCGGCTTCGGGGTCTGTTCGGTCCTGAAGCTCGACGTCAGTGGCATGGTTCACGTTCGACCTCCTTGTGCGATTTGTCGGCATTCCGGGCGTCTACCGAGAGCCCTGTTCGTGGGCTGTCGAGGAACCGCCCGCCGGCCACGGGGCGCGCGCGGAAAAGGACGATGGGTTGGGAGCCCTACGCACGCTGGCTTTCGCCGGGCCGGGTTCGTATCGTGCCGGGTCGAGTTTTCCAACTCCCGAACCGTCCAACCGCAGGAGCGCAACCATGGCCTCGATCACGTTCAAGGGGAACCCCGTCCAGACTTCCGGCGACCTGCCCGCCACCGGCAGCAAGGCGCCGGACTTCTCGCTCTGCAAGAGTGACTTGTCCGAGGCGAGCCTCTCGACCTACGCAGGAAAGAAGAAAGTGCTCAACATCTTCCCGAGCATCGACACGCCGGTGTGCGCGGCCTCGGTGAAGTCGTTCCACGACAAGATCCAGGGGCGCGACAACGTCGTCGTGCTCAACATTTCGGCCGACCTGCCGTTCGCGCACACGCGCTTTTGCGGCGCCGAGGGGATCGAGAACGCCGAGACCTTGTCGACGTTCCGCGGCTCGTTCGCCAACGACTACGGCGTGCGCATCACGGACAGTCCGCTCGCGGGTCTCTGTGCACGCGCGGTCGTCGTGGTCGACGAAAACGACAACGTCGTCTACACCGAGCAGGTCCCCGAGATCGCGCAGGAGCCGAATTACGACGCGGCGCTCAAAGCGGTGTCGTGATTCCGAACTGGAATCCTATTGGCAGTCGCGGCACAGCCCCGCGATCTGCACGCTGAAGTCGCGCACCGCAAAGCCGGTGCGCCGCACGCGCGGGAGCTCGAGCCCGTCGAGCTCGGCGCTGTCGATATCTACGACGACACCGCAGGCATCGCAGATCAGGTGGTGATGGCGCTCGGTCTTCGGGTCGTAGCGCACCGCCGAGCCCGGGTGCCCGAGCCGTTGTACGAGCCCGAGCGCGACGAACGTCTCGAGCGTGCGATACACGGTCGCCCGCGACAGCCCCGGCAGCACTTCGACGATCGCGGCAAAGATCGCGTCAGCGCTCGGATGGTCGGTGCGCTCGGCGAGCAGGTCCCAGATCAGGCGTCGCTGGACCGTGAACGGCAAGCCGGCGGCACGGAACCGCTCGGCCGCGTGGTCGCGCCGGGTGTTGTCGTGGGTCGGGCTCATAGTTGAGAAAATATCTCAACCAGAAATCATTTGCAAGCCCGTCCACCGCCGCCCATGATCCCACGGAGCGTTTTCCTGCCACCAACCCACAACCGGAGGATCGACATGGAGCTCAAGGGAACGAAGACTCACCAAAACCTCAAGGACGCGTTTGCCGGCGAATCCATGGCCAATCGTCGCTACCTGTACTTCGCCAAGCAGGCCGACGTCGAGGGCTACCCCGAGATCGCGGGCAACTTCCGCCAGACCGCGGAGGGAGAAACCGGGCACGCGCATGGCCATCTCGACTACCTGAAGAAGGTCGGCGACCCGGCCACCGACATGCCGATCGGCGACACCGTGGCCAACCTGGCCGCCGCCGTGGCGGGAGAGACCCACGAGTACACCGACATGTATCCGGGCATGGCCAAGGCCGCCCGCGAAGAGGGCTTCGACGAGATCGCCGAATGGTTCGAGACCCTCGCCAAGGCCGAGAAGTCGCACGCCGGCCGCTTCGACCAGCTGCTGAAGTCGATCACCTGATCGCCGAGGCGTCCGTTCGCGATGACATCCGACACGACATCCGACGCGACATCCGACGGGCACGAGCTCGCGTACCTTCCGACCGATGGTCTGAGCTACGACCCGAGCGAGGAGGTCTACTGGGACGAAGACAAGCTCCGTCGCGAGACGAAGCGCGTGTTCGAGGTTTGTCATGGCTGCCGGATGTGCTTCAAGTTCTGCGACTCGTTTCCGATCCTGTTCGACTTGATCGACAACGAGCACGGCGGCGACGTCGGCAAGGTCAGCGACTCCGAGACCGCGCGGGTCGCCGACTCGTGTTTCCAGTGCAAGCTGTGCGAGGTCCAGTGTCCGTACACGCCGCGTGACGGACACGAGTTCCAGCTCGACTTCCCGAAGCTCATTCACCGCATCCAGGCCAACCGCTCCAAGAAGCACGGAATCGGGTTCGGCGCGCGCATGCTCGCCGATCCGTACCGGGCAGGACGGCTCGCGCGGATGAGCTTCGGTCTCGCCAACCGCATGAACCGCGTCGGCATCCATCGCTGGTTCCTCGAGAAGGTGCTCGGCGTCGACCGGCGCAAGCTGCTGCCCGACTTCGCGGCGAGCACGTTCGAGCGCTGGGCGAGCGAGAACGGCAAGCTCGGCGACCCCGGCGGCGAGGCCGTGCTGTTTCAGACCTGCTACGTCGACAACAACGAACCGCAGATCGGTCGCGACACGATCGAGGTGTTCGAGCGCAACAGCGTCGACGTGCGCTGCACGCGCGGGCTCGGCTGCTGTGGCATGCCGGCTTGGGAAAAGGGCGACCTCGACACACTGCGGGCGCGCGCCCGCAACAACCTCGATCGTCTGATGCCGTTCGTCGAGGCCGGGGCCAAGGTCGTGGCGCTCAATCCGACTTGTTCGATGATGATGCGCCGCGAGTACCCGGAGCTGCTCGAAGCCGACGACCGCGAGCGAGCGAACAAGCTCGCCGAGTCCGTGGTCGACCCGTCGGAGTTCCTGTGGTCGATCCGCGACGAAGACCGCTTCAATACGAATTTCAAGTCCACACCCGGCGAGCGGGTCGCCTACCACGCGCCGTGCCACCTGCGCGCGCAGGCGATCGGCTTCCGCGGCCGCGACCTGCTGCGCAAGATCCCGGGTGTCACCCCGATGCTGACGATGGAGTGCTGCGGGCACAACGGCACGTACGCGATGACTGTCAACGGCTTCGAACCGTCGCAGCGCATCGGCAAGAAAGCGTTCGATGGCATGGCCGAGGCCGACGCGGAGGTGTGGGCCACCGACTGCCCGCTCGCCGCGCTGCAGTTCGCACAGCACGCAGGCCGGAAACCGATGCACCCGATGACGATTCTGGCCCGCGCCTACCGTGAAGACGGCTTCAGCAAGAAGGTGCCCGAATGCGAAAGCTGACCCGCGAGGACATTCTCGACCTCAAGACCTACGCGCGAGAGCGCGACCGCATGCGTGCGTCCGTGATGAGCACGAAGTCGCGCCGCCGCGTCCATCTCGGTGACAACCTGACGTTCTTGTTCGAGAACTTCGAGACGATGCGCGACCAGGTCCACGAGATGCTGCGCATCGAGAAGCAGAGCGACGAGGCGGCGATCGCCCACGAGATCGAGACGTACAACGATTTGCTCGCTCCGGACGGAGCCTTGTCCTGCACGCTGCTGATCGAGATCGAGGACCCCGTCGAGCGCGACGCCAAGCTACGCGAGTGGCGCGATCTTCCGAAGTACGTGTGGCTCGAGCTCGAGAACGGGGCCCGCTGCGAAGCGACCTTCGATCCCCGCCAGGTCGGCGAAGACCGGTTGTCATCGGTGCAATACCTGAAGTTCGCTTGCGACGGCGTCGCGCCGATCGCGGTCGGCTGCTCGCATCCCGCGCTCGAGCTGCGCGCCGAGCTCACGCCGGTTCAGCGCAAGGCGCTGGCCGAGGATCTGTAGCTTCGTGTGATGAACCGCCGCAGCTAGCTGCGGCGGTTCATCACACGAAGCTCCCCTGCCCCTGCCCGTGCCCTGAAACGGGAAACCATCCCCGTGGAATGCCTGCCGATCCCGCCGGCGGGAGACATCGCGACCTCCCGGGCGTTCGCAACGCGATACCATAGCCCGCATGCGTACCCTGCTCCTGCCGTGTGTGTGGCTCAGCCTCACTTCTCTCGCCGCTGCGCAAGTGCTGCGCGTGCCGGCACAACACAAAACAATTGCCGCGGCGCTCGCGGCCGCGAACAAAGGAACGACGATCCTCGTGGCCGCAGGCACCTACAAGGAGAACCTGACGTGGCCGTCGGTCGACGGGATTCGCCTGATCTCCGAGTCGGGCGCGGCGCAGACGACGATCGACGGTGGCAAGAACGGCCGCGTGATCACGATGTCGGGCAAGCTCACCGGCGCGACCGTGATCGAAGGGTTCACGATCGCGGGCGGACGTTTGACCGGGTCACGCAACGACGGGGCCGGGATCCTGATCGGCAGCTCGTCGGGCGGCTGCTCCCCGACGATCGACGGTAACCGGATCACGGGCAACGAGTCTGATGGCACGTCGTGGAACTACGGCGGCGGCATCCACGTGCAGGGGACCGGCTCGAACCCGGTGATTGCCGGCAACACGATCGACAAGAACCAGCTCAAGAACGGCTCGTGGAACTACGGGGCCGGGATCTACATTCGCCGTGGCGCCCGGCCGCTCGTGATCGGCAACACGATCACCGCAAACCAGACGCTGTCGCCGAGCAACTCGACCGGCAACCGCGGGTACGGCGCCGGTGTCTATGTCGGCGACACGGCATCACCGGTGATCGCGAGCAACCTGATCGCCGGAAACGGCAACCAGACGACGAGTTGGAACTACGGTGCCGGGGTCGCCGTCGCGATCTCGAGCGGCACGACGGTGATCGCGAACAACACGATCGTGCAGAACACGTGCAAGGGCGGCAGCTGGACGTACGGCGGTGGGATCTACCTCTACCCGTCCGGCGGCTCTGTCGTCATCACCGGCAACATTGTCGCCCTCAACAGCTGTGGATCATCGAACTTCGTGCAGGGCGGCGGCGTCTATGCCAACTCGCAGACGGGAGTCACGCTCGACTGGAACGACGTCTGGAACAACACCGGTGGCACCGGCAACTATCAGGGGATCTCGGCCGGCACGAACGACATCTCGAAGGACCCGATGTTCCAGAGCGCGACCGACTACCACCTCACGAAGAGCTCGCCGTGTCTGGACGCGATGCCCGCGACGAGTCTCCCGGCGAGCGTCGACGTCGACGTGGACGGTGACCCGCGCAGGATCGACGGCAACCTCGACGGTCTGTCCGGCAATGGCGCGCGCCTCGACATCGGCGCGGACGAGCTCACCGACGCATCGCTTACGGCCAGCGGCCCGGCCAAGCTCGGAACGAAGATCGACTTCGTGATCGGTGGTCCGCAGCCGTCGTTCTACGCGTCCCTGCTCGATCTCGGGACCGGCAACCTCGTGGTCGAGCCGTTTGGCAACTTCCTACTGTCCCTGTCGTTCGTTCCGGTCGGCGGCGGCGTCGCGCCCGGCAAGATGCCCTGGGTCATCCCCAACATCGCGACGCTCGTGGGCGTCACGACCTACCACCAGGCGGTCGTGCTGCCTTCGACGAAACCGGGCCGCGGCCAGCTGACCGACCGTATGTCGCTGACGATGCATTAGTGGCGGAACGGCTACTGGATTTGCTCCGAATTGCCCATGGCGTGCTGCGCGCGCCGGGGACACCGTGGTGAGGGAAGCGAGGACCCCAGCGATGGAGGAAACCGACTTGCACGACCCGCGGGACGAACGCATCGCCGAACGCTACGCGATGGTCCGCGAGCAGATCGGTCCGCGCGGCATTGAGGACCGGGCCGTGCTCGCGGCGATGCGCGCGGTGCCGCGACACCGGTTCGTTCCCGACGTCCATCGCGGTTCGGCCTATGCCGACCGGGCGGTACCGATCGGCTACGGCCAGACGATCAGCCAGCCGGCCGTCGTCGCGCTGATGACCGAAGTGCTGATGCTCGACGGCACCGAGACCGTGCTGGAGATCGGAACCGGGTCTGGTTACCAGGCGGCCGTGTTGGCCGAGATCGTGCCGAGGGTCTACTCGATCGAGATCGTCGAGCCCATCGCCAGGCGCGCCAAGGCCACGTTGATCGAACTCGGCTACGACGACCGGGTGCACCTACGGACGGGAGACGGCTACCGTGGCTGGCCGGATGCTGCGCCGTTCGACGCGATCATCGTCACGGCAGCCCCCGACCACGTGCCGCAGCCGCTCGTCGACCAGCTGAAGCCGGGCGGGCGAATGGTCCTCCCGGTCGGCAACGTCGTGCAGCAGCTCGTCCTGATCGAGAAGACCCTGCGCGACGTCATCGAACGCAACCTGATCCCGGTGAGCTTCGTCCCGATGACCGGCGAAGCCGAGAGGCACGGCGCGAAGCGCTAGCGCCGCTGGCCCTAGAGAATGTCTCTGACACATTCGTTAGGGGCAGCCGACGCTACTTGATCGGGATCACGAGCGTGTCGATCGACGGCACGGCGTCGGTGCGGTAGTCGGACGTGAACGTGACGCGATACTGGACGTAGGGCATCCCGTCGGCCTGGTCGATCGTCGTCGCCCAGTAGCTCGCGGAGCCGCCGGCTGCCGTCAGCGCACCGCGGTACTCGACCTCTATCGAGGTGCCTGCCGGGATGGAAGCGGCGATCGCCGGCTGCTGGTAGTCCGGATTGGCCTTCGGCGCCTGAAGGAACGGCGACTGGGCGACGGAAATCGTGCGCGCGAGCTCGATCTGGTAGTCGAACACGGTCGAGCCTCCGGTCTGGGCGACCGAGCTCTTGAACGGATCCACGGTGTTGGTCGCGGTCCCGTAGTCTTGGATCAGGCTGTACGGTTTCGGCGACGACTGGACCATCAGGTACAGCTCGGCACCGTTGGCTCCCGAGGACGTCGGCGACGGGGCCATCCTGAAGTCGAGCAGGAGGCTGTTGAAGCCGTTGTACACGAACCCGGTCTGAGGTGTGGGGAAGGACAGATAGCCGTCGGGGCGCAGGTCCGCTTTTCGAATCGAATACGGCCCGTCGTAGAGAGAGACCAGCTTCTCCGACTGCTTGACGTTGTTGTCGAACTTGAGGTCGAGACCCGAGTCCGGAAACATCGGCAAGGCGCTGAACCGGTCAACCGTGAAGTCGGGCACGACGCTCGTGTGCGACACCCGAATGTTCAGCCGTGCAAAACGATCGTCGACGACGGTGCGGTTGAACGGCCGCCAACGGATCGCGGTGATGACTTCTTCGTTGCCGGTTGCACCGAGGTCGGAGGCTCGGAACACCATCTGAACGCGCGTGCCGTACTTGTTCAGCGGTCCCGGAATCGGTTGGGGGAACAACCACTGCAGGCGGTTGAGCGGCTTGATCGTGCTCACGACACGGCGGGTGGGTGGGACTGCCATGAGCCTGCGCTTGACCGAAC
>Ga0210086_1001982_pt1 | contig 10063 bp, 4 predicted proteins | sample China_Galinas_PW_3_FD_184867 | JGI IMG/M metagenome (GOLD analysis project Ga0210086, IMG submission 184867) | Wetland microbial communities from San Francisco Bay, California, USA, that impact long-term carbon sequestration - China_Galinas_PWB_D2... | ecosystem: Environmental > Aquatic > Marine... | reverse complement strand
ACCGACCCGGCCGCCCTGCAGCGTGTCGACGTGCTGGTCACCACCGTGGGCGCCACCGCGGGCAGCGTCGTGGACGTCAGCATCACGTCCGGGGCCGTCGGCAGCACCCTCCCGTCCGCCCTGACCCTCACGGCGCGTCCGGCGATCACGGGTTTCACCCCGACCTCGGGCGAGGCCACCTTCACCCTTACCGTGTCGGGCAACAATTTCGCCACCGGCGCCGTAATCTCCCTCGAGAGCCCGATCGCGACGGTGGGGTCGACCTCGGTGTCCGGAGTCGACCTCACGGTCCCCGTGACCGTCGCGTCCCTGGAGCCGACGGGCGTGACGAGCGTGCGGGTGACGAACCCCGACGGCGGCTTCGGCATCCTGGGCGACCTCACGGTCAACCCGGCGCCGACACTCACCTCGGTGGGGCCGCCCAACTCCCTCGGCGTGGGCCAGACCGCGACCGTCGTGGTGCGCGGCACCCACTTCCACCCGAACGCGTCGGTGAGCTTCGGCGCCGGCATCACGGTCTCCAGCGTGGCGTGGGTGGACGCCGGTGAGCTCCAGGCGATCGCGACCGTCAATGCCGGGGCCGTTCCAGGCGCCCGCACCGTGACCGTGACCAACCCGAACGGCGGCCTCGGTACCCTGGGCGGCGCCTTCACGGTCAGCCGGCCGGTGGTCCTCTCGTCGGTCTCGCCGAACGTCGTGGGGGCGGGCGGCACGCACGTGCTCCTGTTGCAGGGTGCCGAGATCTCCTCGTCGCTGGCGCTCTCGAACATCGTGATCAGCGGGACCGGGGTTGCAAAGCAGGCCCTGTCCAATTTCCGGTCGACCATCATCGGCGACGTGACCATCACCAGCGTGGACCTGACGATCTTCGTGGGCGCCACCGCATCCACCGGACCGCGGACGCTGACCGTCGTCAACCCGGACGGCAGCCAGAGCAGCGCCCCCTTCACGATCACCGCCGCGCCCGTGGTCGCCTTTGTCGACCCCGGCGTCGTGGCGCGCAACACGGCGCTGACGGTGTCGGCCACGATCAACGGCTTCAACTTCGACCCGGTGGCGCCGCGGGTCTGTTTCGGCAGCGGGTGCGACTTCGGGGCGACCTCCTCCCCCATCCGCGTGCTTGGGGCCATGCCGGTCAACCAAAGCCGGATCGACGTCGTGCTCCAGGTCATCAACAGCACACCCCTCGGCCTCCACCCCGTGACCGTCCTCAATGGGGACGGCGGCAGGGTCACGAAGGCTGACGTCATCGAGGTCGTGGCCGCGTTCACCGTGGGCGTCCTGACCCCGGACAACGAGGTCGCCGTGGGCGCGGCGGGCGTGGCCCGGACGCTGACCGGGACCGGTTTCGCAAACGCCCCCTCGGCGCCCCAGGTGGCATTCCTGACGGACGCCGGGGTGGTGGACACGGACATCACGTTGGGGACCGCCTTCTCCAGCGCCACGGCCCTCGACCTGACGATCTCGGTGGCGGGCACGGCGGCCCCGGGCCTCCGGAAGGTCCGGGTGACCAACGGCGACGGGTCGGTGGTGGAGAAGGCGGGTGTCCTGCTCGTCACCAACGCCACCGGGCCGACCGTGGGGGCGGTGGAGGTGCCGGACGGGGCCGGCGGCTTCCGGTCCGGCGTGCTGGGTCTGGACGCGGCGGGCACCCGGTCGGTGACGGGCGCCCGGGTGACCGGCAGCGGCCTGGACGGCGGCGGCCTGACCCTGGCGTTCGACCGGTCGGGCCTGACGGTCTCGAACGTCGTCCCAGCGGCGGGGGGCAAGTCGGCCACCTTCGATCTCGACCTCGGCGCCGCCACGGTCCCCGGCGCGGCGGCCCTCACGGCCACCACCGCCGCCGGGTCCGACACCCGCGCCGCCGCCCTGCGCGTGAACGCGGCACCGGTCGTGAGCACCCTGCAGCCGGCGCGCCTGGGCCCGGGGGTGAGCAACGCCTCGATCCTGATGGAGGGCGGCGGCTTCCAGGACGGCGCCCAGATCGAGGTGGCCCCGGCGGCTTCGGGCGTGACGGTGCGCGACCTGGACACGGTGACCACCGGCACCCAGGCAAACTTCCTGAACGCCACCGCACTGCGCACGGCGGTGTCCACGACCGCGGCCGCGAACGGCACCTTCACCCTCACGGTGGTCAACCCGGACGGCGGGCGGGGGAGCGCCCCGCTGCCCGTGGGCCTGTCCGCGCAAGGTACCCCGGCCCGCATGGCCTATCTGGTGGGGTCCGGTGCCGCGGGCCTCAACGTACGCGACTTCGCCGGCGTGCTGCAGCCCGCGACGTCCTCGAACTCGGCGGCGCTGCCCCACGTGGCCAATGCCCTCGACCTTTGGACCGAGCTGCGGGCCAACCCGATGGTGCCGGGGGAGTACCTGCTCGCCGTGGGCAAGGCCCAGAAGTTCACCTCGAGCTCGAGCAGCCTGGCGCTCTACCGGACCATCGCGGCGGGCACCACGTGGCAGTCCATCGACGCCGTGGGGGCGCTCTCCTCCACCACCACGCAGGCCTTCGACCTGGCCTACGAGCAGACCGGCACCGGGCGCGCGTTGATGGTGTACGGGGTCGGGACCTCGCTGTTGTACAAGACCATCGAGTCCGCCGGGTCGAGCGGCGCGGCCCCGGTAACCGTGGGCGGCGCCGCGCCCCTGGCCCAGGGCGCGCCGGTCTGGGTGCGCCTGATCCCCGAGCCGGGTGGGCGCCGGATCCTGGTCATGTACATGACAGCGAGCCGCCAGGTCCAGGCCATCCTGTGGGACGGCGCCGCGAGCGGCGGCGCGGGGGCGTTCGTCTCCCAGTACAGCAACGCCGGACTGCCGCTCACCACCAACGCGGTGGCCGCGGAGGCGGCGGCGCTGGGGGTCCTCAAGCGCGGCTTCGACGCGGCGTGGGAGGGGACCTCCGGCCGGGCGGTGGCGTTCTACAGCGTGAACGGCGCCAACGTCGTCCAGGCGGTCACCTGGGACCCGGCGGCGGGCTGGGGCACGCCCACCGCGTCGACCCAGGTGTTCACCGGGACCGGAGCCACCTATGTGGAGGCGGAAGCCGACCCCGACTCCGACCGGATCGTCGTCCTCTCCCAGCCCAGCAACGGCGTCAACCGGCCGCTGGTCGCCCGTTTCTACCTCGGCGGCTGGGTGACGGGTTTCACGACCCTCGCGGCGGCCACCAACCACAATGGCCGGACCAACCACAACTTCGACGCCGGATGGGAGGGCGCCGGCGACCTGGTGGTGCTGTACAACGCCAACTACAACGGCAACAGCCTGCTCTACTTCGAGTCCCGCTACGAGTCCCGCACCTGGACCGCGACCGGGGGCTGGAGCCCCGCGGCGGAGCTGCCGTTCACCCTCCAGATCGGGACCGCGGTGGAGATCGAGGAAGACCCCGAATCGGGCGACCTGATGGCCATCCTGGGCATGGACATCCTCGACCCGGGCAACATCGTCACGCGCTTCATGCGCTGGTCGGGCAATGGGTGGGGCACCCTGACCCAGCTCGCCTCCGGCGGCACGCACTGGGTCGAGGTGGGCGATCCGTTCAGCACCAGCGCCCTGCACTACGGCACCGCGCTGGCCCTGGCCTACCGCCAGGACCACGTGCCGCCCGCGGCCCTGGCGCTCACCCAGACCGGCACGACGAGCACCACCGCCACGGTCCAGTGGACCGTGCCGGGCGACAACGGCACTGAGGGCCAGGCGGGCGGCTACGACATCCGCTGGTCGGACCGGACCATCGTGGACGACACCGCCGTACCCGACTGCGCGAGCCCGCCGGACCCGTCCACGATCTGCTTCTCCGACGCGAACCAGGTGCGCCCGTCGCCCGCGCCGCTGACGGCCGGGTCGACCCAGTCGGTGGAGGTGGACCTCGGGGCGCCGGGGGTCTTCACCGTGGCGGCGAAGGCGGGCGACCGGGCGAACGTCGTGGATGCCTCGGGTGCCGAGACCCTGTCGGGCAACGTATCGGCCCTGTCCAACGTCCTGACCGTGAACACGCTCGCGGCCGACCCGATCCCACCGGAGCCGATCACCGACCTCGCCGCGGCCGACGGCGCGGCGCCGGAGACCATGATCGCCCTGACGTGGACCGGCGTGGGCGACGACGGCGACCTTTCGACGTCCGACCCGGTGCTGGGCTACGACCTGCGCATGGCGAGCCTGCCGATCTCCGAGGTGGGTGGCGACGACAACTTCCACGTGCCCTTCGACCGGGCCACGCGCGTCGGCGTCCTCGCGCCCGCCACGGGCGCTGGCGGCGTTACCCGGGGAGTGGCGAACGCCTACACCGTCACGGGCCTTGACCCCGGCATCACGTACCACTTCGCGGTCAAGGGCCTGGACGAGGACGCGACGCCGCCCAACGCGCCGATTTCCAACGGAGCCAGCCACACCACGGCCCTGGTCACGCCGGACCCGATCGACGACCTCGTCGTTGCCGACGTGGCGGCCAACGAGGTCACTCTGGCGTGGACCGCCCGCGGCGGCTCGCCGACCTCCTACGAGGTGCGCTTCTCGACCGCGCCCATCGTCACGGCCGCCGACTTCGACGCCGCCGTCCCGGTGTCCGGCCCGCCGACCCCGGCGGCCTCCGGCACGCGCCAGGTCTTTACCGTGGGCGGCCTCTTGCCGGAGACGCTCTACTACTTCGCCCTCGTGCCGGTGCGGTACCAGACCGTGGGCGGCGTCCTGACGCGCATTGCGCCCGACCCGGCGGTGGTTTTTGCCACCACCCTGGCGGACACCACGGGCAACACGACGCAGCCCACGGCCGTGACCGACCTGGCCGTGGTGGCGGGCACCGTGCGCACGGGCGAGGCACGGCTCTCGTGGACCGCCCCCGGCACCGTCGGGTCGCCGGCGATCCGCTACGAGCTGCGCTGGGCCCACCGCCCGGTCGACACCGCCGCGGCCGCCGAGATCCACACGGTGCCCGTGGCGATGTTGCCGGGCACCCCCGGCGTGGCTCAGGAGCACACCCTGCGCGGCCTGCCCGAGAACACGCTCGTGTACGTGGTGCTGTACGCCTACAACGGCAGCGGGTTCATCTCCGACCCGTCGAACGAGGTGCTCCTGCACACGGCCCTGCGCGCCGGAATGAACGCCGTGTCCGTGCCGGGGCTCCTGAGCCCGAACGACCTGCAGACGCTGCTCGGCCCCTACGTGGGCACCTGCACCTCCACGGGCACCCCGTCCACCGGCTCCGGCTCGGTGGGACCGTGCGGCGTGGGCGAGGTGACGATCACGGCGTACCGCTTCGATCCGACGCTCGGCACGGACGGCGACTTCGTGGCCATGGACCCCGCCGAGCTGCTCGCGCCGGGGGCGGGCATCTTCGTGCAGGCGGTGGGGACCCGCGCGGTGCTCGACGTGACGGGCCTGGACCAGCCGTCCTTCACCCCCGTGGCGCTGGCGCCGGTGAACCCCGTCCTGGTCTCGAACCCCTACTTCCTGCCCGTGGCCGTGGCGGACCTGCGCGTCGTGGGCGACGACGGCTACAACGCGGCCTTCCCCGACGCGGTGTTGGACGGCGTCGTCGACCCGGTCCTGCGCTTCTTCACCTATGCGGACGGCGTGCTCAAGTACGTGGATGTGACCGGCGCCAACGACCTGCTGCCGTACCGGGCCTACTTCGTCCAGCTCGGACCCTCGGCCGATCCGGCCGTGGCCTACACCCTCGAGGTACCCCACCCGTGACGGCACACGCGCAGAAGAACCTCGCCCGCGGGGCCATCCTGGTGGCCGTCTCGGCGGCCATCTTGGTAGCCGCTCCCGCGTGGGCCCAGGAGCCCCCCCTGACCCTGGAGCTGCACCTCTCGGCGCCGGTGGGGACCGAGACCGTGGGGGCCGACCTGACGGCGGGCCTGCGCCCGGACGCGGGGCCCGGCTTCGACCCCGGCCTCGACTCCCGCGCCATGCGCGTCGGGGCCCTGCAGGCGTGGTTCCTGGAGGTTTTCGAGCCGCCCGCGGGGCAGCGCCTGATGCGCGACTTCCGCGCGGGGATCGGGGCGGAGGCGTTCGAAATCCGGGTGGAGACCCCGACGGGCGCCCCGGAGGGGTCCGTGGCCGGCGGCACGAGTGTCACCCTGGCGTGGACGCCCCCCGCCACGGACGGCGGCGTGTGCACCGGGCGCACCCTGACCCTGGTGGACCCCGACTCGGGCGCCCGGATCGACATGACCGCCGAGCCGGCGTACACGTTCGCGGCGCCGGGCGGCGGCGTGACGCGGGCCCTGACTCTCGAGGTCGGCGCGCCCGGCACCCTGGCGGCGGCCGTCCCCGCGCCCCCGGGCCGGCTCTTCTCGCCCAGCCACGGACGGCGCGAGGTGGTCCTGGTCTGGTCCCCCGGCGGCGCCGCGGCGGGCTACCACGTGGAGCGCACCGATCGCCCGGGCGACGCCGCGCCGACCTACACCCGCCTGACGAATTCCCCCTTGAGCGGCACGCGCTTCGTGGACGCCGACGTGGCCGGCCTCGGCGCGATCGGCTACCGGGTGGTGGCGGTCTCGGGCGCCGGGTGCGCGTCGGCCCCCTCCGACACCCTCGTCGTCACCCCCTGAGCGCCCGCGGGGCCGCGGCCCGCGCGTTTCCGCAGGCCCTCCGCCGCCCTTGCCGGATCGGGCGGACCCCCCTTATAATGCTTCGATTTTGCGGGCCCCGGCGCCGCAGGTCCCGACAGGTCCCGAGCGGTCTTACGTGCAGTCGCACATCCGGAACTTCTCCATCATCGCCCATATCGACCACGGCAAGTCGACCCTGGCGGACCGCCTTCTGGAGCGGACCGGGGCGGTGGCGCCGCGCGAGATGCAGGCCCAGGTCCTGGACGCCATGGACCTGGAGCGCGAGCGCGGCATCACCATCAAGGCCCACGCGGTGCGCATGCAGTATCGTACCCAGGGGGGCCCCGAGTACGTCCTGAACATGATCGACACCCCCGGCCACGTGGACTTCACCTACGAGGTCTCACGCTCCCTGGCCGCCTGCGAGGGCGCGCTGCTGGTGGTGGACGCGAGCCAGGGGGTGGAGGCCCAGACCCTGGCCAACGTCTACCTGGCGGTGGAGAACAACCTGGAGATCGTCCCGGTCATCAACAAGATCGACCTGCCGGCCGCCGACGTGACCGGCGTGCAGATCCAGATCGAGGAGCTCGTCGGCCTGCCCGCCGAGGACGCGGTGCCGGTCAGCGCCAAGGAGGGGATCGGCATCGACGCGGTCCTGGACGCCATCGTCCAGAGAATCCCGGCGCCCCAAGGGGACCCGGACGCGCCCTTGAAGGCGCTGGTCACCGACGCCCGCTACGACAACTACCGCGGCGTGGTGGTCCTGGTGCGGATCGTGGACGGCGCGGTGCACGTGGGCCAGCAGATCCGGACGATGCACACGGGGCGTGCGTTCGAGGTGACCGACGTGGGCGTGTTCACCCCCGCCATGCGGTCCGTCGGGCGGCTCTCGGCCGGGGAGGTGGGCTACCTGACGGCGGCCATCAAGTCGGTGGGGGACACCCGCGTGGGCGACACCGTCACCGACGCCGCCAAGCCCTGCGAGAAGGCCCTGCCGGGCTTCAAGGCGGTGCGCCCCATGGTCTACTGCGGGCTCTACTCGACCGATGCGGGCCAGTTCGAGGAGCTGCGCGAGGCCTTGGGCAAGCTTCAGCTCAACGACGCGTCCTTCGTGTTCGAGCCGGAGACCTCGCTGGCCCTCGGGTTCGGCTTTCGGTGCGGATTTTTGGGGCTCCTGCACATGGAGATCATTCAGGAACGCCTGGAGCGGGAGTTCGACCTGACCCTGGTCTCCACCGCCCCCACCGTGGTCTACCGCGTCACCCGCACGGACGGCAAGGTGGTGGAGGTGGACAACCCGGCGGGCCTGCCGGGGGCGGGCGTCGTGGACCGCATCGAGGAGCCGTTCATTCACGCCGGCATCATCACGCCCGAGCCGTATCTCGGCGCGGTCATGACCCTGTGCCAGGAGCGCCGCGGCGTGCAGAAGGAGCTGCGCTACCTGACCGCCGACCGCGTCCAGGTGAGCTACGAGCTGCCCCTGAACGAGGTGATCCTGGACTTCTTCGACCGCCTGAAGAGCGCAACCAAAGGCTACGCCTCGTTCGAGTACGAGCCCATCGGCTACCGCGACGCCGACCTGGTCAAGGTGGACATCCTCTTGAACGGCGAGGCCGTGGACGCCCTCTCGTTCATCGTCCATCGGGCGAAGTCCCAGGTGCGCGGCCGGTCCATCGTCGAGAAGATGAAGGAGCTGATCCCGCGCCAGATGTTCGACGTGGCCATCCAGGCCGCCATCGGCAGCAAGATCATGGCCCGCTCCACGGTGAAGGCCCTGCGCAAGAACGTCACCGCCAAGTGCTACGGGGGCGACATCACCCGCAAGCGCAAGCTGCTCGAGAAGCAGAAGGAGGGCAAGCGCCGCATGAAGCAGGTCGGGAGCGTGGAGGTGCCCCAGGAGGCGTTTCTCGCGGTGCTCAAGGTCGACGAGTGATGGGCTGGTTCTCGAAAACCCGCCAGGAGGCCGCGCCCCGCTCGAAGGTGCGGGAGTACGCCGAAGCCATCGCCATCGCGGTGGTCCTGGCCCTGGTCATCCGCACCTACATCGTGCAGGCCTACAAGATCCCTTCGGGCTCCATGCTGGAGACGCTCCAGATCGGCGACCACCTGCTGGTCAACAAGTTCATCTTCGGCATCCCGATCCCCTTCACGCACGCCCGCATCCTGCCCCTGCGGGACGTGCGGCGGGGCGACGTGGTGGTCTTCAAGTACCCCGAGGACGAGACCAAGGACTTCATCAAGCGGGTGGTGGGCCTGCCGGGCGACACCATCGAGGTGATCGACAAGACCGTCTACCTGAACGGCAAGCCCTACACCATCCCGTCCGAGCAGCACACCGACCCGCTGACCTATCCGGCGGAGCTGCAGCCGCGCGACAACCTGGGGCAGATCACCGTGCCGCCGGACTCCTTCTTCATGATGGGCGACAACCGCGACCACAGCCTCGACTCCCGTTTCTGGGGCTTCGTGCGCCGGGACGAGCTGCTCGGCAAGGCGGTGGTGATCTACTGGTCGTGGGACCCGGAGAACGGCAGCGTGCGTTTCTCCCGCATCGGCCAGCTCATCCGGTAGCCGCGATGGCCGGCCGTCACAGCCCCGTCGTGGTGGTGCTCCCGGCGCGCTACGGCTCCACGCGCTTTCCCGGCAAACCCCTGGCCGACCTGTTGGGCCGGCCCCTCATCCGCCACGCCTACGAGGCCGCTTCCAAAGTGCCCGGGGTGGACCGGGTGATCGTGGCCACCGACGACGTGCGCATCGCCGACACGGTGACCGGCTTCGGCGGCGAGGCCCTGCTCACCACGGGCGACCACGCCACCGGCACCGACCGCCTGGCCGAGGTGGCCCAGAAGGTGGACGCCGACCTGTACGTGAACGTCCAGGGCGACGAGATCCTCTCCGACCCGGAGATGCTCGTGCCCCTGATCGACGCGCTGCGGAACGACCCGTGGCTCGACGTGGCCACCCTGTGCCACGCCCTGGACGACCTGGCGGACCTTTCCAACCCCAACGTGGTCAAGGTGGTCCGGAACCACGCCGGGTATGCCCTCTACTTCTCCAGGAGCCCGATCCCCTTCGTGCGCGAGCCCGGGGCGCACCTGGCGGTGCCCCCGGGGGTGTTTTTCCGGCACTTCGGAATCTACGCCTACCGCAAGGCCGCGCTGCTGGCCTTCCCGGGGCTCCCGGAGAGCTCCCTGGAGCGGATGGAGAAGCTGGAGCAGTTGAGATTCCTACAGGCCGGTTATAGCATCAGGGTGCTCGTCACGCCCCACACCGCCCACCGGGTGGACACCCCCGCGGACCTCGCGGCGGTGGCGGCCAAATTGAAGGGGGCGCCGGCGGGCGCCCCGGGGGCGGGCGAGCGGGCGGGCGGAGGCGGAGCGGATATCGGTGGCGGCATCTAACCCCAAGTACATCTTCGTGACCGGCGGCGTCCTTTCCTCCCTGGGGAAGGGGATCTCGGCGGCCTCCATCGGCAACCTCATGGAGGCCCGGGGGCTCTCGGTCACGTT
>Ga0210086_1001981_pt1 | contig 10066 bp, 7 predicted proteins | sample China_Galinas_PW_3_FD_184867 | JGI IMG/M metagenome (GOLD analysis project Ga0210086, IMG submission 184867) | Wetland microbial communities from San Francisco Bay, California, USA, that impact long-term carbon sequestration - China_Galinas_PWB_D2... | ecosystem: Environmental > Aquatic > Marine... | reverse complement strand
CGACCACCACGATTGTGATCGACAACCCCAACGACTCGCTGGACGAGGAGATCGAAGATGTTCACGACCACCAGAAGACTGTGAAGGTGGAGTACACAACGGACTCCAACCCTGTCGCCAACACGCACCACTACGTGGGCATGACCATCCTGTAACGATAGACTGGGCGTGCGCGCCCTTCACGGTGACACACATGCAAGAACGTCCGAGGATGCGACAGGTTCTGCTGGTAGTGGTGTTGCTTTCGGCAGCGTTGTACTGGGCCGTACATTCCGGACTGTACGGCCCAGAAGAGCGCCCTCGGTCGCACATCGTGGCTTCAGAGGTGCCCAAGAGAGGGGCGGTTTCAGCGTCTGCCGCTGTTTCCGAGCGGCAACTCCAGCCTAATAATGATGTTGTTCCTGAGGCCCCGGCTCCGCGGATGAAGGAACCTCTTGACGGCCACATTGCCATCCGCGTAACAGACTGTGGGGGACGGCCGGTTCCCGGTGCATCTTTGGTGGTTTTCAGTCGACGGGGTCGTACGGTGGCGGAAGTGCGGCCCGTCAACGCGCGAGGCACTGCAGTGGTATCACTTGGGTTAGTGACTAGGGGAGAGTCGTACACCGTAGAGGCGTCGGCAGTTGGATATGAGAGTGCACGAAGACAAGTCCGCATCACAGCGGCAGAGAAGGGAAGCCCCTATGTCTGTATTCGTCTCTTGCGTCCTTGGACGGTGCACGGTGTGGTTGTGGACCAATCTGGTCGCCCGGTGGCGAATGCGACGCTCCGAGCCTTTCGTGAGGGCAAGGAGGTGTCGCATGCGCACGCAGGTGACGATGGCAGTTTCGTTCTAGACTCTGACACGCGACAAAGTGTGCTGATTCTGGCAAGGAAAATCGGCTTGGGATCGGCGAGTTGTGTGCGGACTCCGCTTCGAGAGGGCCACGACGAATGCACAATGACGCTTCGCGGATCGATTACGATAAGTGGGAGGGTGGTTGACGACAATGAAGCGCCAGTACCGGGTCACATGGTTTGGGGAGTGAGCTCGAATACTGTTGCGCGTATCGCGTCCGGAAAGGACGGTATGGATGTTCAGGTGTTCGATGCCGTGGTTAGCGCGGCATTAAGCGAACGCGGCGATGGGTTGCGGGGTTTTAGCGTTCGCACCCAGCAGGACGGTACGTTCTCCGCCGGTGGACTCGCTCCTGGAGCCTACTACGTGTATGCATCGTGCGGCCAGCCGATCCTCCCGGCGCGAGGGCCGTTCAACGGCCAGGTTCCGGTTCTGGTCCACGCACAGAGTCCGGTCGAGTTGAGGGTCAGGGTGCATGGAGTGTCAGGACAGCATGTGCCGAAGTATTACATCGAGATCGTACGCGTGGACTGGCGTGGCGCCAAGACGACACACAGCCTTGGCACCGGCGATGCAACTGGTGCCGACTACTACCGGACGAAGTTACCGAAGTGGTGTGAGGTCGTTGTCACGGTTGCCGCGAACGGACACCGGGGAGAGCAACGGGTCGGCGTAGGCGGGTCGGAGCACCAGAATGTGGACGTACACCTCCGATAGCACCGCGCGCGTCGGGTCTGCGCGGCTCAAGGAGTTGCGGACCGAGTGCGGTATGCGGGTGCAGGATGTCCTTTGGCGGTTGGCCGACGCCTCAACCACTTCTGCGTGGACGGGGGCAAGGAGGGGGTGTGGCTGCCACTTCGACGTCGCCGAGGGGACCCCGGAAGTCAACGGCACCGAGCTCGGTCTCGCGAGCACGGCAGCCGACGTGGCAAGGGAAGGCAAGGTCGTCGTCAAGATCGTCACGGTGGTTCCGGCGGACCCGGTCACCGTGCGTCTGTGAATACAGCGTCGCTCCGACCCCCCAGCGAACTGCCGGCCGTTGGCCACGGGCGCGACTCGATCACGATCGGCGATGGCGTGACCATCCGCGGACAAGCCGGCGTCATCACGATCGCGCTGCGCCGGCCGGTGGTCGTTGCGGGACGATTGCTTCCCGAGATCTCCGGGGCCTTGATCCGAGTCGGAACCATTTGTCCCCGAGAGGAATGGTGCAACTTGACCACCGGCTGCTGCGACGTACGGTGGTTCAGCTCGAGAACCCTACATCGGACGGATCCATGACCGAGCAGACCGGCACCCCTCTCAAGTATCTGGACAAGGCCCTCGGCGTCCTCAGGAACCTCGGACTCGTCAAGTCCGAGCCCGAGGAGGCGCCGGTGATCGCCCTGATCGACCGCATCGCGTATCTCGACGAGGACAAGGCGGCCGCGGTCGCCCGCACGCTGGCCCAGGCCTCGTTGTTCAACCAGGTCGTGCGCGAGCAGATCTCGGCGATGAAGATCGCCGATCGCTATCAGGACATCACCAAGGCGTTCGACTCGATTCGCGACGACGCCAAGCGAATGGTGGAGCAGGTCGAAGATGGCCAGATCGACACGTTCGAGCGTCTGTCCAACATCTGGATGAAGGTCACGCGCGGCGACATCCCGAGCCGCTTCGACAAGATCAAGGGGGTCTATCTCGACGTCGCGGCCGACACGCGAGATCAGATCGAACGCGAGCGGACGATCCTCGATGCGTATGGCGACTTCCGGATCGCGTTGAAGGAGGCGCAGGTCATCGGATTCCAGATCCTGAAGCTCGCCGAAGCCAGCCTCGAAAAAGCCAAGGCAGCGTTGCAGGCAGCCACGGGTGAGCTCGAAGCCGACAAGAGCGACGACGCCGAGACCCGAGCCCGACTCGAGATGGCCCGCGACCTCAAGCTCGCGGCCCTGCAGGACGAGGACAAGCGCTACCAGATCGCGAAGGACCTGGCCGAGAACCTGTCCGTTGCCTACGGCACGACGGAGGTCGTCATGGCCCGCATCCAGCAGATCACCGACTGCAAGCAGCGCGTCTACTCGCAGTCCGTCACGTTCTTCGGCACGAACGAGACCGTGTTCACGGCGCTGTCCGCGTCGTTCACGGGCATGTTCGGCCTGCACGAGTCGACCGAGACCCTCGAAGCGATGAAGGACGGCGTCAACAAGAGCCTCGAGTCGCTCGGCGAGGTCGGGTCGAAGATCCAGGAGGAAGCCCTCAAAGCCGGCTACGGCCCGACGATCCGCGCCGAGTCGGTCAAGAAGCTCGTCGATGCCGTCGTCGACTTCCAGGAACGCTCGCTCGACATCGTCGCAGAGATGCGCGAACACAGCACCAAGAACGAGCAGGAGCTCAGCGCGGCCGTCGAAGACGGAAAGCGCCGGTTCGCCGCGCTCCAGACGCGTGTCGCCGATGCTCCGGCACTGAGCGACAGCGGCACATGAGCCGACCGCGATGACTGCGGGACCCCCGAGCGACCCGGCCGGCGAGCGCGTTCCGCTCGACGAGGTCATGCTTGCGATGGACGTCGTCGACACGCTGCGCCACGAGCGCGCGCTCGTCGAAGCGGAGCTCGATTCCGACAAGCGCGCCGCCAAGCTCACGGCCCGGGTCAAGTCGATCTACGAGTCGCAGGGCATCGAGGTTTCCGACGGCGTTATCGCCGAAGGTGTCAAGGCGCTCGAAGAGGATCGCTTCGTCTACGAGCCGCCTGACAGGACGCTCGCGGTACGGCTCGCGGAGGTCTACGTCGAGCGCGGCAAGTGGGCGCGCCGCGGTCTCGTCGTCGCGTTCGTTGCCGTGCTCGTGTGGTTCGCGTTCGCGATCCCGGCCGACATGCGCCGTCGCGCCGCGATCAACGGCTTCCAAGCGCGCGTCGCCTCGCTGCAGCATGAGGCACGCGGGCTCGTAAGCCGCGCGCGGGAGCTCGACCGGGCGGTCCAGAACGTGCCCGAGCGCGGCCCCGCCTCGGTCAAGGCGATCCTGGCTCACGCGGTCAGCGCGCTCCGGACCTCGGGCCAGGACGCGGGCGCACTGTCGGCCGCGCTCGATCCCGGGCCGGACCCGGAGACCTATCCCGACGCCAAAGGCGAGCTCGACCGCAAGCTCGACGAACATCGTGAGCGTGCGTCCGAGATCGACAGCGCGCTGGTCGCCGTCGACCGCCAGATCCGCGCGGCGACCAGCCTGCTCGGAATCGGTGGCGAGCTCGCTCGCGTGATGACGCGGCTCGAGGGAATCGACGTCTCCGACGCCACGAGATCGCAGCTCGAAGGGATGCAGGCGAGGGTCGGCCTCGCGGTCGACGACGGCGACGCCGCGGGTGCGCGGTCCGAGTTGAAGCAGCTGAACGCGCGCGTCGACCGCATCGTGACCGCGCACGGCAAGAAAGCGGCCCAGACCTCGGAGCTGGGCCGGCTGTCGCGGGCGCTGCACGGAGTCGAGCTCGACGAGAAGAATCGGGCCGAGCTCGACGGACTGCGAACGAGGGTCGAGCAAGCCATCGCCGCGGGAGACGACCGCACCGCCGAGCGCGAGCTTGCGCGACTCGGCCAGTTGGTCACGGTGCTCGCGCAGGAATACGAGCTACGGATCGTCAGCGGTGTGTGGCGACGCCCGAAGCGCCAGCGCGACAAGCACAACTACTACATCATCGTCGAAGCGATCAGCCCGACCGGCGAACACCTGCGCCTTCGCGTCGCCAACGAGGAAAGCGGGCGAGCGCAGCGCGTGAAGCAGTTCGGGGTCCGCGTCGCCAAGAGCGTCTACGAGGAAGTCAAAGCCGACAAGCTCGACAACGGTCTGATCGACAACGCCGTCTTCGCCGTCAAGAAGCGTGGTAGGCGCGAGCCCGAATACCGATTCCCGGTCTTGGGCGGCCGGATCACGAGGTGGTAGGGATGGCGAACGGCAGGCAGGTCTACCGCGACATCGAGAGCCACGTCGGGCGGGCGCGAGAGCAGCTCGACCGGGCCAGCAACGGCCTGCAGCAGGCCACGAACGAGCAAGACAAGCTGCGCGCGGCGGAGACACGATCGCTGGCGGCGCTGGCCCGCGTCCGCCTCGACGAGCTCGCGGCCGACCGTGTCGCCGGCGGGCTGGATTCGGCCGACCGGCGCGCGCTCGACCTTCTCGAACGCCGGGCCGCGGCTGCATCCCGGGTGAACGCGGCGATCGCCGCATCACGCGAGCACCAGGCCGAGCTCCAGACCGCGCATGATGAGGCGCGCGCGGGAGCCGAGCGCGCCAAGGTCGCCCACGACGAGCAGGTCGAGGCCACGCTCGCGCGCCTGTCCGACACCGACGACTACCAACGGCAGCTCGCCAAGACCGAGCGTGCGACCAACCAGGCAGCGCGCGCGACCAAGAAAGCCGAGATCGCCGAAACCGATCGCGACGAGAAGCGCAAGCCGTACGAAGCCGACAAGCTGTTCTCGTACTTGTGGAAGCGCCGCTACCGCTTCCCCGAGTACCGCGCGATCCCGATGATCCGAAGTCTCGACGCGTGGGTCGCCGGGCTGTGCGCATACGACAAGGCCCACCGTGACTACGGCCTCCTGCTCGCGATCCCCGACCGCTTGCGCGAGCACTCTCGAGCCCTCGTCGAGGCCGGCCAGGTCGAAGCAGAAGCTCTACGCGCGATCGAGAAGGCCGCGATGGAGGCCGATGGCGTTCCCGCGCTCGCCACGGCGCTTGCCGACGCAGGCCATCGACTCGAGCAGGTCGACGACGAGATCGTCGCGTGCGAACGCGAGCACGACGATCTCGTCGCGCGACAAGCCGCGCTCGACCGCGGCGAGGACTCCGACAGCCGCGCAGCGGTGGGAGCCATCCTGGACCAGTTGCGGCGCGAAGACGTCGCTACGCTGGAGAGCGACGCGAGGAGGACGCCAACGGCCGAGGACGATCGCGTCGTTCGCGAGATCGACGGTTTGCGCAAACGGATCGCTGAGGTCAACGAGCGGATTCCACGCCTGCGCGCCGACCATGACAAGGCCCTGAAGTCCCTGCAAGAGCTCGAAGAGCTGCGCCGTCGCTTTCGTCGCCACGGGTACGACTCGTCGGATTCGCTGTTCGACGGTTTCGATGGCCAGCACGTCCTCGGCTCGCTGCTCACCGGAGCGCTCGTGCTCGGACAGGTGTGGTCGATCTTCGGCCGCCATCAGCGCTTTCGCCGCCGCCGGCGTTTCGCGGGTCTGGCCTCGGACGTCGCGATCGGTGTCCTCGGCTCGCTGCTGTCGAGCGGCTCGAGCTCGTCGTCGGGTTTCGGCGGCGGGTCCACGGGCGGTGGCGGTTTCGGCGGTGGCGGTGGGTTCACGACCGGCGGTGGCTTCGGTGGCGACAGCGGAGGGTTCGAGACCGGCGGCGGGTTCTGACCCGCTGACGGTGGCTACCCGGCGTGCCGCACGCTGGCTGGCAGCGATGCGAGCCGTTGTTGCGGAACTCGACGCGTCGCCTCAGAGCTTTCAACAGGCTCGCGGCGGACCACGGTCCGTGCCGGGACCACGGTCCCTGGCGGCACCGAGGCTCCAGGCTCGATGACGGCCTTCTTGCCGATGTAGCAGCTCGTGCCGACGCGGGCGTTGTCACCGACGACGGCCCCGTGGTCGACCGTGGTCGTCGCCCCGATCACGACGTCTTCGCCGATCACGACGCGAAAGCCGATCGCCGTGCCGACGCCGATCTCGCTGCCGGCCCCGATCTTTGCCCCTGGGCCGATCTTCGCGAGGTGCCCGATCACCGAACCCGCTCCGATGCGGATCGCGTCGACGAGGATGAACCCGGCCTTCTGGACGATGTTCGTGCCGATCGTCGAACGGTTGGCAATGTACGCGCCCTCCCCGACCTCGAGCACGGGGAGGTCGCGAAGCCAGGTGTCGGGATAGAGCGTGACGTCGAGCGAGCCGCGCCAGCCGAACAGCCGCAGCGTCCAGCGCTTCAGGCTCGGGATGGCGAGGCACAGGCTGAGGACGGTCGGGAAGTAGTAGATCGTGCACCAGCACAGGCCGTAGAGCCGGCGGTCGCGATAGAGCGGCGTCGACGTGTCGCGGCGGAAGCGCCCCGGACGGACCCCGCGCTGGTGGCGGCGGCTCAAGAGCCCCGCCGTCGTCACGTAGACCCACAGGAACAGCCATGGGGCGGCTGCGAGAGCAGGCCAGAACAGCAGCGTGCCGGAGGCGGCTCGGACCAGCAGCCCCGTAGCGATCGAAGGGACTCCGAGGATGAGGGCGAGGTAGCTCGTGGACAGGAAGCGGAACATGCGTCGTCTCCAACAGGATCGGGACCGGGGAAGCGCCGCGGCACCGCGGCTGTGACCGGCCCATGTCGGACGGTCCCGATCCGTGACGACGAACTCAGCGATCTTTTCGCGCGCTCGGTCAGGGAGACGACGGAGATCTCAGGGCTAACCTTTGATCGTGATCTTCTTGGTCTTGTCGGCCTCGGACTTCTTGACCCGGATCTCGAGGATGCCGTCGGACAGCGTGGCGTCGACGGTCTCGGCGGCGACGGTGCTCGGGAACGTCAGGCTGCGGTGGAACGAGCCGTAGCTCCGCTCGATGCGGTGGTAGTGCTCCTCCTCCTTGCGTTCCTCCTGCGTCTTCTCGCCCTTGATCGTCAGCGTGTTGCCGGTCAGCGTGACGTCGATGTTCTCACGCTTGATGCCGGGCAGCTCGCACTTGACGACGAAGGACTCGGGTTCCTCGATCAGGTCGAACGTCGGCGACCAGTCCGCCGCGTGGTGTTCGGTGCCGAGGAAGTCGCGCAGCAGAGTGTTCATCTCTTCGTTGAAGCTGCGCGGGAACAACGATACGAACGGGCGCCAACGGGTGAGCTCGGACATGGCTGCCTCCTTTCAGGGCTGAAGCCGGCTACTGAACCGATTGTTGGACAGGCCCAGGGTCAGGACACTGGGGCACAGGGAGTGTGTTGGTTCGGCTCTTGTGCGAAACGCTGGACGGCACTGACCCTATTCGCGCCCGCGACGCTCCACTACCATGTCGGCCATGGTCATCGGACCACGGACCACAGCCGTCTTCGCCGCCACGATCGCAGTGCTGGCCGGCCAGCACTCGGGCGACGGGTTCTGGGCGTATCAACCGGTCCGGGTGTCCGAGGTTCCGACACCGCGGGACACGAAGTGGGCGCTGGGGCCGGTCGACCGCTTCGTGCTCGCGCGGCTCGAAGCGGCCGATCTGCGGCCCGCTGCGCCGGCGTCCGCGACGGCGCTGGTCCGGCGCCTGACGTTCGACCTCACGGGCCTGCCGCCGGCGCCGGAGGACGTCACGGCGTTTTCTCGCCGCCCGACCGAGGCCGCGTACGAGCGGCTCGTCGGCCGTCTGCTCGCGTCGCCCGCGTTCGGCGAACGGTTCGGGCGCCACTGGCTCGACGTCGCGCGGTTCGCCGAGTCGAGCGGTGGTGGCCGCAGCCTGATGTTCGAGAACGCGTGGCGGTTTCGCGACTACGTGATCGACAGCTACAACGCCGACCGGCCGTTCGACGAGTTCGTCACCGAGCAGATCGCCGGCGACCTGCTGCCGTCCACGAGTGACGCCCAGCGAAACCGGCAGCTCGTCGCGAGCGGCTTTCTCGAGCTCGGAGCGATCAACTACGAGCAGCAGGACAAGGAGCTCCTGCGCATGGAGGTCATCGACGAGCAGATCGACACGGTCGGGCGTGCGTTCCTCGCCCAGACGCTCGGGTGCGCGCGTTGCCACGACCACAAGTTCGATCCGATTCCGACCCGTGACTACTACGCGCTTGCCGGCATCTTCGGGAGCACGCAGGTCCTTACCCCGGGCAACGTCTCGGGCTACGTCGAGCAGGAGTTCACCGGCGATCGGACGCGGACATGGCACGCGTATCAGAAACGCATCACGGCAGTCCGCGCCGAGCTCGCCAGGCTGCGCAGGCGGACCAAGGGTCGGGCCCGGAATCTCGACCCGGCCACGCTTGCCGGGATCGTCATCGACGACACCGACGCGCGTCTGGTCGGCAACTGGAAGTCGTCCACGTCCGTCCGCGGCTACCTCGGAACCGGCTACGTCCATGACGAGAACGAGCTCAAGGGCGAGAAGTCGGTCGTCTTCACTCCCGTCGTTCCGACCGCCGGCACCTACGAGGTGCGCTTCGCCTACACCCCGGGGACCAACCGCGCGACCAACGTGCCCGTCGAGGTCCGGTCGGCGGACGGCATCAAGCTCGTTCGCGTCAACGAGCGCCTGGCCCCCGAGATCCGCGACAGCTTCGTGTCGCTCGGGCGCTATCGGTTCGACGCTGGCACCGATCACTCGGTCACCGTCTCGACGACGCGCACCGACGGCCACGTGATCGTCGACGGCCTGCAGCTGATCGCGGTCGCCGCGGTCGCCGCCGCGCGGTCCAAGCATCCGAGCAAGTCGGTCAGCGCGCGCATCCGGCGGCTGACCGCCGAGCTGAAGAAGCTCGAGAAGACCGCGCCGCCCAAAGCCGCCAAGGCGATGGCCGTGCGCGATGTCGACAACCCGCGCGATGGCCACGTCCACGTCCGCGGGCTCGTCCGGTCCAAGGGCGCGAAGGTCCCGCGTGGTGTCCTGAGCGCCTGCGGTGGCGACGCCGTCGCGATCCCCGACGGCCAGAGCGGACGGCGAGAGCTCGCGGCGTGGCTGACCGACCCGAAGCATCCGTTGACCGCGCGCGTCTACGTCAACCGCATCTGGCAGTATCTGTTCGGCACGGGCCTCGTGCGCACGACCGACGATTTCGGCGCGATGGGCGAGCGGCCGTCGCATCCGGAGCTGCTCGACTGGCTCGCGCACTGGTTCGTGACCCACGGATGGTCGACGAAGAAGCTCGTGCGGATGCTCGTGCTGTCACGCACGTATCGAATGGCCGTGACCGAGAGCCCGGCCAGCGATCCGGATAACCGGCTCTTGTCGCACGCGAGCCGCAGGCGCCTCGACGCCGAGTCGATCCGCGACGCGATCCTGGCGATCAGCGGGCAGCTCGACACGAAGATGGGTGGTCCGACGATCCGGAAGCTCGCGCAATACGATTACGGCTACGAGTTCGATTCGCGGCGGCGCAGCGTCTACGTGCCCCGGTTCCGCAGCAACCGGCTCGAGCTGTTCGACGTGTTCGACGCAGCCGACCCGAACGTCGTGACCGGGACACGCGGCGTCAGCCGTGTCTCGCCGCAAGCCCTGTATCTGCTCAACAGCCCATGGGTCA
>Ga0210086_1001980_pt1 | contig 10066 bp, 12 predicted proteins | sample China_Galinas_PW_3_FD_184867 | JGI IMG/M metagenome (GOLD analysis project Ga0210086, IMG submission 184867) | Wetland microbial communities from San Francisco Bay, California, USA, that impact long-term carbon sequestration - China_Galinas_PWB_D2... | ecosystem: Environmental > Aquatic > Marine... | reverse complement strand
CGTGTGGGGACGATGGGAATCGACCCCTCCTTTCGGTGGGTCGACAGAGTGATCCTCGACCTCCATTTCGACGCCTGCTATTTCCAGCGCGACAAGAATCCCGGCCTGTGGCGAACCGGGTCGATCGGAGTCACCGCTCCTGACGGCTCCCTCGAGTACGAAGGTCCCGACGGCGGGCAGGTGGTCGAGCTGATGGATGAGGTCGTCGACTGGCTGGCGACCGGCGACCTGGAAGTAGACGTGGTCGTAAGAGCCGCGATGGCCCACCTCCATGTCGTCTCGGTTCACCCGTTCCGCGACGGCAATGGCCGTGTTTCGCGAATCGTCCAGTCGCTCGTCCTCGCCCGCGAGGGACTCGCGGCACCGGAGTTCTTTTCGATCGAGGAGTACCTGGGCGGCCACACCCAGGAGTACTACGTTGCCTTGCGCGAAGTGCAGGGCGGCAGCTATCGACCGGAACGTGACGCAACCGCATGGGTCTCCTTCTGTGTTGTCGCCCATCTCGCTCAGGCACGGCAGCGCCTGGCGCAGATCGAGGACGCCGCGACACGTTGGGCGTCGCTGGAGGACATGGTCAAAGCTCGCAACTGGCCTGATCGGCTGGTGATCGCGCTTGAGCAGAGCCTCATGGGCGGAACCGACCGGAGCAGATACGGAGAGGAGGCAGACGTATCGCCGGCTACCGCGAGCGCCGATTTCAGGCGCCTGCTAGATGCCGGACTGGTGGAGCAGCGCGGACGCGGCAGAAACATCAAATACCTTGCAGGAGAGCGCCTGCGGAAAACGCTCGATGACGCCAACGACACGGACTGAGTCAGTCTCAGACGAGGGCCTGCCCAGCCACTCGCGACGCTGCTCCCGAATTTTTGACTCGGGTCACTAGCACGGGCTACTGTCGTTTCGGCAATCGCGGGAGACTGACCGGCAGATGGCGTGGATCGAGATATCGGTGGTGGCGGTGGCGGCGCTCGTCGTCGTGCTGGTCGTGCTGATCGCTCGCGAGCGCAAGGCGGCGCAACGCTTCCAGATCCTCGCCGACATCGCCGCCGTCTCCGACGCGGGCGGCTCGCTTGATGAGACGCTCGACGCGATCTGCGCGATCCTCGTCCCGCAGATCGCCGATTTCTGCATGATCGATGTGATCGACGAGGAACGGATTCCGCGACGCGCCGCCGTTCGGGTCGCGCCGGGAGGCCCGCCGGAGTTCGAGCGCGGGCTGACCGAACGCATGCCCTCGACGCCGCCGCGGATGGTCGCCGACGACGACCGCTCCTCACTCGCCCCGCGCTTCTACGAGCACATTTCCGAGGATGACCTGCGCGGCCTCTCCCACGACGACGAAGACCTCGAGTTCCTGCGCACTCTTGGTATGCGCTCGGCGATCACGGTTGCCCTGCAGGCCCGGGGCGAAGTCACCGGCACCCTGACGATCGCCGTCGCCTGGTCACGCCGGCGCTACCGGCGGGTCGACGCCCGCTTCGCCTGGATCCTCTCCGGCCGCGTCGCCCTGGCGCTCGACAATTCCGGCCTCTTCGCCGACCTCGAGCGGGCCGAGCGGGCGCGCTCGGAGATCGCCGAGACCCTGCAGCGCGGTCTGCTGCCCTCGCCGCTGCCCCACATCCCCGGCTGGTCCGTGGCGGCCATGTATCGGCCGGCGGGAGCCGAGAACGAAGTCGGCGGGGACTTCTACGACGTCTTCCGCGTTCCCGGAGGGTGGATGCTGGCTATCGGCGACGTCACCGGACGCGGCGCCCACGCGGCCTCCATCACCGCGATCGCCCGCCACACGCTGCGCACGGCCGCTGTGCTGGCTGACGATCCGCAGGTCGCCCTGCGCACTCTCAACCACACCCTGCTCGCCCGCGGTGACGCTGCCCTCTGTAGCGTCGCCGCGTTGACCCTGGGGGAGGATCCGCGCGAGCCGATGCGCCTCGCCGTCGCCGGACACCCACCGCCGCTGCTGGTCGACGGCGAGAGCGTGACCGAGGTGATGGAGGCCGATCCCGTTCTCGGTGCCTTCGAGGATTCCGAGTGGAGCATCGCCCGCTGCGAGGTCGAGCCCGGTCAGCAGATCGTCGTCGTCACCGATGGCATCACCGAGGCGCAGGGCCCCGAGGGTCGCTTCGGCGAGGATCGCCTGCGGGACATGCTCAGCGGCGCGACCAACCCGGCGCTTGCCGTGCAGCGGCTGGAAGTCTCGCTGCACTCCTTCACCGAGGGACGGTTCGAGGACGATGTAGCGATGCTTGCCGTCGCGCGCCGGGGCAATGGCAGCGCTTGACCCCCGGGCGCTGATCGAGCGCCTGTACGAGTGCTTCAATCGCCGCGACGAGCATGGCATCGTCGAGCTCTGCGACGAGCGGATGGAATTCTTTCCAGTGGCCACCCGCGGGGCGGTGGGCCGGGAGGCCCCCTACAGCGGCGCCGCCGGCCTGCGCGACTACCTGGCCGACGTGGCCGAGGCCTGGGAAGAGCTGCGGATTGCCATCGGGACTGTCGAGGTACGAGGTGAGACCCTGCTCGTCGAGGGGCGCGTCTACGCCCGCAGCCGCGAGTTCGGTATCCGCGATGTCCCGGTCGCTTGGATCTGGGAGGTGCGCGACGGGCGCTTCGTCCGCGGCGAGGTCTTCCCCGATCCCGAGCAGGCGGTCGTGCGCTTCGCTGCTCAGCGCTCGCCGGCGAGTCCGCACTAGCCCACCTCCGCGCCCCCGTCCTCTGCGGCTGCGGCCGACGGCGTCCGCCGCAGGGCCTCCAGCACTTCCTCGGCGAGCTGTGAGCCCTCGCCCGGCCGCAGCGGCGTGGCTCCGATTCGCAGTACGACGCCGTCCTCGTCGACTTCCTCCAGCGCAACGCTCGGCGCGTAGCGGGTCGGGGTGTCGACCGCCTCGAGCAGGCGCTGCTCGATCCGCTGCGGGCTTGCCCCGCTGGAAAAGCGTGCCCGCAGATTGACCTTGTCGGGCTCGCGCAGGGGGACGACGGCGAGGTTGATCATCACGCTGTTCGGGATTTGGATGCGGTCAGCGCCCTGGGCGAGTGTCGTGTAGAAGAGGCCGAGCGAGCTGACCGTGCCTTCCAGCGAGCCGGCGAGGAAGCCGCCGACCAGGCGCACCCGTTCGCCGACCCGAAAGGGACGCGTGCTCTGCAGGACGAGGCCGGCGAAGATCCCGCCCAGCGACTGCTGCGCGGCGAGGCCGAGGACGACAGCGGTGATCGTGCCGCCGAGCGCCAGCGTGCCGGCTCTGATTCCGGCGACCCGCAGGGCGACGATCACCACGACCGACATCGTGAAGAGACGGATCACGAAGCCGAGCGTCCCGGCAGTCGCCGGGTCGAGCCGGCGGAAGAGGCGGGGGGAGACCACGCGCACCAACCAGTGCACGGCGACCGAGCCGACGATCACCAGCACCGCAGCGGTGCCTGCCTTGACCCAGGTGCCGTAGCCGGGCAGCCACTCGTGGCGCTGGTAGTACACGACCATCGTGGCGGCGATCACGACCAGGGCCACCAGGAGGCCGCCGAGCGCTCGGCCCGGTGAGGAGGACTCAAGCTCCTCGCCGAGGCCGACCGCGTGCCAGCTGTGGCTGCGCGTGTCAAACAGTTCGCGGGACATTCTCCTGCGCGGGACGGGCATGGCGCATGGCTACCCGCTCAGAGCGGCGTTATTCGTTCACCGGCTCCGGGTAGTCGTTGCCTATGAAGACCCCATCGCTGAAAAAGGCCGCCGCTCGCAAGGCGGCCAAGACGACCGTCCGCCACACTGCTCACGGCGCCGCCTCGAAGCTGCGGCGCGAACCGATGCGCACAGCCACGCTGCTCGGGATCGGCGCCCTCACCGGCCTGCTCGTCGGTTTGCTGCTCTCCCGCAACGGCGCGGCTGAGTCACAACAGGCGGGGTGAAGTTCGAGCGCAGCCAGCCGCCACCGCAACGCGACCACCAGCCTGCTCGTCGCGGGCATTAATTCTCTAACCGCGCCGAGCCGGCGGAAACGGTTAGCCGCGCAGCTCAGCGAGCGCGTCGTCGCGCCGCTCGTGCATCGAGATCGACGACTCGACCCCGGTGATCTTCAGCAGGCGCCGCACCTGGTGGTTGTTGCAGCAGAGCACCAGCTCGCCGCTGGAGCCGTTGCCGCCGCTGTCGAGCCGCTGCCAGGCGCGCACGATCAGGGCGATCCCGGTCGAGTCGATGAACTCGCACTCGGAGAGGTCGAGCATGATCGAGGTGCCCTGCTCGGCCGGCGTTTGCTCAAGGCCCTCCTCCAACTCGGGCGCGGTGTTCATGTCCAACTCGCCGCGCACGGTGAAGACGGTGATGCCGCCATCGAGCTCTTCCCGTGTGACCTCGAAGGGGACTGGCTTCACGGTTCGATCCTACCGCAGTGGAGCGGCACTTCACCCGTCCCGCCAGCTGCCTGGTTTGCCCCTGGAAAAGCAGGGGTAGCTGAGGAATTCACGAGCACGGCGATTATGCTCGTGTGGCCGCGGGACTCGTCCCTCGGCGGTAAGGATGCGGCCCACCTCCGACACCACGGCAACCGACGAAAGGCCCAAGGGGTTGCAGATCATGTTGCCCGCCAAGTCCGAGAACGTGGCTGTGATTCGCCACGCCCTAGCCGGGCTGGCCGAGGAGATCGGCATGGACGAGCCCGGGCTGGCCGACCTGAAGACGGTCGTCACTGAGGCCTGCATGAACGTAGTCCTGCACGCCTACGAGGGAGAGCCGGGCCCGCTCGCCGTCGAGGCTGCCGCCGACCTGGACGGTCTCACAGTTGTCGTCCGCGACCAGGGAATCGGCATCCGCCCCCAAGCGGACACGGACCGCGACAGCCTCCGCCTCGGCCTTTCGCTGATCGCCGCGCTCTCGAGCAGCTTTTCGATCTCCGGCGGCATCAACCGGGGCACCGAGATCACGATGCGCGTGCCGCTCCGTGGCGGCGGGGCCGACGGCGGCGGCGACACCGTCGAGATCAAGCCCGAGTTGAACGACCGCACCGAGCTGACGATCGACCGCACCGAGTTGCTCGCGCCGGTGCTGGCGCGCGTCGTCGGCGCCCTGGCGGCGCGTCGCGATCTTCCCCTTGACAGGGTCTCCGACGCTGTGCTGGTCACCGACGCGATCGCCGCCGCGGCGCCACGTCAGTTCGAGGACGGTCGCGTGAAACTCGGGCTCGACGAGCGCGAAGGTGGGATCGACCTGCACCTCGGCCCGATGGGAGCCGGGGCGGCCGCCGACATCCGGGCCGATCTCGAAGTCCCCGACGTCGGCGGTTCGCTGGAGAAGCTGGCCGACGAGCTCGCGGTCCATGAGTCCGATGACGGCGAGTATCTGGTCATTCGTTTTTCTGCTGATCGCTGATCTGCTTTCTGATCCGCGCCAGGGCGCCACGCAGGATGCGCGATACGTGCATCTGCGAGTGGCCGATGCGCTCGGCGATCTGCGACTGGGTCATGTCCTCGGCGAAGCGCAGGCGCAGCACCAGCCGCTCGCGCTCATCGAGGTGGGGCAGGGTGGCGTCGAGGGCGAGCCGGTCCTCGACCAGTTCGAAGGACTCGTCCTCGGAGCCGATCCAGTCGGTCGGCGGCGACTCCTCTGAGTCCTCGGAGCCGGCAGGGCGGTCGAGCGAGAGCGGTCGGCGGTTCTGGTTCGCCTCCAGCACCTCGAGCACGTCGGTCTGCTCGACGCCGAGCTGCTCGGCGACCTCCCCGACCGAGGGCGAGCGCTGCAGGTTCTTGGTCAGCTCGGTGATCGCCTTGTCGACTTCGGCCATTCGGTCGTGCAGGCCGCGTGGAACCCGCACGGTCCAGACCCGGTCACGGAAGTGGCGCTTGAGCTCGCCGAGGATCGTCGGCGAGGCGAACGCGGTGAAGGGGATCCCGCGCTCGGGGTCGAAGCGGTCGACCGCGTTGAGCAGGCCGAGGTTGGCGACCTGGAGCAGGTCGTCGAAGGACTCGCTGGCGCCGCGGTAGCGCAGGGCCAGACGCTTGGCGAAGTCCAAGTTCCTGCGCACCAGCTCGTCCCGGATCGCCGGGTCATGCTCGTGGGCAAATCGCCGCCACAGCTCGGAGTCTTTCTCTATCTCGTAATCGCTAGACGAGGTGATCCCTTACCCGCGTGGCTGCCGCCGAAAACAGCGTTTGCCGATTATGCATGAGGGTTGGCGCCGGACGTGAGAAGCAATCCGCCGCCGCCGGGTTACGGGCTGATCGCCGACCACCACAGCACCGCGCTCGTCTTCTCGACCTCGGCGGCGAACAGCGCCGTATCGGGGAAGGCAACCACGGGCGTTGCGCTAGCTTGGAGAGGGGAATCGACACACGGAAGAGAGAGAGCGATGGCCGAAGGACAAGAGGCTGACGACAAGAAAACTCTTCTCTGCGCGCCATGGTCTGCCGAGGTATTCGCGCAGCTTCCCGGCGCCTCGACTGGGGAGTGCGACCTGTGCGGCGCGAGCGTGGTGATCTCCCGCGAGGGCAGGCAGATACTTGCCGAGGAGCCGGACACGGGCGTCGTTTGCCCATCCTGTGTCGACAAGGTGCCCGACCTGCCGCTGGATTCGACGCCGGAGACAACGCCCGCGATGAGGGCAAGGGTCAAGGCGGTGACCGGGGTCGACCCGGAGGAGATGCTCTCCGATACCTCCGTGCGCGAGCTTGCCGAGAGGATCAAGAGGACCGAGGAACGGCGCTCCAATTCGTGACCCGGAGGCAGGGCTCCGGACCGGAAGGACCGGCGAGATAGTTACTAAGAGGATCCGGCGTGAGCTAGTGCCGTGTCCACGGCCGCCGCGATCAGCTCGGGCTGTTCGATCTGCGGGTAGTGCCCGGCGTCGGGGAGCTCAATCGACTCGACGCCGGGGCGGAGGGCACGGAGGCCATTGAAGACGGCGGGGCGCGCGACCGGGTCGTGCAGGCCCCAGGCGAGGGTGAGGGGCCGGGGCCAGTCGCGGATCGCACCGTGCCAGCGGTCGGTCAAGCGTTCGCGCTCGTCCATGTAGTGGATCGTCTTGTGGGCGATTCGCTGGCCGCCGTTGTGCGCGATCAGCGACCATTGGTCGGCGGCCTCCTCTGCGGCAAGTGGGTGCTCGGGGGCGAAGATCCTGGCGAACTGGGCGCGGAACGTTTGCTTGGACGTGAGGCGCGCGAAGAGCGGGCCTAGCCGGCTGCGCAGCATGCGCTGGCCGATCGTCGGCTTGGCCAGGTGGAGAAGCATGCTGCCGTTGAACAGCAGCGCTCCGGTGACGCGCATGTCGAGCTCCCCGCGAAGGTCGCGAGCCATCAACTCGGTGGCAACCGAGGTGCCCATGTCGTGCCCGACAACGAAGACGGGCGGCGAGCCTGCCCGCCGGACGAGCTCCTCCGCGGCGTCGGCCTGCCAGGCAAGGGTGTAGACGTGGTCCCGTGGCTTCTCGGAGAGGCCAAAGCCGAGAAAGTCGAAGGCCAGCATGGCCGGGTCGGGCCGCAGTGCCAGCAACTCGCGCCAGTCATAGGAGCTGGATGGGAAGCCATGCAGGAGTAGCAGCAGGGGGGATTCGGAGCCATCGCGGCGGTGCACGTACAGCTGCCGACCGAGGACATCTTGGATTGTCCCGGCGCGGCGCCATCTCTCAACCCTGTCCGTCAGCACGACCTCGTGAGCCTCCCACAATCACGGCCGGCTGCGCGACGATCCGCGGGAGGTGACGGCGGCGGGTTTGAGGCAAATGCGCGTTAGGATGCCGCGATGGCAATCGCTCGCGCGGCATCGTTGATTGCGGTAGTGCTCGGGATGTCCCTCGTCCTGGCCGCATGCGGCGGCGAGACCGGTGGAACGACGACCATCGCGACGCAGCCTGGGACCACCACCGCGCCGGAGGAGACGACCTCCTCACCGCCGGAGAAGGCGCGCACCGCCAAGGAAGAGACGGCCAAGAAGAAGACCGCAACTGAGAAGACGACCACCAAGTCGGAAGCCGGCGGCAAGGGAAGTGCGGCCGCGAAGCAGGGCGAGCAGGTGTTCACGGCGAACGGTTGCGGCGCCTGTCACGCACTTGCGGCGGCAAACGCCGGCGGCACGGTGGGCCCCGATCTGGACGAAACCCTCCCGGGGAAGAGCGAGGCGTACATCGAGGAAGCGATTGTCGATCCCAACGCGACGGTCGCCCCGGGCTACAGCGCGGGGATCATGCCTTCCACCTTCGTGTCCTCGCTGTCGGGCTCCGAACTCGAAGCGCTCGTGACCTTCCTCCAGCAGAGCGCCGGGAGGTAGCGAGCGCGTAGGCAGCGCCGCTCGCTATGCGGGCGGCTGTTGCAGCTCGGCCAGCAACCAGCCGACGCGGCGGCCGATCTCGTCACGGGTGGCGCGGACCTCCTCCAGGGGCCGGCCTTTGGGGTCGGGAAGGTCCCAGTCGAGGTAGCGCTTGCCGGGGATGTAGGGGCACTCGTCACCGCAGCCCATCGTCACCACGACGTCGGCCCATTCTGCGTCCTCGTGGGCAAGCTCCCGCGGGACGCGGTCGCGCAGGTCGATGTCCAGCTCCCGCATCGCCTCGATCACCTCGGGGTGGACCCTCTCGCCGGGTGTCGTGCCGGCCGAGCGGGCTTCGTGGCCGTCGGCGACCCGCGCGAAGAGCGCCTCGCTCATCTGCGAGCGGCCCGCGTTGTGGAGGCAGACGAACAGGACGCGCGCCATCAACCGGGGTGCTCGCCGCGGACGAGCTGGTAGGCGAGGGCGCCGAGCGCGGCCCCCACGATGGGTCCGACCATGTAGATCCAGAGGTCGTGGAGCTCGCCGGAGACGAGGGCGGGGCCGATCGAGCGGGCGGGATTCATCGAGGCGCCGGTGATCGGCCCGCCGAATAGGGCATCGAGGCCGATCGTGCCGCCGATCGCAATCGCGGCCCCGGCGCCCACGGCGCGCGTGTCGGTCGCCACGGCCATGATCACGAACATCAGGAAGACGGTCATCACCGCCTCGTAGGCCAGTGCGCTGCCCGCTCCGATCGTCGGAATGGTGGCGCCGAGCGCCGCCGGCTCGCTTGGCCAGACCGCCAGCAGGAGGGCCGCCGCGGCGATCGCGCCAAGCAACTGGGCGGCGATATAGGCGAGGGCCTCGCGTGCCGGGAAGTGCCGAGTGAGGGCGAAGGCAAGCGTCACGGACGGGTTGAGATGCGCCCCGGAGAGGTGGCCCGTCGCGTAGACCATCGCCATGATCACGAGCCCGAAAACCAGCGCGACACCGACTACCCCCAGGATGCTGGGGTGGACCGCGTTGGTGATGATCGCCCCGCAGCCGGCGAAGACCAGCGCGAATGCACCGATCGTCTCGGCGGCTGCCCGGCGCAGCAGGTTTGGGCGCCCGTCCATCTGGCTTGAAAGCCTAGGAGGCCACTCGAGCCGTCGCGTTTACAATCTGTGAACACGAGCGATGAGGCTCGCTCCATAATCGCGGCCGCGGGTCGCTGATGGCCTCTACCACGTCCACCGACGCTGATAGGAGGCTCGTTTCATGCGGCTGCCGCGACATGATCGGCGTGAGCTGGCGGCGATCTTCGCCGGGGGCGTTGCCGGCGCCCTGGCCCGTGTGGCGCTGGCGCAGGCCGCCTCCACCGATCCCGGCAGCTGGCCCTGGGCGACGTTCGCCGCCAACATCGCGGGCGCGCTGCTGCTCGGCTACTTCGTCACCCGTCTGCAAGAGCGCCTTCCGCCGTCCAACTACCCGCGGCCGTTTCTGGGAACCGGCCTCTGCGGCGCGCTGACCACGTTCGCGACCCTTCAGCTCGAGCTCTTCCAGATGCTCGAAGCGGGACATCTAGGCCTCGCCGCGGCCTACGTGGCGGCCACGCTCGCCGGCGGGCGCGACGGGCCGGTGATCGCCCTGCGGGCCGAGATCGACGCCCTGGCCATGGACGAGGACACCGGCAAGCCCTACACCTCGCAGCACGCCGGGTACGCCCACGCCTGCGGGCACGACGGGCACATGGCCATGCTGGTCGGGGCGGCCCGCGTGCTGACGGCGCTGCGGGGGGAGCTGTCGGGTTCCGTGCGGCTGATCTTCCAGCCGGCGGAGGAGAACGGGCAGGGCGCCCGGGCG
>Ga0210086_1001977_pt1 | contig 10078 bp, 8 predicted proteins | sample China_Galinas_PW_3_FD_184867 | JGI IMG/M metagenome (GOLD analysis project Ga0210086, IMG submission 184867) | Wetland microbial communities from San Francisco Bay, California, USA, that impact long-term carbon sequestration - China_Galinas_PWB_D2... | ecosystem: Environmental > Aquatic > Marine... | reverse complement strand
TTATCTCGATCTGCCGGACCGCGTCGGCCTGGCGGATCTCATCGAATACCCGGAGCGCATAGACGCCGAACTCCTGCGCAGCGTTGCCATGCATCATCCGAGCGGCTTGGACCTCGTGGCGGCGCCCCGGGACATGATGGCGCTCGAGATTCTGACGCCCGAGGTGACCGAGACCATCCTCCGACTCGCGCAGCAGAGATATGAACATGTGCTCGTGGATTTGCCGGAGGCCTGGACGCCTTGGACTTACAAGTCCCTGGAGATTTCAGATCTAGTCATTCTGGTGACGCAATTGACCGTTGCCGGTGTACGCCGGGCCCGGCGTCAGATTGATACCATGATGGCCAATGGCCTGGAAGCGGTTCCGGTCAAGGTAGCCTTGAACCGCTATGAGAAAAGCCGAGCCCAGAATGTCACTTTAAAAGAGGCCGAGACGGCGCTGGGGCGCTCCTTCGACTACCTTATCCCGAGCGACTACAAGATGGTCAGCGAGGCGCTCGATCAGGGGGTCGCATTGAGCAAGATCAAAAAGAAGTCGAAGGTCGCGAGCGGAATCGAAAACATGATTTATCAAGCGACCAGAGTGATGACGGGTGACGAGGTCGGCAAAGCCGAACCGCGTTTTTCGTTCGGATTGCGCAGGTAGCAGCAAGGGGAGAGCGGACAGATGTTTTTACGCGTTCAAAAGGAAGAAAAGAAGGTCTCCCCGGAGTCGGTGTCGGTCAAGCCCGTCGCCAACGACGGTGGCGTCGCAACACCGGCGAAGGTTGGGAAGAAGATCACGTACCGCGCCAACGGCAACGTGTCGCCGCGCTATACCGAATTGAAGATGAGGCTGCACCAGCGCCTGCTCGACATGATCAACCTTTCCGTGATCGATCGCATGGCGCCGGAGGACTTCCGCCGCGAAATCGGCGAGATGGTCCGCGAATTGCTCCAGGAAGAGAGCAAGCCGCTGAACATGACGGAGCGGACCCAGCTCGTCGACGACATCCTGGACGAATTGCTGGGCCTCGGACCAATCGAACCCCTGTTAAAGGACACGACGGTCACCGATATTTTGGTGAACACACATCAGCAGGTGTTCGTGGAACGCGGCGGGCGGCTCGAGCTCACGCCGGTACAGTTCAAGGATAACCGTCACCTGATGCGCATTATCGACAAGATCGTCTCCGCCGTGGGACGACGTGTCGATGAATCTCAGCCGCTGGTTGACGCTCGTCTGGCGGACGGCTCGCGCGTCAATGCCGTGGTCCCGCCGCTGGCTGTTGACGGCCCACTGCTCTCGATCCGTAAATTCGCCAAGATCCCGATCGATATGCCGAAGCTGGTCGAACTCGGTACCTTGCCGCCGCAGTTCGCCGAGTTGTTGGAGGGAATTGTGCAGGCGCGGCGTAACGTGCTGATTTCGGGTGGAACGGGCAGCGGTAAGACGACCATGCTGAATGCGATGTCGGCCTTTATCGATGGCCGAGAGCGCATCGTGACGATCGAGGACGCCGCGGAACTGCAGTTGCAGCAGGTGCATGTCGCACGAATGGAAACGCGTCCCGCAAACGTAGAGGGGCGTGGCGAGATCACTCAGAGAGAGTTGGTCAAGAATGCGCTGCGCATGCGGCCCGACCGCATCATCGTCGGCGAGGTGCGCGGTGGCGAGGCATTCGACATGTTGCAGGCCATGAATACCGGCCACGAGGGCTCCATGACCACGATCCACGCGAACTCCTGCCGCGATTCCCTGTCGCGTTTGGAGCAGATGATCGGCATGTCAGGCTTCGACCTCCCGGTGCGCAGCATGCGTGGTCAGATTGCCTCGGCACTGCACGTCGTGTTGCAGCTCGAGCGGATGAGCGATGGCCACCGCCGCCTGGTAAGCCTGAACGAGATCACGGGTATGGAAGGCGAGGTGGTGACCATGCACGAGATCTTCCGCTTCCGCCGCCGCTCCACGGAGCCCGACGGCACCATTCACGGCGACTACGTGGCGACGGGTATTCGGCCGCAGTTCATGCACGAATTGGAAACCCGTGGGATCAAGGTCTCGGCCGGGATTTTCGAACCGAACCGCCCCTTAAAGTAGACGAGGCGACCATGCCATTCGATATAACTTATCTGCTTTATGGCGGAATTTTCCTGGCGGCACTCCTGCTGATCGAAGGGTTGTATTTCCTCCATGCGGATAGCCGCGGCGGCCGGGAAGCGGTCAATCGCCGCATGCGAATGATCGAGGGCGGAGCCACCACGCGCGAGGTCTTCGAGACGCTGCGTCGGAGTCGGCGTGAGAAGGCAACTTTCTTGGGTCCCCTTGGGGATCTCGGCAATTGGCTGGACGACCAGATTCAGCAAGCGGGATTGACCGTCTCTCTCACCCGCATTTGTGTCATGATGATGGCCCTGACGGTTGGAATCTTCATATCGATCCTGCTGCTGACGAAGGGTGCGGTCGCGTTTGCGGGGCTCGGAGGATTCGTAAGCGTTCTTATAGTGTCGGCGGCGCTCGGAATCGCCCTGCCGATTCTGTATTTGAGATATCTGGGATCAAAGCGCCTTCAACTGTTCGCTGAACAATTGCCGGATGCCCTCGATGTGATGGTTCGCAGCCTACATGCCGGCCATCCAATCAGCGCGGCGATGAGTCTGGTGACCAAGGAGATGCCGGATCCAATCGGGTCTGAGTTCGGCGTGGCGGTCGACGAAATGACTTACGGCCTCGACCTCCGAGACGCGTTAGGCAATTTGGGAGAGCGGGTCGACGTCGAGGATTTTCGGTATGTCATCGTGGCCATCAATATCCAGCACGATACCGGCGGCAATCTCGCGGAGGTGTTGGATGGATTGTCGAAGGTGATCCGAGCCCGGTTCAATATGTTCAAGAAGATCCGTGCGCTCTCGGCTGAGGGGCGGCTGTCGGCAAAGATCTTAGCGATCATGCCGTTTTTGTTTGGTGGCTTCGTTTATTTTTCGAAACCAGGCTACTATGACCACGTAGCTGGCGATCCGCTGTTCTTCTCGTTTCTTGGCGTCGCGTTTGTTCTGGAGCTCTTTGGAATTTACGTGATGTATAGATTGGTGAATTTTCGCGTGTAGCTTAGGAGACCCCCGGTGGAAGCAATCTTTCAAGCCATCAGCCTTGAGCTCGATACCCTGACGCGCTCCATTCCGGGCGGCGGGACGACCGTTTCCCTCGTCCTGATCTTCCTTGCCGTTTTCTTCGCGGTGATTGCGATCGGCTCTTTCATTGGCAACCGCGACTCGGTCGAGCGCCGCTTGGCCGGCCAATCATCCGAGACGGTATCTTCGGGTGAAGGTGGGATCCCGACTTTACGCGCGAATGTGGATCGCGAGGGCCGTTGGGATGAGCTTTTGAAGCCGCTCGAGAAATATTTTGTCGATCAGAAAGAGGGCGCGCACTCTAGCTTGCGGCAAAGGATGCTGATGGCCGGATTCGTCGGGCCCAATGTAGTGCGGAACTACTTTTTGATTCGGACAATTCTCGCGGTGGGTTTGCCGCTTACTTTCCTGCTGTTGTCGCCGACGATCGCCGCTGACATGTCGATCAAGAAATTGATTATCGTCACCGCAGGCGTTGCTCTGGCCGGTCTCTATCTGCCGGGAATTTGGGTCTCCAGCCGTGTGGATAAGCGTCAGCAGGCGCTCACCGAAGCCTTCCCGGACGCGCTCGATATGATGACCGTCTGCGTCGAGGCGGGCCTGGGCATGGATGCGGCTTTTACAAGAGTGGGGTCTCAGATTGCCGAGGCGCACCCAATTCTGGCTCAGGAATTCGGGTTAGTGGCTCTTGAGTTGCGGGCCGGCAAGTCGCGCGAAGAGGCTCTGCGCAACTTGGCCAAGCGGTGCGGCTTGAGGGAAATCAGTTCTTTCGTCACGCTTCTGCTTCAATCGGACCAATTGGGCACCAGTGTTGCGCAAACGCTGCGCGTCTATGCTGCGGAAATGCGGACCGCGCGGATGCTGCGTGCCGAGGAGAAGGCGCACAAGCTGCCGGTAAAGATGGTTATTCCGCTGGTGACTTGCATCTTACCGGCGATGATAACCGTTGTGTTGCTTCCGGGAATGATAACGATCATTCGGGTCATTATGCCCGCGTTGTCGCACTAGTTCGAGATCGATGCGGAGGCCATTGATTTGGCACAGTAAACAGCATTTGGAGAGGAGGGGGGAATCATGAAGATAGGGCGTGCGCTTCGGTTGTTGTGTGTTACGGCCCCTGTGGCGCTGGGCGCCTGCAGCGGAGTCATGACCGATATTGGCCTTGCACCCGCTTACCCCGACTCGGTTGCGGAATCGCCCTATCAGGCGGGCAAGCGGCAGTTCGCGCTGAGACAGTACGGCCTGGCGGTCAAGTCGTTCCAGGAAGCGGTCAACCGGGATCCGAGTTCGGTCGAGGCGCTCAACGGCCTGGCAGCGACCTACGATCAGCTCGGCCGCTTCGACCTTTCCGCCCGCTATTACGGGCGTGCGCTTGCCTTGGCTCCCGACTCTTCCCAGACCCTGAACAACATCGGCTACTCGTACCTGATGCAGGATCGCAACGACCTGGCCGTCGCCTACCTGCGGGACGCCTATGGACAAGATAGGGACGACGCGGTCGTGGTGGCCAACCGCGACATTGCCGAGGTCGCGCTCGAGAAAGACGATCTGAAGGCGGCCAAGACGCAGGGGCCCCTGGCGGACCTGCCGGCCTCCAAGGTCGCCGAAACGCGCCAGGAGGCGGCCAAGCCGTGGATCGAGCGGACGACGGCGGAGGTCCAGACGCTGGTCCTGCAGCCGCAATACGCGATGGTCGAAACGGCCGACGCCGCCGGCGTGCCGCCGGAATTGGCGTCCTATCGGCCGACGGAAGTCGAGGGCGCGCAGATCCTGCCGGAGCCGATGGCCTCGCCTCTGGAGGAACGCTCGGTGATGGAGGCCGCGTCAGCCGACATGCCGGTGAGCGTCGAGGCGATCCAGATGCCGCCGGCCGCGGTGACTCCGGTCCAGGTCGCCGAACTGGTGGTTCATCCCGTTTCGCAGCCGACCAGGGTCTCGGAAACGGCGGTGCGCCCTGTGTCTCAGGCGACCCAGGTCTCCGCGGTGATGGTGCACCCGGTACCCCAGGAAACCCAGGTGGCCGCCATACCGGTCGATGCGGTCGAGGAGGAAGAACTCGGAGTGGCGGCGCTGACCGCGCCGATCCAGGTTCCGAAGCAGCCCGTTCCGGGTGCCCTGGACCTGCCGTTCATCGAGGTCTCCAACGGCACCGGACGCCTGCATATGGCCGCGCGCCTGCGCGACTATCTCGACGCCGCGGGAATTTCCGTCCGGCGCCTGACCAATGCGTCGCGATACAGCCACATGGAGTCCGTCGTCTACTACCGCTCGGGCTGGCAGGCCTTTGCCCAGCAGCTGGCGGCACAACTCCCGGCGGCGGTCGATCTGGTGCAGAACGACACGCAACGCTCCGATATTCGCGTCCTCTTGGGCGGCGATCTGCTGGAGTTCGATGCCGGACTCTATTACGCGGCTTTGAGGGGCACGAATGACCGGTCCAGCTGAAGTCCGCCGTCGCACCACAGCCGTGAAATCGCTGCCGCTTCTGCTTATTGCCGGGCTCCTGCTTGGCGGCTGCGCAATGGACCAGCAGAAGCTGGCCGCCGAATCGGGGGTGCCCAAGCTGCCCGCTGCGGCGCCGGGCACGATCGACCTGGCGGAACGCGCCTTGGCCGAGGAGCGCTATCAGGATGCCGAGCAGCTGGTTCAGCGGATCCTGGCGGGAGATCCGGAGAATTCCACTGCACGCCTGCTGCAGGCGGAGCTGCTTTTTGCCCGGGGCGACCGCCAGGCGGCGGCGGACGGCTTCGCTGCGCTGGTGGACGACCCGGCCGTGGCTGCGCGGGCTTTGCAGGGAAAGGGTCTCAGCCTGATTCTGCTCGGCAAACCGCAACTTGGTCATGACCAATTGGTTCAGGCCGTCGGCAAGGACCCATCGCTTTGGCGGGCGTGGAACGGTCTTGGCTATTGTTACGACACGCAGGGCCAGTGGGAAAAGGCGACCGAGGCCTACAGCAAGGCGATCGCCGCCAATCCGGAATCCGCAGTGATCTACAACAACCGGGGCTATTCGCGCCTGATGCAGAAGCGGCTCGAAGAGGCGACATCCGATTTCAACCGGGCCCTCGAATTGGATCCGGAGCTGGATGTCGCCCGGGACAATTTGCGGCTCGCCCTCGCATGGTCCGGCAAATACGTTCGCGCCATGTCGGGCGCCGATCAGCGCAACTTGGCGAAGGTTCTGAACAACGTCGGCTACGTGGCCTTGCTGCGCGGCGACTTTCAAAATGCCGAGGCCTATCTGAACCGGGCCATGGAGGTCGATCCCGCCTACAATGCGGTCGCATCGCGGAATTTGGCCTATCTCAAACATCTCAAGGAACTGGAGCGCTCGGAGTCGCAAGACGCCGGAAATTGACCGTCGCATCGACGGTCGTGCGGTGATTGCGGCGCGGACGCTTGCCAGGACGACGACGCGGGGCATTCGCGATGGATCAGACGCATAGTCAGGTTCTCTACTTCGTTTTCGGCATCTATGCCCTGCTTCTCTGCATCGCGGCCGTATTGGATACCTGGAAGTTCATCATACCCAACGTGATCACCGTGGCCCTGATCGCACTTTTCGTCGCGACGGCCCTCTACATGCCCTTCGATGCAGATTGGCTGTCCCATCTCGGGGCCGGGGCGGCGGTCTTCGCCGGCGGGGCGGTGCTCTATGCAATGAACAAGCTGGGCGGCGGCGACGTGAAGCTGCTGGCCGCCATCTCCGTCTGGGCGGGGTTCGAACACCTGCCCGACCTCTTGCTCTACGTCGCCTTGGGTGGCGGAGCCTTGGCGATCGGCCTGATCGTAGTGCGCCGGGCGATCATGAGCCTGCGCGTGGCCGGCGCCGGCGGCGATACGACGTCCCTGCCGCGCGTGCTGTTGGAGGGCGAGGCGGTTCCCTACGGTCTGGCCATCGCGCCGAGCGCCATCCTGATCGGCCGCGATCTGCCGCACCTCGGGGCATTTCTGTTTCCCTGATTTCGTTCAGGAACGTGTTTCGTCGCCAGTCCGTGCAAAAAAATGGACTCGCGAACCTGTCGAAACATCAAGCGCATCGAGACGTTAGGACATTACCTCATCGCGATCTTAGTGCCATGTCAAAACGAAGACTCGTGATTGCGCGCCGACTGCCCACAATTCAACGCAGCAAAGGTCGAACGTCAGCTTGTCTCTGAGGCTTCCAAAATTTGGCGAAGCGGCAATAGATGCTTGGCATAGCGCTGATGGCGAGCCAAGCTGGTCTTATAGATCGGCTTTCGCACCTGCAGATTACTCGCCGTGTGAACTAGGCGGTCTGCCTTATGAAAACTAAGACACCGGTCGTCCCACTCAAGGCCACAGAACTCCAAAAGCTGGCGACTGACTTCCTCCTGCGTGTTCACCAGGTCCTCGTAGCGAACTTCAAAGAGCGGCATTCGGAGTTCCCGTCGCCAGTGTTCCATGAGCCTCCGGTATTCGCGGTAATAGAGACCGAGGTGCGCCAGGCAGGAGCGGTAAGGATGGACTTCGCTAAAAGGGGTGAAATAAATGGAAAGGCAGGTATCGAGCGGATCCCGGATGCAATGAATCACTCGCGCGTGAGGAAACAACAACTGTATGAGACCGAGATTTTGAAAATTGCCCGGCATCTTATCTATAACACGCACCGCTTCTCCAGATTGGCGACGTAAAAGATCGATGTACCAATTGTAGGAATTTCGAATTGTCGTTTTATTGATTTGATTGACACAGATTGGATAAGGCTGGTCGGCATGAAGATCGTCTTGCAATGTCCTCGTCAATGTCTGGATATGCGGCAGCTCTCCGGCACCAAAAACAGCTGGATGGCTGGAAAGGATTTGCTCGATCAGCGAAGTTCCGGAACGTGGCATGCCGACGACAAAGACCGGCAGCATTGACGCACTGCCGAATTCTTCAAGTCTCTCAAAAAGTTCCGCCCGAAAGACTTCAATCAGCTCGCTGAAATTTCGAGAGCATAAGGAAGGGTCGAACGCCACATCTTCCAGTTTGTTCGCGAGATCATAACAATCGAACGCACGGTCGACGTCGCCGATGTCATCGTACATCTTTCCAGCCGCAAAATTGAGGTAGCGGCGGTCCAGGGTTGATAGACTTTCACGCGCCATACAGCGCTCCACAGCGGCGAGTTCCGGATCGTCGTCATTGCATTTCTTTCTCTGCGCCACGCGGAATCGTGCAATTCCGTTGCATGGCATTGCCGATACGATCCTATCCCAATGGTCAGACGCCGCGTCTATCTGTCCGGCGTCCTCCAAGCAATAAGCGAGACCAATTCGCGCGTTGACCGATTTTGATTCGGGAGCGAGTCGGAGAGACCGTTCAAATTCGGCCATGGCGCCAAGGGAATCACCTTGATATTGCAGGGCCCAGCCAAGCGCTTCATGCGCGGCAGCCCAATCGGGTTTGTCCGCCAGTGCGCTTTGAATCAGCACTTGTCCCGTTGCTGGGTCACCATGCTGCACGAGCGCTAGTCCAAGTGGCGCCAAGACTTCAGGATCCTCTGGCGCCAGAAGCTCAGCGTGACGGAGAGTCTTTACTGCCTCTCCAAATACATGAGCCTTTCTATAAGCATTTCCGAGTGCCGTCAGCGCCTGTACACTATCAGGAGAAATTGTTATCGCGGTACGATAGCGGGCGATAGCTGTATCAAGGTCTCCGCGTGCGTCGAGCGATTTTCCGACGCGGAGTTGTGCGCTACTTGCAGAAGCCTTGCCATAACGCCCGAGAACTAGGTTACGCAGCTTATGGCGGAGCAGCTGCAGCGAAATGAAGAACGCCTTTTTGCGCTCTGCGGCCATCAGCTTAGCGCCCCTCCGTAGATGAGGCGTCGCCTCAATCTCATTGCCTTGTGCGCCGAGACTCCGGCCCAGGCCCACATGAGCCTGCCAAAGCTCTGGCTTTAGGCGAATTGCCATGCGAAACGCGGCGGCTGCCTCGTCGAAACGCCGCAGCGCTTGATAGGCTTCTCCTAGTTTCAAATGGTAGATCGGCTGGCCAGGCCGAATGAAAATGGCTTTCTCAAGGAAATGTGCCGCATCACTGGGGCAAGCTTTCGATAAGGCGTCTACGGCGTTTTGGAACAGCATATGTGGTTCGACCGGTTTTTCGGTCGGTCTTGCGGGATCGACATTGGCTTCAGGCGTCATCTGTTGCTCCATTCCAACCGTTCCTGAGGTCATATCTAGCACGCGAGTCGGAAGTAGCGGCGTAGACGTCATCAATCATCGTATTGTGTATTCTGCCCTTGGACTTGGTATCAAAGTTTCGGTAGGTCGACATCGTTCTTTTCGTTTGAACGTCGGGCCCGACTGACCGCTCGGCATGTCCGGGAGGAGAACGGGCTTGGCTCCGCCAAAGCATTTCATGGCCATGCATCCGAACCTTGTAGAGAAGACGGTGCACGAAGAAGGAGGCAACTGTATTACAAGGACCATATCTTGACAGAGACGCTATACAATAATTGCCCTTGTCAATTGATAACATGGGGTGAGCTTTAGATGCCTTACGCTGCAGCTGGCGTCGATAAGCTAACGATTTTTCTGAGTATAAATTAATAAGCCATTGATTTTATCAAAGGAAAATGTGGCGACATGCCGAAGATCACCGGTGAATCTCCGGTGCCGGTTGCTGCTCAGATCCAAACAGGCATCTTTCGTCGGCTCGATGGTGCTGAGCGCTTCAGGTGTTATGCAGAACCCTTCGGCGTCAACCTATCTAGGCGCCCGAAGTGGACACAACCCTCTTTGGAGCCCAGCGCCATCCTGATCGGCCGCGATCTGCCGCATCTCGGCGGGCTTCTCTTCATGTGATTGCGCCGCCGAGGCCCTGGCGGCAACCGGACGCCGGGCAGGGTTGTCGAGCGTGCAGTACGCCTCGGGTGTCCGCCGTGCTAGCTTGCGCGCACTTTTGGCGACTCGGAGGTCTCGATGGCGGAGGCTGTGCCGCCCGAGCCATACCGGCG
>Ga0210086_1001976_pt1 | contig 10079 bp, 10 predicted proteins | sample China_Galinas_PW_3_FD_184867 | JGI IMG/M metagenome (GOLD analysis project Ga0210086, IMG submission 184867) | Wetland microbial communities from San Francisco Bay, California, USA, that impact long-term carbon sequestration - China_Galinas_PWB_D2... | ecosystem: Environmental > Aquatic > Marine... | reverse complement strand
GCGCACCGTCGACGGCCTCTGGTCCGCCATCAGCCGCCTCATCGATCTCTTCACGCCAGCCGAATGCCGAAACTACTTCGCCGTGGCCGGATACGATGCAACATGATCGGATTCCGCTCTAAGCCACGCCCAAAATCCAGCCCTCCGCGTTTGCAACTGCCTTTTCTTCGGTCGTGAGCGCCGGGTTCAGGACGCCGCAAGGGTGCCGTCGCGGTCGGCGCGTGCGAGCCGGGTGGCAATGCAGAAGGCGTCGTGCTGATCGGGCGTGCGGCCTTCGGGCGCGAAGCCGCAACGCCACAGGGACGGGCATGGGTGGATTTGGCCACCGATCCCTGCACGTCGAAGTGAAAGCCGGATTTGGCGCTGCCGGCTTGTTCCTCGGCAAGCCGCTCCGCCAGCCATTTGGCGATGCTTTTGCGAGTCCGGTATTTGCGTGGGCGCGGCGGCGGCGGAACCTCGGCCGGCGACGGGTTGCCCTCGGCTCGATAGACGCTCAAGCCATTCAGGCTGGCGGTCGGCGTTTTGGCGCCGGAATAGTCGATGCCAATGGTGCGGGCAAAGGCGGGCCATTTCGCCATTATCATGTCGCCCTTACAACGGCAGCGACCCCGTCCTCTGGCGTCGGACAAGATCCTGTCACTTCGCGCCCTCGATCAGCGCGCGCAGGACAAAAAGAAGCGAGACGATCTCCTTCTCCAGCCCCACCTCATCCAAAGCCAGCAGGCCCTCATCCTTCTCAGGGTTAAGGTGCAGAATCGCATTCGCCGGCATCCGCAGACGATGCAGGGCGGCCTTGCTGGCGCCGCGCGGAAGACGGCGCGCATCGTTGATGCGCGCTTCCAGAGTCCGGCCTTTGGCCTGGTAGTGGTCGCGCAGCACGGCCTCCATGATCGACCGCATCAGGGCGAGCGCCGCATAAGTCACGCAAACACGAACGCGTCGTGGGCCTGTCGCAGGTTGTTAAGCATCGAGAGGGTCTCGGCGCTGCCATGCTTCGCGGCAACCTTACGCGGAACGAGGACGAAGGGGACGAGCGCGCGGCGGCGAAATACGCCTTGCAGATCGAAGCCAGTGTCCTGCTTCAGCCGTTCCCAAGCCGCGATGCCATCCTGGATCTCGGAATCGCCGCTATGATCGTCGCGGCAGTGCTGATCGGATTGTGGGTGGTCTAAAGCCGCGCGCGACGGTTCCCTTTCATATTCCTCGCGCTCATTTCGGAACCGTTGCCCGCCGTCCACGTCGACCGGCCCTTCCTCGCGCGCGCGTACTGGTGTCGAAAATAGTCCTGCGGAACAGTCGAGCCTTTTTTGGCCTATAGGAATTAGCCCCGAAGGACAGCAACCGACCGGGCTCCCGTGTGTTCCTCGGCGGTAGTGACGCCGGCCATCGCGAGAGCCTCGCACATCCTGCTAACGGCATGCCCGGCGATCCGGCTCGATTGCCGCTCCGCTTCGATGTCGCCCGGCATCTCCTCATGTCCGCCTATTCTCAGGCCCGCATCCCTGCTTCTGCCGGCGGAGGCTCGCAGGCCACCAGCACCTTTCGCGAGCCGCAGCGCGGGCACTTCATCCGGCTGTCGAGGCGCGTGATTGGAAAGTCCCGCCCGCGCGTCCAGACCAACGTCTCAACGTCGATCTCGGCACGCGCGGTACATTCCCCAATCGCCTTCATGCCCTCCCGTTTGCCGAAACGGCAGTAGACGGTGAGCTTCCAGCCGAGGTCATGCGCTTCACCAAGCGTTGCGATCATCGGCGAAGCATGCCCTAGGATCGCCGAACAGGTCGAGGTCTGAAAGCCGGGGCGGAGCCGAAGTGCCCCGCCCCGTGCTATTTTTCCGTACCGCGCCGCCAACAGACTTTCGCGCTTCCGCTGAGCCGCCACCATCTGTCGGACCTTACTGACTTCGACTCCGGAAGTGATCTCGACATCGAATCCGTGTGCGCGTTAGGTGGCATGCAGGAAGCTACAGGGGGCCGGCAATATCAGCCTGGCTTTCTGCCCGACCCTACACGGACCTCGAACTCAGTCTCGAACCGACCGCTCACCTCAAACTGCTTCAGATATTCGCCCACCTCCGCCCAGGCGGCCCATCTGCGTCGCTCGTCAAGATCAGCAAGCACCGCCCGATATGCTCCGAACGCCTGCTGCATCATCTCCAGCGTATCCGGGATGCTTGGCAGCCTGAGCGATGCCCGCAGGGTTCTTGTTTTCACATCCGAAAGCCCGCTTTCCGCTATCAGCTTCTCCAGAGCGCCATCGGCACCCAACGCGAACAGCCCGGGGTAGCCGGGTGGAGGTGGTGGTTTGCCGGCGTGCCTCAGAAGGATCGCCATTGATTGGGCAAAGAAAGGATTGTTGGCGGGTGTCGTGAAGACCAGGGCCGCAAAGCGTGCGCCGCGCCGCAATACACCGCTCACGGCCTTTAACGCCGCGGGCGGCGATGGAAACAACATCAATCCCAAACGGCTGAACGCCGCGTCGAACGGAGCCAGGCTGTGGTCGAGTTCGTCGGCTCCGCGCTCAAGCGTATCGATATTATGCACATCGGCCGCGGCCGCGCTCTGGCGCACATGGCGAAGCATTGTGGCTGATATGTCGCTTGCCACCACGCTGCCGGTCGTCCCAACGCGTCTTGCCGCCTGGATCGTTTGGTTCCCCGCACCGCAAGCCACGTCGAGCACCCGCATGCCGAGTTCTACCGCAGCCATGTCGAGCAGGGCGTCGGTAGCGTCGACCAGACCGGCGGAGAACATGTTCTCCCACTTTGCCCAACCTGGCGCCGCTGACTCCCAGGTCTCGCGAAGCTTCGGCTTCGATACAATCTCAGGCATTTTCAACCTCCGCTGCGTCAATGCCTCGGACCCAGCTGCGTTTTCTGCGTTTTTCCATGCCGATGTTCAAGGGCGACGCCGGGGATCAGCACGCGAACGTCCAAGCGCCCTCACTCTCCACGCCGATCCTCAATTCGCGATCCCCGCTATTCTGACCTCCGCGAAAAACGACGCCATCGATATCGCACGCCCTGAGGGATCGGCTGCACGGCGCAGACGCTGAATGAATAAGTGAAGAAGGCGGAGGTCGACAGCGTCGGCGACAGTTACGATAACGCCCTCGCCGAGACGATCAACGGCCTCTACAAGGCCGGGGTCATCCATCGGCGGGGGCCGTGGCGCTCATTCGAAGCGGTCGAGTTCGCGACGCTGCAATGGGTGGCCCTGGCGTAGTCGCCGCGTTCCATTGCAGCCACGCCATCCTCTACCGGCCCGGCTGCCGCAACGCCGGTCAGCATGACAACGAGCAAGAATCCCGCGAGAATGCGCTTCGGCATGGCAGGGCCCTCCCTGCGGCTACGCGCAAAAGGATATCTAACCTCGCTCCTATCAGGCGTCTTGCCATTGATGCGCATCAAAAAGGGCGTATCAGGTTCCGCGGCCGGCGCCGATGCGCGACGGTTCAGCTTGAATCGAGGCCGTTCAATTGGAACGCAACCCAGCTTTGTCGCGCTGGGTTCTATCTGCGGCATCGACCGAGTATGCCGTCGAAACAGTCTGCCGAGATTCGTGAACTCAGCGTTCTTCTGAACCGTCTGCAGCCGCGAACCTCGGCAGAAAACCTGTTCACCGTCTTGCTTGTCATTGCTCCACCTTCTCAAGGATTGGAGTCTCCGAAAAACCTGGTACGGTTCAGAAGCGCCGATGACCAAGGCTACGACGACCGCCACGACCGCGCTCCCGTCCAATTGGATGATAAGGTTCCCCCAAAGCTGGCCCAACCGCCAACCTTAAACTAACATTGAACCCGGACCACTCAGCCGAGGCCGATCAGTGCGCGCCGACGACGGCTATTTGCATCTGTTGGACGATCTGCAGCGCGACCCGTTCTTCATTCTGGGCTGCCATCGCTCGGGCACCACGTTCCTGTACCAGTCGCTGGCCGCCACCGGACGGTTCGACTTTGTCTCGCCTTACGACATCGTGCGTTACGACAGCTTGCTGCACCTGCGCGTCACCGGCGGCGAAGCGGACGCGCGGCGGTGGCTGCAGCGGGAACTGGCGGCCGACGGCGACGACCGAGGCATCGACCACGTGGCAGTCGGAGTCGATCAGGCTGAAGAGTACGGATTCCTGCTGCCGAAGAATCCGCGCCAGTTTTTGTTCTCGCCGCAGTTGGGCCCCGATACGCGGGAGCGGTTCGTGGAAGTCTGCCGCAAGAAGCAGTTCCTCGATCGCGACCGGCGGCCGCTTTTGCTGAAAAACCCGGACGACTTCTACGGCAATTTTCTCTACGTCCACCAGCAATTTCCGGCGGCGAAGTTTGTGTTCGTGCACCGCCATCCGCTGATGGTGCTCAGTTCGCAAATCAACGCCTGGAGGCGCATGCTGGCGACAAAGAACGCGTACTTCGCCCGCCTGCATCCGCTATACGACGCGCTGTTCGACGACCCGCCCGAGTTGTTCAAACGCCGCGCCATTTTGGAAACGCCCGACGGCGTGCGTTGGATGTTTTCGGAGTTCATCAACAGCTTCCGCTACTACTGCGACCATGTCGGCCAGTTTCGCGACGGCGCAGCGTTGGCCGTCCGCTACGAAGATCTGGGTCGCGATCCGCAAAGGCATTTCCCGGACATCGCAGCATTTCTGGGCGTGGATTGCCGACCGCAGCAATTCGCCGATTGCGTGCGGCCGCGGCGGTCAACCGTCGCGCCGCTGGTCCGCGAAGTCTACGACTCGATGCGCGACGACGTGCAGTTCTATCTGGATGCGATTGGCTACCAAGCCGAGCCGTGGGAATTGACGTCTTGAAGTCGGCCGGCGGAAGTATCGGGATGAACTTGCAAGATGACGTCCGCTTGCCGGCGGACATCCAACCGCCCGCCGACGCCGCGCCTTCCGGCGACCAGCAACACGTGCTGTTGACCGGCGGTTCGGGGTACCTGGGCGCGTTCCTGGTCGGCGATCTGCTGCGGCGGACCGATGCCGCGGTGTGCTGCCTGGTCCGCGCCGAATCGGCCGCACACGCCGACCGGCGGCTGCTGGCCAATCTGCAACGCTACGGCATCGACGTCGCCGAATTTCGCCAGCGTTTGACCGCGATTCCCGGCGACTTTTCCCAAGACAATCTGGGCCTGCCGGGGGCCACGTACGATCGCCTGGCCGAGCAGGTCGACGCGGTGTACCACGCCGGCGCGTCGGTCAGTTTTGCCTTGGACTACGACCGGATTAAACCGGCCAACGTCGATGGCACGGCCAACATGCTGCGGTTCGCCTGCCGGCGGCGGACGAAGTGGCTGCACTATGTTTCCACCTACGCGGTGTTCAACACGGATTTCTATCGCGGCGCCGGCTGCGTGGAGGAACGGCCCGTGGCCGGCGACGGGCGCGGGCTGCGTCGCGGCTACGGCCAGAGCAAATGGGTGGCCGAGGGCTTGTGCCGTTTGGCGGCCCAATGCGGCTTGCCGGTCAGCGTGTATCGGACCGGCATGATCAGCGGCCAATCGGGCAACGGCGTGTGCAACCCGACCGACACGATGACGCTGATCATGCTGGCCGTGTTGCGGATGGGGGCGGCGTTGAACACGGACTTTCTGCTGCACCTGACGCCGGTGGATTATTGCAGCCGAGCGATCGTGGAGCTGGCCCAGCCCTCCCGGCGATCAACCGGCGCGTTTCACTTGATCAACCGCCGACCGATCTCGTGGAGCGCGTGGCGGCAGTGGTTCGCCGATCAAGGCCGCCAGGCCCGGCCGCTGTCGCCGCGCGACTGGTTCGACCGCCTGCGTCAGACCGCCCGGCAGCACCCGGCGCTGCTGCCGCTGGTGATGATGCTGGCCTTCGATCCGAACAAGGACTTCTGGAACGACTCGAACATCTTCCGCTTGGAATTTGACACCGCGCGGACCGACGGTGGCTTGCGCGGCAGCGGCGTTTCCTGCCCGCCGGTGGACGCGGCGCTGCTGCAAACCTACCTGGATTTTCTGTTGCAAGCCGGCGACCGCTACTTCAGTTCGAGACTCTAACATCCGGCGCCGGGCCTGAAATTTCCCCGCAAGACGAGCAACATGATCGACCCAGCCACGCCACAAACGATCGATGCCGTGTTTCGCCGGCGTGCCGCGCAGCATCCCGACCGCGTCGCGGCCGAGTTTCTTCACGACGGCGACGGCCGCACGGTTTACACCTACGGTCGCTTGGACGCCTGCGCCCGGTCGGTCGCTTCGTCGTTGCAGCGGCGCGGAATTCGCGGCGGCCGGGCGCTGCTGCTGTACGATCACGCCCGCGATTTTCTGCCGGCCTTTTTCGGTTGCCTGTACGCCGGCGTGATTGCCGTGCCGCTGCCAGCGCCGCGCCATCGCCGGTCGTTGCCGCGGGTGGCCGCGGTGGCCGCCAACGCGCAGGCTTCGGTCGTGCTAGCCGGCCCCGGCGTGCTGGATCGATCCGGCGACGCGGCGCGGCAGCACCCGCAGTTGGCCGGTCTGCCTTGGGTGTCGACCGGCCTGCTACCGGTGGAACTTGCCGACGATTGGAGCGGTCCGGCGTCGCGCGAGCAGGACGTGGCTTTCTTGCAGTACACGTCCGGCTCCACCGGCGACCCCAAGGGCGTGGCGATCAGCCACGGAAACGTGCTCCACAATTCCGTTTGCATCAGCCGCCGCTTGGGCCACGACGAACGGACTCGCCTGATGTTGTGGCTGCCGTTCTACCACGACATGGGATTGATTGGCGGACTGCTGCACCCGCTGTTGATCGGTGCGACCTTGCAACGCCTGCCGCTGGCGACGATGGTCCGCCAACCGGTGCGGTGGCTACAGGCGATCTCTACATTTCGCGCCACCACCAGCGGCGCGCCGAACTTCGCCTACGAACTGTGTCTGGAACGAGTCACCGACGCGCAGTGCGCCGAACTGGATCTCAGCAGCTGGCAAGTCGCTTTCACCGGTGCCGAACCGGTGCGAGCCGAAACGTTGGACCGCTTCGCCGAGCGGTTCAAACGCTGCGGTTTTCGCCGCGACGCGTTTTACCCTTGCTATGGGATGGCGGAAACGACGCTGGTGCTCAGCGCCGGCGATCGCCGGCACGGGCCGACCATTCGCGCCTTTGACGAAGCGGCGTTGAAGGACCACCGCGCCATTCCCGCCGCCGACGCCGCGGCCGCCCGCCGACTGGTGGGCTGTGGTCAGGTGATCGACGACCATCAACTGGCGATCGTCGATCCAGCCGCTCGCCGCATCCTGCCGCCGGGTGCGGTCGGCGAGATCTGGACCAGCGGTCCCAGCACGGCCCAAGGCTATTGGAACCGCCCGGACGTCACGGCGCAGACCTTTGGCGATCCGCCGGCGGACGCGCCGGCGGAAATGAGGGGCCGGCGTTGGCTGCGCACCGGCGATTTGGGATTCGTCGACGACGGCGAGCTGTTCGTCACCGGCCGTTTGAAAGACGTCATCATCGTGCGCGGCAAAAACCACTATCCGCAAGACGTCGAAGCCACCGTCGACTCGGCTCACGAAGCGTTGCAAATCGGCGGCGCGGCCGCGTTCAGCGTCGACGACGGACGCCACGAATCGACCGTCGTGGCGGTCGAACTGAGCCGCCGCAGCCGGCGCAATCCGCCGGTGCGGGAAATCGTCGCCGCCGTTCGCGCGGCGGTCAGCGCGCAGCACCAACTGGAAATCGCCGCCGTCGTGCTGCTGCGGCCGGCGACGCTGCCCAAAACGTCCAGCGGGAAAGTCCAACGCCGCAAATGCCGGGAGATGTTTCTGAATCAAACTATGGCCGAAATCCATCGGGAGACCAATATGACCACGCCTTCGACCGATCCCGCCCGTGGCTTGACCGCCGCCGCGTTGCAGCAAACGCCCGCCGGCGCTCGGCCATCGGCAATTGTCGCGGATCTGAAACGCACGCTGGCCGAAATGCTCCGCTGCGACGCCGGCGCGTTGGATTCCCAGCAGAGCATTCGCGACCTCAATTTGGATTCGATGCAGTTTCTGCAATTGAAACTGCAAATCGACGACCTGCTGGGCCGCGAATTTGACCTGGAAAGATTTTTGACCATGCCCACCATCGGGCAACTGGCGCAATGGTGCGCCGAGGAAATCGCCGACGCACCGGCGGTTGATCCGGCCGCCCTTGCCGAAGCGTCGACCGCCGATTCGCCGCCGGCTTCGTCGCATTGCGCCGCGCCGGGGCCGGAGGATCGTAGCGACCTGCAAAATCTGGCTCGATTCAATCAAGACTTCTTCGGCTACATGCTGGACCTGACGCGCCGCTACGGCGAACTGGTGCGGTTCCGCTGGGGCGATCAACTGCTGCACCTGGTCGCCAACCCCGACGACATCAAGGAAATCTTCAACGCCGATCGCGAAATCTACGTCCGCGGCGCGGTGTGGTCGCCCTTCCAGGCCATCATGGGGCAACACGGACTGATCACCAGCGAAGGCGATCACTGGCGCAGCCTGCGCGACATTTCCCGATCGGCGTTCACTCATCAAGCGTGCGAACGGGACGCGCGGCAAATCGCGCCGATCGTCGACCGCTACGTCGCATCGCTGCAGGTCCGCGCCGGCGGCGGAGAGGAACTGGACGTGATGGCCGACATGAAGCAGCTGACGCTGCAAGTGATCATGCAGAAGCTGGCCGCCGCTCAGCCCGACGACGAACGGATCGCCGCGTTGGCCGAGGTCCTGGAGCCGTTGGACGATTTGTGGAACGTACCCAGCCGGTTTATCTCCCAATCCAATTCCAGCGCCGCACGTCTGTCGGAAGACCGGACCTTCACCGATCACTATCAACGAGTGATGCGAGCGTTGGACCCGCTGGTCTACTCGTACGTGGACTCGCACATCGACGGCGACGTGGACGCCGACGATATGCTCAACGCCTACATTCGGTCAGACGTTTATCTCCGACTGCCGGCCGAACAGCGGCGACAGTTCCTGCGCGACATGGCGGTGACGACGATCCTTACGGGCTTTGACACGACGTCCGCCGCGTTGTTCTGGACGATTCACCTGCTGGCCAAACACGCGGACAAGCGGGAAAAGCTGCAACAGGAACTGGCCGACGTTTCCGGGGACGTCGACGTCGCGTCATTGGTCAAGCTGCCGTATCTGCAAGCCGTGATTTGCGAATCGCTCCGGTTGTATCCGCCGGTCTGGTACGTCGGACGCGAAGTCACGCGAGACACCACGTTGCGCGGCTTCGACATTCCACAAGGCGCGTTCATGTTGGCAAGCCCCTACATCGTGCATCGCAACCCGTGGATCTGGTCGGACCCGTTGACGTTCCAGCCCGAAAGGTTCTTGGGCGGCAATGGTTCGCCGTTCAATCGGCCCGGTTACATTCCCTTCGGCACCGGCCCGCGATTCTGCATCGGCCGGCCACTGGCCATGCAGGAAATCGCCATCGTCGTGCAGCGTTTGTTCGGCAAGTACCAGTTCACGTCGTCGGCGCCCGTTGCACCGGAGTTGGGCACGGCGTTCACTTTGCGGCCGCGCAATCGCGTGACTTTCCAAGCCACTTTGCGAGGCAGCGATCCGGTCGTCAAAGGCCATCTCGCCGGAGCCGCGCCGTAACCGGGAAAGTAACTGGCCAGCGCCGGGGGAGCGAATGCTTTCGCAAATCGCCCCTTTTTCTCGAAGTCGTGCCCGTGATCCACGCGGCCTGACCTCATCGCGCTGGACCAAGGGGAACCGCTTCGCAGTTACCGACTGTCTGCAACATGCGACAAGTGGAGAATGTTGGATCCCGGTTTCTCCCCCTCCGCCACATATTATTGATATCATTATATTTTATCACATTCATCGCTTCCAACCCATCATCACACCCATCTATTTTCTGCATGGCCGCTCGGGTCTTTCTTCCTTATTTCGCAGGCCAAGATCGTGCATTCTTACCCGGCCGAGAGCGGGGTGTGCGGCCTTGCGAAATTTGCTCAAGCTCAAAGAATGGCTAGTCTAGGCCATAGACCCATAAAGGGGATTCACGAATCGAGTGAAGGCTGATTCAATTTCCGGAGCAGGGGAGATTGAGATGGCGCGGTTCGATTTGACGGATTTCGAGTGGTCAGTGATCAAGCCGCTT
>Ga0210086_1001975_pt1 | contig 10082 bp, 9 predicted proteins | sample China_Galinas_PW_3_FD_184867 | JGI IMG/M metagenome (GOLD analysis project Ga0210086, IMG submission 184867) | Wetland microbial communities from San Francisco Bay, California, USA, that impact long-term carbon sequestration - China_Galinas_PWB_D2... | ecosystem: Environmental > Aquatic > Marine... | reverse complement strand
CCCCGCCGGGCCGATGGTCTCCGGCTTGCCCAACAAGGAGAAGGCGCACGTCCGCGAGGAATACGCGGCGGGCCGGATCGGCCGCGACGAGTTGCTGGCGGCCGAATCGGCGTCCTATCACGCGCCGGGCACCTGCACGTTCTACGGCACGGCCAACAGCAACCAGATGCTGATGGAGTTCATGGGCCTGCAGCTCCCCGGCGGCTCGTTCGTGAATCCCGGCACGGCGTTGCGCGATTCGCTCACCGAGACGGCGGTCCGCACCGTCCTCGACATCACCGACTTCGGCGACAATTACACGCCGCTCGGACACATCGTCGACGAGAAGGCGATCGTCAACGGCATCGTCGGCCTGCTGGCGACCGGCGGCTCGACCAACCACACGATGCATCTGGTGGCGATCGCGCGCGCAGCCGGCGTCGTGATCGACTGGGACGACTTTGCCGAACTGTCCGCGGCCGTGCCGCTGATGGCGCACGTGTATCCGAACGGGTTCGCGGACGTGAACCACTTCCATGCGGCGGGCGGGCTCGGCTTCATGCTGGGCGAATTGCTCGATGCCGGTCTCGCGCACGAGGACGTGACCACGATCCTCGGCCAGGGCCTCAGGCGCTTCTGTGTCGAACCGACCTTCGAAGGCGGAACGCTCGGCTGGCGCGCCGCGCAGTCCGAGTCGCTGGATCGTGACATCCTGCGGCCGGCCGCCGATCCCTTCGACGCCGAGGGCGGGCTGCGCACGGTCGCCGGCAACCTGGGAAGGGCGATCGTCAAGGTGTCGGCCGTCGAGGCGGGCCGCCGTGCCATCGAGGCGCCGGCGCGCGTGTTCGCATCGCAGGCCGCGTTCGCCGAGGCCTTCAACGATGGCGTATTGCAGGGCGATTTCGTGGCCGTCCTGCCGTGCCAGGGCCCGAGCGCCAACGGCATGCCGGAGCTGCACAAGCTGACGCCGTATCTCGGCGTCTTGCAGAATCGCGGCGCCAGGGTTGCATTACTGACGGATGGCCGCATGTCGGGAGCGTCGGGCAAGGTACTCGCCGCGATCCAGGTGACGCCCGAAGCGGCCGCCGGCGGTGCGATCGGCAAGATCCGCGACGGCGACACGATTCGCATCGATGCCGAGGCGGGCGTACTGTCGGTGAGCGCGGACGACGACCCGCTCGCACGGCCTGTGCGAGAATTCGATCTGGACGAGCACCGGACCGGCATGGGACGGGAGTTGTTCGCGGTGTTCCGGCAGGCCGTGAGCAGCGCGGAGCGAGGTGCGAGCGTTTTCGACAGCGGGTAGGCGATGGCTTCCGTATTACTCATCGGCGACATCGGCGGAACCAACGCGCGGTTCGCTCTGGCCGGCACCAAGCGGCCCGGATTCTCGAAAGAGTTCGTGTTTCGCTGCGCCGACTACGCATCGGCCGACGCTGCGATCCGGCAATACCTCAAGGAAGTCGGCGCCGGCGCGCCGGACGTCATCTGCCTGGCAGCGGCACGTCGCCGATTGGCTGGAACAGACGCCCGTGGTCGAACCTGTCTGTGCAGTGACGGTATTCACCTGACAGGTTAGGCCCAAAAAAAGTGGCCATTACGCTCTCCGGCGGGTAATAGAAATTGAGCACCACACTCAGACTATTTCCCAAGGAGAAACGGAATGACCACCGAAGAGAAAGTAGCACGACGCAAGCTCAGCCTGCTAGAGCTGGCGGCCGATTTGGGCAACGTCAGCAAGGCCTGCCGGGTCATGGGCTACAGCCGGCAGCAGTTCTACGAGATTCGGCGCAACTATCAGACCTACGGTTCGCAAGGACTCCTGGACCGCCTGCCCGGCCCCCGTCACCCGCACCCGAACCGGGTATCCGACGAGGTCGAAACGGCGATCCTAGACTACAGCCTGCGCTATCCGACCCACGGCTGCCTGCGAGTCGCGCAGGAACTGGCCTTGCAGGGCGTCACCGTCAGCTCCACCGGGGTACGGGGCGTCTGGAGCCGGCATCAGCTCCTGACCCGCCACGAACGGCTGTTGCGGCTGGAGAAGACCGTGCGCGAGCAGCAGATCGAGCTCACCGATCAGCAGATCGCGTTGCTGGAACGCTTCAGCCCCGAGTTCCGCGAGCGCCACATCGAGACCCGTCATACCGGCGACCTGGTGGCCGTCGATACCTTCTTCGTCGGCAGCCTCAAGGGCATCGGCAAGATCTACCTGCAGTCCGTCATCGACTGCCACAGCCGCTATGCCTGGGGCCGGTTGTACACCAGCAAGCTGCCGCTGACGGCCGTGCACGTCCTAAACAATGACGTACTGCCGTTCTTCGAACAGCACAGCGCCCGCATCGACACGGTGCTGTCGGACAACGGCCGCGAGAACTGCGGCCGGCCCGACCGGCATCCCTACGAGCTGTTCCTGCAGCTGGAAGACATCGAGCACCGCACCACCCGGGTACGCCGGCCGCAGAGCAACGGCTTTGTCGAACGCCTGCACCGCACCCTGCTCGACGAACACTTCCGGATCAAGGGGCGGGAGAAATGGTACGAGAGTCTTGACGAGATGCAGGCCGACCTGGATGCCTACCTGGGCGTCTACAACACCCAACGGCCGCACCAGGGCCGCGGCATGAACGGCAAGACACCCGCCGCCATGTTCACCAAGAGCCTGCCAAAAAAACCGAAATCCAAAAAGGCGAAGGAGGTAGCTAAAGCCGCGTAAACTAGACCGCCCGCCGGAGGGCGACTGTCAGGGGATTACTGTCGTTGTACAGCCCGGCCGGTCATCGAAGACATGATGCGCGCCGGGTTGTATCTCTCACGGCGCGTGCTGGAGCAAGCGCTGCGGCGTGTGGGGGAATGAGACCGATCTTTAGCTCCTTTCGGCACTCCTCCTCATTTCACGATTCCGACTCCTGTGCGAACCGTTGCGGCACGCAGACAACTATATTCTTCGGGAGAGATGCTCCTGATTGACTCTGGAATGATATCCGCAACCCAACGATCAAGGAACGTGCTCATTCGTAAGATTGCATCGCATCGCGTTTCCTCGTCGTAGACGACAATGCAAGATCCCACTGCTAGCTTATCCGCAAGAGCGGGTGGATTCATTTCGCCAATGACGATGACAACTGCCTGACCACCCTCGGCAAGAAGTTCGCGATAATTGAAGTCTACGTAGAATGCCAACATGAAAGCTCACTGACCATTCAGCGCGTCCAAGTTTGCCCCAGTTCCAGGGGGCATTCGGTACGCGTTGGGGAATTTAGCGGAAAATGCCCCGCTAAGTTCTATTGCCAACGGGCCGGGAAGCGGTGCAGGAACAGCAACGGTTGAATGCAACGGGTTATTGTCATAAGGAGTAGGTACGGAGTTACGCTCGGATCTGGTGTATGAGCTGAATTGAAGAAGGCGGCGCATCCTGCTGGAATTGGTTTTACGAGGACCATGTTTCAGCGAATAGGAGATGCGCCACCATGGGTAACGATACGATTGTTTCATTTTCCAATCCAGCTTTTCGAGATGAACTGAGTGATCTGGCAGGCCAAGGAGCGCAGCGGATCATTCGACAAGCGGTGGAAGCGGAGTTGATGGGATTTCTGGAGGGGCACGCCGCGGAACGGGATGCCGAGGGACGCCGGGCGGTGGTGAGGAATGGCTACCAGCCGGAGCGGCAGGTGTTGACTGGCATTGGTGCGGTGACCGTGCAGGTACCGAAGACTCGGGACCGCGCCGGAGCGGGTCGCTGCTTTCGCTCGGCGCTGTTGCCGCCGTATTTGAAGAAGGCAAAGCGGCTGGAGGCGGTTATTCCGTGGCTGTATTTGAAGGGCGTGTCGACCAATGATTTTGACGAGGCGCTGAAGAGCCTGTTTGGCGAGTCGGTCAAGGGACTGTCGGCCTCGACGATCGCCAGGCTGAAGCAGGCCTGGGAGGGCGAGTACGCCAAGTGGCGACACAAGGACTGGCAGGGTCACGAGTTCGTGTATCTGTGGGCAGACGGAATTTATCTGAACGTGCGGGCCGATGAGCGGCGTTGCCTGCTGGTGGTGATCGGCTGTGATGTGCAGGGAAACAAGCATTTTCTGGCGATCGAGGAGGGTTTTCGCGAGTCCACGGAGAGCTGGAAGGCGCTGTTGCTGGGCTTGCGGGATCGCGGCGTTGACATTGCGCCGAAGCTCGCCGTCGGCGACGGGGCGTTGGGCTTTTGGGCGGCCCTGGCCGAAGTCTTCCCCACCACCCGCACACAGCGCTGCTGGGTGCACAAGACGGTCAACGTGCTGGACAAGCTGCCGAAAGCGTTGCACGGCCAGGTTAAATCGGCATTGCACGAGATCTGCCAGGCCGCCAGCCGCGCGCATGCCGAGAAAGCTTTCGATCGATTCATTGCCACGTACAAGGACAAATATCCGAACGCGGTGCATTGCTTGGTGAAAGATCGCGAGGAGTTGCTCGCCTTTTTCGATTTCCCGGCGGCACACTGGCAACATCTGCGCACCACCAATCCGATTGAATCGACGTTTGCCACCATCCGCTTGCGGACAGTAAAGACGCGGAATTGCCTGAGCGCGAAAAGCGGACTGAGTATGGTTCACCAATTGGCGATGAGCGCACAGAAACGCTGGCGCAAGCTACGCGGCTTCCGCCAACTCGCCGATGTCATCGCCGGCGTGAGGTTTATCGACGGAGTGGACGAGAGAAAAATCAGCAGGAAGGCCGCCTGAATCATGAAGCCCGTACACCAGATTTGACATTAACTCCAGGAATTGTCGGGTAAATACAAATATTGGAGCGACCACTATGAACATGACGGCATATGCAATTCCAATTGACAAAATTGATAGCAGCACAATGAATTCCATGTTTTGCTGAATGCCGAAGATCTGCATCGCAGAAATGGCACCAAACGGCGCCGCGAGTGGTGAGACCGCAGCGGCCGAGGAAAAATTGTATGCTATATTCAGTTCCATCGCGTCTCAATTTACTGATGTGTTACTAAGACATAATATCTAGGCATTTTTCGCAATTCCGTCGCCAACTCTGTACTACAACGAAATCAACAAATCGGGACGATGGAATTCGTCAAAGAACACTCAAGGTTGTTTGGCAACGCTGAATAGTCGAGAACGGTACGGCGGGGACATTAGAATCAACAACGCTGAAAGGACAAGTCAGATTTTCTGACTCGTGCACAATCTGATGCACTTAATGCATTCGGTTTTTGATCAAGATTGCTTGGTGAGTGGCGGAAAAACATTTTGTACTGGACCGGCTACGGACTAAAGCAATCTCTTGGTTCGACTGAGTGCCTCGTCCATCTTCGTTCGATAGAGTTCTACATTGTATATCTTGACCGTCCGATCTAGTGGAGCCAAATCTGATTGTTCGCGAAGTTTACCATCGAGTCGTTGTAGTTCCTTGTATTGGCGATCGGCAATTGGCAATTCTTTGCCAATGAGGTCTAGAAGAGTCGGGTCACAAAAAAACTCATCCGTATTCATTATAGAAAATGCGGAGTCTGTCATCGCGAAATCACCATCGGTTTGCTTGGTTAGAGCGACAATGGCTTGAAGACCGACTTGATCTCGATGAGACGAGGCGGCTTTCTTTAGAATACCCAATGTTTTTGGACTGTATGACCCAAATGCTGGAATATACATCAGCAAATGCCGCATTGTTCTGAGTTCGTCGTCGGAATTGGAAATTCGTTGCGCTAATACATCTCCTATCTCTTCGTCTCCGGCAAATAGCGTGCTAGCAATCTTTGCCGACTCGATAGCAACGTCTGGCGGACCGTCCGTAATTGCATTGAGTATGTACTTCTCGTTAATCACTGTTTAGTTCAGTAATGGACGCTTGCGTCGTGCCGTTGGTGTCGTATCGGACATCATATTGTTTGGTTTTGTCAGGTTTGGGAGGGCCTCGGCCCGCCGGGATTTGAGGAGACGGACGATGAGACGATGGGATGCGCTGGCAGGCGCCTATATTGAGGAGTACCGGGCGCGCGGCGTGGGCGAGGCGTATGTCACGCACGTGGAACGGGAGCTCGAGCGCTGGGGCGCGTGGCTGAAGCGACGGCGGCCTAGGCCTCGGTTAGAGGAGCTCTCGGCGGATCTGCACGTCCGCTACCTGCAGGATCGCACGGCGTTCCGGGCCAAGGCGACGGTCTATGGGGTCCTCAGCAAGATGCGCGGCTTCGGCGACTACCTGGTCAGGCAGGGGATCTGGGCGGATAACCCGCTGAAGTGGCTACAAGGGCCGAAGCTGACGCCGTACCACCGGCTGCCGAAGCGCATCGACGGGCAAGCCATGAAGGCGCTGTGGTCGGCCGCCGCGGCGGGCCGCGGCGTGTACCAACGCCATCTCGGCATCACGATCCTGTCGCTGCTGTACGGCACGGGTTTGCGCCGCGGCGAGCTCGCTCGTCTCGACGTGGCGGACTGGAACCGTGCGGACGGCACGCTGCGGATCGACGGCCGCAAGACCGGTGCCGAGCGCAGCGTGCCGGTACCGCGGATCGTCTATCACTGCATCGAGACCTACCTGCCGCACCGGCAGAACCACCTGATCGCCCGGCAACGGCTCGAGCAGCCGGCATTGTTCCTGAGCCGCGAGGGCGGCCGCATCAAGGCCAGCACGGTAAGCCAGCGGGTGCGCACGATCGCCAAGCGCGCCGGCGTCACGCTGCACAGCGTGCACCAGTTCCGGCACAGCTGCGCCTCCGATCTCCTGGCATCGGGTGCCTCACTCGCCGAGGTGCAGCGCATTCTCGGCCATGCCAGCGTGTCGACCACGGTGCGCTACCTGCACATCGCCGACCCGGAGCGGCACGCGGCGGTGCAGCGCCATCCCCTGAACGACTGGCTGATCACGGAGGCCGCGTAATGGACCGCTTCGACGCATTGATCGAGGGCTATCTCGCCTACAAGAAGGACGTCAACCGGCTCGCGCCGGGCACGCTGCGGGACATCCGCTGCAGCCTCAAGCGGGTCATCGGGCAGATGCAGCACGTGCGGCCCGATGCGCCGCTGTGGAAGCTCTCGCTCGCCGACTACACGCGCTACGTGGCGCTCGAACGCGAGGCGCAGGCCAGCCCGCGCTGCATCAACAAGTACCTGACGCACGTGCGCGGCCTGCTCGGCTACGCCTGGCGCAGCGGCCGCTGCGAGCGCAACGTCTTGGATGGCTTTCACCTGCAGGACGGCGCGCCGCGCACGCCGCCACGGTCGTTGACGCTCGACGAAGCCCGGGCCCTGATCGCGGCCTGCCCGCGGAGCACGGCCGAGCAGCGCCGCGACCGGGTCATGCTGCTGGTGCTGTACGGTTGCGGTCTGCGGACCCACGAGCTGTGCGCGCTGAACGTGCAGCACGTGTCGCTCGAGCGCAAGGAGCTCAGCGTACTGGCGGCCAAGGGCGACAAGCCGCGCAGCGTGCCGATCCCGGACGCCGTGTTCACCGAGCTGCTGGCTTATCTCCACGAGCGCGGCGGCAAGCGCGGCCCGCTGTTCAAGACCTGGGTCAAGAAGACGCGCGTACGGCACGTGAACGTCGGCCACGCGGTGCGGCAAGCCGCACGGCGGGCGGGACTGTCGAGCGACATCACGCCGAAGACGCTGCGCCACAGCTTCGCCACGCACCTGATGGACCGCGGCGTCGATCTCGGCATCATCGCCTCGCTGATGGGCCATCGCAGTCCCCAGGAGACCGGCGTTTACCTGCACGTACTGCCCTCGCGCAAAGAGCGTGCCGTCACCCAGCTGCAGCAAGGAGACTGACATGAAGTGGTGCTACTGGATCGAGCTGTACACTCGGACCCACTGCACGGCGCGGGGCCTGCGCCCGAAGACCATCGCCGCGTACGCGGCCACACTGCGGCAGTTCCACGCCTACGTGCGCGTGGTGCTCGAGGACAAGGCGCCCGATGCGATGACCGCCCGCGACGTGCTCGAGTACGTGCAGCACCTGCGGGACGTGCGCGGCAACGGCGACAGCGCGGTGAACCGTACCGTGACGATCCTCAAGAACTTCTATCGGGCGATGGTGGCGATGGGGTATCTGGACGCTTCCGCCAACCCGATGGCCGCGTTCCCGGCCGTGAAAGCGGCGCGCAGGAAGATGCCAATCACCTACACCGCCGAGGAGATCGACAGGCTGCTGTCGTTGCCGCCCGCCGATACCGTGCTGGGCCTGCGCGATCGTGCGCTGCTGGCGTTGCTGTACGGCACCGGCATCCGTGCCTCCGAGTGTGCCTCGCTTCGCGAAGGCGACGTGGATCTCGACGCCCGCACGATCACTGTCACCGGCAAGGGCGGTCACGAACGCAGCGTGCCGCTCAACGAACGCGTCGCGACCGCGATGGCGCAGTATCGGCAGCATCGCGGCCCGGCGCTGCCCAGGGCGCCGTTCTTCCGCAGCCGCCGTGGCAACGGTCTGTCACGCGGCGCCCTCTACGAACGCGTGCGGACCTGGGGCCATCGGGCAAAGATCACCCGCCGAGTCTCGCCACACCGATTGCGACACACATTTGCCACCCACCTCGTCCGTGCCGGCGTCAACCTGGTAACCCTGCGCGATCTGCTCGGCCACAAGCAGATCACCAGTACTCAGCTTTATCTGCACGTCACGGCAGAGGACCTGCGCTCCGCAGCGGACAAACACCCGATCGGCAAGCTCGTCGACACGGTCGAGCACCTGCTTGCCGATGTGACGCTGCCGTTCCAGTATGCACCGCGACGAAGAGAGTACGGATAACCACAGCCAGCGACCGACGACATGATCAGCTCGCCATCGATGCACAACATCGAGGCGCCGTCGTATCTGCAATCTGCTAACGTCGGCGAAACGACGATTGAAAAGCACGTCGAGGCGCGCTTACACTCGACCAGAACCGCGTTTTCGACGACAACAACGACTAAATCACTAATCGATTTTCAGGAGACAAACCAAACAGCAAAAATTGGCCGGTACGGAATCGAACTAAATACAGTTACGTCGTCAATAATCCCTTGACTTACAAGGATCCGAGCGGATTCGATTTTGGCTGCTCCTTTTGGTGTACAGCCCTTGTTGGCTCCGCACTGAATTTCCTGTTTGGCGGCCACGATCATCCACCGCCTCTGCCGAAAGGATGCTGGGCAGCAGCGACGGGTTGCTATGGGGCGGCCGCTGCTTCCAATAGTCGGGCAAATCAAACTCCCGTTACAGATGTCGTTGAAACTCCAAAGACTCAAACCGACGACTCTGCTGACGTCGAAATTGCCAAGGCGTGGGAACGTCCGCCACCTTTGCATTCAACGCCTCACACAGTCTCTAAAGGAGCAGCTCGGCGATTGTACGAAGATAGCCCCTATACTACGACAACGGTAGGCGAAGATGCTCAGAAAGAAGTAGATAAGGTTCTGAAAAATAAGACGTTTCAAAGGGAAGCTGCGAAAATATACAAAGCATCAAGTTCCGCAAGCAGGGAATTGGGCGTGCTTGCGGTCTATGAAAAGGACGGCAAGTACTATGTTTATAGTATCGGAACACCGGATCCAGAAGTCGCGAACCGAATGCAAATTGAACCGGTCGACCCGTCGTTGGGTCGGCACGTCTTTGATTGGCACCCTCATCCTTGGGGCAATAAAGAGCCATCGCCCGCCGATTTGGGAACTAGCACGGAGCGAGAATCTCCCGGCGCAATCAGGTATGGGCAAAAACCAACGGATAATACAATCTACCAAGGTGAATGCAAGGAGGGAGACGAATGTTAGGCTGGAGGAATTCCTACCAAAAAGTAGCAATCATATACTCAGGACTACTGTTGTTTAGCGGATGCGAGGCGATGGATACTAGCCTAAACACAGACAACTTCGCATATGACTACGATGGAGTGGTCTGTCCAGGAACAAGTATTACTGCCGATACTTTATTTCAGTCCGTTTCGAAGAACATCGTCAGTTACGTTGCCAATGATGAGGAGTTGAAAGCCGCAATTGGAGTGGTGAGTTTCCAGAAGCCAACTCTCTCTGGCTATAAGCACGCTGGAGATCGGCATTTGGTTCAATACCTTTTCGGGTCGTTTGTTCGACACGATATTGTCCTTCCGGGCGAGGGCGGCGTGTCTATCCTTG
>Ga0210086_1001974_pt1 | contig 10085 bp, 9 predicted proteins | sample China_Galinas_PW_3_FD_184867 | JGI IMG/M metagenome (GOLD analysis project Ga0210086, IMG submission 184867) | Wetland microbial communities from San Francisco Bay, California, USA, that impact long-term carbon sequestration - China_Galinas_PWB_D2... | ecosystem: Environmental > Aquatic > Marine... | reverse complement strand
ACTGGACCACTCCTCATCGGCGCATGGGAATACCGGCTATCTGCCGCATCCCGTCGGTCCGAAGGCGCAACCGATTGCCCCCGTCGGCGGCTATGCCCTTGCCATGCCGTCCAATCTTTCCCCCGATCGCGTCGCCGCCGCCTGGATGGCGATTCGCGCGCTCACCTCGCCGGGCGCTGCCAAGCTCTACATCGCCAACGGCAGCGTCGTGAGCCCGCGATTCAGCGTCAGTAGCGACCCGGAGGTGCGTGCCGTCTCGCCCATCATTCCGGCGGTCGATGCGATGGCGCGAAGAGGCTGCCTCCAGATGTGGCCGAGGCCCCCCGTGCCCGAGATTTCCGAAATCATCGCGATTGTCGGTGACGAGATGCACGACATGCTCCGGCGTCGCAAATCCATCGATGACGCATTGGCTGGAGCGCAAAACCGGACCGATCGCCTGATGCGCGAGCACGACCACTACTAGCGAATCCGAGCACTAATCCAAGTCATGATCTATTCTGGCGGTGGGGGGCGGCTACTCATAAGTCTTGTACGAACGGTCGGCCAGCGGGTGCGAGGGAGACTCGATGACAGATAACGTCGTCGCGATTCTGGGAACGCTAGACTCCAAGGGCGCGGAGTTCGCGTTTCTCAAGAAGCAGATCGAGGCTGAGGGCGTTTCCACGCAGGTGATCGATGCCGGGATCCTCGGCCCTCCGTATTTCCCACCGGACATTTCAGCAGCGGAGGTAGCCGCGGCGGCCGGCGCCGACCTCGCCAGGCTTGTCGCGGAGAGGGATCGCGGTCGCGCGGTCGCCGCGATGAGCAAGGGCGCCGCGGCGGTGGTCAGGCGCCTCTACGATGAAGGACGAATTCACGGCGTGATCTCGATGGGCGGCGGCGGGGGAACATCGATCGGCGCCGCGGCGATGAAGGTTCTGCCCGTGGGCGTCCCGAAGCTGATGATCTCGACGCTCGCGTCCGGCGACGTCAGCGCCTATGTCGGCGTCAAGGACATCACCATGATGCCTTCGATCGTCGACATCGCCGGCATCAACCGGCTGTCATCGCGGATCCTCACCAATGCTGCCGGCGCGATTGCCGGGATGGTGAAAGCCCGGCCGCTCGCCGGCCACGAAGACCGGCCACTGATCGCTGCCACCATGTTCGGCGTTACCACGCCCTGCGTCACAATGGCCCGCGAGGTGCTGGAGGCGGCCGGCTACGAGGTGCTGGTCTTCCACGCAGTCGGGGTCGGCGGGCGCAGCATGGAGGAACTCGTCCACGGCGGCTTCATAGCCGGCGTCCTTGATATAACGACCACCGAGCTCGCTGATGAGCTCGCTGGCGGCATCTTGAGCGCCGGGCCGCATCGCCTTGAGGCCGCTGGCGCGGTCGGGCTCCCGCAGGTGGTGTCGGTCGGCGCGCTTGACATGGTCAACTTCGGCGCGCCGGATACTGTGCCATCGAAATACAAAGACCGGACGTTTTACCAGCACAACCCGCAGGTGACCCTGATGCGCACAACGGTCGAGGAGAATGTCGAGCTTGGTCGAATTCTCGCCCGGAAGCTCAGCGCTGCCGTCGGACCGACGGTCTTGATGATCCCGAAGAAGGGCGTATCGCTGATCGACACGGCCGGCCAGCCGTTCCACGATCCCGAGGCCGACGGAGCGCTTTTCGATGCGCTCAAGGCCGGTCTCGGCGCCAACGTCGAAGTAGTTGAGATGGACACCGATATCAACGACAAAGCGTTTGCCGTAAAGGCGGCGGAGCTTCTCATGGAAAAACTGAAGGCCGGCAAAGAGCGGCCCATGCATCGCGGCTGAGTCGCCCCCCGAAGCGGCTGGCGGCTGGAGGCCGATCTTTGCCGAGCTTCGAATGCAGGTGGAGGCCGGCTTTTTGGAGGACTGAGTGTCAAGGCCCTATTCCGGTCCGATCATCGACGCCCATCATCATCTTTGGGATCTGGCCCTCGATCGCCACCCGTGGCTGTCGCCGCAGGCCGACAGCCACGGCGGCCTCGGCGATCTCGATCCGCTCCGGCGCAACTACCTGCCCGCCGACTACCGGCGCGATGCCGCATCCCAAGACATTGTCGCCACGGTCCATGTCGAGGCGAGCTGGACCCCGGACGATTGCGTCGGGGAGACGCACTGGCTTGAAACCCTCGACAAGACCGGCGGTGTCGCGGCCCGCTACGTCGCGCATGTGCCGCTTGCATCGCCGGACGCGGCGGCGCTGCTTGAGACGCAGGCGTCGTTTCCGCGCGTCGTCGGCATCCGCGATATTCTGAGCTGGACACCCGATCCGGCCCGACGTTTCGCTGCCCGCGGTGACCTGATGGACGATCCTATCTGGCGCGCCGGCCTCGCCCGCCTGCGCCAACACGATCTCTCCTTCGATCTGATGATCTTCCCCAATCAGCTCGGCGATGCGGCTCGGCTTGCTGATGCATTTGCCGAGCAGCCTTTTGTCCTCAATCATTGCGGCAGTCCGATCGAGCGCGACGCCGAAGGCATGGACCGTTGGCGCCGGGGACTGGCGGAGCTTCGCAGGCGTGCGAACGTCGCCATCAAGATCTCCGATCTCGTCGCCTACGACAACGACTGGACGCTCGACAGTCTGCGCCCCGTCGTTCTTCACTGCATCGAGTGCTTCGGTACCGCCCGCGCGATGTTCGCCAGCGACTTCCCCGTCGCCGGTCTGCATGCGTCGTTCGACGAGGTTTTCGATTCGTTCAAGACGATCACCGCCGGCCTGTCGGCGGACGAGCAGGCGTCGCTGTTCTACGGCAACGCCCGGCGCATCTACCGGCTGGAGGATGCCGTTCCGCCGAGCTGATCGCGGACGCGATCCGACTGGGACTCTCGTCGGCGAAGTTTACGGCGTCGACACGATACGGACGCACATTGGCGTGCCGATCCGGATGGCTTTGCCGGTGTCCTTCAAGCGTCCGGTGGCGCCGTCGCGCGCGAAGATGGTGATGACGTCGGCGTTCTGGTTGGCGGAGAGCAAATGGTTTCCCGACGGGGTGATCGCGAGGTTGCGGGGGGTCGCACCGCCACAGGGAGCATAGTCGACGAACGATAGCGATCCGGTGTCCTGATCCACCGCGAAGATCGGAATACTGTCGTGCCCCCGGTTGGAGCCGTAGAGGAAACGGCCGTCGGGCGAGATCTGGATATCGGCGCAATGGTTATGATCACGGTCCTCGGCCGGCACGGCGGGCAGGGAGTCGATCAGAGCGAGTTCGCCTGACGCGGGATCGAGCGCCAGCGAGGCGACGGTCGAATCGAGCTCGTTCATCACAAACAGGAAGCGGCCGCCCGGATGAAGCGCCACATGGCGCGGACCAGCGCCCGGCGCCGTCGCGAACTCCGAAAGCGGTTCGAGTTCGCCAGCATCGGAGAGGCGATAGGTCACCAGGCGGTCGATACCGAGGTCGGCGACGATGGCAATTCCGCTACCGACTGTTTCGTTGACGCTGTGGGCATGGCTGCGTTCCTGCCGTTCGGCGTTCGGACCGGTGCCGTGATGGGCGACGCTCGAAATCGGCGGGGTCAGTCCCCCATCGTCGCGGATACCGAAGACGACAACGGAACGGTCGGGCCCGCCCTCCCCCATCCCGTAATTCGCCACCAGCAGCTTTCGCCCGTCCCGGGAGAGGAAGTTGTGTGCGGCGATGCTGCCGAGCGTCGGCTGCTTGTTGATGTAGTCGAGAGCTTTGGCTTCGCGGTCAAAGCGGAAGGCGCTGACCAGGCCCTCGTGCCATCCGAAGACTTCGGAGTTGGCATAGACGTGCTTTCCGTCGCCACTAACCGACAGAAACGTCGGATTGTCGATCGCACCCGTCTCGGCCAGGCCCTTCGTTTGGAGCGTGCTCTCGTCAAGGGAATAGACCGACAGCCCGACGCCGCGCGCGCCCTGGAAGTAAGGTGCTTCGCGATTGAGGCTCCCGACAAAGACCAGACAGTTGGCGGCCATGACTTCCCCCTCGACCGAGCGGCAGCATATCTAAATGCAGTATTCATTAGTAAGAGTGGCCGCCGACTGATTGTCAATCAAGCGCGATGGAGTGTGAGTCCCCGTGCTCGCGGCAACCGCTTGTGAATGCGTCGATCCCGGCCAAGGCAGAATGACCTTTCGATGTCCCGTCGCCGCAGCCTCCGGAGGCAGCCCTTGGCTGTCCTCGGGTTCGGGCCCTCGGGCCGCGATTGGGGTCGCCAGCCTCTTGCCAGCTAAATCCATATATGAAAGCATCATTCACAAGAAAAAAGGGAGGTCTTCGTCATGCCGAGCCGTGGCCTGCGCCGCCGGGAGGTTCTCGGGTGACCGCGTTCGCCCCGTCGGTCGGGGTCTCGTCGACGCTGCCGAAGGACATGCCCGCCGAGCATGGCGAGCTGCCGGTCTGGAACGCGGAGAACTGGTTCTACGAAGATTGGCCGGTTGGGCAGAAGATCCGCTCGCTGCGGCGCACGATGGCCGAGGGTGACAGCCATCTCTTCAACACGCTTGTCCTCGACATACACCCCTATGTGCAGGATCAGATGTTCGCCGAGCGGGAGGGGATATTCGGCAAGCGGCTGATCGCCGGGGCGTTCGTCTTTTCCGCCGGCCTCGGCCTTGTCGCCACCAATTGCGTCAACGCGTTCTCCTACGGCTACGACAAGCTGCGCTTTATCAAGCCGGTCTTCATCGACGACACGATCTACACGATCCGCACCAACCTCGATAAACGGCCGCGCTACAAGGAACTGGGCCTGATCCGGGCAAGCTACGAGGTGTTCAAGAACGAAGGAGAGCTGGTTCTTTACTGCGAGCACCTGCAAACCGTGAAATACCGGAATCCGGCCGATTTCGAGGGCAAAACCGAGAAGTAGCGAATAGGGGTGGCTGTGGATACCGAATTGCCGCTGTCGGGTCTGGTCGTCGTCGACATGAGCCAGTTCCTGTCGGGGCCGTATTGCTCGCTCCGGCTGGCGGACCTCGGCGCGCGCGTCATTAAGATCGAGCGTCCCGACGGCGGCGACCTCTCGCGGCGCCTCTACTTGAGCGACACCGAGATCGGTGGCGATTCGACGATTTTCCACGCCATCAACCGCGGCAAGGAGAGCCTCGCCATCGACCTCAAGAACGCGGATGACATGGCGGCCCTCCGCGGCCTGATCGCCAAGGCCGACGTGCTCATACAGAACTTTCGTCCCGGCGTCGCCGAGCGGCTGGGTGTCGACTACGAATCGGTCAGCCGCATCAATCCGCGCCTGGTCTACGCCTCGATCAGCGGCTTCGGCGACGAAGGTCCGTGGGTAAAGCGGCCCGGCCAGGACTTGCTCGCGCAGGCGCGCTCCGGCGTCATGTGGTTGAACGGCGACGAGGGCCAGGGCCCGGTTCCCTTCGGTCTTGCCATCGCCGACATGCTTGCCGGCTCGGCCGCCGCGCAAGGAATTCTCGCGACGCTGGTCCGGCGCGGCGTCACCGGCAAGGGCGGCCACATCGAGACCAGCCTTCTCGAAGCACTGATCGACTTCCAGTTCGAGGTGCTCACCACGTTCCTCAACGACGGCCGTCGGCTGCCCACACGTTCGGGGTTCCGCAGCGCTCACGCCTATCTCGCCGCGCCCTACGGGGTATACCCGGCAAAGGACGGCTTCATCGCAATCGCCATGACGCCGATCCCAAAGCTCGCCGACCTTCTCGAACTGGAGGGATTGGCACCCTATCGGGACGATCCGAAGACCTGGTTCACGGCTCGCGACGCCATCAAGGCGATTATCGCCCGCCGCATCGCGACCGGGACGGTCGACCAATGGCTGTCGGTTCTCGAGCCGGCCGACATCTGGTGCGCCAAGGTGCTGGACTGGCACGAGCTTCTCGAAAGCGAGGGCTTCCAGGCGCTCGACATGCTGCAGACGGTCGCGCGGGAGGACAATGTCGCCATCCTCACCACGCGCTCGCCGCTTCGCGTCAATGGCGCTCGTACGAAGGTGTCGCGGGCAGCGCCCCTCGTCGGCGAGCACAGCGCCGCGATCCGTGCGGAGTTCGGTCTGTGAGCCGGCTGTCGCTGAGGGGCATGACCTGGAGCCATCCGCGCGGCTACGATCCGATGGTCGCCTGCTCGGCGCTGTGGAAGGAGAAGACCGACGCCGAGGTTGCATGGGACAAGCGGTCCCTGCAGGATTTCGAATCCTTCCCGGTCGAGCAACTGGCGCGGGCCTTTGACCTCATCGTGGTCGACCATCCGCATGTCGGCCAGATCATTTCCGAGCACTGCCTCGCACCGCTCGATGTTAAAGGCAGGGAAGCGGAGCGCGCGGGCCTTTCCGCCGGAAGCGTCGGCCGGTCCTATCCGAGCTATGACTGGGAGGGTCGACAATGGGCGTTTCCGATCGACGCCGCCGCCCAAGTGCAGGCGTGGCGACCTGATCTGATCGCGGCACCGCCGAAGACGTGGGACGAGGTGCTGGCTCTGGCCGCCGATGGGCGGGTGCTTTGCCCGTTGCGGCCGCCGCATTCCCTGATGGTCTTCTTCACCCTGGCAGCCAACCTCGGTACGCCGTGTGCTGCCTCCGGACCTGGCGATCTTATCGATCCCGCCGCGGGCCGTCGCGTTCTCGAACTGATGCGCGGCCTGTTCGCGGCCATCGACCCGGCCTGCCTCTCCACGGATCCGATCGCGGTGTACGAGCGCATGGCAGCGGCGGACTCTGCCATCGCCTGCGCCCCGTTGATCTACGGATACGTCAATTACGCCATGGAGGGATTTCGCGAAAAGCGGTTGGCTTTTGCCGATTTTCCGGCGGCTGGAATGGATGGGCCTGTGGGCTCGGCGCTCGGTGGCACCGGCATCGCCGTCTCGGCCCTCTCCAATGAGAAGGACGCAGCGATCGACTTCGCCTACTGGATCGCCAGCGGCGAGGTCCAGCGCGGCCCCTATGCCGCGGCCGGTGGCCAGCCCGGCCATGCCGCCGCCTGGGACGACGAGGCAGTCAACTGGGCGAGCGGCTCGTTCTACCGGGACACGCGCGCTACGCTGGAAGGGGGCTGGGTCCGTCCGCGCTACCGCGGGTACATTGCATTCCAGGAAGAGGCATCGCAGAGAATCAACCAGGCTCTGCGAGACGGCGACGCCGACGATCGCGTCATCGCCGATCTCAACCATGCGTTCCGCGGGAGCTTTTGGTGAGCCTCGCCGAAGCATCGCAAAAAAGGAGGAAAATGAGATGTCGTACATGAAAGTGCCGATGGCCGCTGCGGTCGCGGCGGTATTCGCCGCGGCTGTGCCGGCGATGGCCGCCGACGAGGACCTGACCGGGTCTCTGCCAGACCAGCTCAAGGAACTCTACGTCAACGCCGCGCAAGGATTGATGCCGTCCGCCTATGACGACTTCACCCCGCCGCCAAAGCCCTGGAAGTGGTGCCACTCCGAATCGTACCAGGGCAATCCCTGGCGCGTGTCGGTTACCAACGAACTGCACCGCCTGGTCGACGGCTTGATCAAGAAGGGCGACGTCACCTCGTTCGAGATCTCCGACTCAAATGGCGACGTCAGCCAGCAGATCAACCAGATCCGCGCCTTCATCGAGTCGGGTTGCTCGATCATAACGGCGATCCCTGGTTCGTCGACCGGCGTCAACGACGCCATCAAGGCGGCGTATGATGCGGGCATTCCGTTCGTCACCGCATCGGCCTACGTCACCAGCCCCTATGCGATCAATGTCGATTCCAACTTCTGGCGTTGGGGCAACGACATGATGAGCTATATCGCCGAGGGCCTCGACGGCAAGGGCAGCATCCTGATGGTCGAGGGTATCGCCGGCGCGCCGATCGTCCCCATGGAGCGCAGTGGCGCCGATGCCATCCTCGCCGAGAACCCGGGCCTCAAGGTCTCGCGTTCGGTGAACGGCAACTGGACCGCCAACGTGACCAAGACGGTCGTACTCCAGACGCTTGCCACCAACCCGGCACCCATCGACGCGGTGTGGACCACCGGCAGCGAGTCGCGTGTCGTTGCCGAGGCGTTCGCCGAGGCCGGCCGGCCTGCTCCGCTCATCACCGGCTCGATCACCGGTGATGCCCTCGGCTACTGGAAGGAGAACCCGGACAAGTACCGGTTCGAAGGCAATGCGGTGCTGCCCGGCTGGACGGCCCAGACCCTGTTCCGCGTCGGTCTGCGCATGCTCGAAGGCCAGAAGCCGAAGCTCAACGTGCTGCTCATCCCGATCCCGCGCGTTGACGGCAAGGACCTCGGGGCTTGGTACGAGCCCTGCATGAAGCCGGATTCGGTTTCGGTCTTCCCGGTGCCGCCGACCGATCCGATGCCGGTGGAGATGATGAACGCCTACTTCAAGAACCCGGCGTCCATTGGCTTCGACTACGCGTCGGTTCCCGGCGCCTGCGACGCGCAGTAACCTCCCAGGCTGCGACCAAGGCCCGTCTGGGTTCGCCCGGACGGGCTGCTTTTTGGTTCCGTGAACGCGATGCTCGAGATTGCCAATCTCTCCAAACACTACGGCGAGACCATCGCGCTCGACGATGCGTCGATCGCGTTTTCGGCGGGCACCGTCCATACGATCATGGGCGAGAACGGCTCGGGCAAGAGCACACTGGTCAAGCTCCTGTCCGGCGTTGTCGCGCCGGACAGGGGCCGGATCCTGATTGACGGGGCGCCGTTTGCAGGCCGCAATCCGGCTGCTTTCCAGGCCCGCGGCTTCGCGACGGTCTATCAGGAGGTCCTGATCGCACCGGACCGCAGCGTCACCGACAACATTCTGCTCGGCTACGACGGCCCCTTCCGCCGCAACCTGCCGCGCGGTGCTCGGCGCCAGACCGCGGCCGCCACGCTGTCGCGCTACGCGCGCACCGCGGTCGACCTCGATATCGACGCCGGCGCGCTACCGCTTGCCACTCAGCAACTCGTGGTGCTCGCCCGCGCCCTCGTCCGCAAGCCGCGTATCCTCATCCTCGACGAGGTGACCGCAGCGCTCGACTTCAACGACCGCGAGACGGTCTTCACCCTGATCGAGGCCCTGGCGCGCGAGGGCTGCCTGGTGCTCTTTATCTCTCACCGCATGGACGAGGTCTTGCGACTGTCTGACCGGATCACGATTCTTCGAAGCGGTAAGGTTGTCGAGACCTTTGATCGCGCCGACGCCACACCGGAATTGCTTCTCGCCAGGATGGCGCCCGAAATCGTCGAGGAGCGCCAGCAGCATGGCTGAGGCCGACACCGAGCTTCGCGCCTCCGGGCTGTCGCTCGGTCCCGGCAAGGCGGCGTTCAGCGAGACGATCCGGGCCGGCGAGATTGTCGGTCTGTCCGGCCTCGACGGCCACGGCCAGGAGCGGTTCCTCGAGACGCTGGCCGGCCTGGTATCCCCCGGCGGTGGAGAGGTCGCCGTTGGAGGCAACGACTCCGGCACGCGCATCGAGGGCTTCCGGCAGGCCGTCCGTCACGGCATCGCCTATCTGCCCCGCGATCGGCGTGCCACCGGCATCTTCCCGACCCTGTCGATCCTCGACAATTTTTCGATCGCGACCGTCGGCCGGGACGTGCGGGCCGGGCTGATCAGCAACCGCAGCCGGCGTGCACGCTACCGCAAGTTCCACAAGCAGCTCTCGATCGTCGCTCCCAATGCCGGCGCGCCGATCACCGCGCTGTCCGGCGGAAACCAGCAGAAGGTGCTGCTCGCCCGCTGGCTTGCCCACGACCCGCGCTTCCTGCTCCTCAACGACCCGACCCGCGGCGTCGACATCGCCACACGCCACACGCTCTACGGGGTGTTCCACGAGCTCGCCCGCGGGGGCGTCGCCCTGGTGGTGCTGTCGTCGGAAATCGAGGAGATCGTCGCGCTCTGCAACCGGGTGCTGGTCTTCCGCGAGGACGAGCTGTTCGCCACCCTTTCCGGCGAGGCGCTCACCAGCGAACGGGTGATCGCCGCCATGTTCGGCAGGAGCCAATGACCGCCGCCGCCGACACCGCGCCGGCTCCGCGTCCGGGTTTGGTCCGCGCTATCTGGCGCCGGACAGGCTTTGCGCCGGCGCTCTTGATCGTGCTTCTGATCATCAACATCTGGCTGAACCCGGTGCGCTTCGCGCCGGGCAAC